>Ga0116178_10003852_pt1 | contig 11227 bp, 9 predicted proteins | sample AD_STIC12_MetaG_FD_89880 | JGI IMG/M metagenome (GOLD analysis project Ga0116178, IMG submission 89880) | Active sludge microbial communities of municipal wastewater-treating anaerobic digesters from USA - AD_STIC12_MetaG | ecosystem: Engineered > Bioreactor > Anaerobic > Digestate | place: USA... | reverse complement strand
TCTTCCTCTGTTTCTTGAGGGTTAGAAGAATTTTCAAAATTATTATTATCTGGAGATGGTCGACGCATATTTTTAAGCTTAAATATAAATTAATTATAGCACATTTTAAGGCTTTTGTCAATCTAAAAATAACTTGCCAAGAAATGATTTTTTAGATAAAATTAAGACAATAATAAGCTTATGAAAATAATAATTTTAACTGGTGGCGTGGGTAAAAGATTGTGGCCATTAGGTAGACAAAATAATCCCAAGCAGTTTTTTCCCATCATTAGTAAAAAACCTTTAGTTAAGGAAACTTATGATCGGTTTGTCAAAATTTATGGTTCAAAAAAGATTTTTTTATCGACAACAGCCGATTTATTGCCTTTTTTGAAAAAAATTTTTCCTAAGTTGTCAGCTAATCAGTTTTTAGTAGAGCCGAGCCGTCGGGATACGGCGCCAGCTATGGGCTTTGCCTCTTTAAAAATGTTTTTGCAAAATCCTGATGAACCGATAGTTTTTATTCCCTCCGATCATTTTGTAGCCGATGTTCCCAAATACTTGGATTGTTTTAAAATTGGGGAAGAATTGATAAAGAAAACTAATTGTTTAGTGGATATTGGCGTTACTGCCACTTTTCCTAGTACGGTTTTGGGGTATACTAAAGTCGGTTCTCTTTATAAAAAAATAAAAGGCGTAGAAGTTTTTAATTTTGCCGGACATACAGAAAAACCCAATGTTACAACCGCAACCCAATATTTAGCCAGTGGCCATTATTTGTGGCATGGCAATTATTATATGTGGACGCCGCGTTTATTTTTGCAGGCCTTGCAAACCTATGTCCCGGAAATCAGTTCTGGTTTAGAAAAAATTAAAATTGCTTTGCTGAATAGAGACACGGCGAAAATTAAAAATTTGTATCAGCAACTTCCTAAAGTATCTTTTGATTATGCCGTAACCGAAAAAATCAGCAAAAAACAAGTTCTAATTATTAAAGGTAATTTTGGTTGGAGCGATATCGGAGCTTGGGATGTTTTACATAATCAATTGCAGAGCGAGGCTGATTCTTTAGGCAATGTAGCTAAGGGTCGGGTGGTTCATCAGGGAACTAAAAATTGTTTGTTGTTTTCTCATTCGCAAAAAGTTTTAGCTGCTGTCGGTTTGGAAGATATGATTGTGGTAGACACCGAGGATGCTCTGTTAGTTTGTCCTAAAAATCGAGCGCAAGAGGTTAAAAAATTGATTGAAAAAATTGAAGAACAGGGTTTAAATAAGTATTTATAAATTTTTATAAATTAAATTTTGTTGAAAGAATAAAAAAGCTTTCTAGTTATTTTTGAATTATGAAAAAGATTTTCGTTATTTTGCTAGTCGCGGTAGTTTTATTTTTTGGAATAAAACATTGGCAAAATGAAAGACTACTAAAACAAGCCGAGGAAGCTCGAGACAAAGCCACAGTGCGCTTAACCTTTATTGAAGGTTGGACTTTGCGTGATTATGCTGATTATTTAAAACAACAGGGAGTTATTACTAATAACCAAGAATTTTTTGATGCGGTAGGGGAGCCAGCAGTTGATTATCGGCACGATCGTTTGCCAGTGGCCTTAGATTTTTTAGCCCCTTTTTCTTTTTTGCAAGATAAACCCGAATATGCCACTTTGGAAGGCTATCTTTTTCCTGATACCTATTTTTTTGTCAAAGGAACTGCTATAGAAAATTTAGTCAAAAAAATGTTAAATAATTTTGAGGGAAAACTCACAGCTGAGATGCGAGCGGAAATTAAAAAACAAAATAAAACTATTTTTGAAATTGTGACGGTTGCTTCTTTAGCCGAAGCTGAGGCTCAAACTACCGAAGATCGCGCATTGGTGGCCGATATCATTTATCGTCGTCTAGCTAGTGGTATGCCTTTGCAATTAGATTCGACTGTCAACTATGTCACCGGCGAGAAAAATCCCGCTATTTCTTTAACCCAACAAAAAATTGATTCCCCTTATAATACTTATAAATATAAAAATTTACCTCTTGGTCCAATCAGTAATCCCAGTTTGGATTCACTGCAAGCCGCGATTTATCCTCAAAAAAATAATTATTGGTTTTTTTTAACTGGGACTGATGGCCGAATGCATTATGCTAAAAACTTAGCTGGTCATCAGGCTAATATGGTTAAATACTTAAAATAATTTTATGTTGGTATCGGATTTTGATTATCATTTGCCGCTTGAGTTGATTGCTCAAGAGCCAGAGGAACCCCGTGATCAAGCCAAACTTTTGGTATTAAAAAAAAGTGGGGAGGTTTTAGAGCACGATCATTTTTTTGGTTTGCCAAAATTTTTAAAAGCCGGGGATGTTTTGGTTTTTAATGATACTAAAGTTTTTAAGGCTCGTTTGTTGGGAACAATTATTGGCAAACCAGCAGTCGTAGAAGTTTTTTTATTAAAATCAATCAATAATTTTCAATGGGAAGTTTTACTTAAACCAGGTAGAAAATTAACCATTGGCTTGGAAGTAGAATTTGCGGAGAATTTACGTTGCGCCGTAATTTCTAAAAATGAAGATGGTACAGCAGTCGTGGAATTCAATCAACCTAAAGAATCTCTTTTGCAAATTACTGAAAAAATTGGTCACGTGCCTATTCCTCCTTATATTAAAAAAGAGCCGACCAAGGCCGAAGATTACCAAACAGTTTATGCACGGGAAGTTGGTTCAGTGGCGGCTCCGACGGCTGGGTTTCATTTTACTCCAGAATTATTAGAAAAAATTAAACAACTGGGAGTGGAAATAAGGTTTGTAACTTTACATGTGGGGCTAGGAACTTTTTTACCTGTTAAAACAGAAGTGATAGAAGAACATAAAATGCACAGCGAATGGGTGAATGTTACTTTAGAAACTGCTGAGGCTATTGCTCAAGCGAAAAAAGAAGGAAGAAGAGTTATTGCAGTTGGGACTACGACCGCCAGAACTTTAGAGGGGGTCGTTGCCACTCAAGGCGCTCTAAAACCCTTTTCTGGCGAAATCAATATTTTTATTACTCCGGGTTGGCAATTTAAAATAATTGATGGCTTAATCACAAATTTTCATTTACCAAAGTCCACTTTATTGATGTTGGTAGCAGCTTTAGTTGGACGTGAAAAAATTTTGGCGGCTTATCAAGAAGCCATTCAGAAACATTATCGTTTTTTTTCTTTTGGCGATGCCATGTTAATTATTTAAAAATCCCCTTAAAGAAGGGGCTTTTTTGTTGGTTATTTTTATTTAACCCAGTGTTTTTTTAGTTTTTCAAAAGTGTCTGCGGCAATAGCCCTGCGAATTTCTTCCATCACTTTTAACATAAAACGGACGTTATGAATACTAGCCAAACGTAAACCCTCAATTTCATCAGTTTTAAATAAATGACGCAAGTAGCTACGACTGAAAAAATTATGTCCATCAAACCCGCGACAAACCGGACAATCGCACCAGGGATCAATTGGTTTTTTATCTTCTAAAAATTCCGCGTTGTTGATATTCAAACGATATTTATTTTTAAGATTGCCGCCACCTTTGGGGGAAAGGTATAAAGCGCCGTTGCGAGCTAAACGGGTAGGGGCGACACAGTCAAACATATCTATTCCTAAGGACACTACGGTAAATAAATCCGAAGGAGCAAAACCTACTCCCATAGTGTAGCGAGGCTTGTCTTCTGGCAGATAGGGTTTAAGCCAGTCCATAATTTTTTCTGTGGCTTCCATATTATAGCCGATAGATTCTCCACCAATAGCAATACCGGCAAAGGGCAGGGAGGTAATAAATTTGGCACTGGCAATTCTTAAATCTTTAAATTTTCCACCTTGGATAATTCCAAATAAATGTTGTTGGTAGGAATGAAGAGGTTTTTGTTTTTGGTGATACTCCACACATTGTTTGGCCCAAACATGGGTTCTTTCCATAGCCAAAAGACTTTCTTCTTTAGGAGCAGTGTCTTTGGTGCATTGGTCAAAAGCCATAATAATATCAGCGCCAATTTTGTGTTGAATGGCAGTAGCTGATTCGGGGGTAAATAAATGCCAACTACCATCCAAATAACTTCTAAAAGCCACGCCGTCTTCAGCAATTTTTACCAAAGATTTTCCTTGGAGTTTGGAATTATCAGCGGAACCGCGAACAGAAAATTCTTTATCTAAAGAAAAGACTTGAAAACCGCCGCTGTCAGTTAGAGTAGGCTTGTGCCAGTTCATAAATTTAGCCAGACCGCCCATTTTTTTAATCAAATCTTCTCCCGGACGCAAGTGTAAATGATAGGCATTGCCTAAAATGATTTGCGCTCCAGCTTCTTGTAAGTCCCGAGGATCTAGAGTTTTAACCGAGGCTTGGGTACCAACTGGCATAAATTGCGGAGTCTGAATATCGCCGTGATCAGTGTGGATTACGCCTAAACGCGCGCCAGATTTTTTAGATTGATGCTTGAGTTCAAAAAATTTGTTCATAGAGTTAGCTCTAATTTATCATTTTTTGTTTAAATTTGGCAAATTTGATAAGATTAAAAGGTAAAATAATTTATTTAATTTTTATAATATGAAATTTATTTTTCATGTTTTAGGAACAATCTTTTTTGCTTTATGGATTGCTATAGGCGCCGTGGTTTTGTTTTTAGCCTTGTCTTTAATTAAAGTTAAACCTTGGCAGTTGTTATCTTCGGTTAATTTATCTGGAGTAACGGCAAACATAAGTAGTGCTGGAAATGTTGCCGAAGTAATTCAAAAAATTCAAAACAATAAAGAGGGAGTAGTTGCTGCTTATAATTCTTTAAACACTACCCAACAAGATTGTTTAAAAAAACAATTAGGCGAAACAATTATTAATAATGTTTTATCCGGCAAAGAAGTCAAACCAACTTCTGACATGATTTTAAAATCCCTGATCTGTGTTAAATAAAAAAACAAAAAAAGTTTTAAGACTGATTTTAATTTTATTTTGTCTGGTTGGTGCTGTGGGATTATTTTTAAATAGAGTTAAAATTCGGGAAAATTGGAATCAGCTGCAAAGAGAAAAATCTTTACCACCCGCTCAATCTTACAAGGAATCAGTTAATGAAATAGTGGTAGTCGAACCGACGATAAAAAATAATTCAGCTACTTCTAAAACAGAAGTCTCTTCGGTTACCGCCATCACGGCTTCTAGTAGTTCTACAAAAAAATCAGAGTTACCAGAAGAAATTAATTTAGCTGTGCCGTTTGTCTCCCAAGCACCGTCCAAAAATTGGGATGCGGTGCACGAAGAAACTTGTGAGGAGGCCTCAGTTGTAATGATTAATGGGTTTTATAAAAAAGAAGAATATTCTCGCGCGCGAATGGAAGAAGAATTACAAAAATTAATTGCCTGGCAAAAAGAAAATTTGGGTTTTTTTGAAGACACTACTGCCGAGGAAACCGCTTTGATGATGAAAGAGGTTTACGATTTGAAGGCCAAGGTGATTTATAATGTAACAATTGAAGATATTAAAAAAGAACTGGCGGCCGGTCGGCCAGTAATTATACCAGCTGCTGGGAAATTGTTACCTAATCCTTATTTTAGCAATGGCGGACCAATTTATCACATGTTGGTTTTGAAAGGTTATACTAAAGACGGGAAGTTTATTAGTAACGACCCTGGTACTAATACTCTGGGTGAAAATTTTACTTATAAGTTTGCTGATTTATACAACGCCATTCATGATTGGGTTAAAGACGGAGATATTTTAACTGGCCCAAAAGTTATGATTGTGGTGGAGTAAAGAAAGTGTTAAAAAATATTAAAAAAGCCTCTGTCAAAAGAGGCTTTTTAGTTTTTTAACCCCTACCCAGGTACCTTGACAAAAGCTTAAAAATGTGCTATACTATCTTGTTAAGATGAAGTTCTTTTAAACCTAAGTAAGCTTAAAGATTTCTCCCTATTTCTGCCTTTAGCTAAAAGTCAGAAATAGGGAGAAATCTCGAGTTTTTTGTAACTTTAGCCGCAAATTCGCGGCATTTCTTTGGGGAAGTAAGATGGAAAGGAAAACTTTTGTTTTTTTGGTCGCCTTGGTGGTTCTGGCGGTGTTCGGGACGGTCGCCAGTATTATGGCGACCTGTAACAGGAACCACGGCAAGGCCGTGGAAATAGTTTCCCCGATGGTTTATTCGTCGGGGGAGAATTACTCGAAGTTCTCCGGCGGGATCGGCGAGGAGGACCCCGGGTACGCCTGGGGTGAGGGTTACTGATAACTGCCCCGTGTTTCACAAAGCTGCAACGGCTTTCGTGGACACGGGGCTTTTTTATTTTTTAAATTCTCAAAATTTAGACGCAAAAGTTTTTTTCTGATAGAATGTCTAAACCTCTATGATCAATTTTGAAAAAGAACTGAACAAAGAACAACATAATGTTATTTTGAATGGCGACGGCTATTGTCTGGTTTTAGCCGGAGCGGGTAGCGGTAAAACTCGGACCATTACTTATCGCGTGGCCTATCTTTTAGAACAAGGCATCCAGCCGGAAAATATTTTATTATTAACTTTTACCAATAAAGCTGCTAAAGAAATGTTAACTCGGGTAGAAAAAATTACTGGCAAAAAGCCGGAAAAATTATGGGGCGGAACTTATCATGGGATTGCCAATCGGATTTTGCGTCATTTCGCCGAGATCATTGGTTACAAAAATAATTTTACAGTTTTAGATGCCGATGATGCTGAAACTTTAATGAAATCTTGTTTAAAAGATTTACATTTGGATGGTGGCAAAAGATTTCCTTCGGTCAAAGTTATTCATTCTTTGTTTTCTTTTAGTCGCAATTCTTTGATGACTCTGAGTGATGTGATTGAAGAAAAGTATCCTAATTTTTTACGTTTAGAAGATAATATCAAAGAAGTTTGCGCCTTGTACCAAAAAAAGAAAAAAGAATCTAACATCATGGATTTTGACGATCTTTTAATTTATTGGTTGGAAATTTTAAACAATCCGGAAATTTTAAAAAAGATTGCCGAACAGTTTCATTATATCTTAATTGATGAGTATCAAGACACTAATCGATTGCAAGCGGCTATCGTCAAAAAATTATCTACCATCCATAATAATTTATTAGTAGTGGGGGATGATGCCCAATCAATTTATTCTTTTCGGGCTGCCGATATTAATAATATCTTGGAATTTCCCAAAAATTTTCCTTCAGCCAAAATTCATCGTTTGGTGATAAATTATCGGTCCACCCCTAATATTTTAGATTTAGCCAACGAGGTAATTTCTCAAAATAAAAAGCAATTTCCCAAAGATTTACAGAGCCGATTGAAACCAGCCACTGCTCCCCAGTTAATTACGGTGAATAATCCTTATACTGAGGCGGAATTTATCAGTCAAAAAGTGTTGAAGTTAGCCGAGGCTGGCAACAAACTAAAAAATATTGCGGTGTTATTTAGGGCGGCTTTTCACGCCCAAATGTTAGAAATTGAATTGGCTAAATTAGGTGTGCCTTATGAAATGCGTGGCGGATTAAAATTTTTTGAACGCGCTCACATTAAGGATGTATTGTCTTTATTGCGTTTGATTAATAATACTAAAGATCAGATTGCCTGGTTTCGCGTGCTGGAAATTTTTCAAGGTATTGGCCATGAAACTGCTAAAAATATTATTGCCGAGGCTAAAAAAGCCACTGATTTTAATCAATTATTTTTAGGTGGAGTGCGGGAAAAACTATCTAAAACAGCGCAGCGGGGCTGGGATGATTTTGCCAGTATTACCCAAGTCTTAAATCAAAAGAAGCAGGCTAATCCAGGGGGAATTGTTAAAATAATTATTGAATCGGTTTATGCCGACTATTTGAAAGAACGTTACGAGAATGCTGAGGATCGTTTGGATGATATCCGTCAACTATCTTTTTATGCTAAAAATCATAAAAGTTTGAATAATTTTTTAGCGGAAATTGCTTTGGACGAATCCTATAACAAAAAAAACGATGACCAGCGAGATCGTTTGGTTTTATCCACTATCCATCAATCTAAAGGTTTGGAATGGGATTCGGTTTTTTTAATCAATTTAGCCAATGGGTGTTTTCCTAATGAACGCGCGATGAAAGAAGAAGGAGGCGAAGAGGAAGAGAGAAGGTTATTTTATGTGGGGATTACTCGGGCTAAACAAAATTTATTTATCACTTATCCATTAACTGGAAGCAAAATGAATTACAATCAGTTATCGCCGTTTTTGGAAGAGATTAAAGACGAATTAATTGAAAAGAAAATACAGGGAGAATGGGGAGAAACTTCTGAGGAGTTGCCTACGATTCAGTTGGAAGATGACGGGGAAATTAAAAAGAAAACAGCAAATTTAAAAAAGAACTGGCGGGGGAAAAGCTTTTTAAAGAATATTGAGGAACTATAAAAAAATTAAAAAAAAGCTTCTGTCGAGACAGAAGCTAAAGTTGGTTTAAAAAATTTTGGTTACTCATTGTAGGCGATTTCCGCCTTATATCTCTTAATATCATAGGCGCAACTGCGCCATTTCCTGTAATTGAAAGTGACAATGGCCAGCCAGTATCCCCGACGGGCCTGTTTGAGTTTTTCCTGCAACACAGCAGGCGCCAAAATGTAAGTGGGCTTAGGCATTTTTACCTCCAGGCAAAGGACTAAATTATCCCTGCCTTTAAATTGAAAAGAGCCTAGAATTGGTTGGCTTCTTGTTTAAGCTGAGCCAATCTCTGCTGGTACACTCCAGCATTAAAGGCCGCAACTTTTGCGCCCTTAAAGTCAAAGCGACCCAGCTTTGTAAAGTACTCTCGGCGGGCTGCCTTCAGGCAGGCTTCAGCCTCCTTGATTGCTCCGCGAAGAGCATCCTTGTTCGTGTACACTTTTATGCCTTCCAATTTTTTAACCTAAAGAAGTTAACTTAAGAATAGCGTAAAAAAACGATTTTGTCAAGATGGGATTTTATTTGACAGTTTATTTGGTCTTTTGTATGATTAAAATACGCCAAAGCGGAAACCAGCCCAATTAGCCACAAAAGGCTAATATGGTACCACTTCCTCCTTTTTAAGGTAAGGCGTACAAATTTATTTAAAAAGTTAAAATTCGGGTGGAACCGTCTAAACTTTACTAGTTTTGACCCCGATACTCCAATGGGAGTGTCGGGTTTTTATTTTAAACTATGCGCACTATAAAATTAAAAGGTCAGCGTTTGGCTTTAATTCCGGAAACCAAACACAATGCCTCATGGTTGGTAAAATGGTTAAAGGATAAACAAGTGATGCGTTTTGTGGATCATGAAGGTTTTGGCTACACCTTGAAAAATGAAATTTTTGATTTAGAGTTTGTTAAAAAATATGATTGGGACGAGTTACATTATCTTGTTTTGGATGAAGATCAAAAACCAGTAGGAGCAGCCGGGTTAGAAATAAATTCTTTTCATCGGTCAGGAGAAATTTGGATTTTGATTGGTGAAAAAAGCGCTTGGGGTAAGGGTTATGGTCAAGAAGTAATAAAAATTTTAGGTGATTATTTTTTTCAGACATTAAAATATAATCGCTTGGAGTTGGCTGTGTCAGCCGAATTTACTAAAGGTGTGGCCGCTTATAAAAAAGCTGGGTTTAAAGTTGAGGGTGTTTTAAGAAAATCCGAATGGGATCGATTGGGCAAGAAATTTCGCGATCAAGTAGTAATGAGTATTTTAAAAGATGAATGGCTAAAAAAATATAAAAAATAAAAATTAATTTTTAAAAATATGGCACAACAAGATTTAGAAATATTACGTCATAGCGCTGCTCATTTAATTGCGGCGGCTGTAGAAAACTTATATCCCGGAGTTAAATTTGGGGTAGGTCCGGCCGTGGAAAATGGCTTCTATTATGATATTGATTTTCCTAAAAATATCAGCGAGGAAGATTTACAAAAAATTGAAGCTAAGGCTAAAGAATTAATTAAGGCCAATTTAAAATACGAACGAAAAGAACTGCCGATTGAGGAGGCGATAAAATTATTTGCCGACCGCGGGCAAGTCTATAAGGTTGAATTATTAAATGATTTGAAAAACAAAGGTACGACCAAACTGAATTCGGAGGAGCTGCAAGATGTGGGTGAAACTGTTGATATGGTTTCCCTCTACCAAACTGGGGAGTTCGTGGATTTGTGCCGTGGTCCCCATGTGCGTTATACCAGTGAAATCAAGCCATCTGGGTTAAAATTAATGCGTTTAGCCGGAGCTTATTGGCGCGGAAAAAATGAAAATCCGCAACTTACCAGAATTTACGGTGTTTATTTTTCTTCTAAAGAAGATTTGGAAAATTATTTGCATCTTTTGGAGGAAGCTGAAAAACGCGATCATCGTAAAATTGGCGCCGAACAAGATCTATTTTTCTTTGATGAAACAGTGGGCAGGGGTTTGGTGATGTGGTTACCTAATGGCACGATTATCAGAAACGAAGTGGAAAAATTGGCTGAGGAAAAAGAAAAGCAGGCTGGTTATGTGAGAGTAAGAACCCCTCATTTAGCCAAGGAAGAAATGTATTTAAAATCCGGGCATTTGCCATACTATAAAGATAGCATGTACCCCCCGATGGTAATGGATGACGGAACTTATTATCTTAAAGCCATGAACTGTCCGCATCATCACACTATTTATAACCACAATTTACATAGCTATCGCGATTTGCCTTTGCGTTTAGCCGAATACGGCGAATGTTATCGTAATGAATTATCTGGTACTTTAGCTGGGTTGTTGCGCGTGCGTTGTTTAGCTATGAATGATGCGCATATTTATTGTCGTAAGGATCAAATTAAAGAAGAATTTAAAAACGTTTTAAATTTGATCATTAGTTATTTTCAGATTTTTAATTTAGAAAATTATTGGTTTCGGTTATCTAAATGGAGCCCAGATCATTTGGAAAAATATATTAATCAACCAGAAAATTGGGAATATTCTCAGAGTGTCATTAGAGAAGTTTTGCAGGAGATGGGAGTTAAATTTGTGGAAGTAGAAGATGAGGCGGCTTTTTACGGGCCCAAGGTGGACGTACAATTCAAATCGGTGGTGGGCCGCGAAGAAACTATGTCGACGGTACAATTAGATTTTTTAGCTAAAGAAAGATTTGGTTTGAAATATACTGATGAAAGTGGCAAGGAAAATAATGATGTTTTTGTAATTCATCGTGCGCCTCTGTCTACTCACGAAAGATTCACAGCTTTTTTAATTGAACATTTTGGCGGTGTGTGGCCAGTTTGGTTGGCACCGGTTCAAGTAATGTTAGCGCCAGTGGGTGAAAAACATTTAGCTG
>Ga0116178_10003828_pt1 | contig 11293 bp, 14 predicted proteins | sample AD_STIC12_MetaG_FD_89880 | JGI IMG/M metagenome (GOLD analysis project Ga0116178, IMG submission 89880) | Active sludge microbial communities of municipal wastewater-treating anaerobic digesters from USA - AD_STIC12_MetaG | ecosystem: Engineered > Bioreactor > Anaerobic > Digestate | place: USA... | reverse complement strand
GCCCGCCGAAGGGTCGGGGAAATTGGTGAGTTGGGTCGTCTTTCATGTCGCGTATCACGAGGCCTTCAAGGATAAGGTGCCGTACAACGTGGCGCTGGTCGAGTTGAAGGAGGGTCCCCGACTGATCAGCAGCGTTCTGGCTTCCTCGCAAGAACTTTACGGAGACGCGCCGCTGCGACTGAAGATCGAGACGGAAGACGGAATCGCATTGCCGCGATTCTGTATTGAAAAGGATTCTGATGCCAAATGAAACGTCGGGGACGGCCGGGGCTCCGCTGCAAGGCGTGGTTGTGCTTGACCTTACCCAGATTTACAACGGACCTTATGCGACCTTTCTGATGGCGATGGCCGGCGCCGATGTCGTCAAAATTGAGCCGCCGGACGGAGAGCATTTGCGCCGCCGACCCAATTCGGGTGGAACAACCGAGCCCTTTGCCGTTCTCAATGCGAACAAACGAAGTCTTGTCCTGGATCTCAAGACCGATGCGGGGCGCCAGGTTCTCCTCGAACTGGTCCGCAAGGCCGATGTCCTGGTCGAGAACTACGCACCCGGCGTTATGGCAAGGTTGAATCTTGGTGCCGATACGCTGCACCAGACAAACCCCCGGCTTGTGATTGCGTCCGGGAGTGGTTATGGCGCCGAAGGGGCCTATCGCGACTTCACCGCCATGGACCTCACGGTGCAGGCGATGTCGGGCGTGTTGAGCGTCACCGGGCACCCGGACCAGGAGCCGGTCAAGGCCGGTCCAGCCATCGCCGATTTTTTTGGTGGCATCCACCTTTATGGTGCAATCGTCACGGCACTCTACAAACGACAGCAGACCGGCGAAGGCTCCTGTGTCGAGGTGGCGATGATGGACGCGCTGGTTCCCAGCCTCATGTCCAACCTCGGACTGCATAACAGTGGGGAACTACAGAATTTGCGCACCGGCAACGGTCATGGCGGACTCCTTGTCGTTCCCTACAACGTCTACCCCGTACAGGACGGCGGTGTTGCCATCCTGGCTGTAAGCGACCAGCATTGGCTGGCACTGGGCGACGTCCTTGAGTACCCCGATCTGGTGACCGATCCCCGTTTTGTGGATAAGTCAAGCCGGGTCAAAAACCGCGCTGCGCTCGACGCGCGGATCGGTGAGTTGACCATCAAGTTCACAAAACAAATGCTCTTCGATCGGCTGGTGGCAGCGCGCGTTCCGAGCGCTCCGGTCAGAAGTCTCGACGAAGTCATCAACGACGAACATCTTCATGCACGCGGGATGCTCAAGTGGACTGAGCACCCCGTCTATGGGCGCATGTTGGCCATGGGAAGTCCGCTGCGGTTCAGCAACTATGCCGGCCCGCGGGGCATTGACAGCCACGAGCTTGGCGCTGACAGCCAAGAGGTCCTAGCGCAGATGGCAAGCATCAAAGGCTCTCAGTTTGACGAACTGGCGCGAGCCGGTGCATTTGGAAAGAAATGAAATGGGATTGAACAGTCAACTTCAAGAATCGGCTGAGCGCGGCGTGGAGGCCACTTACTTTGCGGCGCTGACGCAAGGAAAACTGATGATTCAACGTTGCGCCAATTGCAAGCGCGCCATTTTCTACCACAGGCAGTTCTGCCCGCATTGCGACAACGAAACCCTCACGTGGGAGCAGGCGTCAGGTGCCGGGACCGTGCACTCGGTGACGACGTTGCGTACGAAGCCAGACCGGCCATACAACATTTCCCTGGTTGATCTGGACGAAGGGGTCCGCATGATGGGCCGTGTGGACGGCATTGCGCCCGACGACGTGAAGATCGGGATGCGTGTGCACGCACGGATCATCGAACAGGGCGGTAAGCCTCTGGTCGTCTTCCTGACCTCGCCGGAGGCCGCATGAACGAATCCCTTCTTCGCGGCGCGGTCGCGATCTCCGGTGTCGGGACAGCGGGGTGCGGAGATGCGTCCGGCTTTACTGACATGGAAATACTGGCAAAGGCAGCGCGGTCCGCCGTGCACGATGCGGGTCTGAAGATGTCGGACATCGACGGCATTGCCACCGCCAACCTCAGCGCTGCATTGTGGCCCTTGAACGTCGTCGAGTATCTCAATGTCCGTCCTTCCTATGTCGATGGAACCAACATAGGAGGGACATCGTTCATCGGTCATATGCTGCCAGCTGCAAGAGCCTTGATGAGCGGGCAATGTAATGCGGTACTCGTGTGTTACGGAAGCACTCAGCGATCAACAAGGGTTCCCCGGCGCGAGCGTGCGGATGCAAGGGCGCTTCTAGACCCGCTGCCATATGAAGCACCTTATGAGCCGTTCAACCCGCCCTCTTCTTACGCGCTCATTGCCGCGCGGCACATGCACGAGTATGGAACGACCCGGCGTCAACTCGCCGAGGTTGCGGTGGCTGCCCGACGTTGGGCTCAACTTAATCCGGAAGCGTTCGCGCGGGACCCGCTGAGCCTGCAGGACGTTCTCTCCGCCCGGATGGTCAGCGACCCATTCACGGTTTATGACTGCTGCCTTGTCACCGACGGCGCGGGAGCTTTCGTGATGGTGCGCTCCGACAGGGCGCGGGATCTGCCCCAAAAGCCCGTTCACGTGCTGTCGTGTGCGACGAGCGTCTGGCATCGCCAGGTTTCCGGCATGCACGATCTGACGGTGACGCCCGCATCCGAATCCGGCCCGAAAGCCTTGGCTCAGGCGGGCCTGACAACCGCGGACATGGACATGGTCCAGCTCTACGACGCGTTCACTATCAACACGATCATGCTTCTGGAGGATCTGGGATTCTGCAAAAAAGGCGAAGGCGGCGCCTTTGTGGAAAACGGCGCAATTGCGCCAGGCGGACGCTTGGCCGTGAACACCAACGGCGGCGGACTCTCCTGCGTTCATCCCAACATGTACGGCGCGTTCGCGGTGATCGAAGCAGTGCGGCAGTTAAGAGGCGACTGTGGCGAGCGACAGCTTAGCAAGGCCCGGACCGCACTGGTCCACGGCAACGGCGGCGTTTCCGCCGCCGCCCAGTCCACGGCCGTTCTCTCCACTTCGGACGTCCTGTGAAAGCGAATCAACGTTCGGCACCCAAAGAAGTATGCCCATGAACAAAATATGCCCAGATATCGCGACGGCAATCGCCGATATCCGCGATGGATGCACAGTGCTTGTGTCCGGTTTCGGGGGCGCCGGCCATCCTACCGATCTGATTCATGCGCTGATCGATCAAGGAGCTCGCGACCTCACGATCGTCAACAACAATGCGGGTAACGGAGAGAACGGTCTCGCTGCACTTCTCAAAGCCGGGCGGGTTCGCAAGATCATCTGCTCGTTCCCCAAAACCGCAAACTCCCATGTTTTCGACAGCCTCTATGCCGCCAAGGAGATTGAGCTGGAACTGGTACCGCAGGGAACGTTGGCTGAACGCCTGCGGTGTGCAGGAGCGGGCCTCGGAGGATTTTTCACGCCTACTGGGGTAGGGACGCCAATCGCGCAGGGCAAGCGCACGGAAGTGATAAACGGTAGGGAGTTCCTTTTCGAAACACCGTTGCCCGCCGAGTTCGCGCTGATCCAGGCCGACGCTGCCGATCGCTGGGGCAATTTGACGTACCGCAAGACGGCGCGCAATTTTGGCCCTGTGATGTGTGCCGCGGCTACCACCACGATCGTGCAGGTTGCCCGCATCGTCCCTCTTGGAAGTATCGATCCGGAGCATGTCGTCACACCCGGGATTTTTGTTTCCCGAGTCGTAGAAGTCAGTCATCCACTGTATTCAAGCTGAGGAGCCGTATGAACAAATGGACAACCCAGGAGATGGCTCAACGGCTCGCGCGAGACATCGAGCCCGGATGGTATGTGAACATCGGAATCGGAATGCCGGAAATGGTCTGCGAGAACTTGCGCGAAGACGATGACATCATCTTGCAGAGCGAGAACGGCATCCTCGGCATGGGACCCCTGGCGCGCGGAGATGACATCGACACCGACCTTGTCAATGCAGGCAAGAAGCCTGTCACCGCACGTTTAGGGGCGTCCTACTTCGAGCACACCACATCGTTCGCGATGATGCGTGGAGGGCATCTCGACCTGTGCATCTTGGGCGCCTTCCAGGTATCGGGCAGCGGGGATCTGGCGAACTGGTCCCTGGGCAGACCGGGCATTCCGCCGGCCGTAGGCGGTGCGATGGATTTGGCGGTTGGGGCCAAGCGGGTGTACGTCATCATGGACCACACTACAAAAGACGGGGGGCACAAAATACTGCCGCAGTGCACGCTGCCACTGACCGGTCTGTGCGTCGTGACGCGTGTCTACACCGATTTGGCCGTCCTGGAACGACGGCATGACCGCATGCATGTCATCGATCTTGCACCCGGTGTCTCGTTTGACATGGTCCAGCGAGCGACGAGTGTGCCACTTATCGCGCCCTGATTCGTTCGTGTCAGCGGAGCCGTGCTCGTCGATTCCGTGAACTCGCAACACGTTCTCGTCCGGTCCACGCCGACCGTCGTATCCGACGCTATGAGCCGGCCTAATTCGGCGGGCATCGTCGATGGACATGAACCTTGTGTCGCGTATTGCGGAAGAGCGTGACTGGTGTTTTCGGCATGGAGACAGCTGGTTTCGCGAGCGTGACCTTCATTTCGGTGACGTGACCGAGGCATCAAATTCTGCTTGCTGTCGGAGGGCGAACCGGCTCGCCGGTAGGTACTCAAGTTGCGTATGAACCAACTGCTGGGCATAGGGGGGCGCGGCTCTTCGGTGGTCTCGGCCAGATTGCCCCGATCGGCACCGCTTGCCATGGTCGTGCGCAGCGTCTCCTTGCACTAGGCATCGCAACAGGAGACAGTAATGACCTAGATGACCATGCCCTTCTCCTTCAAGCGGACCGCTTCTTCGACAGCGATCTCGTCGAAGGGTTCATGCTCATCCTGGCGTTGGCGTTGGCGTTGGCGTTGGCGTTGGCGTTGGCGTTGGCGATGCCGTCGGCCTTCACTCGAACCTTCACGTTGTAGTCGACGACGCGTCGGGGCGTTCGACAGGGAGAAGAGTTTTCATCGACGTGTTATCTAAAAGAAAAAGCAGGACGTGGCTTGTGCGAGGACCACTCCGGTTTCAGTCGTTGGCGAGGAAACGGCCGACCATGTCATTGAAAGACGAGGCCCATTCGATCTGGGTCCAATGCCCGCAATGCGGATACACATGCAGCTGCGCGCGAGGGATCAGGCTTGCCAGGGTCAGCGCGTTCGATAGTGGAATGACCTTGTCTTCGCGGCCGTGGACTACCAGCGTCTCGTGCGGTAGCGCGCGGATCTTGTGCTCCGGCGTGGTCATCGCCTGGATGTACTGCTGGCGCGGGGCGGGAGAGAACATTTGCGCGAAGCGCTCCTGAACGCCTTCGCGTGTGCTGGCGCGGTAGCGAAGCTCTGCGAGCTCGTCGTTGACGAGCTTGCGATCATGCGCAAAGACGTCGAGCAGGCCCTTCATGTTCTCTATGGAAGGTGTGTAGCCCCACACGGCATCCAGACCGGGCGTCAGCGGAAAGTCGATGCCCACGCTGCCCATCAGTACCAACTTGCGCACGCGCTCGGGCCGGCTGGCAGCAATGGCGAGGGCGAGCCCGCCGCCAAAGGAATTGCCCACGAGATCGACGGAGTCCAGCTCCAAGGCGTCCAGGAATCCCACCAGGTGCTCAACCCACGTGTCGAGCCCGTAGCGCGTCCCGGCGGGTGCGTCTGTGTAGCCGAAGCCGACCATGTCAGGAGCCAGCACGCGGGCCTGTTTCGACAAGGGCCCGATGTTCAGTCTCCAGTTGGCCCAGGCGGTCACACCCGGGCCGGAGCCGTGAATCATCACCACTGGATGGCCATTCCCTTGGTCGTGGTAGTTGGTGTCGAAGCCGGCCGCCCGAATGCGATGGCCGAGTTCGGGATTTGGCGTAGAGCTCATGAGGTCGCCTTGCTTTCGCGGTCGCAAATGTTGGCCAGCACTTCGGCGCCGCGATTGGCCGCAGACAGGCCACGGAACAAAAAGCACAGACTGACAACCGCTTGCATCTCCTCCCAGCTGGCGCCAGCCTTCCGCGCCGCGATGCCGTGCATGATGGCAGCGTCGCTGAGGTCCATCAGCAGCATGCCGAAAAGCATCAACTGCGAGGTCTTCACATCGAAGCACGAGGGGTACATGCCATGCTCGCGCATCTGCTCCTGCAGACTGAGCATCTTCGGATCGAGCGCGCCGGTAACGAGCATGCGTGCCTCAATGCGCGGCGGCACGAAGCCGACCAGTTCCTCGTAGATCGCTGCGCGCTGTTCGAGCGACGCGCTTTCATCGGCGTAGCTCCCCATGGATTTCTGAACTGCGTCTCTGTTAATTCGGGGTGGCAACATGGTCATTCCTTTGTTTGTTCGGGCCAGTAGGCAAAGCCCAATCCGGTTTTGGCGTGGTGCGCCGGGATGTAGTCAACAACCTCCCCCTTCCACTGGCACGCGCCGGCGGCGACGATCCAGGCACGGGTCTCGCCGGTACCACCGCGCATGGTGGCCGAATCGACCGTGAAGAGGTTCTGCAGGTCCGCGCCACGGTTGGTCGCGATGCGGTCGAGGATCCATCTGTCCAACGGCTCATCGATCCAGCCAGCGCGCGGCCCCACGGGGTCGTGCGACAGCCCGCCCGAGGCGTAGATGGCGACCCGTTCGGGTCGGTGTGCCAGCAGCTTGGCCAGCGTCTGCCCGACCTGCCAGCAACGCCGAGCAGTGGGCAGTGGTGGGAAGTAGCAGTTGAGGTACAGGGGGATGATCGGCACGTCCAGTTTGGGCAGGAGGCGCTGGGCTGGATAGACGATCATGTGCGAGGTGCCTCGCTCGGGATGCCGTCCCAGTGGCTTCATCACCGAGGTGGAAGCCATGTCGAAACCTTCTTCCAGCATGGCTTCGAGCAGGTAGGTCGAGAGTTCCTGGTGCACGGGAAGGTGGATGCGCGAGTCCTCCGCCGGCTGATCGACATAGAACGGCGCCGCCGAACCCCAGACCTCTTCGCCCGTGAACAGGCACATCGCCGGATTGCAGCGCTGGTCAAACATGTCCTCCTGGTCGTCGCCAACGAATATCACCGCATCGGGGCGATAGGCCTCCAGCTGCCGGCGCAATACTTCGAATGCCGTGTCAATGCGCTGCACGTACCCGCGAATGACCTCGGGTGTCTCCAGCTTGGCGGTGTGCGGCTGGGATTCCTTCATGTAGTCGGGAATCGCGCCGTACACCTTGGGCCACAGCTCGGGCGGGCAGAACATGGCGGGGGCGTGCGATGACGCCAGTCCCAGTCCAATCATTGGTTAGCTCCTCGTGAATGCATATGGGTGACCTGCATCAAGGCCTGCACCATGGCCTCTGGGCTGGCCTTGTTTTGTCCGGCGATGTCCATGGCCGTGCCGTGGCCGACCGATGAGAAAAGCACCGGTGTTCCGATCGACAGCGCTGCTGCGCCATGCTTTGCCATCAGCTTGGCGGGTACATGGCCCTGGTCGTGGAGCATCACCACGAACGCATCGCAGTCGCTGCGTGGCAGCAAAGTGTCCGCACCGATCGGCCCGATCAACTCGATGTCTTCGCCTCGGCAGGCCTCGATGGCGGGGGCAATGCGCTCGATCTCATCGGTGCCAAAAAGACCCGACTCCCCAGCGTGGGGATTGACGCCAGACACACCAATCCGAGGACGAACGTATCCGAGCTGGCGCAACGCCCGAGCCGTCGCGCGGATCACTTTCTCGACCCGCTCGCGTGTGATCATCTCGATGGCATCGCGCGTGCTCAGATGCACCGTCACGTGCGCGATTCGCATTGAGTCCCAGCACAACATCAGCACCACTTCGTCGATGGGGGTGTTTGTCCGTCTTGCCAGATATGAAGGGTGTCCGTCGAAGGCGATGCCCGCCTCTTTGATCGCCACCTCGTGGATGGGCGCGCCTACGACGGCATCAACATGCCCGTCCATGGCTGCTTGCACGGCTGCGTCTAGCGCCGCCACGGTGGCCGCGCCATAACGGGCAGCCACGCGGCCCAGTTCAAGGCCTTCGCCCAAGCTGTCGACATGGACGATGGCCAACTCGTCGGAGCAGCCGGCGATCTCGGACGCCGACGACAGCGTGCGACAGTCAATGGACATTCCACAGAGTTGGGCATGCATGTCCAGCGCCCGACGATCGCCGAACAGGACGATACGACAGCGCTCCCTGACGCGCGGATCCGCCGCTGCCTTGAGTGCGATCTCGGGCCCGACCCCAGCCGGATCGCCCAGCGTCACGGCAACCACGCGACGAGCGGGCACCCCGCTCATAGTGGCAGCGCCAGCAGTGTGTCAACGCGTGAGCTGTCGCACACCACGATGCGCTCGACGAAGGAAGCCTTGCCATCGGCGACGCGCACGCGGTCCTGATAGGTACCGGCGGCAAAGGTCGACATTTCGCCAGTGCGCATGGTGCGCAGAATCAGAAAGCTCGTCTCAACTTGCACGAGCCCGTTGTCCACGGACAGGATGAAGGGACGCCCCATCAAGTGCCGGTAGACCTGGCCTTCGTAGATGTTCGCTTCACGCAATGACCTCACCCGGTCAGCCAGCATTCCGCGGGAATCGGCGAAAAGCACGCCAAAGGGATAACCCGCCGCAACGTTCTCGCGCGAAGTCACCTTGTAGATGCAGTTCTCCTCGAAGAAGTCGGGCCAGCGCTCAAGCTGATCGAGATCGATGGCACGTGCATAGTCCTCCATCATGTCGGCGAGCAGGCCCAGCAGGGCGGCTTTGTCGTTTTGAATGTCGGCCATCAGAGCTTCACCAGGTTGCGATAGAACTTCCAGAAACCGCGGATCGAGTTCTCCGATGCGCGGGAAGACGATGTGGAGGTGCTCGCGCCACCCATCATCACCACCGATGATTGACAGGCCGCCCCTGCCGTGCCGCGCTGCACGAACCCACCGACCGCGCCGTCCTCCATGGACACGTAGCCCGCCGGGCCGACAAGATTGGCGTGCTTCATGCGCAGCGTCTGCATGCGCTCGTCGTCGTCGGTAAAGCCGATCAACGTCCAGATCAGGTCGGTCTGCCGTGAGTTCTTCGGCAGGATCTGCCGCACCGCCAGGCTGTTGTGGATTGCCTGCAGCACGAAGCCGGGAAACACCGACAGGATCTGCACATGACAGCCATCTCCGAACTCGTCAACGATGTCCAGCACACTGGCGTCGTTCAACGAAAAGTCTTCCTGGTTGCTGCGCAGTCCTTCATTGGCGAACTCCTCGTCCTTGCCGCCCTTGTGGCTCAACGAGTAGCTGACATGGTGGCCGCCGGTGTCCGCCACGATGACACCACCGCCCTGTGAAAGACGAGACACCTTGAAGGTGGCGAAAAAAGTGTGCAGCAGACTGGAGTGGTAGGTGTCCTTGACGTTCTCGAAATAAAGCTTCCAGTTGTTGGGCAATGCTTGCGTGTACTGGCCGTATATGCGGATCGGCTTGTGCAGCACGCGGCGCAAACGTGCTGTAACCGCTTCGCCGAGGTATGTCTCGATGTCGGGCGTCTCGGCCGACAAGGTACCGAACACCAAGCCGCAGAAGGTCTCAGTGCGCAACTTGCGGGGACCGTGCTGCTTGAGGTCGAAGTCGGCCGGCATGCCACCCTCCCCGTTGATGCCGCGGCGAAAAGCCACGCTCTTGAGGTTGCCCTGCAGATCGTGCGACCAAGCGTGGTAGACGCAGGTGAAATTCTTTGCCTTGCCCCGGTTCTGCAACGCCAGCAATGAGCCGCGATGGGCGCAGCGGTTTTCGAAGGCGTTGATCGTGCCGTCCTCCCCACGCACCACGATGACGGGCATATCGCCCACGAACGTGGTCTTGTAGTCACCTTGCTCCGGCAATTCGGCCTCGAGTCCAAGGTAGTTCCACACGGGCCCCTGATAGATGCCGTCCTGCTCTTTGCGATAGACGTCTTCGTCGTCGTAGACCCAGTAGGGAACCCGGGTGAGCTCGTTCTGCGGCCAGGCGGGCCGCTCTTGAGAAAAATGCGCAGTCATTTAATTTCCTTGGAAAGCGTGATCTCGTGCATGAACACCTGGACGTTCTTGGCGGTTCTCTCGCTGTGCTCGCGCAACAGCTCGCAGGCGGTATCGGCGTCGCGATCGAGGGCAGCCTTCATGATCGCGGCGTGCTCGTTTGCGACATTGCGTTGTGGCGGGCGGGTCTTCAAAAAAAGCCGGCGGTAACGATCAGACTGGTCATGCAAGGTCGCGCAAAAGTGGATCAGCATCGGCATCCCGCAACCGGCAATGAGACCAAGGTGGAAATCGCGATGGGTGCGTTCCCATTCGTCGAGGAATGGCACGAAGCCGTCGCGCTGCTCGATGCGCGTGAGTCGGTGGAACATTGACACCAGGTTCTCTTCCCATGCCAAATCGCCGCATTCGATGGACCGGCGTAGCGCGAAAGGCTCCATGTGCGCTCGCAAGCGCGTGACTTCGTCGAGGTGAGCTATAGAGGCTTCGGCGACACGGAAGCCCCGCTGGTCCTCGCTAACGACGAAGCCCTCGCCCGTCAGACGCAGCAACGCCTCGCGTACAGGGCTCAGGCTCACACCGTATCTCGTGCCCAGCTCTTCCAGACGCAGCCTCGCGTTGGGCATCAAACTGCCGGAAAGAATGCCGTCGCGCAGTTGCGAGGTCAACGTGCTCGCGATACTTACCTTGGAGGTGGACATGTCGGATCTCTCGTTCAAGGGATGGGTTGAGAGCGACTATAAACGATTCTTCGATAGTCTTGATAAATTTCGAAAATACGTTGACTTGTATTTATTTCACTCCTAAACTCGCCTCCAAATCGATGGAGCTAACGCATGAAACACACACGACGCACCGTCCTTGGCATGACGTTTGCGCTCCTCTCTCGGCCTGGCGTTGCGCGGGCCGACGCTTACCCAGAACGGCCCGTCAAGATTCTTGTTACGTATCCCGCTGGGGGCTATTACGACCGGGTCGCGCGCATCTTGGCCGTGGCACTGAGCGAAACGCTCAAGCAGACATTCATCGTGGACAACAAGGCTGGCGCTAATGGCGTTATCGGCGCGGCCCAAGTCGCATCGGCGCCACCGGACGGTTACACCTTGTTGGTGGCCTCGATCGGACCCAACGCGATAGCCCCGTCGATGATGGCCAAAGTACCATACGGGGTCTCCTCGTTTTCAGTGCAATAAGTGACGGTACGCAAAGCTAGCACTGGCGCGGGGGTGGTCTGGGTAGACCGTTGATTTCATTGACTTTCCTGTTCGCTTTGTAAACGGGTATGGTG
>Ga0116178_10003827_pt1 | contig 11293 bp, 26 predicted proteins | sample AD_STIC12_MetaG_FD_89880 | JGI IMG/M metagenome (GOLD analysis project Ga0116178, IMG submission 89880) | Active sludge microbial communities of municipal wastewater-treating anaerobic digesters from USA - AD_STIC12_MetaG | ecosystem: Engineered > Bioreactor > Anaerobic > Digestate | place: USA... | reverse complement strand
ATGGTAATGCAAGAGTTCATGGTAATGCAAAAGTTTATGACGATGCATTCGTTTATAGTAATGCAAGAGTTCATGACAATGCAGAAGTTTATGGTAATGCATTCGTTCATGGTAATGCAAGAGTTCATGGTAATGCAAAAGTTTATGACGATGCATTCGTTTATGGTGGTATAATTCTCTGTAAAGATGTTGCAGTTTCTAGTGTAGAAGATTTTATGATAATTAGCCCTTTGGGAAGTAGCAATTCTACACTAACTATTGTGAAGGGTCAAGATTTTGTAGCTACTGGGTGTTTTTTTGGGACAAAGAAAGAATTTCTTAAAAAGGTTAAAGAAACTCATGGCGATAATAAACATGCTAAGAAGTATAGAGCAGTTATAAAATTTGCTTTTACTAACTTTGAAGTAAAAAAGGAGGAACTAGTATGAGTAAAAGAAAATATGTATGTCCTGTTTGTGGGGCTAATCTAAAGTATGAAAGAATTGATGATGACAAGACAGTGATTGAAATTAAAAGTGACACTACTATGTGTGTTGAAGGTGTAAGAAGTAATGGAAGCACTTCTGTGTATTGTTCTGTGGACGACACTCATGAACTTCCAATGGTATTGGTTGATGAAGTCCTTGATCTCGTGGAAGACGGCAAGCTTAAAAGAGTAGTGGAGTGAAATATGTTCCATAAATTCATGGGAGTATTCCATAACGGAGAAGCTTTTACCTTTGTTATTAGTGCTACGCTTGGGGCTGATCCAAGCATACATGATATAATTACTTTTATTGAAGGTAAAGGTTTTGACTTCTCCGGAAAGGTAAAACGGTTTAATATCGGTGGTAAGATTACGCAGTCAGAGTTTAATCTACTAACAGAAGGCAAGGCAGTAACCTAGGCAAATTTCGTAGCTTGGTTAGATAAAGACGGTGGGCTTCATTTAATCTAACTTATGAAATAAAAAATGCTTGACAAAAGGTTGAAAGGCTAGTAAAGTTTATTCAGATTTAAAAACGGAGAGGTTAAATAAAAACTGTATGAGTAAAACAATAAAGGCAAAAGTACGTTCCAATGATGGTTGGCTGAATTATGAAGCTAATGTGACATTCGATACAGCCGATAATGTTCAGAGTTTAATTGACCTTATCAATCGGTTCAATGCTATTAAACAGGTAGCACTTGGAGAACTTACTTCATACTCTGTAATGAATGAGTATGCTACTATAGAAGTTGAGCAGGGTACTGATTCTATAAACTTTGATATTAGTAGGGTGTTGGTTAGCAATACCGGAATTTACTTTACCCTACTGGATAAGCATTCACTAGCATCATTTGAAATCGGTGAGTACTCAATCGATGACCTCAACAATATTATGAAAGAGATGAAGCAGGGGGATTAAAAAATGAAAGATAAAGTAAGTTTTTCTACAATGACAGAGACTTGGTTTGATGATATAGCGCATAGCAACTTGCCTAATAAGGTAGAGATACTAAATATGATGACTCATGTTGCTAATAAAATAAATCTAATCAGAGTGGTTAAACTTCTCGAACTTAACTCGACCGTAAAAGGTATCAAGGAAGTTATAAATCATGCCAATTTTATTATAGCCGGTGAGTTTAATTCTGAATTTAGATTCCGATACACTAATCCAAAAGGACATAAAGCCTTTAGTAAACAAGTAAGTGTAACATCGGAATTCTTCTCCATGCTAAGACAGTCACTTACATACAATGAATTGGAGGATTAAAAATCATGGAAAGTAACCCAGTATGTCCAGTTTGTAAAGCTAACATAATCTATCGTAGACACAGTTCAAAAGAACTTGAGATACAGATTCAAAAAGGAAATTCTATTGTAATCAATGAAAACACAGACAACAGCTCTGTAGACATTTATTGCTCTGAAGATCGTACTCATGAGATAGGAAGTATAACTTCCAGTAGAGTTGAACAGATTGTAAAGAGTTATGGATTTTGATTAAAAAAAATGCTTGACAAATATATTCGTGAGTGATATGCTTATTGCATATTAAACAAGAGAGGTTGTTTATGAGTTATGAGATTCTTTATAAGAAAGCATTTATTAAGGTAGAGGATAAAAATCTTCCCGAAACATATTACATACCTATGGTACTTATGGGCAGTAATAATTGCTATGAGCCGGTGTATAGAAATGGCAGAACTTATGATATTCCAGAGAAACATTGGAATACATTTTCATATACTAAGGACAGGATATTTCATAACCAGATTCTTTTTACAAGAGATGAAATCACTGAACTTGCTGTCAGAACTTCAACACCTTCTGAATATGGTGACTTATTTCACAAAACAAGAAACACACAGTTCAAACAGAAAGAACTGTTTAGATGGTTTGACAACGGTGTAAAAACTGCACAATCTATTGAATGGTATATTTCTAAGGGGAACGTTTGTAAATTCACAGTTAGTAAATGGAACGATAACGGGAGAGAAAGTTTAGTAGATGAATATATAACTACAACAGGAAGACTTGTAGAATTAGCTAAACAATATCAGAGTAACCCTGATACTAAAACCTATGTTCAAGTATCCTTTAGTGGGCGCGAACTTAACCTACCTAAAAAGGTTCGGAAGTCTTCGATAAAGGAGAAGATAGAAAACCCGTATGTTATTAAAATAGGAGAAGATTATTATTTCAACAAATTAACAAAATACGGATATAGGTATAGCTATTACGCTAATGGAGCTAAATATTTCAGAAGCAGAGCTATAGCAGAAAGGTATATGGAAAACTCACTTAAGCACAGAATTTTTGTAACTAAGCACCCGTTGTTAAAAATTATTCAGCTTCAAGGATCATACTAAAGGATTTTAATAAAAAATTGCTTGACAAAACAAAGTCGGTAAGGTAAGGTTGGTATAATAGATAAGAGAGGTTAGTAGATATGAATACAATAACAGAGCAACCTAAACCAGCGGATACAATGACTGAGCGTCAGTTTATTGAGTACATGGGTAAAGTATTTGCTGATAAAAGATCGGATGTTGCAGAGATGTGCGAGCAGTTTTTAAAAGTCGGTGCTGTATCAAGAGAGCCGGAGCATAGATTCATTTATGCTAGTATTCCTAATACTAATATTCAAATAGAATATGATACTCTTACAACCCTTCTTTCTTACCGTAATATAATGGATGAAGAAAAAGAATATAGAGAGTGTAAAGATCACGAATATATTGATGCAGATGCTATGTTCATGAGGGGGCAGTATGAATAATAATCAGATAATCGAAAATCCATTTGTTATAACTATAGACGGCTCATACTTTATTAGTGTGTCTAAAAACGTAATGTCGTGCAAGACTCTTGATGGTTTCCTTATCCATAGAACACAGTGGATACCTAAACTAGCAGATAACCCTGAGTGGGCAAGAATGTTCCGGACTAAGAGCCATGCTGAACAGGTTAAGAAAACACTTGGATGTAGATTCGGTAGCAGTAAGAATATCGAACTTACTCAACTTAACGGTGTGTTTAAGCATAAAGTTTCTTTACAGAAAAGTGCTTGACAAATATTAGTAACCGTGATACTCTGTGCCAACATTAGGAAAAAAGGAGATTAATAATCAATTATGGAAACAACAAATATTATGACATTGGATACTTATCAGATGGATCGTATGTTCGAAGTTCTGAGAGAGCTTCATAACAACGGGAACTTGTACAACCGAAAGATCGTGGCACAGTTTGTATTTGAAAAAGGGAGCAGTTTAGATGTAACATATTATGATACTAATACCGGAGATGCTATAGAACTATAGGGTTATTGGAAAAAATTGCTTGACAAAATTCAATACATGTTATATAGTAACAATCGATGATAAAAGAGAGGTTAAATAAAAAGTTTATGACAGATGAAAAGATTTCTAAAATTATAAAGGAAACGATTGAAAAAGTATTCCCTCATATTGAGGATGACTTTGGCGCTAATGTATTTAAAATTACAGAGATCCCTCATGAGCATTGTAGTGGGTTTTGGGCTTCAACTAATGGTGGGTGGAAAGCTACTTCAAATGTGTCTCTTCGTGACGTAATAATATATGGAGCTAAATTTGGTATTCGAAAGCTTGATGAATCAGTAAAAGCTTTGTATAGATTCTATCATGCAATCGCTGTTGACCGGTTCATTAATAATCACCCAGAGTACAAAGGTAGAAAGGTTACTTACGAAATATTGGCTAAGAAAGATAATAAGCTTGCTGAAGAGTTTGATGCTTTACTTTATGATGATTTACTTGACAATTGCACCTTTGACCTAGTATTTCAGGTTCAGCTATTTCTTAAAGGTGATATGCATGCTTACGGAAGGAACAATAGTAAGACCCATATTTCAATGTTTGCATATGTTCAGGAGTATAAATTACTTGACAAAACTATTACTGTAAGAGAAGGGTATGAAAAAGTAATAGAAGCACAGGCACGCAAGGCTTATAGTGTTTTTGAAAAAGTTATGGTTTAAAAAGGAGGATAAAGACGGTGGGCTTCATTTAATCTAACTTATAAAATAAAAAGTGCTTGACAAACAATGTAAGAGGTGTTAAGGTTTTGTCGTAATTAAAAAGGATGGTATTAGATATGAAAGATTATTATACAACAAGTAACGTTGGCAGAGCTAAATACACTGTATCATTCCATGATGGCTTATCTAAACATAAAGACGGCAGTAAGTTCTATGGCATAAGAATATTCAAAAGTAAGGTAAAGATGAATGAGTTCATTGATTCCCTTATTGCTTCTGGATATAAAGAAAAAAGTGCTTGACAAAAGCTTAATCTTTATTTAAGCTTAATCCATAAAAGGGAGGAACTAGATATGAGAAACTATCCAAGTCAGGAAACCGCTGAACTTATAGTAGATTTGTTTAACTTCTTCAACACTGTTTCTACTGCTGGTGTTGATAAGGAAGCCATGCGAGACTTTGAGAGAATGGATGTCATAAGACAGGAAATGTTCGTTAAAAACTTTGGTAATAACTCTCCGTGGAAATGTGAATTAACTAAACAGCGTAAATTAAAATTGGTTTGGGATAAGGAAAAAGCTAAGAAGCTTGAGCTATAAGAATTGCAAAGCACTTTTTATATCTATCTAATATAAAAAGTGATTGACAAACATTGCTAGATATGTTTAGATATAAAGCATAAAGGATGGTGGTTATGAGTACTACATTTAATGAATCTACTGATACTTGGTTCTCCGATATGTCGGAAGTAGCTAAAGACCTTCAATATAAGAACAAAATACTTAATGTGATTAAGTATGTTCCAAATAAGAACAACCTATTGAAGTTGAAAGCACTTCTGAGAGCTGAACAGACTTATATAATGGAGAGAACTGATAGCAATGCTGAAACAGATAAAACATTTATAGCATTGGATAACTGTATCAAGACTATAGACTTATGTATGGATGGTGAGTTCCGCAAGGAGTTCAGATATCAGTATCATAAAACGCTTAACATTAAAGGTGGGTATATGGTAAGTGTAACTTCCGAGTTCTTCTCCTTACTTAAGCAGTCACTTACTTACTACCACGGAGATGAAGATAGTGAGTTTGGATGGAAGTAATGGAAAAGAAAGACAGTAAAATTAAACAGCTTCATAGATTAGCCGGTAGACTTCTATTAAGAAGTCCTAAGATAAAGAATAGTGATAAGCTATATAACCGGAAGAAAGCTAAGCGCAGTAATAATACGGAAGGAGAATAAACAATGGCAGCAATAGTAACAAGATGTACATGTGGATGCGAGATACGACTTGAAACAGATCAACCCAAGCTCTTCATAAACAATAGAGTATGTCACATGTGTAAAAGCCCTGTTAAGTTTAAACAGAACCAGGTTGATAAGTTCGAGGAGCAACTAGCTGAGAAAGCTAAGGAAGCTGAGAGTAACCCTGTATCTGAAGCACCTATTAAAGCTAAGAAAACTTCTAAAAAGAAAGTGGTGAAAAAAGCTGTAAAGCTAAAGAAATAATACTTGACAAATTACCTAAGCTAATTTAGATTAATACGTAACAAAAGGAGGATATTATGTATATTATCAAATGCAGAACCGACAAGCGCGAACTACTCGTTAAACAGCATCACGGGCAGCTTGAAGGCGCGTTTGAACGAATGATGAAACTCCGCAACAGGCACAGAACCGACAACGGAATGATACGCGCGGATTATGACAAGAAATATGTTTGGTCTGTAAGCAAGGCTGTATGATCGAAAGCATGATAATAATATTTAAGAAACTAACTATGTTTAACAAAAGTGCCAAAGCTATAGATACTAAGAAAGCTGTTCCGCTAAAGACAAGACGCACAGGTAAGAGAACCTTTATCTATGTCATGTATAAAGGAAAGAAAACTGACCTCGGTACTATGACAAGAATCATCACTGAGAAAGACCTTAAGAAGCTTAAGACAAAAGAGGATAGAAACCGTCTCATAAAGACTGTATACATGAGAATGTTTACCCGGTATCAGAACGGTAAAAGAGGTGCTGATGTTTACGCACCGGTTGCTAAGTAAATAAGGAATCCATTCTTTTTACCTCCATATGCCCACTTGATCCATTTATGTTTCTTCTGTCATAAATGGATCAAGTGGGTTCCTTTTTTGGGGCTAAAAAATGGGCGGTGGTTTATACTATTTATTGTATATATGTAATTATTTAATATGATATAAAAAATGCTTGACAGAAAGAAATTTCTGTGTTACAAAGAATCATGTTCAAACAGGAGGTAACACGAAAAGATTATTTTTTACGCTTCTAATAACGATCATTGCATTCACCGGTATTACCGCTTGCGGTGGTAATGGTGGTGGTGATGATTCCGGAAAGGGTTCAGTAATCATCAAGACTAAAGCCGTTGAGAAAGACCCTATGAAGTCAATGATGTTCTCTATGGACTACTCTGATCTTCCATATGCAGGAGCACCTATATACAAAACAATTCTGGGCACAAACAGACTTGGGAATGTTTCAGGAAAACGGTGTCGATTTTGCTTGCTCTGACACCACTGATAGCGTACAGCTGATACATACTCCGATGAACTTTAATACACAGTCATATACACCATATGCATACAAGGGGAGGAGATGAAATGGTATCTACAGCATTACTACCGAATGCAACTAATAGCATTCCGGATTACCTTCTTATTAAGAGAGAGATTCAGAACAACCTTGGTATTTACTCCATGTTAGATTACGTCTATGGTAATGACATGGATACTAAGTTTTGTATGTGGAGAGCATTTAAGGACAATAACCCTGAGAAAATTCAGGAGCTCTGGAACGCCTACGAAAATAAGAAACGTAGCTCTTAGGATCAAACAGATGAGATGGAAACATCTCATTTTTTATTTGAGATAAAAAAGTACTTGACATAAATGTAACCCCGGTGTAAGCTTTATCTATGAGTGAGGCAGGGGTGATATGAATCAGCAAGAAGTAATGAATGTGATAAATACTCTGGAGAAAATCCTAATTCGTGGTGCAGCTGCGAACGATGTCTATATAAAGGTTGCTAAGGGTAGTGAAGTCACAAAACCTGATACAGAGGTGCTTGCCCAGTATTACTTCGATTCTACTATAGCACTTCGAAGTATTATTCAGATGTTGAAGCTGGTTAAGTTCTGCAGTATCTGTGGAGCATCTCTTAAGGGGAACGCTTCATTTAAACGTAGCTCTGATTCCAAGGAAATATGCATGGATTGCTTCAATGAGGAACACTACAAAGGTGAGAGTAAGCTATGAAGAAAAAGATCCACATCGGGTATAGATATAACATCCAGGACCACGGGAGAATCATCCAGGGAACCGTAGTTGATATAACCCCTGAGGGATTGTATAGAGTAGCTTGGAGTGACGGAACCCTTACTGAAGAGGAAACATGTGATAAAATGGAGGAAAAACATGGCAGATGTATTTGAACTTACTCCGGAAAGAATAAAGTTACTTCACTCAATACTACGTCATATCGATACAGATATGCCACACGAGTTCGAATTCAGTATGACTGAAGATAAAAAGCTTAAGCTTACTGCTACTGAAACATATGGTAAGAATGGATACGGAGCAAGAACGGTTATGGTGCAAGATTTGAAGTTGCCTGTTTTAGCTTGATTTGATATTAAGGAGGCTCTATGATAAACTTTACAAATGTTATGACTCTAAGAGGTGACCAAGTTATCTTGTTGAAGAAAGCTCTTAAGAAGGCCCGGCCGGGAATGATTCAGGAGTATATCTTCATCATTGATGAGGATACCAAGGAGCTTGTCCTCTGCGTTAATGAAAGATATAACAATGGAGAACTTGCTAAACAACATGAAATCCGAGATGGAAAAACACTTGACAAATAATAAGCTGGTATGATATAATGATTAATGTGTGAGCACTACTTAGGAGGGTTAAAACATATATGAGATTTACAATTGAAATTGAATCAGAACTCAATAAGAAATTTGGTAAGAAGAAGTGGAAGATTCGCCACGCTCTCAACTGGGCTGAGTCCCTCAAGGCTGCAAAGGCTAAAGGACTTGATCCCACAAAAGCTTGGGCAGTTTCTATACTAAAGAATAAAGTATGGACTCGCCCCACTCACGCCGTAAAACATCTAAATGATCTAAAGGAGGTTGTATAATTATATGCCTAGAGTAGCAACTAAAAAGAAAGAAAGTAAGCGAGTTAAAACAATTCCACCGAAGAGATTCATTTCTAAAATGGAATGGATTGGATTGATCCCACATATGAAGAAAAGACTTAATGAAGATGGATGCACTTATGCTTTCCTCGGGAAAGAGCTTGGGGAACGCTTTGGTGGAAAGGGGAAGACACTAAGCAGAGCTAGAATCGAACAGCAGGTACGCTGGTTGAATGAGAATCATGACGCCGGTATACAGCTAAGAAAGTGTAGGAAATCAAATGTAGCTGTACTTGATTAAAAAGGGGGGTGCGGGAATATATGATGAATATGGAATCCAGGTACCAGTTGTATCTCGGAGCGTTATCCAGGCATAGATCTGATAACAGCAGGTTGGGTACGGAGTGCCTTAAGTTCTGCAAGATGGTTTCAACCTATGCCAGGAATTCAAGAGAGTCAAAAGAGTATATTGATAGGGGGATTGATTCCTTTTATAATATGGGAGGTATTTATAACACAGTTACAAAAGCACAGATCGATGCATGTGCTTATCTCAAATCAAATGCGTAAGATACGATATCGTTTATCACTACTGCGGTTAGCTCTGAAACCTAATTGTGGTAGTGATAACGATATCAGAGACTTTATATCCGCACATACATTGCTATCCGGGTATAAACATAAAACAGCAATCACCCATGATTACTTTTACGAAATGAGAAAAGTACTTGTGAGGAACTATAAGAGGGCTGGTAACCCTGGGGAAAGGAAGCAGATGAAGCACCAGTTGATTGAAGCTGATCGAAGGTACATACAGTTATGGGCTCTTTCAGTTCTTTCAAAGCTACATCTTTCATAAGGAGAGTGTATACAATGATAACACCTATTGAACTGCGTAAAATTTATTTAGAGAATGATAAACAACTAACCACTAAAGGATTAGAAAGGGCTAGCAAGGATCTCGCTTTTAAGATAGCACAGGGAGAAACATTATCTAAAATTTGGGGCATAGATGCTATACTTAAGGAGTGTGCTAATAAGCTAAAAACTGAATGTACTCTGGGTGATGATAGAGACGGATACTGTAAACAACTAACTACTAATGAACTTACTAATCTAGATATTTATTATAACAACCTTGGTTTCAGTACGGAATTAGTGCTCCTTCGGTATGGGGCAAAACTAAAAATATCAGGGTGGGCGAAGTAGGCACCCCCATCGCATAAAGTAGGTGGTAAAAAAGTAGTTGACAAAATTATTACTATGGTGTAGTCTCTTTAATGTGAGGTGGTAATATGACTGGAATATTTAATGTAGTGAACAATAGAGATTTTCCGGATTCTAGATCCCTTGCTGTAGAACTTATAAGGAAAAACGGGGAAGAATTCAATATCGAAGTATGTATTGAAAAGGGTGAAAACATCATGAGTATATTCAGACGTTTCACTAAGGAAGCTAAGGTATACGTAAAGAATGATGCCGAGATGATGGAACTCATTAGGGCGTTCCTAGCTACAAGGGATCGATTAGTTGATGATATTAAGAAATCCTGGGAAGAAAAATAAGGAGGTACCATGCAACACAGGCGTAGAACAATAGATGAAATCATATTCAACGAAGGTGATGATACCGAGCAGGTCATCTATTTCAAAACCTGTGAGATGAAGATATGGGGTTTCTCCGATGATAAAAAAGGAAATACTATCTACACCAATAATCCCAACGACCCCAATGCAAGCCGGGACTATGAGGCAGCTATGGTGAGTCACGAGAAGTATAGTTACTCCGAATCCGAGATGTATAGAACTGCAAGTAGTGATCCGGAAACAGATGATGATAGAAGATATAATCCCGATGTATATAAAGAAGTTGAGGAGAAACTACTTACAGCAAAGACGCTTCCAATTCCACCTAAGCTAAATAAGGTTGGTATTATCCAGGGAATCGCTGAGGCACCAAGTAGTGGAATAAAGGGATTCCTTTCTATGTTCAAGCCTTCCGTGTTCTGGAACTATACTGATAAGTGGGAGAAGATTGGGCTTATATTTGCATCATATCAGTTCCTTGCACTATTTGTTCCGGGATTGTTTCGTGCAGAGTATTATGTGCTCTGGATACCATTGAAGTTCATGTTCCTTATCTTTGCTAAAGTATTTGTGTCTGTAATACTCTTGGTTAAGGAAGCAATTGCAGGAGGTCTAACACTATGAAAAAACTTAGACAGTTTGGTCCCGATGAAATAGCTACTGTGGAGCAATATCTGGAAGACCTTCCTAAGCTTGTGGAGATGAAGGGGTTCTTTGATTACGTGCTTGCACTTCTAAATGAGTCCGAGCATACTTCTGAGGAGATTGATATAATTTCGAAGTATACCAGATATTACATAGACTATGACTACGCAATTGTCTCCGCTCTAAATGAGACCATAGATGCTCTGCCTGAAAGCTATCGTGATATCTATTATAGAAGGGTGGAAGCCTATCAGAGAACAATGGCGGTTGTTGGCAGTCCCGATGTGAAAAAGGTTGATGGGAAGCTTGTGAAGAAGCACTTAGATATCTTAACTATATCGGATTGGAATCCATCATATGATGGTGACTACAACAGTGATAAGAGGCAGTACATTTGTT
>Ga0116178_10003823_pt1 | contig 11300 bp, 9 predicted proteins | sample AD_STIC12_MetaG_FD_89880 | JGI IMG/M metagenome (GOLD analysis project Ga0116178, IMG submission 89880) | Active sludge microbial communities of municipal wastewater-treating anaerobic digesters from USA - AD_STIC12_MetaG | ecosystem: Engineered > Bioreactor > Anaerobic > Digestate | place: USA... | reverse complement strand
TGTATCGAAGGCTGCGTGATCATTCCGCCCGTATCGATTCACCCCAGCGCTGAGGTCAGGCACAGTGTCATCGGCCCATATGTGTCGATAGCCAAAAATTGCAAAATTCACGATTCGATCATCAGAAATTCGGTCGTTAATCCATATTCGATACTGCGTAATACCATGCTTGACGAATCTCTGATCGGTGATGCGGTCGAACTGACCGGGCAATTGCAGAGGTTGAACATTGGTGACAACAGCGTTATCGATCTGAGCGGGCGAAACTGAAATTAAAGGAGAACCGATGCTGGACGGCAAATCAATTCTGATAACCGGCGGAACCGGATCTTTCGGCAAAGCCTTCGTAAAAAAGGTTCTGCGCGACCACAAACCGCACAAGATCATTGTCTACTCACGCGACGAATTCAAGCAGTATCAGATGCAGCAGATGTTTGCGTCCGATCGTCTGCGATTCTTCATCGGCGATGTTCGTGACGAAAAGCGGCTGTATCGCGCCCTTACCGGCGTTGATTACGTCATTCACGCAGCTGCGATGAAGCAGGTGCCGGCATCTGAATACAACCCGTTCGAAGCGGTTCAGACAAACATCATGGGGGCGCAGAACCTTATTACGGCAGCTCTTGAAGCCGGTGTGCAGAAGGTCGTCGCCTTGAGTACCGACAAAGCCTGTAACCCGGTCAACCTGTATGGCGCCACCAAGCTTTGCTCTGATAAGCTTTTCATTGCCGCCAATGCCTACTCCGGCAAATTGATTACCCGCTTTTCTGTAGTGCGCTACGGCAATGTTCTTGGCAGTCGCGGCAGTGTGGTGCCTCTTTACAGAGAGCTTGCCGCCAAGAGCGAAGAACTGCCGGTTACCGATGAGCGTATGACCCGGTTCTGGATAACCCTGCCGCAGGCGGTTCAGTTCGTTGTCGATTCGTTCAACCTCATGAACGGCGGCGAACTGTTTATTCCGAAAATTCCGAGTATGCGCATCACCGATCTGGCCGAGGCGATCGCACCCGGCTGCAGAATAAAGAAAATTGGCATCCGGCCTGGCGAAAAACTGCATGAAATGATGATTTCGCGCGATGATTCACGGCATCTTTTCGAGCTGGGTGACCGCTACATTAAAATGCCTGATTTTCCGTTCTGGAAAGTAGTGCTTCCCGAAGGAGCGGTGCCCGTCGCCGACGGCTTCGAATACGCCAGTGATACAAATACTCAATGGCTGGATGTCGAGCAGCTCAAAAATGTTTTGCAGCAGGAAGGTGTGGTCGAGTGAGCTTCATTCCATACGGTCGGCAGCACATTACCGACGAAGATATTGCAGCGGTCGTCGAAGTTCTTAAGTCTGATTATCTGACACAGGGGCCAGCAATCGAAGCCTTCGAAAAAGCCCTCTGCCAGGAAACCGGCGCCCAGTTCGCCGTGGCCTGCAGTAACGGTACTACCGCACTGCATCTGGCAGCCATCGCTGGCGGTATTGGCCCGGGTGATCGCGTTGTTGTGCCGCCGATAACCTTCGTTGCCAGCGCCAACTGCGCCCGTTACAACGGTGCCGAAATTCTTTTTGCCGATATTGACCCGGCGACCCTGACCATGTCACCGCTGGTCTGCCGGCGCATTCTTGAAAAGTGTGCGGCTGAGGGGCGGCCGGTTAAGGCAGTGATAACCGTCGATCTGGCCGGGCATCCATGCGATATGCAGGCTTTTGCCCTGCTGAAAAAAGAATTTGGCTTCGTCTGGATTCAGGATGCCTGTCATTCGATCGGCGCCAGCTGGGAAGACAATCTCGGTATCCGCTGGAAAGTCGGTGAATTCCCGGCCGTTGATATGACCGTATACAGTTTTCACCCGGTTAAACATATTACAACCGGTGAGGGCGGCATGATTTCGACTCATTCTGATGCCCTGGCTGCCAATATGCGCCTGCACCGCAGCCATGGCATCATGCGTGACCCTGCGGGGTTTCAGAACCCGGCCGAAGCCTTCGCTGCCGACGGCAGCGCCAACCCCTGGTATTACGAAATGCAGAAACTTGGCTTCAATTACCGCATTACCGATATTCAGGCGGCTCTTGGCGCCTCACAGCTGAGACGGCTGGCCGAAAATATCGTCAAAAGGCAGGCGATTGTCGCTGCTTATCAGAGCCGGCTTGCCGGCCTGCCATGGCTGAAGTTTCCGCAGGTTGCCGACGGGGTCAGTCATGCCTATCATCTGGCAGTCGTGCAGATAGATTTCGCCGTCGCCGGGCGCACCCGGGCCGAAGTCATGAACCGGCTCAAAGCCGACGAGATTGGCACTCAGGTTCATTACATACCGATTCCGATGATGCCTTATTATGCCGGCGCTGTCGACTCTGCAGACATCCCGGATTCGCTGGCCTATTACCGACAGGCATTGTCGCTGCCGTGCTTTCCGCAGATGGGTGAAGCAGAAATCGAGAGGGTCTGCAGCTCGCTTAAAAAGGCACTGGCATGAACAGCAGAGTTAAAAATCAGGTGATCATTCAGGCAAGAATGGGTTCAACCCGTCTGCCCGGAAAAACCGCCTTAAAACTTGGCCGGCGCACGGTTCTAGAACACGTGGTGCGCCGCAGTAGTGCCGCCATGCTGGTTAACCGGGTCGTTGTCGCTACCACTGAACTGGCCGGTGATGACGAGCTTGCCGCCTGGTGCGATGAGCGAGGGGTGCCATGTGTGCGCGGCAGCTCAGAAGATGTTCTGTCGCGCTATCTGCTGGCGGCCGAGAGGTTTCCCTGTGAGAACATCATCAGAATTACCGCCGACTGCCCGCTGATCGACCCGGGTATCATCGATGCGCTTCTGTCGTTGCACGCCGGCATCGATGCCGATTATACGTCGAATGTCATTCCGCCGACTTTTCCGGTGGGTTTCGATGCTGAGGTCATTAAGACGTCTGTGTTGCAGAATGTCGGGCACCTGGCCGAGCTGGCTTCGCACCGCGAACATGTCACCCTGTTCATTCGCGAGAATCTCGACCGCTTTAGAACAGCCAATCTCAGTTACGGGCAAAGTTACGAGCATATCAGGCTGACACTCGATCGCGATAACGACTATCAGCTGTTGACCAAAGTTTTTGCCCATTTCGACAACGGACCTGAGCTTTTTTCTTTCTATCAGATCATGGAATTTTTAGAACAGAATCCTGGTTTGATTGCCATCAACTCTGATGTCGACCGCTTCGAAGGAATGAAAAAGTCGGCAGCTTCAGAGAACCGCAGGCTTAAATGGCAATAGTTCTCAACAGGCGCGGGCTGATACCGACGAAAACGGCTGTTTTCCGGGTTGATGCCGGCCCTGGCATTGGTATGGGGCATTTCATGCGCTGCCGAACCCTTGCTTTTGAGATGATCAGACGTAACTGGGTCGTATTTTTCGTCGGGCACGGCCTGCCGGAAGAGCTGCTTGAAGAGACCTCAGGTGACGTCAATCGGGTGATAAATCTCATCGATTTCGCCCATTTTAAAGAATCGCGCGAAGATGCGGTCGCTTTTTTCAATTTTCTCAGCGAACGCTTTCACTGGTTCGTAGACTGCGTCATCATCGATACCTATCGCTATAGTCGCGATGACTATGCTCTTTTTCAGCGGTTCAACCCTGGCAGAGTGCATATTGTCGTCATTGACGACCTGGCCGACCGGGATACCCCGGCCCAGATCGTCATTAACCCGAATCCTTTGTTTGACCCGACGCCGTATAAACGCCAGAAAATACCCTATATTCTCTGCGGCGAAAAATACACGCTGATCAGGCCCGAAATCTGCTCTGTTATCGGCAGAACTTATCGTGCTGATGGGCCGATCATGGTGACTCTCGGCGGCGGCGATGTGGTTGAGCACCTGATGAAAGTGCTCGAAGCCATACCCGAAGACGTGCCAAACCCCGTGTGCGTTTCGGTTTCCGATAATTGCCCGCGCCTTGAGATCGAGGCCTGGATTGCACGTAATCCGATCCGGCGCTATATCAACACCGACAGCCGGAAGTTCCCAGAACTGCTCGCCAGCGCCTCTCTGGCTCTGACGGGTGGCGGCACCACGCTCTGGGAAGTCTATGCACTCGGGGTTCCGAGTCTTTGCCTGCTGTGGGTTGACAATCAGCGTCAGACTTCGGTTATCATCAAGGAACAGGCTACCAGTTTTCTGGTCGATATCGTGTCGCGCATAAACATCGACCTGCAGTCTGAATGGCTCGAAAACAGCCTGCAGACTTTGGTTAAAACCGTCGGTGGTCAGGGGCAGACGAGAAGTGTTCAGCAGCAGGGTTTTTGCGCCGATGAAGTGATCAGTCGTGAAAAAACCAGTCTTGGTATTGGCGACAGTGACCTTATCGACACCGACTTTATCAGAAAAACTCTGGCGCGATTGCACGCTGAACCTGAATTCTGGAACGAAATGATCAGGCGACAGCAGGGGCTTATCGATGGCAAGGGCGCACAGCGATGTGTCGATGTGATTGATAGTTCTCAGTGGCTTGCGGTTCCGTTATTAGCAGCAGATTGGAGTAGAACCTATGAAAATTGGTAAATTCGAAATCGGTGAAAACCGGCCCTGTTTCATCATTGCCGAAGCTGGCAGCAACCATAACCGTGATTTTAATAACGCGAAAAAGCTGATCGACGTGGCGGTCGAGGCTGGCGCCGATGCGGTCAAATTTCAGATTTTTTCGGCCGAGGCGATTTATTCGAAGAAAACCCCGATGGCGAGCTACCTTAAAAAGGAAAAGCTGGCGAAAGACAACGAAACGCTGTGGGATGTCATCAAGCGCATCGAAATCCCGCGCCAGTGGACTCCTGACTTGATGGCCTACTGTCGCGAGAAGGGCATCATGTTCCTTTCGACGCCTTTCGATCTTAAGGCCGTCGATGAGCTCGAAGCCGCCGGGGTCGAGGCCTACAAGGTCGCCAGCTTCGAAATCACCCACCTGCCGATGCTGCGAAAAATCTCGGCAACTGGCAAACCGATCATCCTTTCGACCGGCATGGCGAGTCTTGAAGATATCGAAGTGGCTTTGAAGGCGGTTAAAGAGGGTGGCAACAGCCAGGTCGCTCTGCTGCACTGTGCCATTGCCTACCCACCGAAGTATGAAGACATTAACCTGCGGGCCATGGATACTATGAAACAGGCTTTTCAGGTGCCGGTCGGTTTCTCTGATCACACCATGGGCCATGTAACCGATGTGGCGGCCGTCGCCCGCGGGGCCTGTATCATCGAGAAGCATTTTACCCTGTCGCGCAAGCAGGAAGGCCCGGATCACCCGTTCTCGCTTGAGCCGCATGAGCTGAAAGAGATGATTACCGCCATCAGGCAGACCGAAAAAATTCTCGGGTCGCCTTTCAAACAGCACACTGTCGCCGAAAACGAACTTTACCGTATTGCGCGCCGCAGTCTGGTCGCAGCGGTCAAGATTCCGGCCGGAACAAAGATCACTGAAGACATGATTGCCGTAAAAAGGCCCGGTTTCGGGATTCCGGTACGGCACATGGAAATCGTGATCGGTCGCACCGCAAAAGTCGATATCGATGAGGATGATATTCTCACATGGGAAATGATCTGAAGCTAAGACGCTGGCGGGCAGACGACTGCCGCCTGCTGCACGAATGGCGCCTGCATCCTGAAAATCGCCGCTGGTTTGGCGACAGCAGTGAGGTCTCTTACGAGACACACCAGGCCTGGTTTGGGCGTTTCATGGCCGACAAAAGCCGCTTTGGTTTCATTCTTGAAGAAGACGGGCGGCCGGCGGCCCAGATTCGCTTTGATCCGGCCGAGATGCCGGGCTGCTACCGCATTTCGCTGTCTACTGCGCCTGATTGTGCCGGCAGAGGCCTGGGCAGCCAGATTCTGCGAATGGGCTGTGCAAGTGTTGAAATGCAGGGGGCGGCGGCCTTGTTTGTTGCCGAGACCCGCATTGACAACCTGCCGTCGCAGAAGATTTTTCAGCGACAGGGTTTTGTCGAGGCTGGCCGGCATGTTTATGCCGGTGCCGAATATCTGGCATGGGTTGCGCCTTCGGCGCGTCTCGCGGCGAGTCATCGCCTGTCTCTGAGAATTCTGGCTGAAGAACCGGTTTTAGAAAATCTCAGGCGCATGCTCGGTGTGTCAGGCCTTGCCGATATTTCTGACGAATCCGAAGTAAGTCTGTTTTTTGATGCGGCGAGCAGTGACGATGCTGAAACTGGTCGGCCGGTTTTTCATTTCAATACCAATGCCGGGGTAATTCTCGATCTGGCCAATGACGCGCCGTTCAGGCTGAATTTGCCGGTTGAATTCAGAACCATCGCTGCGGCAGTGGCTCAGACAGCGGCAGCGCTGCACTATACGGCTGCCCGGCCCTGATTGCTTTTTCCCTGCGCGGTGCGGGCTTTACCTTGTGCCACGTATTGTTATATATTCGTTGCGAATAAACATAAAGGAACCCTGTGATGAAATCTAATGTCTATGCACGGAACATGAAAGTGCTGCGCCGCCGTATGCCGGTGCTGGCCAAAGCCATGGAAATGATACCCCCTTCAGGGTGCGAATATATTGTCGAAGAGGCCAAAGATGGGTCGATGACCCTTGCCATCAAGCAGGATGACAAGGTTTATCAGGTTCACAGCAAGTATAATCCCCAGCGCGAAGCGTCACAGCAGATCGAAAACTCAAAGCTGGTCAACCCAAAACTGCTGTTAGTACTTGGTCTCGGGCTGGGTTATCATCTCAGGGCCTGTCTTGAGCAGCTCAAAGAGAAAAATCTCTTTATCGTTCTCATCGAAAAAGACGTCGATGCACTGCGCGTGGCCCTCGAAAACGTCGACATGACCGACCTGCTCGAATCAGACAAGATCCGCTGGGTTGTCGGCGTGCCGGAAGAAGAGGGCTATGCCGTTCTCAACGACATGATCAAGAATGCCGGTATTGCTTTGCAGCTGTTTCTCAAGACGCTGCAGGTTTTTGACCACCCGGTTATCGACAAGGTGCACGGCAACTACCACAAGCACATGCTCAAGTGCTTTCGCGAGGCTGCACACGCCATTATTTTCAATTACGGCAACTGCCCAGAAGATTCGATGATCGGTGTCGAGAATATCATGAAAAATCTCGCCACTCTCATCAGAAACCCCGGCGTAAAAGATCTTTTCGGGGCTTTCAGGGGCAAGCCCGGTATTATCGTTTCGACCGGCCCGTCGCTCGATAAAAACATCACAGAACTGAAGCGGGCAGTCGGCAACTGCGTGATGATCGCCGCCGACTCGGCTCTCAAGAGCTTGCTGAAGCATGATATCGTGCCGCACGCTGCCGTCAGCCTCGAACGCATCATGCATGTCGCCACGATGTTTAAAGAACTGCCCGACGACTACAAAAAGCAGATTTACCTGGCGGCCTGCCCGGTTATCAGACGTGAATCCTACGAAGCCTGGCCGGGGCCAACCTTTATGGTCTACCGCGCCTTTGCGCACTTCGACTGGATCAACATTCCGAAGGGAACCCTGCAGGTCGGGCCTTCGTGCTCGAACATGGCCTTCAAGATTCTCGAAGCACTCGGTTGCGACCCGATCATTCTCGTCGGCCAGGACTGCGCCTTCAAAAGCGCCGAAAAAACCCACGCCGATGATGCGCCGAGCGTAACCAACCTTAAGCTTAAAGAAAAAGATCTGATAAAGGTCAAGGGTAACTACGAAGAGTTCGTTTACACCAACCAGATTTACGATCTGTTCAGACGTGGTTTTGTTACCGATCTTGCCCAATATCGCGGCACCTGTATCAATTCGACCGAAGGTGGCGCCTATATTGAAGGCACGACTCTGATGACCTTGAAGGAATCGATCGATAAATACTGTAACAAACCGATTGCGACCCTCGATCTCATCAAGAAGCATCTGCGCTACCCGACCGAGGGTGATATCACCCGCGAATGGCGCAGTTTTCGCAAGATCATTCTCGAAACCCGCAAAGAGGTCGAAGGGGTCATCGAATACTGCGACAAAGGTGAAAAGCTCGTCAGAGACTTTGAAGAACGCCTCGAACGCGAGTCTTTCAGCCAGGTCGAAGACTTTCTCGCCAGGTTTCCTGATGCCGATCTCGACAAAATTCATGGCGAAATGACGATGGCGCGCAGCAAGATCATCACCTTCGGCAAATATTTTGCCCTGTATCTGATGCATATCGTGCAGATGATCATCGTCAAGTTCGAAATGGATTTCAACGAACTGCCGACCCTCTGCCAGGACCCAAAACGCTGCAAACTGCAGGCAATAAAGCTCATGAAGCGCTGGTTTCCGACGATTGGCGATGTGTGCCGTCTGTCTCTCAAGCTGCTGGTAGATGCCTTCGACGATCTCGACAAGGAATTCGGTCATCTGCTGGAAAAGTGATGGTATAATGTGAACCATGAGCCGTTCTGCACAAGTTAACCACACTCTCGGGGGCCTCGAATGGGTTCCCCGTTTCATTCATGCTCTCGACCAGAAACAGTGCAGTCAGTGCTGCCTCTGCGTTAAGCTCTGCCCCGGCGGGGTGTTTCGCCGGACGGTTAAAGGAACGGTAGAGCCGGCCAATGCTAAAAACTGCATCGGCTGCACTGTGTGCGAAAAAAACTGCCCATGCCACGCTATCACCTGTCTGCCATACGAGCAGCATTCTGTCGGCAGACATGACAAAACCCCTGAAATATAAAGGAAGACAAGGAAATGATTGAACTTAACGGTAAAGACCTGACCATTGAAAAAGTCTGGCAGATTGCCTGCGGCGAAAAGGTCGGCATTGCCGCCGACGCCATGCAGCGTGTAAAAGCTTCGCGCCAGATCGTCGAACGTCTGGTTGAGCAGAACCGTGTCGTTTACGGCATTACCACCGGGTTTGGTCACCTCTGCAATACCCGCATCAACAAGTCAGATCTCGAAAGACTGCAGACCAATCTGATTCGCAGCCATGCCACCGGGGTCGGCGAACCATTCGCAAAAGATGCGGTACGAGCCATGATCGCGATCCGCATCAACTCTCTTCTGCATGGAGTCAGCGGTGTTCGCCCCGAGCTGATCGATGCTCTTGCAGATCTTCTCAATAAAGATGTTATTCCGTGGGTGCCGCAGCAGGGCTCAGTCGGCTGTTCTGGCGACCTCGCGCCATTGTCACATATCATGCTGGTTCTGATGGGTGAGGGCGAAGTGCTTGGCGGTGAATGCTGTCAGCGCCACCCGGCCCTGCCTGCTCTCGAAAAAGCTGGTCTTAAGCCGATTCAGCTACAGGCCAAAGAAGGCCTTGCTCTTATTAACGGCACTTCGGTAATGACCGGCGTGATGGCCCTGTCCCTCTATCGCTCGCTGCACATGTCAAAGTCGGCCGACATCATCGCCAGTATGACCGTCGAAATGGTCAAAGGCTCGACCAAGCCTTTCGACCCTGACTTTATCGCTTTGCGCCCATATCCGGGCCTCAAACAGGTTGCCGCCAACGTTCTCGCCTGTGTCGATGATTCTGAAGTCAGAGACAGTCACATTGGCTGCACCCGCGTTCAGGATGCCTACAGTCTGCGTTGCATTCCGCAGGTCCATGGTGCGACCCGCGAAAACCTCAATCACCTTGTCGATCAGGTGACCATCGAGCTGAACTCGGTCACCGACAACCCGATCATTCTCAGCGAAGATAAAATCATTTCGGGCGGCCATTTTCACGGGCAGCCGATGGCTTTTGCCGGCGACTTTCTCGGTATCGTCATGGCCGAGCTTGCCAATATCAGCGAAAGACGTATCGACCGCCTGCTCAACCCGCTGATCAACGAGACCAAGCCGTTTCTCTCGGTTGACCCGGGCGTTAACTCAGGCCTGATGATCATTCAATATACTGCCGCTTCACTCGTCAGTGAGAACAAAATTCTGGCACACCCGGCCTCGGTCGATTCGATCCCGACCTCTGCCTACCAGGAAGACCACGTCAGCATGGGCACGATCGCCGCCCGCAAAGCCGGCAAGATTCTCGAACACACCGCTCAGGTTCTCGCGATTGAATGGGTCAGCGCCGCTCAGGCCTATGAATTCGTCAAGCCCATGCGTCTCGGAAAAGGCAGCGCCATTGCTTATGAACTGCTACGCGAGCACGTGCCGGCTCTTGGCGAAGACCGTATTCTTGCCCCTGATCTGCGCATTGCCAAAGATCTGCTCTGGAACAGCTCTTTGCTCGACCGTGTCAGCAAAGTGGTTAAGATTGTCTGAGGCACAGCCATGAGTGACAAACAGCATGTAAACCGGCCAATAGTCGATTTTATCGTTCATAATCTCGATTCTGCGGTGGTTTTTCCGAAGCCATACCGGGGCGGCAAAACCACAGTCAGCTGGCATACCGAAGAACTGCAGCACGTTTCTATTGCCTCTAAAGACGGTCGCATCGTCTGGATTGGCCCGGCGGCCGAACTTGGCCAGAATGTAACAATCGAAGGTTCTGCCCGCTTTTACAATGGTGAAGGCCTGCTGGCAGTGCCCGGCTTTGTCGATTCGCACACCCACCTGGTTTATGCCGGTGACCGCAGCGACGAATTCGAAATGCGGGTTCAGGGCCGCAGCTACCTTGACATTCTCGCCGCCGGTGGCGGCATTCTGCGCACCACCAACGCGGTGCGCGGGTTAAGCGAAGAGGAACTGTTCGTGAAATCGGCGCAGCGCCTCGAACAGGTCATGAAAACAGGTGTCACCACCGTTGAAATCAAGACCGGCTATGGCCTCGACCTCGAAAACGAAATGAAAATGCTGCGGGTTATCGATCAACTCAAGGCCGCTTACCCGGTGCGCATCGTCGCTACCTTCATGGGGGCGCATGCCGTGCCGGCCGATCGTCGCGCCGACCCTGACGCTTTTGTCGACGAAATCTGCAATGTCTGGATACCAGAAGTTGCCCGTTCGGGTCTGGCCGAATTCAACGATGTCTTTACCGAGAACAAAGCCTTTTCGGTCGCGCAGTCGAGGCGCATTCTCGAAGCCGGTCTCAAACACGGTCTTAAGGCCAAGATTCATGCCGATGAGGTCAATGTGCTTGGCGGCGTCGATCTGGCAGCTGAACTTGGTGCCGTCAGTGCCGATCATCTTCTGATGACCGGCGATGAAGGTATCAAAAAACTTGCCGGCAGCGGCGTAATACCGACCGTTCTACCCGGCACCTCAACCTATCTGATGGAATCGCACCATGCAGCAGCCCGCAAGATGATCGAGGCCGGTCTGCCGCTGGCGATCGCTTCTGATCATAACCCGGGCAGCTGCCAGTTTCTCGGCGCCAATATAATTCAGTCGCTGGCAATGCTGCAGCTGAAAATGAGTGCTTCAGA
>Ga0116178_10003815_pt1 | contig 11310 bp, 7 predicted proteins | sample AD_STIC12_MetaG_FD_89880 | JGI IMG/M metagenome (GOLD analysis project Ga0116178, IMG submission 89880) | Active sludge microbial communities of municipal wastewater-treating anaerobic digesters from USA - AD_STIC12_MetaG | ecosystem: Engineered > Bioreactor > Anaerobic > Digestate | place: USA... | reverse complement strand
GGCTCGCTTTCGTCGTCCGACCGGCCGTGATCATCAGTAACGGCGACGGTTGTGCCGTTGATTACGGCGGCAAGCTCCGCGACGAAAGATTCCATAAGACTTGCCTGTCCCTTGAGCTCTTCGGATGCGGCGGCGGTCTCCTCTGCGCTGGAGGCAACTTTCTGGACAACTTTATCCATTTCGGACATAGCCTGATTGATTTGATGGATGCCCTGCGCCTGCTCGCTGGAGGCGGCTGCAATTTCTTCCACCAGTTGAGTCACCTTCCGGGATATCTCCACATTGGACTGGAAGGCGTCGCGGGTTTTAAGGGTCATCTCCTGTGTGCTTTTGACCGCCTGAATCGTATTTTCAATAAGTGCCGACGTGTCTTTGGCTGCCTCAGCCGAGCGCATTGCCAGATTGCGCACCTCATCGGCTACGACGGCAAATCCCGCCCCTGCCTCGCCGGCTCTGGCCGCCTCCACTGCAGCGTTTAGTGCCAAAAGATTGGTTTGGAAGGCTATTTCATCGATATTCTTGATGATTTTTCCTGTCTCTTCGCTTGTTTTCATGGCCGTCTCTACCAGACCAGCCGTCTGCTCCACATGATGATTGACGTTATCGACCACCTGAGCCATCTCGCCCATCAGCGACTTGGCCTGCCCGGCGTTGTCCGCATTGCGCTGCGTCATTGACGACATCTCCTCCAGCGAAGCGGAGGTTTCTTCCAGAGAGGAGGCCTGCTCGGAAGCGCCTTCCGCAAGCTCCTGGCTGGCGGAAGCCACCTCCATGGCGGACGCGGCTACATGTTCGGCCCCTTCCTGTATGCCTGAGTTGGCGCGCGTGATCGGCTTCGTTATGGAACGGGTCATAAAAAAGCCCAAAATCATAGCAAGCGCTATCCCGACCATGATACCCAGCAGGGCCACGCCGGTATTGATTTGCATCTTCTTTGCGGAAATTTCTGTTTCATTTTGTATGTATTGCTCGACAATCGGGCGAATCTGAGCGAAAAGAACCTGTACTTCACGTAGTGCCGGATCGGTCCGGTATTTGAAGGTTTCAAACGCCTCATCGCGCTTGCCGTTTTGCAGAGCTTCTTCAATTGTAATTGCCGAGGCATGAAGGCGCTCGTGCGGGGCTTCCATTTTCTCTAACAGCTCTTTGAGGCCGGGAAATACTTTTTCTGCTTCCTGCCGCTCTTCGCTTAGCAGCCAGAGGCCCAGTTCGCACTTTTTATGGTCTGTTTCCACGGCCAGATCGGTGAGCGACTCATTACGTTGAAACTCGCCTACTTTCCGCACCCACACCAGATGATCGATTTCCTTGGCCAGCATCTCTTTTACGATTTTGTGCGCTTTGGTTAATTTTAAGTTTGCCTGGCTGTTACTCCAGGAGCTGTATATCCCGCTTAGCCCGACAAGTAAAACAATGACGGCCATCAGGCCGAAGCCCATCATCAGCTTTTGCTTTAGGCCGGTTTTCTTCATTATATGCCCTCCTGATATTTTATTTGTGTCGTTCTGACGAAGTAAAAATGGCTGTGTTTTCAGCCACAATGCTTTTATCGGGTAATCGAGGGGAAACTTAAAAAAAAATTTCTTGGTGATTTACTTCATCTTGTTGTGCATTTCCTCCGGCGGCCGGGGTTTTAAGTTTTTCCTTGCTTAGTTGGCCGTGCTGAATTAAATAAAATCCATATTTTAAAGAGAGGTTTATAGATTTATGAGTGACGAAACCTTCCGTGATGAGACGGACCTGCCTGGAAGTGAGGATTTAGGCGATATCCGCCTTGATGAGCTGACCGGCCCGTTGCAGGCGGCCTGTGACCGGGCAGGCTGGAAATCACTGGTGCCGGTACAGGCCAGGGCGATTCCTTATCTGCTGGCCGGGCGTGATGTGATGATACAATCGCGCACCGGCAGCGGCAAAACCGGCGCGTATCTGCTGCCGATCATGCAAAAAGTGGATGTGCGCAAAAAAGCGGCCCAGGCGCTGGTGCTGGTGCCGACGCGCGAACTGGCGCTGCAGGTTTCCCTGGAGGCAAAGCTCCTGGCCGGTGACACAGAATTTAAGACCGCCGTCGTTTACGGGGGCGTCGGCTATGGTGCCCAGCTCGAGGCATTCCGCCAGGGGGCACAGCTTGTGGTCGGCACGCCGGGGCGCATTCTCGACCACCTGCTCAAGGACACATTGTCTCTGGATAATTTGAGGATCCTTGTTTTTGATGAGGCCGACCGGATGCTGTCGATGGGCTTTTATCCCGATATGGTGAAAATCCGCAAATATGTGCCTATCGGTAAAATCGCCAGCAGCATGTTTTCCGCCACCTACCCGCCGCAGGTGGTGCGCCTGGCCGACCAGTTCCTCAAAAGTCCCCGGTTGTTGAGCTTAAGCGGCGACCAGGTCCATATCGCAGAGATTGAGCATGTGTTTTACGCTGTGCCGGGGATGCGCAAGGAGAGGTCGCTGGTGCGGATCATTGAAATCGAAAACCCCGCCTCCGCCATTATTTTTTGCAATACGAAAGATGCGGTTCATTATCTGTGTATCGTTCTGAAGCGCTTCGGATATGATGCGGACGAACTGAGCTCAGACCTGGCGCAGACAGCCAGAGAGAAAGTTATGGCACGCGTGCGCCGTGGGGCGCTCAGGTTTCTGGTGGCCACCGATGTGGCGGCACGCGGCATCGACATCCCGGAGCTATCGCACGTCATTCAATATGAACCGCCGGAAGACCCGGAAGCCTATATTCATCGGGCCGGGCGCACCGGCCGGATGGGCTCCGGCGGCGTGGCCATCTCGCTGGTAGCGGAAATGGAGAAGTTCAAGCTGCAAAGCATCGCCCGCCACTACAATATCCGTATGGAGGAGAGGCAACTGCCGGGCGACGAAGAAGTCGAACAGGTGGTTGCCCAGCGGGTCACCGCCCTGCTGGAGGGGCGCCTGCGGGTGCGTGACAACCTGCAACTGGAGCGGATGCGCAGATTTTTCCCGCTGGCGCGGCAACTCGCTCAGTCGGATGAGGGCCTGTCACTCATGGTCATGCTGCTGGATGACTACTATCAGCAGTCGCTGCATGCGCCTCCACCCCAGCCCGCCCCCGAACCTGACGGGAAAGAGGCGTTGAAAGCTCAATCCACCCTCAAAAGGAAAAGGACACGCCCCCGAAAAAGAAAAGAGCAAAGGACGTAACCATGATGAACCTGCGCCCATACTACCTGAAAATATTTTACCTCCCTGCCGTTTGCTTTTGTGTTGTTGCCTTGCTTTCATGCAGTCTTGTTCGCAAGGAAACACCGCCCGAGTCTCCGCCCAAACAGGCGAAAATCGCCGTTGTGCTGGGTGCGGGAGCCTCGCGGGGCTTTGCGCATATTGGCGTGCTGAAAATTCTCGAAACCCATCGCGTGCCGGTGCATATGGTGGTTGGTACCAGCGCCGGAGCTTTTGTCGGGAGCCTCTATGCCTATGGCTTAAGCCCATATGAGTTGCAGTCCATCGCGCTGGGCATACAAAGAGACGATGTGGCCGATTACATCATTCCTGACAATGGTTTCATCAAAGGCGAGAAGCTGGAAAATTATGTCAATTACCGTGTTAAATTCACCCCGCTCGATAAACTTAAAATTCCATTTTACGCTGTGGCCACCAACATACAAAACGGCGAGGAAATGATTTTCGGCCGGGGCAATACCGGCCGTGCCGTGCGGGCGAGCTGCGCTATACCCGGTATTTTCAATCCCGTGATCATCGGTGAAAATATGTATGTGGACGGGGGAGTGGTCAGTCCCGTGGCGGTCCACGCGGCCAGACGTCTCGGTGCGGATATCGTCATTGCGGTGGATATCTCCTCGGGCGTCACCCCGACCGCACCGACGGGAACGCTTGAAACCATTATGCAATCGGTGGATATCATGCACAACAAAATGTCGGTGATCCAGCTAAAAGGTGCAGATGTAGTCATCAGACCAAAAGTCACGCATATTGGTTCAGGCGATTTTACAAAAAGGAACGAGGCGATCATGGAGGGGGAAAAAGCCGCCGCCGAGGCCATGCCGGCAATCAATCAGGTTATAGACAGCCTAAGGCAGGGGGAGAGGCTTCCATAATCTTTCATTTTTACGAAAGCAGGAAAGGGGGAATAAAATGACGAGGATAAACAGCATTTTAAATGTATTTTCCAGGCGGACTGCTCTGGCTTCAATTTTTTGTCTTCTGTTTGTATCGTTTGCTTTGATCAGCTGCGGCGGCGGGGGAGGTGATTTAGGCGGTGGGATTATACAGGTGGATCCTCCCTCCCCTGTTTCTGCCAAAGACATCACGGCGTTTTCTTTCACTGATGACGCCAACAGCGCCCTGACGCAGGATGTCCACGCTGCCATTTCCGGCACGAACATCTTCGCCACCGTTCCCAACGGAGTGGATCGCACGGCGCTGGTGGCGACCTTCGCCACGACAGGGCAGACGGTCCGGATCGGTTCAACCACGCAAACCAGCGGTGTGACGGAAAATAATTTTACGGGACAGGTCACCTACACTGTTGTGGCTCAAGACTCGACTGTAAAAAATTATACTGTTACAGTCAATGAAGCGGCCGCGTCCACCGGCGCCATCATCGCCGATCACCTGGCGGCAGCGGCTTTTACTTCGATACCGACAAACGCCATCACAAACGCCAAGACAAATTTGCACATCGCCTACGGCCACACCTCGCACGGCAGCCAGTTAATTACCGGCATGAATGCCCTGGCTTCGTACAATAACCTGTATGCCTGGAATCAATATGGAAGCGGCGGTGCGCTGCACCTTCGTGATAATCCTTTTTCCGGCGCAAGTGACCTTGGCAATCCCAACCGGACTGCCTGGGCAAGTGCCACCAGGACTTTTTTGAACGCCAATCCGACAATCAACGTCGTTATCTGGTCCTGGTGCGGGCAGGTGGACGGCACCGAAGCCCAAATAAATCAATATCTGAATTTGATGAATCAATTGGAAGGCGAATATCCTGCCGTCAAATTTGTGTACATGATCGGTCACTTGAACGGTACAGGGCAGGCAGGGAATGTCAATCAACGTAACGAGCAGATCCGCCAGTATTGCCGGACCAACAACAAAATTCTTTTCGACTTTGCCGATATCGAAAGCTTTGATCCGGTCGGAGCGACAAATTACATGCTGCTTTACGCCAATGACAACTGTGATTATTCCAGCGGGTGCAACTGGGCAGATGAATGGGTGGCGGCCAATTCCGGCCATCCGCTGACAACGCTGGCTGCTAATTGTAGTGGCTGTGTTCATAGTAAGGGGCTTAACTGCGCCTTGAAAGGCCGTGCCGCATGGTGGTTGTGGGCGAGGCTGGCCGGCTGGAATCCATAGCCGCGGCCCGGACGCAGACAAAAGAAGTTTTGTCCGGGTGAGCCGCGTGCCGGCACATATGATGGCCAAAGACGATTCTCGCCCGGGCAGTGATTGCCGTCAAAAGACGGGCCGGCACGCGCCCGTCTTTTTTTAAGAGCCCTTGCGCAGATTGTATTTGATCATTTTCAGCTGCAGGCCCTTGCGGCTCAGGCCCATCTGCTTGGCCGCCTTGGTGACATTTCCGTCGAGATCCTCAAGATATTTGATGATCATTTGCTTTTCCACCTCTTCAATGTGGGCGCGCATGAAGTCTTTTAAGGGTCTTTCACCAAACTCTCCGGAGGTGAGGGAATTTATTTCCAGCTCATCCTTGAATTCCTGGGGAACTTCAGCGGCGGTGATGATGCTTGTTGAGGCCATAAGCATCATCCTCTCTATCAGGTTTTCCAGCTCGCGGATGTTTCCCGGCCAGCGCGAATCCAGGAGCATGTTTTTGACAGCCCGATCCATGCCGGTGACGGCAAGCCCCAGCTTCTGATTGAATTTTTGTATGAAATAATCGGCCAGCACGGAGATGTCCTCCGTTCTTTCCCGCAGAGGCGGCACGTTGATGGGGAAAACATTGAGACGATAAAACAGGTCCTCACGAAAACTTCCCTCCGCGACGCTTTGTGTGAGATTTCTGTTGGTGGCGGCTATGAAGCGTACATCCACTTTTATTGTCTTCAGTCCGCCGATCCGTTCGAATTCCTGCTCTTGGAGCACGCGCAGGAGTTTGACCTGCATTTCACGCGGGATTTCCGCAACCTCATCCAAAAACATCGTGCCTTTGTGGGCCAGTTCGAATTTGCCCGGCTTGGTGATGGCCGCACCGGTAAAAGAGCCTTTCTCGTGGCCGAAGAGCTCGCTTTCCATGAGGGATTCCGCAATGGCTGCGCAGTTAATCTTGATGAGCGGGTTGTTTTTCCTGGGCGAGTTCCGATGGATGGCCTCGGCGACCAGCTCCTTGCCCGTGCCGGTTTCGCCGGTGATGAGCACCGTGGTGGTCGTGGGTGCCACGCGCTTGATTGCATCGAACATTTCCTGCATTGCCCGGCTGTCGCCGATGATGCCGGCCCGCTCGATGTCTTCCGGCGTCATGAGAAACTCATTTTTTTTCAGGTTGCCGGTTTTCACCGCTTTCGCCACAACATTTTTGATTTCGTCAAGCTCAAAAGGCTTGGTGATGTAGTCAAGCGCTCCTTTTTTCAGCGCCTCCACGGCGGTGGCCACCGTACCGTGGGCGGTGATGATGATGACCGGCAGGTCCGGATATTCTCCGCCGAGCCGGTCCAGCAGCTCCATACCGTCTATGCGCGGCATTTTCAAATCGGTAATCACCGCGGCAAACGGCCCCGACTTCAACATCTGTAATGCCTCGAGGCCGTCGGAAGCTGTGGCTACCCCATAGCCTTCTTTCTTCAGCATGGCTTCCAGGACCAGCCGCATGTTTAGTTCGTCGTCAACGATCAGTATTTTGTCCATCTTTTTTTACTATTATGACTTTCCGTTTAAATCAAGCACTCTCGATCTGATTTCAGCCGCCCGTGTTGAGGCGGATGTAAAAAACGCTTCCCTGTCCGGGCTGGGATCTGACGCGGATGGAGCCGCCATGCTCCTTGATGATCTTTTGGCAAATTGCCAGACCAAGCCCGACTCCTCTGTCCTTGGTGGTGTAGAAGGGTTTGAAAATGTTTTTGAGTCCTGCCGCTCCGATGCCCATGCCCGTATCGCCAATGACGATTTCCACCGCCGCCGAAACGTCTGTCTCGATTATTTGGGTCAAGAAAGTAAGCGTCCCTCCGTCGGGCATGGCTTCAATGGCGTTTAAAGCAATGTTGATGATGACCTGCACAAACTGCTGCTCATCAATTTTAACGGCGGGCAGGCCTTCGTTCAGCTCTTCGGTGATCGTGATGCCCGTAGCCAGACGATTGGCGGCAATGACGGAGATAGCCCGGCGGATTACGGCGTTTATGTCACGCGGCTGAATATCGGCACGGAAGGGGCGGGCATAGTCCAGAAAGCGGCTGACGACCGTATTGAGGCGATTAGCCTCCTCGATGATCACACCAAGAAGCTTTTTGTGCTCGTCGGTGTGGGACTCGGAGGCGAGGTACTGGGCCGCACCCTTGATCGAGCCCAGCGGATTGCGTATTTCATGGGCGAAAACCGGCGCCATTTCCGCAAGCAATGATGTTTTTTCCCTCTCCAGCTTTTCATCGAACTCATACAGAGAGGTAAAGACATTTTTGCTGTCGGGGTAAAAAAAACTGAAAAATTTTTTCAGTATGATCCTGACGGGGGTGACGGAAATGACAATCAGAAACGAAGCCATCAGGACGCTGGTGAAGGAAAGCCCCCTGGGGCTGAAAAAGAAGGCAACTGTGTAGAAGATAAAAGCCCCCGTCAGGGTGCTGACGAAGATGATCAGAGCGCGGGCGAAATAATCATGAAGAGCGGAAAGCTGAGGATAGGCGACAACCAGCAGTGTGAAATAAAGCAGCGCCGACAGAACGAGGCCGGTGACGGGGGGGAAATCCCACACCAGATTTCCCCAACCGGCGGCGGCGCATAAAACAGCGGCGATCGCACAGGCAATCAGAAGATACTTAAGCCTCCTTTTATCCGGACCCGGGGGCAGTTTCTTTACGTGCCACAGCAAAGCGCCGTAACAGACAGCCAGTACCACCAGAACATAGGTGCTTGCCAGGGGTGGAAAGTAAAGCCCCTGCCCGAACAGCGAAAACTTCAGCATGATGCCTGCGGCGCTCAGCGCCGCCGTAAAAGCGACCGATCCCTGTATCAAATAGGAGCGGCTGCCGGTCAGATGAAGGAAAAACCACACGGCAGGGGGAGCCATCGCCAGAATCCCGATTTCACGGATATCCGCCCAGAAAGAACGAGGGGAAAGCTCCTGGGAAAATAGCGCCATCTCCGCAACGCAGACCGCCAGGCAAAAAGCGGCAAACGAAATGTGCAGCCTGTCCTTCTTGTCTGTGATGAAAACAGACAAAGCGATTGTGAAGCTGGTGGCCGCCAATGTGAAAGTGTCCATAACTGTTTTTGCACCGTTGTTGATATGGTTTGGACTCTATATCCCAGAAAAAAGAAAAAACTAAGCACAATATTTGCGGGATGAGAAGCCCTTGCCTCTGACGGATGTTGACTTTTTACCCGGGCTGTTCTAAAAGCCTGTAAAATAAAGAAAAGCAATGGAGCAATAATAACATGAAGAAAAAAGATTTTTTAAAAAAAGCAGTTGAGCATATCGACATCAAGGCAATCAACTCGGTCGAGATGATCGAGGCCATGAAAAAAATGTCCTTTTCCGCACGCGATCTGGCCAACGCCGCCGAAATTTACAACAGGATGCTCAAAGACAGGAGATGCGCGATCATCCTGACCTTGGCCGGTTCCACCAGTGCGGCCGGCTGCATGCAGGCTTATGTCGATCTGGTCAAAAACAACATGGTGGATGCGGTCGTGGCCACCGGCGCCTCCATTGTCGATATGGATTTTTTCGAGGCACTGGGCTTTAAACACTATCAGGGCACACCGTTCGTGGACGACAGGCTTTTGCGCAGTCTGTACATCGACAGGATTTACGACACCTTCATCAGCGAGGACGACCTGCAGCATTGCGACCGCACCATCAAAAAGATCGCCGACGGCCTCGAGCCGCGCCCCTATTCATCGCGTGAGTTTATCGCCGAAATGGGGCGTTATCTGACCAGGCATGCCAAAAAGAAAGATTCCCTCGTGCAGGCCGCTTTTGAAAACAATGTGCCCATCTTCTGCCCGGCTTTTTCCGACAGCTCGGCCGGTTTCGGCCTGGTCCAGCACCAGGTAGAGCGTCCGGAGCGGCACCTCTCCATTGATTCCGTCGCAGATTTCCGAGAGCTGACGCAAATAAAAATTCATGCCGGGACGACCGGTCTGGTGATGATCGGCGGCGGTGTGCCGAAAAATTTTGCGCAGGACATCGTCGTTTGCGCCGAGATACTCGGTCACGACGCGCCCATGCACAAGTACGCGGTGCAGATTACCGTAGCCGATGTGCGCGACGGCGCCTGTTCGAGCTCCACCCTTAAGGAAGCCAATTCCTGGGGCAAGGTTGACTCATCATTCGAGCAGATGGTTTACGCCGAGGCGACCACCGCTTTGCCCCTCCTGGCGAGTTACGCCTATCATCAGGGGAACTGGAAAAAACGAAAAAAATGGAAGCTCTCTGAAATATTTTAATGGAGTAATGGCACAGGCGATGTGTCGACAGATATTTGATTGTGGAAAAGGCGGGGGCGTCCCCGCCTTTTTCTAAATTGGGGTCGTGTCACTCAAAATAGGCAGATGAAAGCACGCCTATGGAGGTAACGATCAGTGTCCGGGGATAGAAAATCGGCACATCCACCAGTATCTCCACCCTGCCTGCCTTGACCATCGACGACCGGCCGGTATGACTGTAGTCAAAGACGGCCCGGTAGTACTTCAGCGGAAAACCGAGCTTGCCCAGCCCCCCGTCCGTGCGGGCAATGGCAAGTGTTTCCGCGTCGCAGTAGATGTCCCCCTTGAAGTGCTGTGCGGTGGCCTTTTTCGGTGTGACCTCTATTTTGTAACAACTGCGCCCGGCGATCTCCTCTTTGCCGGCTACTTTTAAATCATAGCGGTCAGGACCGGCAGAGTCGAAGACCAGAAAACCTTGTTTCATCTCCCATGAGCGATAGCTGGCGGGGTTCTTTTCGCGCCCGTCTTTTATGTAGGAAATAACTTTGATTTCCGGCTCGCCGTAGAAATAGTCTTTTCTGTGCATGACAATTTCCGTCTGCCCCTTGATATTGCCGGTTCGGGTGTCGTATTCCATCGTGACACTTTTCACGGTCGATTCGATGCCGCGGTACTTTGAGTAGATGGTCTGATAGCGCCTGAGGATATCTTTGAGGATCTGATCTTCCTCATGGGCAGCCGGCCTGCCGGCAAAAGCCGGCCCGGCGGCCATGCCGCATAAACACGAAAGAAAACAGCCTAAAAAAGCCGCTTGGATTTTTAAAGCCCGCCCGTTTGCCATCGAGTGATTTTTTTATACCCTTTCATAGCTATAAAATGCTAACGTCGCCGCCAATAGTAATTCAGACAAGGAGACATTGCAATGGTTGGGATCGACATGACAGGGAAAGTTACATTGATAACGGGAGCCGGCGGAGGAATCGGCGGGGGAATCGCGGATGTCTTTGCCGCGGCCGGGGCGCTGGTTTATGTGGCCGACATGGAACTGGACGATGCAAGGGCGAAGGCGGATAGTATTAATGAAACCGGCATGCTGGCGCGCGCCGTGAGGCTCGATGTGACCAGCAAGGACGAAATCGACTCTCTCATGAGCCGGATCGCGGAAGAAAACGGCAAAATCGACCATCTGGTCAACTGTGCGGGCATCGTGTACAGCAAGCCGTATCTCGAGTCTAATGACGACGAATTCAGAAAAACGCTGGAGGTCAACCTCATCGGCGTGGACAACTGCTGCCGCGCCGCACTGAAGCACATGATCCCTCGCCGGGAAGGGAAAATTGTCAATATACTATCCGCTTCATCCCGCATCGGCAGCGACTTCTACACACATTACTCGGCGTCGAAGTTCGGCGCGCTGGGGCTGACCCAGGGCATCGGGCTTGCAGCCGCGCGTTACAATATTAACGTAAACGGCATCTGCCCGGGCATCATCGATACCCGCATCGGTGAGAAACAGGGAGGCACGCTGTCCCAGCAGATGGCTAAATATTCAGGCAAGCCCGAAGAGCAGATGAAGGAGAATATCCGTAAAAGCATCCCCTTGAGGCGTTTCCAGACCGCTGAGGATATAGGCTATATGGCGCTCTTTTTATGCTCGGAGCTGGCAAAAAATATCACCTGTCAGGCGATTAATGTCTGCGGCGGGAT
>Ga0116178_10003813_pt1 | contig 11315 bp, 9 predicted proteins | sample AD_STIC12_MetaG_FD_89880 | JGI IMG/M metagenome (GOLD analysis project Ga0116178, IMG submission 89880) | Active sludge microbial communities of municipal wastewater-treating anaerobic digesters from USA - AD_STIC12_MetaG | ecosystem: Engineered > Bioreactor > Anaerobic > Digestate | place: USA... | reverse complement strand
TAAGCGAAAGGTCTCCGGTTCAAGTCCGGAAAGCGGCTCCAGTTTTTGAAGTGAAATCAATTATTTAGATTACGACTGCTTGGCGCTTTGCGCTAAGCGAAAGGTCTCCGGTTCAAGTCCGGAAAGCGGCTCCAGTTTTTTGCGCTACTTCATTTGCTTATACCTGATGTTTAGGTTAGGATTTGACGAGTTAAATATTAATTTTGAAACTATGAAAAGAATTACTGTTTGTTTTCTGGCTGTTTTGACGGTGCTCACCGGCTGTACCGTAAATATTGATTGGGCATCTGAAGATGATGAGTCTTCTACAAAAAGCGTGCCTGTGACTGAAAAAACGGAGTCCGATGTCGATGGTGACTCTATTGAATCTAAGGTTGCCGCTCCTACAATCAAAGGAGTTGAAGAAAAAACTTTAACAGAACAATTAAACACACCTATAAACATAATCTCTGACATAGGACTAATCGAGCAATATTATTCATTAATAGGCGAGGGGAAATTAGAAGAAGCATATGCGATGAAATACGATACAAAGACAACCTTCAAAACTTTCCAAGGATGGTATTCAAATACCGCTTCGGCCAAAGTGAGGGATATAGAAGAAAATCCTGATCATAAATATAGCTTCTATGTGGATTTGATAGATAAGAATAAAACCGAGGAAACTTATCTGGTAAAGATGGAAGTAATTGATGGTAAATTAAAGACACCTTCGTCTGTGTTGGTGCCTGAAATGAGCCTGAGGCTTAGCACTAAAGACGGCATTGAATATTTGTATTTGGACAGAAAAGGGCAAGCTGAATTAATTGCTCCTAACTTCACAAATGCCGGAACAAATTATGAAAATCACATGACTGATTATAAATTTCTTCAAGGCAATAAATATGTCGCTTATTCAATCACTGGCACGGCATCTAGAACTACTGAAATCTATAAGATAAGCTCTAAGCAGGTTGTAGTGTCTTTGACCGACCCTTCTATGTATGGATTCACCGACGACGAGAGATTCTTTTATGCATGTCAGGGAGCTGGTATGATGGGCGGGTATCTAGATATTTTTAAAGTTAAAGGAGATATTTTAAGTCTGTATAAAAGTTTGGAACCGACACCCGGGAATGGAATGATTGCCGATTGTATAGGATATAACAAAGATCAAGGATACTTCGAATATAATCTGACATATGGCGGATTTGATGAAGCGTTCAGAACGAAGTATTATTTCGAGTAAAAACTAATAACGACCGTAAGTATCTTCGTAGAGTCTTGTTGCTGCTTCGAGAGCTGCATTATCAGCTTCTCTATCTAATGTAGCTGGTGATTTTGGACGGCCCGGACCGGAACGTTTTGCAACCAAACGATTGCCGTTTGCATGGTGCCCTCCATATCCAGCTTCCTCCAAAAGGTGTTGATGCCATGATTCTTCGGACTCGTCTTTTTCTTGTCTAGCTAGAGTGGCTGATTCAGTTAATATTCTTTCAATTTCTTCCGGAGTTGGTTCTTCAAAAATTTGTGTTTGAGCTATGGCTTCAGCATTCAATTCTCTTAATATTTCTTCGTCCTCATCTGTTAAATGATCCGTATCTGTATGTGCCTCGGGCGCTACCGGTGCGTAGGCAATTGCTGTTCCAATAGCTTTGCGAGTAGCCCAAACAGGAAATATAATTTCTCCCACAACTCTTTTGATAGGTTCTCCTTCCGGTGGCAAAATTTCTGTATGATGATCCGCTGGGCTCTCTTCATTTTCAGGGAATGCCACGTGAACTGACCGCAAACCAGTATTCCCTTGCGGAAGATCATCCTGCGAATCAGAAACTACCGTGGGATCAGAGACTGCTCGAAAATCAGACGCATTCTGAATATTTTGTCTTCCTCTATATGTCACTACTACTCCTTCCATTATTTCCGTCTTGTGTCCCATAATTTTTGTTGATTAAAATTACAAGAGAGTTATTGTATACTATTTAGCAAAATTGTCAAGCCTAGTCTGCCTTGAGTCTGCTAAAATTATTTACCGTATTTTATTAATAGATTTTTAATCAATTTTCAATATAAAAATTTGCATATCTCCTTGATTTGGATATAATTGCCGAGCTTAAGTGCAGATAGCACTTCGCATATAGTCCCGGGTAGGTACCAAAGCGGTCAAATGGGGCAGACTGTAAATCTGCTGGCTCCGGCCTTCGAAGGTTCAAATCCTTCCCTGCCCACCATTCAAACATGAACAAACAAAAAGTTGCGTTAGTCTTGGGTGGAGGCAGTGCATACGGTTTCGCGCATGTAGGTGTGATCCGCGCGCTACATGAATTTGGCATAAAACCCGATCTAATCGTTGGAACTTCTATGGGAGCGATAATCGGAGCTTATTACGCATTAAATGGAGAAGTGGATAGTTTTCATGATGTAATTTCCAAAACAAAGCCTTTAAATCTACTGGCAGATCCCGGGTTCTTTTCGCTAGGTATTATTAAGTGCAAAAAAATCGAAAAGAAATTAAAGGAAGTTTTTGGTGATAAAGAATTCAAAGACTGCAAAACAAAATTAATCATAAACGCGTGTGACATAAATAGTGCGGAAAATGTCATTATCGAAGATGGGAAATTGGTTGACGCCATAAGATCTTCAATTGCTATTCCGGGGATTTTTGCACCTTATATTTACAAAGAAAAATTGCTTGTGGACGGGGGAGTCGTGAACAATTTAGCGGTTGATTTGGTGCCGGAAGGATACAAAATCATCGCTGTAAAAGTCACTCCAAAAAAAGATACCGTCATCATACCTTTGAAAGATTTAAATACCGTGAATCCAATTAAAAGAGTAGGAATGTATTTCAACTTAATATCAAAAGCGTTCTCTATAGTATTAAGTAAAATGGAGAATAAAACCGTTTCGAGAAGGCCAGATGTGATTTTCATCCATCCAAATTTAGATAGATATGGATATGCTTCTTTCAAAGAATATAATGGACTGGTAGAAGACGGCTATAATGCCGCAAAAAAAATACTGGAGAAGTCAGCTCATTTGGTATAGACTTTTCTTCGCTAATTTATTTAAAATTTTTTAACAAAAAAGATATGAAAAAATGGGGAGTATTAATAGCTGTTATCGTTGTAGTCCTTGCAATTGCCGGATGGCTTTTCAAAGCCTATAACGGTTTCGTTCAATTAAATGAAAACGTATCAACTCAATGGGCTCAAGTCGAAAATCAATTCCAAAGGAGATACGATTTGATTCCAAACTTGGTCGAGACTGTGAAAGGAATAGCTGAGCAGGAACAAACTGTTTTCATCGATGTAACCGAAGCTAGAAGTAAGGTTGGACAAATGAATATTGATGAAAGTATTTTGAGCAATCCTGATGCTTTCGCTTCTTTTCAAGCTGCACAAGATCAATTGTCGGGCGCTTTGTCCAGACTTTTGGTTGCTGTCGAATCATATCCAGAGCTGAAATCTGCTGAGAATTTCCTCGCCTTACAAAATCAATTGGAAGGTACTGAAAATAGAATTGCTGTTGAGAGAGGAAGATTCAATGATGTCGTGAGAGAATACAATGTCAGAGCGAAAGGAATTCCTGGAAAATGGTTAGCTTCTTGGTTTGGTTTTGATGCTGAAAAACAACTATTTGAATCTGTTCAAGGTTCGGAAGTCCCACCGAAAGTTGATTTCAATCTAGGAGGAGAGGAATCTGTTTCCGCTCCTGAAATGACTGTTGAAATTTTACCGAATGGAGGGGAAGTTCCTCCAAGTTCCAGCCCTGCAATGGGAGCTGTTGATTAGTTTTAATTAAAATTTCGAACTATGAATATTCTGCGAAGAGTTGTTTCCGTTTGTGCGTTTGGTGTACTGAGTGTTGCATTGATGGGCGTTGCGTTTACGGGCGGGACTGCGGTAGTTGGCGGGACTGCGGTAGCGTATGAATCACCCGGAATACCGAGTGGATTTGTAAATGATTTTGCCGGAGTTTTGGATAACGAGACAAAATTGGCTCTGGAAAGCGATTTAAAAGAATTCGAAAAAACGACGACGACTGAAATTTCTGTCGTGACGGTGCAGAATTTAGGAGGTGATTATATCGAAAATTATGCGGAAAAACTTTTTAAAGAATGGGGGATTGGCAAAGCAAAAGAGGACAATGGCGTTTTGCTTTTGATCGCGATGGATGAAAGGGAATTGAGGATTGAAGTTGGGTATGGTCTCGAAGGTGCACTGACGGACTTGGAGAGTGGGCAGATTATCGAAAAGGTAATAACTCCAAAATTTCGAGATAGTGATTTCGTAGGTGGAATAACTGATGGAGTTTTTGCCTTGAAAGAAGCTGTAAAAGGTGAGTACACCGCGCCTGAAGGGTATGGTGATGAAACAATTAGTGATTCTTTGGCCGAAATCATCTGGATAGCTTTTTTCATTTTTATTAACATTATTTTTAATCTAGGCAGGGTGTTTCGTGGAATCGGCGCGTCCAGAGCTATTTGGCCCGGGGCTGTTTTTGGTGGATTTTTTGCGGCACTTTTTAGTTTAATACTTGGTCTGACTTGGATTACTTTTTTAATTTGGTTTGTGATTTTAGGAGGGATCGGTTTACTTATAGACTGGATCTTATCAAGAGCAAAGTTTCTTGAAAATTGGAGATCAAAAGCCAAAGAAAAACACGATAAAGGCGGAGGGTGGTGGTTTATCGGAGGCGGTCGTGGTGGTAGTGGGAGTGGAGGGTTTGGCGGATTTGGTGGCGGATCGAGTGGTGGAGGTGGAGCGAGTGGGAGATGGTAAAGGTTTTAATTAAATTTAAAGCCTAATTTTGGAACTTTATTTCTCGAAGATGATCGGGACGATCAACGGACGACGTTCGAGTTTTTGGTGAGCATATCGTTCAACAACTCCTTCAATGTAATGTTTAATTTCTTTGCGATCAGCATTTGGCTTTTTTTTCAAAAACTGCTTGTACGCGTCTGCTACGAGAGCACTGATTTCTTTTGTGATTTCCTCATACTCATGCATATAAATAAAACCGCGAGACATAATATTTGGTGCTTCATTTATCCTGTGTGTTTTTTTATCCACACTCAACATTACGAGCAAAATGCCGTTTTGAGACATTTTTTGGCGTTCAATCATTACTTGAGATCCGATCGTGCCTTCGCCAAGACCGTCTATAAGAATATATTTCGCTTCAACTTTTTCTTTTGAGACGTGCATAATGGCTCCCGCGTGTTGAGCTGTAGCACTTTCCATAAGTGGTATTTCCAGAATTTCACCATTCTGAATGATCACGCAATTAGCTTCAGGAATTCCACATTCGATAGCGAGTTCCTTGTGCGCCTGGCGCATGAAATATTCACCATGGACCGGCGCGAAATACTTCGGACGAACCATTTGAATCATCTGTTTCAGTTCGTCCTGATACGCGTGGCCCGATGTATGAATCTGACTGATTTGGTGATGGATAACTTTCGCTCCAAGCATGTTGAGACTGTTTATAACAGTAAAGATGGAACGTTCATTGCCGATGATCGGAGTAGAAGAGACAATCACCGTGTCGCCTTTTTTGATGCTTACTTGAGGGTGGTCGTTCATAGCGATCTTCGTGAGGGCTGAAACGGCTTCGCCCTGTGACCCGGTCGTCATTATCAAAATTTCATTATCAGGGGCTTTGCTTACATTTTTTATATCGCGAATTAAGTTCGTTTGAATTTTTAAGTATCCTAAATTTAGTGCGAGATTCACATTTTCCTTCATACTTCTTCCCGAAATATAAACCTTTCGATTTGTTTTTTGCGCATATTCAAATATCTGCTGAATGCGTCCGATAAGCGAAGAAAAGCTCGCGATAATTATGCGACCTTTTGCGTTCGTTATAAGCTTACCAAGATTCTCACCAATCGCTGCCTCAGACATAGTGTGTCCCGGCTTCAATGCGTTCGTGGAATCGGAAAGAAGAACTGTGACTGAGCGGTTTCCAAGAGCTTTTATTTTTTCAATATCCGCTTTTGGCTGAATGCCTGCAGGGGAGTCGTCGAACTTAAAATCTCCTGTGTGTACCACGCGAGTAGGCTGTGAGTTTCGTCCGTTTGGGGTGCTGATCACTATTCCGACTGAGTCTGGAATCGAGTGTGCGACGCGAAAAAACTCTAGTATGAAAGCACCAAATCGGAGTGTCTCTTTTGGGTCGATCGTGTGAAGACGTACGAATTTTGTGAGTTTAAATTCATCAATTCTGCCTTCAATAAGACCTCGTGTGAGCTTCGTCGCGTAGACCGGCGGGAAACCAATCTTAGGAAGAATATATGGAAGTCCGCCTATGTGGTCGAGATGTCCGTGAGTAATCACTACGGCTTTTATATATTTTTGATTTTCCTCGAGGTATGCAGGATCCGGCAAAACGTAATCAACTCCCAACATGTCTTCTTCCGGGAATTGAAGTCCTATATCAACGACTATAATTTGTTTGTCTTGTGGACGACCTGTCGCATTGTATTCGTATGCCGTCATATTCTTACCCACCTCGTTCAAGCCACCGATCGGGATTATGCGTAAGCCCTTGAATGCAGCCATTTGTTTTGATTTCGTCTTTTGTGGACGAGATTTCACAGCTACAGTTTTTGGCGCGCTGGCGACGTACTGTTTTGCTTGATTGAAAGCGTCTTTAGCTTTTTGGCGTGCTGAATTGGGGTCTGCCGGCTTGTTGCCATTGGGGATTGTTGAATAATTTTTTGAATGATTTTTTTGCTTTTGTTTAAAGCTCTTGTTTGAGTTCATATTCTCTTGTTTGTTAGTTTGATTGTTATTTTGATTTTGCGCATTGCGCTTAAAAAATTTTCCTTTTTTAGGATTTTGATGATTTACGTTTGTAGAATGGCGATGTCCCTCGGTTTTGTGCTGAGATTCCTTTGTAGAACTGCTGTTCTGAAGATTTGGAGTTTGAAGCGGTTTATTTTCTCCTTTCTCTATAATCCTCGTTATCCACTCTGTTAATTTATCTTTTTTTCCGTTATTCATCTGTTATTACTTATCGTGTTTGTACTATTGTAGCATAAATTCTTAATTATTCCAAATAACGAATTTTTGTTTTTCAGCAAATTGGTTTAGAATTGATCCTGGATTGTCTTTGAATTGACACTAAAGTTTCTAATAATTAAACCTCTTTTATCAATGAATCAACGAAGTAAAATTGCGGTTCTTGGGTACGGTGTCGAGGGTAAATCGATGCTTAAATATTTACTGAAACATAAATACAGTAATGTAACTGTGTGTGATAAACGCGTTCACTTGGACGAAAAAATGCCTAATGGAGTTTCTGTGCGATTAGGGGAACATTATTTGGATGATCTTGGAGATTTCGATATTGTCTTTCGCAGTCCCGGCATCACTTATTTTGATCCTTCAATTGTAGCTGCGAGGCTCGCCGGAGCTCAAATCACCTCCCCAACACAGTTTTTCTTGAACAACTGTCCTTGCACTGTCGTTGGAGTTACCGGTACAAAAGGCAAAGGGACGACTTCAACTTTGATTTATGAAATTTTGAAAGAGGCTTTTGCGAGCGGGGATTATTTAATGGCTATGAAAGGCCGAAAGCGACACGCTTATCTCGGAGGAAATATCGGAAATTCACCAATTGATTTTTTGGATAAATTAAAAGGTGATGATGTGGTCGTACTGGAAATGAGTTGTTTTCAACTTGGAGATTTGAAAAAAAGTCCGCATGTCGCGGTCTTGCTAAATACAACCAGTGACCATTTGGATTATTATCCGGATCGCGATGAATACTTGAGAGCAAAAGAGTTGATTTTGGCGCATCAGGATGAGGATGATTTGGCAATCTTGAATCAGGATTATGAATATTCTAAATATTATGAGCCTCAAGTTCGTGGAAGACTTTCGTGGATAAGCCCGAGAGGTGAGGGTCTGAAAAATGGAATGGATGGAGATGGTGCGGTTTACACAGAGGAAGGCGTGATCATGTATTCTCATAGCGGGAAATCTGTGATGGTGATGCCTGTGCGAAATGTCGCTTTGATCGGGTCTCATAATATTGAAAATGTTTGCTCTGCTATTGCCGCTGTGAAAGAATTCGGTGTTTCGGATGCGGTGATTGAGAAGGTTGTGAAAAAATTCAAAGGCTTACCTCACAGACTGGAGTTTGTGCGTACTTTGAATGGCGTGAAATATTACAATGATTCTTTTTCTACAAATCCTCAGACTTCAATGGCCGCTGTGGATTCTTTTGATGTGCCTACTATTTTGATCGCAGGAGGGTCGGACAAAGGATTGGATTATTATGAATGGGCTAGGAAAATTTTAATAAAACCTTCTTTGCAAGGAGTTGTTTTGTTTGGCGAAACTTCCGAGAAAATGTGGGATGCGATAAACACCGCCGAGAAAAAATTAAAAGAAGGTGAAGGAAGTCCGACTATGCTCGCGATGTGTAAAAATTTAAAAGAGGCTATTTCGAAGGCGAAAAAATATGCTGAAGAAATTTTAGTGAAAGGTGAGATTGTGAGTGGGGATAGAATGTGCTTCAAAACCGGCAAAACTGACATTGTGCGAAAAAAAGTGAAAAACGCTGTCGTCGTCATGTCTCCTGCGGCCGCGTGCTTCGATCAATTCAAGGACTATAAGGATCGAGGGAAGAAATTTACAGAGATGGTGGAGGAGCTATAAAGACGCAATGTCGGAATCACTTTTCTTCAGGAGCTTCAACATTGAAGGAGTGAGTGCTTTTGTGAGTATAAGGAGGCTGAAATAAAGAATGCCTGCGAGGGGGATTAGGACGAGCAAGCCGGCGTTTTGCATGTATTGAAATGAAAGTGGTTGCGCGTAGTAGACGAACAAGCCCATCACTATTGATGAAGCGATTATTTTTATTGTGGTGAATGGATTTAGTGAGAATTTGAAATGTTTGTAGGCTGTGCGAGCGGAGAGAGTCAGGATGATCGCGGCGGAGAGGACTGAGATAAACGCTGATCCGCGGAAACCGTATGTCGGGATGATTAAAATATTGCCGATAATGTTAAAAATCACCGCCGCGAGATTGATATATAAAATTTTCTTTTGTTTGTCGAGTGAGAGGAGAATGAACATAAATAATGTAGAAAGAAATTGCAGAGCCATCGCAAACATCAGGATCTTGAGCGCGATGTCGGAGCCGTAAAAGCCTTCGTCGAGCCTGCTTAAAAATGCAGGGCTGGATACTATCGCTATGAGCGGGTAGGCGAGTGCGAACGCACCGATTAGAAATGGAAATGCAAGTGCTGATAAAAAATCGAAACTGTGGCGAATGATCGTTCTGGATTTTTCAGTATTTTTTTCTGACATTGAACGTGTAAGCACTGGTAAAACTGAATTCATAAAGAAAAGTGGGATGATCGAAACTGCGTCGATGATGCGCATTGCAACGGCATAAATACCAACTTCTTGTGCGTCTTTTATGAGAGACAAAAGTATTGAATCAATACGGAAGTAAATCGTGTTTAAAATAAGGGCGACGCCGTAGGGTAGTGATTTTTTTAAAATTTCTTTGCAAAACTCTAGGTCAAATTGAAATACCAAAGGAGTGATGCGTCGCACATTAAAATAAGTAAAAAGAAGCATCGCAAAATTACCAACTACCCCAGCAATTATCATTCCATAAAATGGTATTGAGAGGTCTCTTGGTTGCACAGGCAGTGCTTCGTTTGACAATGCTTGGATTGATCCAATTTGCATTTCACCAGGATTTTGCGGAAACAAATAATATGCGACAAAAAGCATTCCTAAAATCATAATAACTTTACCGAGAATCTGGGCCATCGAGGCAATGTGCATTTTGAGTTTCGTCTGAAGAACGGATGTGATCGTGCCGTTTGTTATTGTGAAAAAAATTGAAAGTGTCGCTATTGAAACACCGAGCGGAATTAAGCTTCCCGAATATTTCGGGATCATAAATACCGCGCCTATCGCAACAAGCATCATAAAAACGACAAAAATTGTCCTGAGCGTGAGAATGTTCCCTATTATTTTCGGGATTTTTTTCTCGTCCTTCGACATTTCAGTAATCGCAATTGTAAAAAGCCCCATGTCCGCCGCGATGCTGAAGAAAGCCAAAAATTCATATGTGACCGCATACTGTCCATAGCCTTCTATGCTCAAATAATTTGTCGCGATTTTTAGTGTGATGATCGCAAGCGCGGCCATACTGAAACGGCCGATTATCTGCCAAATTGTGTTCGAAAGAATTTTGCGAGCAACACTCATAAATACTTTAACTAAATAACAAGCGATTCAAAACTTGCTGTATTTTACCAAAAATAAGATTTTTAACCAGACGGAAATGATTCCCCCATAAGACTTTTTATACTACTGCGAGTATATGCTAATAATACTAGATGTCTTGTTGGTATATTTGGAATATTATCTCTTATTATCATTTCTTGTAATATTTTAAACGTTCTTGTTTTTTGAATTATCTCCATTACACCACGGTAAGCATCTCTCATTCTGCTATCTTCCTCATCCATATCTGCCATTAAGGCATCGACTCTTTTGTGCCAATTTTCATCCGTCGAACAATTTTCGTCTTCCATCAACATTCTTTCCACCTGACGTTCAATCATTTCATTTATGTTTTTAGGCTGAATCACTTGTAAAACTTGCTCCGCCACCATTGTTCCTATGTTTGACACATAATCGTTTGGATCAAATGTTTCTTGACCACTCTCTAAGGCCTCCGCTATTTTCACCATAACTTTCGTAGCAATATATCTTGGGTTGCTCATCCAGCTATTTTCTTCTTCACCCTCATATCTCTTCATTCCACAATCTACTCCTATCCTACCATTTTGATTTAAGCGTAGTGCATATCCAACCTTAGATTGTATTCGTAAAAATGTTTCACCTATTGAATGTTTCCATTCTCCTGGATCGTTTAATTCCGCTATCCTCGCCCTAATAAAGCGCCCTGCCTCCTCTCTTGTAGGGAATTTTTGTTCGCAAATTTCCGTAGCGTGATCTCTAATTCTATTAATTATTTTCACCGTGACTATTAGGTTACAATAAGGGTGCAAAATATAAGATTCTCCCTTGTTTGTCAAGTATATACTGACGTAAATATTATTACCTTATTCACCTTTGAGAGGTTGTTAGTTTCTTGGATTTTTGCTAAATTGCCATGGACAAACTCTGAACTCAAAATGTTTTATGCATGAATATAAATCAAAATTAGATGATCTTAAATCATATATTTACAAGGCTTATGAAAGCCAAAAAATCGACTCTAAAAAAGAAGAATTAAAGGGTCTGAGTGAGCAAATGGCAAACCCCGGATTTTGGGGAGTACCTGAGGAGGCT
>Ga0116178_10003809_pt1 | contig 11319 bp, 10 predicted proteins | sample AD_STIC12_MetaG_FD_89880 | JGI IMG/M metagenome (GOLD analysis project Ga0116178, IMG submission 89880) | Active sludge microbial communities of municipal wastewater-treating anaerobic digesters from USA - AD_STIC12_MetaG | ecosystem: Engineered > Bioreactor > Anaerobic > Digestate | place: USA... | reverse complement strand
GCCGGGATCCCGGGAACGGAGAACGTCGTCATCACCACCGTGAGCACGATCGTCGCCATCTGCGCGGCGCCGAGCGTCACGCCGTAGAGATGCGCGATGAAGACGACGCCCGTGGTGATGCCTAACGCGCCGCCGATGCGAAAGGTCGTCGCGGCCAGGGGCAGGAAGAACGTGGTGATCTGTTCCGGGAGATGCAGGCGCGTGCGCGCCGCCTCCATCATGGCCGGCAGCGCCGCGAGCGACGAACGGGCGCTGAAGGCGACCGCCTGCGCCGGAAAGGTGCCGCGCGCGAAGTCGGCGATCCCGCCGCGCCCGAACAGGGCGGCCAGCGGATAGAGCACGACGAGGGAGAAGAGCACCAGCACCAGCGCCGTCACGACGATGTAGCCGAGCAGGGCGCCGGCGGCCGAGAGTCCGAGCTTGGCCGCCAGCGGCACGGCGAGGGCGAAGACCCCGATGGGGGCCGCCGCCAGGACCCATCGCACGAGCGTCAGCGCCGCGTCGGCCACCCCGCGGAAGAAGCGCACCATCAACGTCTTCGTCTCTCCCGTTAGGCGGGTGAGCGCGAGCCCGAAGCAGACCGAGAAGACGATCAGCGGGAGCATCGCCCCGTCAGCCGCTGCCTTGACCGGGTTGATCGGGACGAGGTCGGTGAGCCACTGCGCGAAGGTCGGGATCTTCTTCACGCTCTCCGCGGCCGCCGATGTGGCGGTGGCACCGCTCGCCCGCAGCGCCGAGACGGCGTCGGCGTCGAGCGGGATGCGCGCCATGAGGGGCGGGGCCACGACCGCCGCGAAGATGCCGCCCGCCACCAGGAGCACCAGGAAGAATGCGAGTGCCCGCGTCCCGATGCGCCCGATCGTCCGGGCGTCGGGGGCCGACGTCACGCCCACGATGATGCTCCCGACCACCAGTGGGACGACCGTCATCCGGATCGCGTTGATCCACAACGTCCCCAGCGGCTCGACGAGGGGGACGACGGAGGCGAGCGCCGGGTGCGCGGACGTCGAGATCACGATCCCGACGCCCATGCCCAGGGCCAGGGCGATGAGGACTTTCGTTGTGAGGGACACGCGCCCAAACTACCGGGACGGCGCGGGGGCCACCACCCGCGCGCCCCCCTTCACCCTTCGAGCCCCACCGCATGCCGCACAAGACCGCGACCGATCTGTTCAACGACGCCAGGGCGCGCATCACGCAGGTCACCCCCGAGGAGACGATGCGCATCCGCGACGAGCATCCCGGCACGGTCGTCCTCGACTGTCGCGAACCTAACGAATGGAACCTGGGGCGCGTTCCGGGGGCGTTGTTCATTCCGCGCGGGATCCTCGAGTCCAATATCGAGGCCGCCGTCCCCCGCGACCGCAAGCTCATCATCTACTGCGCCAGCGGAAACCGCTCGGCGCTCGCCGTCGAGACGCTGCAGCAGATGGGCTATGCCGACGTCGCCTCGATGAGCGGTGGATTCCGCGGCTGGGTTGATGCCGGGGGCGACATCGACGGCTGATCGGCGCGACCATCCTCGTGACCGGCGATCCCCGCTTCACTCACCCGCTCTTCCGGCAGCTGGCCGCCGCGCTGACCGAACGCCCCGGCGCTGCCGCCGAGACGGACGGCGCGCCCGCACGTGCCGCGGTTGCCCTGGCGCTGCGTCCGGGAGACGACGCGCGGGGCGAACTGCTCATGATCCGCCGAGCCGAGCGGGCGGGGGATCCTTGGAGCGGTCAGATCGCGCTGCCGGGTGGGCGCTGGTCACCTAACGACGAGTCGCTCCTCCACACCGCCGTGCGCGAAACGTGGGAGGAGACCGGGATCGACCTCGCCGCGAGCGGGACGATTCTTGGGACGCTCGACGAGCTGCGGCCGCGCACGGCCGCGCTCCCGGCCATCATCGTCACGCCGGTCGTCGTCGCCCTCGACCAGCCCGCCGCGCTCGTCCTGAACGAGGAGGTGGCCGAGGCGTTCTGGGTCCCGCTCGGCCTCCTGCGCGACCCGACGACGACCCGCGAATCGTCGGTGCACGTGCGGGGCAGCACATTGCGAGTCCCGAGCTTCGTCGTGCGCGAGCACATCGTGTGGGGGATGACCGAGCGAATCCTTCGCCAGCTGCTCGCGCGCATCGAGTGACGCGCCGTAGATTGGGCGCGCCAACACCCCGAGCGCCCATGCGTCGATTGATCCTGGCGGCTGCCGTCGCCCCCTGCCTTGCCGCCAGCACCGCTGCGGCCCAACGCCCCGACTTCGCCGCCTTTGATGCCTACGTGGCCAAGGCGGTGAAGGCGTGGAACGTCCCCGGCCTCGCGATCGCGATCGTGGCCAACGACTCCGTGGTCTTCGCCAAGGGGTACGGCGTCCGCACGCTCGGGCGCCCCGAGCCCGTGGATGCCCACACGCGATTTGCCATCGGCTCGACCACCAAGGCGATGACGGCGCTGGCGCTCCTCCAGGCGGCCGACGACGGCAAGCTCCGACTCGACGAGCCCGTGCTGCGCCATCTCCCCACGATGCAGCTGTATGACCCGGTCATGACGCGCGAACTGCTCGTCCGCGACCTGCTCACGCATCACACCGGGCTCCCGGGGTCGGACCAGCTGTGGGCCGGCAACGACTACAGCATCGGCGAGATCATCCGTCGCATGCGATTCCTCAAGCCCACGGCGAGCTTCCGCAACCAGTACGCGTACCAGAACGTGCAGTACGCGATGGCGGGCGAGGTCCTGCAGCAGGCCACTGGGATCCGGTGGAGCGACTGGCTGCGCACGCGCATGTGGGAGCCGCTGGGAATGCGTGAGACGCTGCCCACGGTCGCCGCGACCGAGGGGCAACCCAACGTGGCGACGCCGCACATGGTCATCGACGACACGCTGCGTGTGATCGCCAACCGCACCGTGGATCCCGTTGCGCCTGCCGGATCGGTCTGGTCGAGCGTGACCGACATGGCCACGTGGATGCGCTTCGTCCTCGACTCCGGGCGGGTGAAGGGGAAGCGCCTGGTGTCGGAGCGCGGCTTCGTCGATTGGCTCTCGCCGCAGGTCGTGGTGCCGCTCTCGGACTTCTATCCCGCCGCTCGCCTGGCGGCCGTCCATCGTGTGTCATACGGGCTGGGGTGGTTCCTGCACAGCTATGGCGGCGACGATGTGGCGATGCACACCGGGAGCATCGATGGGATGATCGCCATCGCGGGCCTCCTCCCCGACCGTCGCATGGGTGTCTACATCCTGGCCAATCGCGATCACGCCGAGGTGCGCCACGCGCTCATGTACCGCGCCTTCGACCTGTACAACGGGCGCCGGCCGCGTGACTGGTCGCGCGAGGTGATGGAGCTCTTTGACGGCCTCGAGGCGCAGGGACGGAAGGCGCAGGCGGCGTTCGTCAACGCACGTGTTCCGGGGACGATCCCGTCGCTCCCGCTCGCGCGCTACGTCGGCACGTACGCCGATTCGCTCAATGGCACGGTCGTCATCAGCATGCGCAACGGGGGACTGCACGCCGCCTGGGGGAAGGGGTTCACCGGTCCCCTGGAACACTGGCACTACGACACCTTCCTCGCCCGCTGGGACGACCGTCGGAGCTCGCCCGACGCCATCGCCTTCTCGCTCGACGCCACGGGACAGGTGGCGGAGCTGCGGGCCAGTGGCGCGACGTTCGGCCGCGTCCCCGCGGAACGCCGTTAGGCATCGCCGCAGTCCCGTCGTCACGTGTTCCCGTCGCCCACCTCGGAGCCTGCTCGCATGACACCCTGCTCACGCCCATCGCCGGGCCGGTCGCTGCTGGCGGCCCTCGCGGTCGTCGCCGCACTGGCCCCGCTCCCCCTCCGCGCCCAGGCGAGCGTGAAGCAGGGCTGGGAATGGTCCACCGACACCGTGATGAAGGTCGTGCACGCGGTGCGCGCCGGACGCTCGTTGCAGCCCAAGCGCTGGCCGAACGGGGCGCGCGTCGCGGTGGCGCTCTCGTTCGACGTCGACAACGAGACACCCAACCTGCGCTTCGGCCAGCCGACGATCGGTGAACTGTCACAGGGGCAGTACGGCGCGCGCGTCGGGCTCCCGCGCATCCTCGCGCTCCTCGATCGCCACGCGATCCCGGCGTCGTTCTTCATCCCGGCGATGAGCCTGATGATCGATCGCAGCCAGGTGGCGCTCATCAAGAAGTCGGGGCGCCACGAGTTCGCGGTGCACGGCTGGATCCACGAGATGAATACCGCCGTCCCCGCCGACGTCGAGCGGCGACTCGTCCAGCAGGCGCTCGACACCCTTACCGCGCTCACCGGCATCCGACCGGTAGGCTACCGGGCGCCGTCGTGGAACTTCTCCGCCGCCACGATGTCGATCGTCAAGGACCTGGGCTTCACGTACGAGTCGTCGCTCATGGCCGACGAACGTCCGTATGAGCTCAACCAGAACGGGGAGCCCACGGGCATCGTCGAACTCCCGGTGGAGTGGATCATGGACGACGCGCCGCTCTTTTCGCCCCGCGGCAACAACTACGCGTCGCCGCGCGAGGTCGCCCAGGTCTGGATCGACGAGTTCGACAAGGCGTACGAGGAAGGGACGCTCTTCCTTCATACGATGCACCCGCACGTGTCGGGGCATCGCTCGCGCATCAAGGCGCTCGAACTCCTCATTGCTCACATCAAGACCAAGCCCGGGGTCTGGTTCGCGACGCACCGCGCGGTGGCGGAGTACGTGAAGACACAGGCCGGGATGAAGTAGTCGCCCCGCCACGGCGGTGGTGGGGGGAATTGCGGGATCTCCGCGGAGGGGTTTAGGTTTAGCGCAGCCTAAATCTCAAGTTGCCCGATACAAATTCGGGCGTCCTCGTGTGGTATCCCCTGACGTCATGAGCGCCACCCCCGCCGTTACGCCCCCCACGCCCGAGCGGTCGTCGCCCCCCGGCGCCGATCCGGGGTGGCGTCGCGCCCGCGAGACGCCGTCGCTCGCCGAGGTGCACCGCACGATTCCGGTGCACGGGCTGACCTGGTGGCGCAAGCTCCTCGCCTTCGCCGGACCGGGATATCTGGTCGCGGTCGGCTACATGGATCCCGGCAACTGGGCGACCGACCTCGCCGGTGGCTCGCAATTCGGATACCGACTGCTCAGCGTGATCCTGATCTCGAACCTCATGGCGGTCCTGCTGCAGGGGCTCGCCTCGAAGTTGGGGATCGTCACCGGGCGTGACTTGGCACAGGCGTGCCGCGATCACTACTCGCGGCCGGTGGCCCTCATGCTGTGGGTGCTGTGCGAACTGGCCATCGCCGCCTGCGACCTGGCGGAGGTGATCGGAACGGCCATCGCCCTCAACCTGCTCTTCGACATTCCGCTACCCTGGGGCGTGGCGCTGACCGCGCTCGACGTCCTCATCGTGCTCTTCCTGCAGCACAAAGGGTTCCGGCTGCTGGAAGCGCTGGTGATCGCCCTCGTGATGGTCGTGGGGCTCTGCTTCCTGTTCGAACTCTTCATTTCGCGCCCTGAACTCGCCGCGGTCGCCAGGGGCTTCATTCCGTCGACGGAGATCGTGCGCAATCGCGACATGCTGTACATCGCGATCGGCATCCTCGGGGCCACCGTCATGCCGCACAACCTGTATCTGCACTCGTCGATCGTGCAGACGCGCAAGTACGAGGAGTCGTCCGAGGGGCGGCGCGAGGCGGTGCGCTTCGCCTTTCTCGATTCGACGATCGCGCTCTCGCTCGCCCTGTTCATCAACGCGGCGATCCTCATCGTGGCGGCCGCGACGTTTCACACCTCGGGCAACACGCAGGTGGCCGAGATCCAGGACGCGTACAAGCTGCTCTCGCCGCTGCTGGGTGTCGGCGCGGCGAGTGCGGTCTTCGCCCTCGCCCTGCTCGCCTCGGGGCAGAACTCCACGCTCACCGGGACGCTCGCCGGGCAGATCGTGATGGAGGGCTTCCTCAACATCCGAATGCGCCCGTGGCTGCGGCGACTGCTGACGCGCGCCATCGCCATTGTGCCGGCCGCGATCACCGCCATCTTGTATGGCGAAAGTGGGACGGCGCGCCTGCTCATCTTGAGCCAGGTGGTGCTGTCGCTGCAGCTGTCGTTCGCCGTCTTTCCCCTGGTGATGTTCACGTCTGACAAGGTCAAGATGGGGGAGTTCGTCAACCCCGCCTGGCTCAAGAGTCTCGCCTACCTGGTGGCCGCCGTGATCGCGACGCTCAACGTGTGGCTCCTCGTGCAGACCGTGGGCGGGTGGATGGCCTGATGTATCGACGCATCCTCGTTCCCCTCGAGCACTCGCCAACCGACAGCTGCATCGTGGCGCACGTGCGCGACCTGGCGCGGCACTGTGGCGCGTCGATCGTCCTCTTTCACGTGGCCGACGGTTGGGCGGCGCGGAACCTCGCGGCGCTCAACCTGCGCGAATCGGAAGAGATGCGACTAGACCGCGAGTACATCGAGCGCGTGGCCCGCGACCTCGTCGCCGAGGGGTTGCGCGCGGAGGCGGTGCTCGCCAACGGTGAGCCCGCGCGCGAGATCTGCGCGGCTGCCGCGCGTGAACAGTGCGACCTCATCGCCATGGCGACGCACGGCCACAAGTTCATCGGCGACGTGATTCACGGGAGCGTGGCGAACACGGTGCGCCACGACACGTCGATTCCGGTCCTCCTCGTGCGTGCCCCGGGCCAGGGGAAGCGCCCGTCCGCCACGTGACGTCCCGCAAGTCCAAGGCGCCCCCGTCGCGCCCCCGCGTCGCGGACGAGGCGGGGGCCGTGGTGGAGTCGCCCGCGCCGCTCACCGCCCCGGTCGAGGACTACCTCAAGGCGATCTACGGGATCGAGCAGGGCGGGGGGGCCGCCGCGACGAATGACATCGCCGCCAAGCTGTCCATCGCCGCCGCGTCGGTGAGCGGGATGGTCCGCCGCCTGGCCGATCAGGGGCTGGTGTCATACGAGCGCTATCGCGGCGTGCGGCTGACGGACCTGGGGCGCCGCGCCGCGCTGCGCACGATTCGGCGACACCGCGTGATCGAGACGTATCTGGCGCAGGCGTTAGGCTATCCGTGGGATCGCGTGCACGAGGAGGCCGAGCGGCTGGAGCACGCCGTGAGTGATGAACTCGTCGACCGGATGGCGTCGGCCGTCGGCGAGCCGGAGGCCGATCCGCACGGTCATCCGATCCCGACGCGCGACGGCGTGATCGACGAAACGCGGCACCGGACGCTGTCCGACCTCGCGCGCGGGCAACGCTCCCGCGTGAAGCGCGTGAGCGACGAAGACTCCGAACTCCTGCGCTACCTCGCCCGGATCGGGATCCGCCCCGGCGTCGTCCTGATGCTCACGGACCGCGCGCCCTTCGACGGGCCACTCACCCTGCAGGTCGGCAAGACGTCGTGCCAGGTGGGGCCGGCGCTGGCGTCGCGCGTCATGGTGGAACTGCTCCCCGATTGAGCCCATTCGTGCGGGGAACGCCGCGTGCGCAGCGGCCGTTTACCACCACGGCCATGCACGTCCCCCCTCGACTTCGCACCACGCGGCGCACACTCGGCCCGACACCGCGCTCGCTGGCGTTCGCGCTCCCACTCGCGCTCGCCCTGTCGCTCGCGCTGCTCCCACGGACTGGGCATGCGCAGACTAGTCGTGCCGACGAGTCTCAGCGCACGGCACCGACGCCCGACCGCCGTTCGCCGCGTGCATTGCGCACGATCGCCATCGACGAACGCCTCGTGCGCGACAAGGGGCTCGCGCTGGGCGACACGCTCGAGGTGGCGGCCACGCCCGGCGGGGCCGGCGAGCGGGTCCTCGTCGGGGCCATCGTCAGGCGAGCCGCCGATCCCTCCGAGGTGGCGCGTGCGGAATACCGTGTGCGACTGCACCTCGACCAGCTGCAAGCGCTGACCGGGAGCGGCGACAAGGTCGACCGGTTCGCGGTGGCCGTCACACCGGGCGCGACCGACGCGGCGGTCGCGGCGATCAATGCGCGCAGCTTCGGCTTCCGCGCCCACCCCTCGCGCGCGGTGGCCGCCGAGACGTCGCGCACCTTTGCCGTCGTATCGCGCTTCAACCGGGCCATCGGGGTCATCACCATCGTGGCCAGCGCCATCTTCCTCCTCTGCATCATGCTCCTCAAGGTGGAAGAGCGTCGACGCGACGTGGCGGCGTTGCGCCTGCTGGGGATCTCCCGGCGCACGGTGACCGGCGCCGTGGTCCTCCAGGCCTCGTGCATCGCGGTGCTGGGGAGTGCGGCCGGCGTGGCCTTCGGGTATGTCTGCTCGGCCATCATCAACTGGTACTATCGCGGCGTCTATCGCACGCCGCTGGCCTTCTCGCTGGTGACGCCCGGCACGGTGGCCTTCTCCGTGGCGCTCTCGTTGGTCCTCGGGATCGGGGCGGGCCTGCTCGCCGCGCGCCGCCTCACCGGCGTGCCGCCGCTCTCGCTCTTTGGCCGCTGATGCGCCTCGCGCTCGCCTGGTCGTCGCTCTTTCGCCATCCGGTGCGCACCGCACTGGCCGTGTTAGGCGTTGCCGTCTCGGCGGCGATGCTCCTGGACATGGTCATGCTGGCGAGCGGGATGCAGGTCTCGTTTCGCGCCCTGCTCATGCGCCAGGGCTTCGAGATTCGGCTGACGCCGAAGGGGACGCTCCCGTTCGACACGGAAGCGCGCATTGCCCGGGCGGCGAGCGCCGAGTCGTCGCTGCGCGCCATGCCCGGGGTGCGGGAGATCTCGCCCGTGCTGGGGACGACGCTGCACGTGGTGCGCGGTGAGGCGAGCGAGGCGTGCTTCGCGTTAGGTATCCGCCCGGCGGTGCAGGGAGACTACGAACTCGAGCAGGGGCGCGACGCCGAGGGCGACGACCAACTCGTGGCCAATACGACCTTCCTGGCGCGCACCGGCGCCGTGGTGGGCGACACGCTGGAGCTGGCGGCCGGCTATGACGCGCAGTTGCGCACGTGGACGGCGCGGCGGCGCGTGATCGTGGCCGGCCGTGGACGCTTCCTCTACCTCGCGGCCGACCAGGCGGCCGTGGCCCTCCCGCTCGGGGCGCTCCAGGCCATGCTTGCGCCTGGCGGCGTCGACGAGGTGTCGCTCTTCATGGTCAAGACCGTCCCCGGGCGCGACGTTGAAGGGCTGCGCGCCGGCATCGAGCGCGTGCTCCCGCGGGTGACGGCGATCGCCACCGCCGATGCCGTGCGCTCGGTGGAGGAGCGACTGAGCTACTTCCGCCAGCTCGCCTTCATTCTCGGGACGGTGAGCCTGATCGTCGGATTCCTCCTCGTGAGCACCCTGGTGACCGTGAGCGTGCAAGAACGCGTGGGTGAGATGGCCGTGATGCGGGCGCTGGGGATCTCGCGCCCGCACATCGCGCAGCAGGTCATGCTCGAAGGGCTGGCCATCAGCGTCGTGGGGGCGGTGCTTGGCCTCGCGCTCGGCCTGCTCACCGCCGAATATCTCAACGGGATCCTGCGGACCTTTCCCGGACTTCCGGCGGCGATCGACTTCTTCGTCTTCGAGCCGCGCGCCGCCTGGCAGTCCTTCGGGTTGCTGATCGTCACGGCGGTACTCGCCGGCGCATTCCCGGCGTGGCGCGCGGCGTCGCTCCCCATCGCCACCACCCTGCGGACGGAGGCGGTGTCGTGAGTGCGGACGTGATGAAGGGGAGCGGTGTTGGGCCCGTGCTGCAGGCGGTTGACGTGGTGCGCGAGTATGCGCTGGCCGGGGTGCCGGTGCAGGCCGTGCGTGGCGTCTCGCTCGAGGTGGGCGAGGGGGAGTACGCAGCGATCGTCGGGCCGTCGGGGTGCGGGAAGTCGACGCTCCTCAATTTGTTAGGCGCCATCGATCGCCCGACGCGCGGTGCTGTGCGGCTGCGCGGACGGGACGTGTCGCACATGAGCGACCGCGAGGCGACCGAGTTCCGCCTGCGCCACATCGGCTTCGTCTTCCAGCGCTTCTACCTGATGCCGATGCTGACCGCGGCCGAGAACGTGGAGTTGCCGATGGCCGAGGCGGGCGTGGCGAAGACGGCGCGCCGTGCGAGGGCGCGCGAACTGCTGGCGTACGTCGGGCTGGACGCGCGCGCCGGGCACCGGCCCGCACAGCTCTCCGGGGGCGAGCAGCAGCGGGTGGCGATTGCCCGCGCACTCGCCAATCGTCCAGCATTGCTGCTGGCGGACGAGCCGACCGGGGAGCTCGACGCGCGCACGGGGCGCGAGGTGATCGGCCTGTTCGAGCGACTGAATGCCGACGGGATGACGATCGTGGTGGTGACCCACGACGAGGTGCTGGCGCGCGCGGCGCGCCGCGTGGTGCACATGGTGGATGGGGCGATCGTGTCGGATGAACCGAATGCCCCTGCCGAAGTGGGGGGCCCCCCCCGAACGACAGTATCGCCGACGGCGCAGGACGATGCGTCACCATTTCGCCGCGCACGGGGCTGATCCGTTGCACGGCCCACGACACCCGATGTCACGGACCCCGCGGGTCCTCGCCCCAGGTCGCCGACGTCGGTCGGTCGACCCGGCAACGAATCCCCGCTGAGGCTCCCCCGATGCTCCTGACACTCGCGCTGCGCAACCTCGTCCTGCGCCCCTGGCGTTCCCTCCTCCTCCTGGCCGGCTTCGGCCTGGGGGTCGGCGTCATGATCACGCTCCTCTCGATCGGCGAGGCGATGGTGATCCAGGCCCGCGACGAGCGGCTCGTGGGCGGCGGCGAGGTCACGGTCCTCCCCGATGGCGTCGACCTCGAGGTCCTCAAGACCGGCGGGGTGGGTGGGCTCTGGTTTTCGGTCGCCAACGCGCGTTTCGTCTTCTTGCAGCTGTTGGCCGCGCCGCGCCTGCGCCCCCTCGTCACGGCCGCCGCCCCGCAGATGGAGGGAAAGCTCGTGTACCTGCGCGGGGCGCGGCTCGGCGAGCTGGCGGTGCGGGCGAGCGGCGAGATCCCCTCGGCGACCCGGGCGGTGGGGGCGGCGCCCACGCTGGTGGCCGGTGCGTGGCACGACGACGACGGCGACCGGCGCTGGACCGCGCCTAACGACGCACAGTTGCGGCACGACATCGACCGGTTCCACGAGCGGCCGGCCACGGTACGGAACCCGGGGAGCTGGGCCGAGTGGCACTACTTCAATGTGATCTCCGCCGATCGCCAACGCTGGGCCTTCCTCACCTTCATGCTCGCCGGCGACGTCCCGCGCGGCGAGTGGGGAGGGCAACTGCTGCTCTCGCTGCACGAGGCGGGGAAGCCTGAACGTCGCTACTCGCGCCGCATCGACCGGTCGCGCGTGCGCTACTCGACCACGGACGCCGACCTCACCCTGGACGATGCCTTCGTGCGCGTCCTGCCCGGTGGTCGCTACGCGGTGCAGGCG
>Ga0116178_10003762_pt1 | contig 11403 bp, 7 predicted proteins | sample AD_STIC12_MetaG_FD_89880 | JGI IMG/M metagenome (GOLD analysis project Ga0116178, IMG submission 89880) | Active sludge microbial communities of municipal wastewater-treating anaerobic digesters from USA - AD_STIC12_MetaG | ecosystem: Engineered > Bioreactor > Anaerobic > Digestate | place: USA... | reverse complement strand
GCGCAGTCATCGCCCACACCCAGCACAGCCCTGGGCGTGGGCCGGGTGAAAAAGCGCCGGATCAGCTCAAACTCTCCCATCACGCCACTTCCCGCGCGGGCCACAAAAAGCTCATGGGTGCCTGGCGCACGCGCGTCAGCACGGCCCGGGTGATGCGCACGCGGCCCAAGCCTGAGACGCTATGGGCCCGCAAAGCCACCCGAAATGCCAGGTAGAAACTGACTCCCACGTTCAGTGCGCCAATGAGGGGCAAGCTGGCCACTGCCCACCACAAGGCGGGATTGCGCAGCACCTCCCAGCCCAGGCTGGCGCAGGCAGCACCCAGTTGCCCTGCCGACAGGGTGACATGGCGTACGTCCAGCCCCAGACCAACAAACCCCAAGACCGCGGGCAGCAAACCAAGCATGAAACCCAGCGAAATATTGGCCGCAAAGCCCGAGATGTTCTGGCGCATGAAGTGCGCCCAGCGGTCCGCCCGCGCGGCGCCCAGTGCACGGGCAATGCGCGGGTTGTAGCGAATCGCAGAATCCAGCCGGTGCAGCACAAACCAGTTCTCCACCCACCCCGCCAGAATGCTGGACGCAAACAGCAGCACGCCGGTAAAGGCGGCAAACAACAGGGATGGCCCCAGCAAGGTCAATGAATGAAGCACATACGCCGCCTCTTTGGCGTTGATCATGGGCTGGTCCAACGCCAACTGCAAGGCCAACGACAACGCCACCACTGACGGAAACACCACCGCCACATTGCCCAGCACCGCAGCCACCTGCGAGCGCACCAGATGGGTCACTTCGTCAACAAAGTCCTGGAGTGCACTGACGTCCGAAACGTCCTTCAACTTGGCCGCCATGGCGGGCGCGGTCATCGCCGGTTGCTTGGTCGCCAGGGTGAAGTGCAGCAGCTGAATGAGCACAAAACTCGCCGCGTAAACCAGCCCCGACCAGAAGCCGTACCAAAACGCAGACAGGCCCATCGCCATGACGGCAAATTTCAGAAACGTGGTGAGCGCCGTCAGTGCGCCGCCGCCCGCCGCATTGCCCAACATGGCCCGGTATTCGCCACGTGTGCGGGTGATGTAGTGTTCACCCACTTCCGAACTGCGCTCGGCCACCTTGGCCGCCAGCAACGAGGTACTGTTGGAAAAGAGTGCACGCAGGCTACGCTGGTTCTGCCCCACACTGGCCAGATTTGCAATGAGGTGGGCGGTTTGGAGGTGGGCCGGCTCGCCCAACAGGCAATCCAGCAACGCCCGGATGCGCAACACCCGCTCACGCAACTGACGCAACCGAAACACCAGATCCACCGAAATGCCGTGGCTGTCCAGGTGGGTGTAAACCGAAGAGGCGGCCTGTCGGCAGGCATCCAGCTGGGCACGGAAATGCTGGGCCGCCAGTACAACATCCTGCGAAGCACCGTTTCCGTCCAGCTGGCGCAGCCAGGCATCACGCAACATGTCAAAGTCTGCTGCCAGCGTGTGAAAAGGGGTCGACTGCTGTGCGGGTGTGCTCATGCGAAGCCGAATCTCGGGCGAAAACCCGGCTGCGCGGATCTGGCTGGTGCAAAAGGTAATGGCCTCCAGCAAGGTGTTTTGCCAGTAGGTCAGCCGGGGGTGCGCCTGGATGTGCGGCCCCGTCGCCGGCGCGCTGAGCAATTGGCCCAGCCGCTGCAAAGTCGACTCGGGCACTGCCGCAAGCCACCGTGCATCCCGCTCGCTGGGCATGACCAGTGCAAACAGTTCCGAGGCGTCTGAGGTTTCCGGCGATGCCGGAAGAATCTTGTAGTGCAGGCGCTCCACAAATTCGCTGACAAATGCATTGCGAGACGCGAAACCGTAGTCCGACAACAGGGTCGTGCCGTCAACCGTGTCAATGAGTGTGCGCCACCAGACCTGGAGCCGGACCGTGTAGTGCGCGCTGGCCACCACCGTGTCCAGAAAAAAGGACAGGCGCAGCGGTGCGCTGTCGCCTGAGGCGTCGTCGCCCCGAATCCAGTCAAACAGAGCGATCAACCACAGGTGGCGGTGGACCCGGTCGGCATCCGGATCCATGGCTTCCAGCACTGGCAACAGACTGGGCAGCAGGTGCTGATCAGGCAAGGCCGGCCCTGCTGCTGCGGGAGACATCAATGCAGAGTGTGCGAGCCACCGATGCCGGTTTCGCCGCTGAGTGCATCCAGCACAAACATGGGTACGTCTGCGTCGAATTTTTCACCGTCTTCGGCCACGCAAAAGAAACTGCCATGCATGGTGCCCGTTGGCGTGCGCAACCGTGTCCCGCTGGTGTACTCAAACGCCTGACCGGGCTTGAGCAGTGGCTGCTGGCCCACCACACCCAGCCCCTTGACCTTCTCAGTGTGGCCATTGGCGTCGTTGACGCTCCAGGTGCGGGAAATCACCTGCGCAGGCGTCTCGCCCGTGTTGGTGATGGTGATGGTGTAGGCAAAGACAAACATACCGTCCTCCACAGCGGACTGATCCGGCAGAAACTGCGGTAAAACTTCAACTGATAATTGATACTTAGCCATAGCAGGAATACTATCCTGAAACCAGGTGGGGCCGGGCTGCGCCGCAGCGATACCCCCGTTTGACTGAACCCAACCATGACATTCCGAATTGCACCTTCCATCCTCTCTGCTGACTTCGCCCGCCTGGGTGATGAAGTGAAAGACGTCATCGCAGCCGGATCCGACTGGATCCATTTTGACGTGATGGACAACCACTACGTACCCAACCTCACATTTGGCCCCATGGTCTGCCAGGCCTTGAAGCCGCACGCGCGCACCGCTGCTGGCGTGGCCGTCCCCATCGATGTGCATCTGATGATCTCGCCCGTGGATGCGCTGGCCGCCGCCTTTGCCGACGCGGGCGCCGACTACATCAGCTTCCACCCCGACGCTTCGGGCCACGTGCACCGCAGCATCCAGGCCATCCGGTCCAAAGGCATCAAGGCCGGTCTGGTATTCAACCCGGCCGAGCCTCTGGATGTGCTGGACTGGGTGATTGACGATATCGACCTGGTCCTCATCATGAGTGTCAACCCCGGCTTTGGCGGACAAAGCTTCATCGACTCGGCATTGCGCAAGATTGAAGACGTGCGCAAGCGCATTACCGCCAGCGGTAAAGACATTCGCCTGGAGGTGGATGGCGGCATCAAGGTGGACAACATCCGCCGCGTGGCCGACGCAGGTGCCGACACCTTCGTGGCTGGCAGTGCTATTTTTGGCAAGCCCGACTACAAAGTGGTGATCGACGCCATGCGTGTGGCGCTGGCCACCTGAGGTGCTGAAGAGCCCTTCTTCAATCCACCGCCCAGCCATGTCCCCAGAGCCTGACCACCCATCACCGCAGGTTGACTCCTTACAGGGCCAACGACTGAAGCGCCTGGCGCTGGTGGCTGAGAGAAGCTCCAACGCGGTGATACTGGCGAATGCCGAGCGCTACATCGAGTGGGTCAACAATGCCTTTCTCACGATTACCGGATTTACGGCGCAAGAGTCCATTGGGCAGCGGCTGGGCATCCTGCTGGAGCGCGGCAGTGCAGACCCGGAAGCCTTTGAACAGTTCTCGCTTGCGGTGCAGCAGGGACGCGGCTTCAAGCGTGAAATCAATATCCGGGCCATGAATGGCGAGGCGCGGTTTGCGCTGGTGGACTTGCAGCCCACGCACGACGATGCGGGAGCTTCGACCGGGTGGGTCCTGATAGCCACCGACCTCACCGATCTGCGCGCCCAACAGCAACTGCTGACCCTGGCAGTGGACGGTGCCGGACTGGGGACCTGGCAGTGGGAGGTGCCCAGCGCAGCCATGCATTGCAATGGCCGCATGCTGGAGATACTGGGTTATCAGCGTGGCCAGTTGGGCATGACCGCCCAGGCCTGGAACGCCTTGATCCATCCGGACGACTTCGCGCCGTGGATCACAGCGGTCAAAGCACAGTTACGTGATTCGACGGTGCCGTTGCGCATGTCCGTGCGGCTCAAACACGCCAGCGCACGATGGATCTGGATGATGTTTGTGGGTGCGGTGGTGGACCGCTCCGCCGAAGGCCGCGGCCTGCGCATGGCCGGTGTTGCCATGGATGTACAGGCGCAAAAGGCCATGGAACTGGAGTTGCGCCATGCAGCCCGTACCGACGAGTTAACCCAGTTGCCCAACCGCAGTGTCCTGCTCAGTGCCATCGAGCAGGCAATTGCCCATCGACAAGCCCAGCCCGGCTACCAGTTTGCAGTTTTGTTCATGGACTTTGACCGCTTCAAACAGGTCAATGACACCTTGGGACACAGCGTGGGCGACGGCTTGCTTCGCCAGATTGCGAGCCGTATGCAGGAGAGCCTGCGCCCGGGCGACAGCCTGATACAGACCAGTGATTTTGCGCACGTGGCGGCCCGCATCGGGGGCGATGAATTTGTGGTGCTGTTGGACGATATCCGCGGGGACCTGGATGCAGAGATTGTTGCCAGCCGCCTGATTGACGTGTTGTCCATGCCCTACATGATCGGGGTGCACCGCGTCGTCTCATCAGCCAGTATTGGCATTGTGACCAGCAACCACGCAGCCGATGACGCGGACAGCGTGCTGCGCGATGCCGACATCGCCATGTACGAGGCCAAGCGCACAGGGCGGGGCCGATATGTCATGTTTGAGCCCAGCATGCGGCACCAGGTGAGCGCATCCGTCGCCCTGGAAAATGACCTGCGCCAGGCGCTGGAAAAGCACGAGTTGTTCGTGGTTTACCAGCCCTTGGTCAACCTGGTCAATGGCGAATTTACCGGGGTGGAGGCGCTGCTGCGCTGGCAGCATCCGCAACGGGGTTTGGTGTCACCGGTCGAATTCATTCCTGTCGCCGAGGCCTGTGGCCTGATTGGGGCACTGGGACAGTTTGTGCTCCAAGCCGCATGCTGCGCATTTGCAGCCATGCCGTTCGGCCGCGACTCCGGTCAGTCGCCCACCTTGGCGGTCAACCTCTCGCGTGCCCAACTGCGCCAGCCGGCGCTGGTGGCCGATGTGCAGGACGCCCTGCGCAACAATGGTCTGGCACCCCAACAACTGGTATTGGAGGTAACAGAAAGCCTGGCCGCGCAGGACGCCGTGGTGCTGTCAACCCTGCATGCCCTGCGCGCACTCGGCGTAGCCTTGTCGCTGGATGATTTTGGCACCGGCTATTCATCCTTGTCCTGCCTGCATGAATTGCCGGTGAACTATGTCAAAGTGGACCGGTCATTTGTGAGTCAGGCTCAAACCAGCGCCTACCATCGCGTATTGATCGAGGCCACCATCCGGATGGCGCAAACCCTGCATCTGGGCACGGTCGCCGAAGGCATCGAGACCGAAGGACAGGCCGCGTTGATGGGAACATTGGGCTGCGACAAAGGGCAAGGCTACCTGTACAGCAAGCCGCTGGAGGCGCAGGTACTGATCGAGTGGGTGCAGGCGCGTGGCGCTACGACAAAGTTTGTAAAAAACTGAACGTAAAGCAACTGCCCAACCCGGGTGTTGACTCGACCGACAGATTGCCACCCAACGTAACCTTTGCCAGCTGGTGTGAAACCGAAAGCCCCAGCCCGGAGCCGCCTTGGCCCAGGCGTGTCGTGAAGAAAGGGTCAAAGGCATGGCGACGCACATGCTCCGTCATGCCAGTGCCATCGTCCTGAATGCGTAGAACGACCTGCGCGGCGGCACCCACGCCCATCACCTCGGAATCAATGCGGATATGTCCCGTGGCACGCCCTTCAAAAGCATGTACTTTGGCGTTTTGCAAAAGATTGGTCAAAACCTGACCAATCGGACCGGGCAGTGTGTCACACACAATGCTGCTGCCAACGGTGTGCGTAATGGTCAGCCGGGTCTTATCCATGCCGGGTTGCACCGATGTGATGATGTCGTCTACCAATTGCACCAGATTGAACGTGCGCCGACGCTCCGAGGCCCGGTCCACTGCAACCTGCTTGAAACTGCTCACCAGGGCGGCTGCGCGCTCGATGGAGCGCATCAACACCTTGGCCATTTCTTCCTGCTCGGACAGGAAGTTCGACAGTGCCGAACGCCGGAGCTGATCGGTGGATGCCAGGGATCGGATATCCGCCACGCGGTCCTGCAGGGTGCTGGCAACGGTCACTGCCACACCCAAGGGCGTGTTGAGCTCATGCGAAATTCCGGCAACCATGGCGCCCAGCGAAGCCAGCTTCTCCGCTTCTACCAACTCGGACTGAGTCGCCTGCAGGGTTTGGACCATGCGCGTCAACTCGGCGGTACGTTCCGTCACACGCTTTTCCAGATCCTCGTTCACCGCACGCTGAGCTGCTTCTGCAGCCTGGTGATCAGTCTGGTCCAGCATGGATGTCACCAACCTTTGTTGACCGCCAAACTCCACCTGCGCGATGTAAAGCAAGAAGGGTCTGAGTTCACCAGAGCCTACTCGCAGCGTCATCGCAGCACCGTCCACCCGCCCCCGCTGACTCAACGCCTGGTACACCGATTTGCGCTCTAGGGGGTCGTTCCAAACGCCCAGTTCCTGCGCCGTCTTGCCTATGGCATCTTCTTTGGCAATGCCCAGCAAGGCGACCCAGGCATCGTTAACGTCCACATTGCGACCATCGCGGTCAATCGTTGAGGACGGCACCGGGTTGGCCCTGAACAGAGCCGAAAAACGTTCCTCGGATTGGCGCAATTCCTCTACTTGTCGTTTCAAATCGTCCGACAGACCGCGTGAGCGGTCCAACTCCGCGCCAAAGCTGCGGGTTGAACCCCAGGCGACAATGCCCGCAGCCAAAAGGGTGCAGGCATACATAAGTGCATAGCTCAGGCTGTTGCGCGGCAAGTTCGGCGGTGAGTAGCCCAGATACTCGGCGGCCAGGTGAATGGCAACCACAAACAGGCTGCAGGCAGCCAATGCCAACGCGTTTCGGACATTAATCAACCATGCCGCAGCCATGCACAAAACCGGCACCAGGACCAAGGCAGGGGTGCGCACCCCTGCAACGATGAACGTAAACCCGATCACGATCAGCGCTGCACCCCAAATGTAGAGCCGCACCGCAAGGTGGTAGTTGCCACGTTTCAGCAGCCAATACACGAGGGCACCCAAAGCGGGGCCTAACAGCGCTGTGACTTCAATCCACTGAAAATCAGCCGGGTTGATGTTGTTCCACATAGCGCCCAGCGCGGCCAACGCCAGCACCGCAGCCGAGCGTCGCAGAATCGCAACGCCCTGCTCGCCCAGCGGAATGTCGTTGGGCAATGGGGATGCAGCTTTAGAAGGTTTCCCAGTCGTCATCGCCACCGGCCGGGGTTGGTTTTGCGGCGGCTGTCGTCACTGGCTTGGGCAGTGCCGCGTTCGCCGCAGCGGGTTTGGCAGGTGCGCTGGCGAGTTTGTGCATGGGCGACGGCTTGCGCAAAGACGCCGCAGGCTTGCTGGCCGCAGGTGCGCGCACCGCGGTCTTGCTGGGCGAGTGGGCATGGCTGCTGCCAAGGTCCACTTTGAAAGCGGACACCACCTGCACCAGGTCCTGGGCCTGGCTCTTAAGGCTGCTCGCAGCTGCGGCCATCTCTTCCACCAGCGCCGCGTTCTGTTGCGTGGCCTGGTCCATCTGGCTGACTGCTTCTCCCACCTGTTGCACACCCAGGCTCTGCTCGTTGCTGGCCGCGCTGATCTCGCCCATGATGTCGGTCACGCGTTTGATGCTGTCCACCACTTCGGTCATGGTGGTGCCGGCCTGATCCACCAGCGCCGTGCCATGCTCAACCCGCTCCACACTGGCGTTGATCAGGGATTTGATTTCTTTGGCCGCCTCGGCGCTGCGTCCGGCCAGGGAGCGCACTTCACTGGCCACGACTGCGAAGCCTCTGCCTTGTTCACCGGCGCGTGCCGCTTCAACGGCCGCGTTCAGGGCCAGGATGTTGGTCTGGAAGGCGATGCCGTCAATCACGCTGATGATGTCCGATATCTTGCGGCTCGATTCGTTGATGCCCTTCATGGTGTCCACCACCTGGTCTACCACTTTGCCGCCTTGAATGGCCACCGAGGATGCGTTCATGGCCAGCTGGTTGGCGGTGCGTGCACTGTCCGCGTTTTGCTTGACGGTGGAGCCCAGTTCTTCCATGGACGCTGCGGTTTGCTCCAGCGCGCTGGCTTGTTGTTCGGTGCGGGCAGACAGGTCGTTGTTGCCTTGGGCGATTTCGGCGCTGGCCGTGGCTACGCCTTCGGAGCCCTGGCGCACATTGGACACCAGCTTCGCCAGGTTGGACTGCATGGCACTGAGCGAGTGCATCAGGTCTGCCACTTCATCCTTGCCATTGACTTGAATCGTATTGTTCAAGTTTCCATGGGCCACCTGTTCGGCCAAACCCACTGCAGCGGCCAGCGGCTGGGTAATCTGACGGCTGAGCCACACGCCACCCGCAAGACCAATGACGGCCACAATGGTCATCACGGTCAACGCCAACCATGTGCTGCGCTGGGCGTCCTTGGTGGCCGCCTCGGAGGTGGCGCTTTCGGCTTTGGATAGCCTGTCTTTCAGTTCTGCCATCAGGACGCCCGATTCACGGTCCTTGCCCCGCGCGGCCTTGTCACCGGCAGCAGCATCGAAGTCAGATGACTTGAATGCTTCATACGCTTTCTTGTACGCCTCTCCAACGACAGGAATAGCCTGGTTCAGCTTGCCCAGGGTTTCTTTCGCGGCGCTGTCCAAAGGCATCTTGTCGAGTTCCAGCAAGCCATCTGCCACCTCTTTCATCTCCTTCAGATGGGAAGTCCAGTACTTGTCCAGATCCTTGGGCTCCTTGCCCCGCAGCAGCACGTTCTTCCACTCCTGAATGGCGGTTGAAAATTTTGCGTCAATCTGGGCCACCTTCTTGTGTGCGGCCACTGTGGCCAGAACTTCGTGTTCGTAAACTTCCAGCGAGTGATTCAACTTGTAGATGCCGAACAAGGCACCCAGGAAGAGCAAGCCCAGGGCCAGCGCAAAAGACAGGGGAAGTTTCAGACTCAGCTTCATAGCGGCATCCTTTTCGAAATGATTCCAACGTCACCAGGTGAATGCGCACTCTACCTGCAATCGCAGGGCTTGTCTTGTCCTTGGCATCCGCACCATTTAGGGGCAAAAAAAAGCCTGCAACCGTGCTGGCTGCAGGCGACCATGGCGGGAGTTTCCCGGGCGCTATTTGATACCCAACATGGCATCTTTCAACGTGTGGTCAGCCGGCACGGGACCAAACCAGATCGACATGATGGCCTTGAAAAACTCGGGCTCCTTGAAAGGCTCGCCTTGCACTTTGCCTTTGGCTGTCACCACCATGCCGGTGCCGGGAATCCAGTCCAGCGTGATCACGTCGCCAGGGACGAGCACCTTGTTGACGGTGAAAATTTCACCCATGCGGATCAGACCTGGCACCAACTTGGACATTTCTGCCTTGGAATTATTGTCTTCCACACCCCGTGTGAGCAGCTTGCCAAACGGGCCGGCTTCAATTTCACGCAAGAAGGTCATGGTCAGACGCTTGGGGCCGGGTGCCGCGACCAGTTCTTCCATCGAACTGACTTTTTTGGTGGTGTAAAGGTCACCCACATACACCTTGAAGGGGCCTTTGTACCGGGTTCCTGCGCCGTTGAGCTGCAGCGAGACGCCACCGACCATGGCGGTGTCTTCCACCTTGACACCATGGATAACGGTAGTAGCGGCGCTGGCAGCCACGCTGAAAAAACCGGCCAGCGCAAAAGCAAAAATGTGTTTGATCACGTGCATGATGGTGTCATCCAATTAAAAGTGAACGGACGTTCGCATGTTGCGTCATTCTGCTCTGTTTCCCTCTTGGCGAACCTTAGGGTTTTTGCGGGTTACGCAAGAATTTCCCCCGGACGTCTCTGGACCACGCTTGGGCGCGGGTTTGATACACTGGCCTCATGTTCATTCACCGCTTATTCATCACGGGTTGTAGCGACCGGGGAGCCTGGCCCTGGCGGTTGCGCACCGTCATGCCCGGGCCCGTTGCACACGGGTTCTGCGCGATCAAGCGGCACGGACGCCCAATCCGATAACTTGCGCGCACCCAGTCTCCCCCGTTTTGACACCTGGGGAATCGGTATGAATGAAGGCACACCCCGCCATCAACCGGAGTGTGTCTGCAGCCCCAGCGGCTGCACTGCTTAAAGAGGTAAAACCCCGTGATTTCCGAACCCGAATTCCAAGCGCTGGCGACCCAGGGCTTCAACCGCATTCCGCTTATGGCGCAGGCCTTTGCTGACCTGGAAACGCCGCTGTCGCTGTACCTGAAGCTGGCCCACATGCCCGGCGAGTCTGGTGTGGTGGACATCGACACCGGGAAGAACAGCTTCCTGCTCGAATCGGTGGTGGGCGGCGAACGTTTTGGGCGCTACAGTTTCATTGGCCTGCCCGCGCGCACCCTGTTGCGCGCCAGCGGGTTCGGCGCAAATGCCCGCACCGAGGTGGTGACGGACGGCGTGGTGGTTGAGACCTCCACCGCCAACCCGCTGGACTTCATCGCCGGTTACCAGAAGCGCTTCAAAGTGGCCTTGCGCCCCGGGCTGCCGCGCTTCTGTGGCGGTCTGGCGGGCTATTTTGGGTACGACGCAGTGCGCTACATCGAGAAAAAGCTCGAAGCCAGTTGCCCACCCGACGAGCTGGGCTGCCCCGACATCCTGCTGCTGCAATGCGAAGAGCTCGCCGTCATTGACAACCTGTCGGGCAAGCTCTACCTGATCGTCTACGCCGACCCGGGCCAAAGCGAAGCCTACTCGCGTGCCAAGCGCCGCCTGCGGCAACTCAAGGACCGCCTGGCGCAGGCAGTGAACATTCCTGCGGTCAAGCCCACACCCGGTTACCCAGCGCAGCGCGATTTTGCCAAAGCGGATTACATCGCCGCCGTGGAGCGTGCCAAGGAGCTGATTGCCGGCGGCGACTTCATGCAGGTGCAGGTGGGCCAGCGCATCAAGAAACGCTACACCGAGTCTCCGCTGAGCCTGTACCGTGCGCTGCGGTCGCTGAACCCCAGCCCGTACATGTATTACTACCATTTTGGTGACTTCCATGTCGTGGGTGCATCACCAGAGATTCTGGTCCGCCAGGAGCAGGTGAACGTGGAGGGGGCGCCAGCCACCAAAGTGACGATCCGTCCACTGGCCGGTACCCGCCCGCGCGGCGCCACACCCGAGCTGGACAAGGCCGCTGAAACCGAGTTGGTGAACGACCCGAAAGAGCGCGCCGAACACGTCATGCTGATTGACCTGGCGCGCAACGACATCGGGCGCATTGCCCAGATCGGCAGCGTCAAGGTGTCCGATGCATTCTGCGTGGAGCGCTACAGCCACGTCATGCACATTGTGAGCAATGTGGAAGGCACGCTCAAGGACGGCATGACCAGCATGGATGTGCTCAAGGCGACCTTCCCGG
>Ga0116178_10003761_pt1 | contig 11406 bp, 5 predicted proteins | sample AD_STIC12_MetaG_FD_89880 | JGI IMG/M metagenome (GOLD analysis project Ga0116178, IMG submission 89880) | Active sludge microbial communities of municipal wastewater-treating anaerobic digesters from USA - AD_STIC12_MetaG | ecosystem: Engineered > Bioreactor > Anaerobic > Digestate | place: USA... | reverse complement strand
CCAGAGTTCCCCGCTGTTCAGGCGTCATGGGCAAAGCAGAGGCTGGTTTCCACATGCCGAGAGCATAACACAAACCAATTACCATTGTCAATATATTACTGAGACACTACACTAGCATGACCAGAGAAGGGGCCATCCCCACTCGGGGACAGCAGTTGATCCGCGTGCAATTCGAAGTTCTGCGGGATATCGTTTCCGAAATAATCTTCGATAATCGCTGCCATTGGCTTTTGCGTCTCGTACCACCCCTCATCGCGCACGCTTATGCCGCCAAGAACAAATATCGGCTGTTCCTGGTTTGTGAGATCACTTCCGGTACAACCAGCTTCATCCAGGTAATAGAAGTGCATAGATCACTCCTCCCCAGATCGGGTTAGCGCCTGGTCGTACCACATGAGCAGCTTCGGGTCTTCCTGGAGGACGTTCTCGGGAACCTTGCGGGCCACGGTAATGATCGTGGCGTAATCGCGCTCCTGCCATCCCTTTTTGAAGCCGGCGCGGACCGCCTCAAGGCGGAACACCTTGAGCTTTTTCTTGGCCGCTTTGTATTCCTCGAATTCTTTAAGCAGCGACCGTTCGCGCAACTTCTCCAAATCGCCGGCCTTGTTGGGGTCTGGCACGTACCAGCGGTCTTTGCCCTTGGCGCGCAGGCTCTCGTCGTCTTTAGGCAGGTTCCGAAGCTCTTTGAAATTAGAGGATAGGTAGCTGTGAATCTGGTTCGGCACCTCGTCCTTGCCGTCGTAGCGCAGGAAGTTCTGCTCCAACAGCTCTGACAACTCAAGCGGCTTTTCGTGTTTCTGCCAACCGCCGATCTCCCTGAGAAACTGCGGATGGAGTTCCTGAAAGGTCTGTGGTTTTTTGAGGAGTTGTTGTTTGAGCCATTGAATAGACGAAGATTCATCTATAACAAAGAGCTGGAGCTGCAAGACCTCTCGGACGGTCATCCGCTTCTTGTCGTATTCAGCGACCTGTTCTGGCAAGAAGTACATCCCATCGCGCTCAGAAAACCTCTGTACCAGCCCGGAGTAGAACTCTGCAGCTGAAAGTGGAATCGTAACGCCTCGCTGCACGTGGAAGGCCACCATGCGGTCAAAGAGCAGGTAATTCTGGCGTTCAGCAATGATTTCAGCCTGACCGTCCTTGGAGACAAAAACCGGGAGTTGCTTCAGATGGGTGCGAACGAAGTCCCAGACACCATCTTCCGATCCTGCTTTGAGTTTGAAGCGATCCTCAAGACCGCCGTTGGGCTTATATGCGGAGATGATCAAATCCTGCTTGACGGCGGTGCTGGTCACCTGACGGTAGGAGCCTTGTTGCTTGTCGAGTGTGCGTACATCAGCCACGACAAATCCGGCTACCTGTATCGCTTCTTGAATGGCATTCCAGACAGCGTTGCGTGAATTGTGGAACACCACCGTCATCCAGCGCCCAGGCTTGAGCACGCGATAGTATTCTTCGAAGCAACTTTGCATCAAGTGTTGATATTCGAGTAGGCCTTTCTTCTTAAATTTATCAATGATAGCTTCGGGAACGGCGTTGGTAATCACGCGATGCCAAGACTCAACAAGGAAGTTAAGGTCAGCGTAATAGATGTTCTCGCCGAACGGCGGATCTGTAAAAATGTAGTCTATTGTGGAATCTCGAATTGGAATTTGAGCCGCTGAACCCGTACCGATGCTCGCACTACCAATCTTCGCAAATTCGTTAGCCCACGTTTTCGCCAGTCTATCAAGCTTTCCGCCAAGTACATACCACGGCGAAACTTCTGAAATCTGTGAAGGAACATAATAAACTAGCGGCATAGCTCCATTGCTTTGTGAGTAGCGATGTGGGCCGTATCTGTTCTGAATATTCAGGCTGGTAATTGCCTGCTCAACAAAAAACAGCAGCATGTACCTGATGCGAGGATCAGCATATGTGTTAGCCTTGCGCCAGAGCGTGGCCAGTGCCTGAGCGGCGCGAGGGAGAAAGAAATGGTGGATATGAGTTATACCTTGTTGATCCATCCGTGCTCGTTCATGAGTCATGTGCATAGGAGGAATTTCCACCGAAGGAACTTCCGGTGGCAAATCCATCGAGGCAGTTCTTTCCAACAATGCATGATCGATTGAATCAAGGCTCTTTTCAAAACGCTGAGTCCCCACCTTATAGAAAATCAGTGATGGTCTGCGTTTAGGTGTATGGATGGTTCTTCTGAGAACACCATCAAATCGCGCTTCATAGACGCGGTCAAGACGTTTCTTGGTCAGCTCACTGTTGCAGTGGGGACACGGGAAAATGTCTTTTACCCGCTTGGTCTCATCGTCCAGTGCTTCATCCAGGAAGACCACTTCCCCTGCGCAATCGGGACAGGTGAAGACTTCGCTCCAGACGGTGTATTCGATGCGTCCGAGCTTGAGCCATGAAGGACAGGGAGTTTCGCCAAGAAGAGCTTTCAATATCTCGTCTTCGTGTCCCTCGGGGCCCTTGGTGGAAGAATGCACCGTCCGATACATCCAGCCGATTTCATCTTCCACCTCCTTGAGCAGTTGTTTGCCTGCTTTGGCGAAGGCATCCACGTCGAAAGGGATGTTGTAGTTGGCGGCGATGAAAGTAGCGGCAGGCGACAGGTCGTCGAGCACCACGCTGCGCACTCCCCAGCGTGGTTTTACAAGCCCTTGCTTCTGGAAATCCGCTTCGACTTTGCGTTTAAAATCTTCCGGAGCCGAACCGCACCACTGCGCGGCCACGCCGGTCATGCCAGAACCGCAGAACCCGTCTAACACAACATCGCCCGGTTCCGTGTAATGAAGAATGGACGGCACAATGGCCAGATGCGGCACCTTGGTGTGGTATGAATGCGCCTTATAGATGGGATCTGTTTTCCCTTCGCTTACATCCACAGCAAACGGCTCGCGACTGTATTTTTCGTTCGGATTGTAGGGTTTGCCGTAATGCCTGATGAAATCGGCAATGAACGGGTTGGGACAAGCGGTGTAGTATGGCGGGTCGGAGAGCGCCAGGATGTCTTCGTCTTCACCGATGGGGAATCCCTCGATCTTGCGGAATTCGGGGTCCTTCAGCTTCTCGCGCAGGAAATTGAGGAAATGATTCCGCCGTTCCTCATCGTTCGGAAACGTCATGCCCAAGCAGGTCACAGGCCCCGAGTCACGGGTCTCGGTTAGTTCAGGCTCGAATATCGTCCTCTGGCTATTCGGCCGATTACTTTTTGCCATCATTCAACTCCGTTTCGAGCTTCTGCCGTTTCTGGCCCGTGTCTCTTGAAGCTGCCGGCCAAGTTTCCTGTTTTCTTGAGGTCGTCGAGTTTGCGCTGGGACTGTTGGCGAAACAAAGTCGCGTCGCACTTGGCCGGGTCGCTATTTGAGTTGTGCGAACGACAGAGCCACGGCCGAGGAGCCAGACGTGGCAGGTCGTCTCGCCTCCTAGCGTCCGGGCTTCGATAACTTGACAGAATTCCCCGTAATCTCGGCTGTAACACCATGCACCTAATTGCACGTGTCAATCCTTGTCTATGTGAAATTCCTTCTTATGATCTCATCCGCCTGTTTGCTCAAATCAGCGGATTCCTCTGTAATCAGTAAGCGCTTCTTGAAAAATCGCTCATACCATTCTCGCTTCTTCTCCCAATGCGCTCGATAGTCATCGCGATGAAGCATGCCCACGTGCTCCCAGAAGAAATCCGCTCCCCGCCAGTTGATGGTGAAGTCCGGCAAATAGAAAGTTCCATCGGGTGCGAACAGGGGCTGCTCGTAACGGAATGGTATATCCCGCTCGAAGAGCATGTTGGCGATGATAACCTCTGACTTAGAACGGACCACAACGTCCGCCAGCGTCTGATGGATCCGTCCGTCTTCGTACCAACCACCCACGGTCAGCAACGCCTCGGGTACGGGGCGGAATGTGAAGAGCGAAGAGTTGATGCGCCGCAGCCGCGAGGCTTCGAGCCGTCGCATGCCCAGGAGCGAGGTGACGTCCTGTTCGACGAGCAAGGTGCAGTGGCGGCGGGCCCTTGTGATCGCGGTGTAAAACAGCTCCGTGGAAAGCAGCGCCTGCTTGCTCTTGGGCACCACGACATAGACACGCTCGAACTCGCTACCCTGCGCCTTGTGGATCGAGATGGCGTAGGCCAACTCGAGGTTCTCTTCGACACTCTCAGGCTCGATCCACTGGCCGTTTCCGTCTTTGCCCAGCCCCTTGCCGTAGCCAACCGAGTACCCCTCACGGCGGTCGAAGGCGACTCGGAACTTCTCCAGCCGGAAGAAGGGTGTTTGCCACTTCTGTTTGTCGAAGAGATGCGGCCAGACAAAGCCGATCTGGCCGTTGAAGATCTCGATGGCCTCCATGCAGCGGTCGTTGTGGTTCCAGCCCCAGATCGGCCACGACTTGGGTCTATTGCGGATCTGGATGACTTTGTCGAAGAGCATCACTCCGCCAAGGGCATTCGTTCCTGCCGGACGTTGCCCTCGTATGTGCTCCTGGCAGATACGGTTGATCTCCTCGACCCCGAAGAACTCACCGCGGTAGGGGCTCAGCAATTGGAAGTAGGCGGGCTTGCTGTTATTCTCGTGCGCCTGCCACCAGATGTCCTTGAGCTCCTTGTTCGGCTCCTCGCCGCGAGATCTGACGTCTTCCGCCAGGTCCAAGGCCATCCGCTCGAGCAGGACGCGGGAGAGGTCCGCCTGATCCCGCCAGTAAATCACCCGCAGGTCGGGCGCCACGTCCCCGCCGAGCTGCACACGCTGCAGCATCTTTTCGGCGGCAGTCGTGATGTCCTCGTTCTTAGGACCTTCGCTGCGGTCGTGGAGGTAACACTGGGCGAGGTCAATGATCCCGGTCGCGCCTCCGCTGAGGCGGCCCACGAGCTGCCGAAGGTTATGCTCCAGGGTGGCGATGCTCTCCGGCGCCTGCTCCTTGACGAACTCGATGATGTCCGCAAAGAGCCGGCCGCGACCGATTGGCGGGAGCTGGTTCGGGTCACCCACCAGGATGAGTCGCTGCACTGTGGGCCAGCGCACGGCGCGGAAGAAAGTCGCCGTCAGGGCAAGCTCGAGCATGGAGGACTCGTCGAGGATGTACGTCGCATAGCCTTCCTCGACACGCCCGCCCGAGCGCTTGAAGGTCATGTTGTTGTTGAGCCAGCCCAGCTTGGCCAGGAAGGAGTGGATCGTCGCAACCTCCACCCGGCCCCGTAGCGCCTCGTCTTTCTCCACCACTTCGCGGATGCGGTCTGCGGCCTTCCCCGTGGGAGCGAGGGCGATGACCGATGAGCCGGCGCCGTGCCCTCGTTTGATGGCCTTGATCAGCGCACGGATCACGGTCGTTTTGCCGGTGCCGGCCTCCCCGGCGAGAACCCCGATGGGGCGGACAAAGACCCGCTGGCAGGCAGCGACCTGCTTCTCGATGGCGGCGCGGTACTCCTTGGCGGCCTTGCGAGCCAGCACACTCTGGGGGTCGTGCAGGAAGCCCTCCCACACACCTTTCGTTAGCGGCGTGCGCAGCGCGATGTCTGGACCACCGACGAGGAAGCGCAGCTTCTCTTCTAGCAGTCGCTCATCCTCGAAGGCCTCTCGCAGGTATAGGTAGGTCCGCTTGTCCTCCTCGCGGATCTCCACGGCCTCGCGAATGAGTTCTTCGTCGGCATCGAGGAAGCGTTCGTTGAACGCGAAGCGCTTCCACTCGGGGAGCACGGACAGGCGCCGGTTGACCGTCGCGATGACGGCGTCCGCGGGCGCGAAGACGTGGGACTCCTCGTGCCGGAGCGCATCCACCAGGAGTGCGCGGAACCTGCGCCCATCGTCGGTTTCGGCAAGAGCCTCGCCGCCCAATTCGGGCGACGGGATCATGCCGCGATCGATGGTTCCCCACGGAATGAAGTCGTCGGGATCGTCGCCCTGGTACTGCTCGGAGAGGATATACGGGTTGTCGGCGATGGCATCGAGCGCGGCGGTGATGCTGTTCTGCGCCCGTCCCACGGAGAGGATCTTGTTGAGTTGGTCATCCCGCAGGGCAAAGCGTGGAAGCACCTCTCGGAGAAGTCGTTTTTCGTCTTTGGTCCGAAGCTTCCACTGCCTGCGCACGCTCTTGATCTCGGTGACGTCAAGCTTGAGACCGGAGACCTTGTCCACCTTACCCTCAACCAGGGCGAAGAGCGCATCACGGGTCTCGACTTCCTTCCCAGCGAGAGCCTTCTGCTTGAACAGCGGAATGGCATCGTGCAACGAGAGCAGCTCGAGCACCGCCGTCATGCCAGGCAGTAGCCCGCGGTGTCGCCACAACTCCGAGATCAGCTCGTTGAGCCAGCGCGCGCGCACGGACCAGTCCTCCGTGGAGTCGCCAAGGTCCTGAAGCTCCCGCACCACGCGCAGGAAGCTTTCCACAAGGCCAAGCGCGTCGTCGTCTTCGAAGTGTCGGATCGCGTACTTGCACAGGCGAGGGTTCTCAGGGAACAGCGCGATCCTGTCGAGAATCTCCGGTCGATCCCGATAGACGTGGTACGGCAGCCGGAAACCTTGGTCGGGGTAGTGCGACGTGATCGCCCGCTGCCAGACGAAGCCGCCGCCATACTTTTCCTTCACGGCGTCTGAGCAGCCCTCGTAGAACAGCTCCTCCCCAAGCGTCTTGACACGAGACAGGCCGACAAGCGCGTAGCGCTTCGCCTCGTCCTCGCTGAACGGGTTGGAGTAGTTCGCATAGTAGAAGATAAGGCTCTTGTCCGGTTGAATGGCGTCGAAGAACTCTCGCGCGTTAGCCAAACGCTGTTCGTAGTCGAATCTCCCCCCAGTCTTGACGTCATCTCCGTACATCACCCCGTAAGGCCATACGCAGACGGTTGCTGGCGGCATCTCCCAGCGACGGATCTGACTGCCGTCTTTGAACCAAATAGGCGGCTCAGCTTCGGCAACCGCCTCGACCAAACCAAACGCATTGAAGCTGTAGCAGCAAGGAGGAATGCGATCCAAGTCCTTGCTTTGGCGGCCGGCTACTTTTTTCTCCCAATCGAGTGACCGTTTCTCGGCTATGTGCTGACCCGGGTAAGACTGGGCGCCGACGCAGAAGGAGTTGGCGGCCGGGTCTTTGCAAATGCATCCGTTCCATCCATCATCATGCCATGCAACACGTGCTGAAATATGCGTTGTCATGATCCTTCACCCGAGCGGGTGAGCGCCTGGTCGTACCACATGAGGAGCTTCGGGTCTTCCTGGAGGACGTTCTCGGGAACCTTGCGGGCCACGGTGATGATCGTAGCGTAGTCGCGCTCCTGCCAGGCTCTTTTGAATCCGGCACGTACAGCTTCCAAGCGGAACACCTTGAGCTTTCTCTTGGCCGCTTTGTATTCCTCGAATTCTTTAAGCAGCGATCGTTCACGCAGTTTCTCAAGGTCGCCTGCTTTGTTGGGGTCAGGCACATACCAGCGGTCCTTGGAGCGAGTTATGAGGGCTGAGGACTGAGGACTGTGTGGAGAAAAACGAAGCACTCCGTTCTCCTCGGTAGCCATGCCCGATGCCACAGCATCCTTGATGGCTTTGCGCATTCCTTCACTTTCTTTGAGCCAAGAAACAATTTGCGCGGGAATAGCTTCTTTGCCGTCATACCGAAGGAAGTTCTGCTCCAGAAGTTCAGACAGCTCCAGCGGCTTCTCGTACTTCTGCCAGCCGCCGATCTCCCTGAGAAACTGCGGATGGAGTTCCTGAAAGGTCTGTGGCTTCTTGAGGAGTTGTTGTTTGAGCCACTGAATAGACGAAGACTCATCTATAACAAAGAGCTGAAGCTGCAAGACCTCTCGGACGGTCATGCGCTTCTTGTCGTATTCAGCGACCTGTTCTGGCAGGAAGTACATCCCATCGCGCTCTGAAAACCGCTTGTCCAACCCGGCGTAAAATTCCGCAGCTGATAAAGGCACGGTGACACCGCGTTGGACGTGGAAGGCCACCATTCGGTCGAAGAGGAGATAATTCTGGCGTTCGGCAACAATTTCGGCCTGGCCGTCCTTGGAGACAAAAGCAGGTAGCTGCTTCAGATGATTACGGACAAAGTTCCAGACCCCTTCCTCAGTTCCCGCTTCGAGTTCGAAACTCTCTTCAAGGCCGCTGTTGGGCTTGTAGGCTGAAATGACAAGATCTTGCTTGACAGCAGAACTGTAGCTTAGCTGTTTCGTTGTGCCCTTTTTCTTATCGAGTGTGCGGACATCTGCAACAACGAATCCGGCAACGGTTAGCGCTTCTTGGATAGATGTCCAGACTGAATTCTGGGAATTGTGGAATTCGACAGTCATCCATCGGCCTGGTTTGAGTATCCTGTAGAATTCTTTGAAGCTTCGCTCCATGAGATGTTGGTAATCTCCGAGTGTTTTTCCTTGGACTTCATTGACTACAGCTTCTTCACGGTTGTTGGTTTGTAGTCCTATCCAAGCCTCGACTAAAATATTCAGTTCGGAATAATTCAGGTTCCCTCCAAACGGAGGGTCTGTGAAGATATAGTCAATAACTGCATCCGGAATATTCCCCAAATCTGTTGCGCTTTGTGTAGAAATGCGCGTACCAGTTCCCTTTGGACCAGAGGAACATCTCCTTAAATCGTCAATACGGTCCCGCATGTAGTTCGTAGCCGGTATCTCGACGGTCAACTGTGACACGTAGAGCGTTCCGGAAAGCGGGCCGACATGCCTATCATGTTTTGGCATATACCGGTTGAGCCGGCATACCCGCTGGATGGAGCCCGTCAGAACATACAGGCCGCAAAACCTTGCAAGCGGATCAGGCAGTTCTAGAACCCGGTTCCACATATTGCCAAGCAAAGTAAGATTCCGGCGGGTGAAAAAATGATGCACATGTGAAAATCCATGTGATTTCAACGGCTGTTGGGTATTAAATCCGTTGGGTAGACGCACGCTCGGTACAGAGTATGAGAGCGGTTTCTTTTCAATTTCTTCTATGAGTTCGAGATCTTTGTCATCAGGATATTTTTCATATCGCCGCGTTCCCACGCTGTAGTTGATTAGCACTGGGACCTGTTTAGCCTGACGCACAGTCTGGCCCAGTTCATGATCATACCGTGCAATCCAATGCCTCTCTAGATTATTGATATGTTGCTCCGCCCCACAAGTCGGACACGGGGTCCTTTTACGGGTAGGCATCCCTGGTCCATTGAAGACAAGGTCCCAAAACACAATGTCCTTGCTACATTCCGAACACCTGAAGACGTCGGACCATACAAGGTATTCGATTTGTCCTTTAGATGGTCCATGTGGTTCTTTGGCGTTATTTCTTTGTGATGGCTGGATAGTACCCCGAGGCCACCCTATATGCGCTGTCGTTAATAGACCCGCATTTTCTCGCTCAACTTCCATGATTATATGTTCGATGTCATTTAGTATTGGAACAAGCGAGGCAAGAGCATTCGTGCCTGCGGCAATAAATGTGGCGGCTGGACTGAGATCCACCAAAATAGCCCTGCGCTTACCAAACGAGCCGGAAAATGGCGTGACTCGAATCGGATCATCACAGAGCTGCGCAGCAACACCGGTCATCCCAGTGCCACAAAAACCGTCGAACACTAAGTCTCCCGGTTTTGTGTAGTGCAGTATGTAGGGGATTATGGCGTCGGGAGGAACCTTGGTTGAGTAGTAATGGGCAAAATAAAGAGCATCATTTTTCCCGGCTTCAACATCACTTGTAAAAGGCCCTTTATATTCATTGTCTTGGGGGCGGATTTCCACCAACTTCCCAATACAATCTTTCAAAAACGGGCTTGGGCACGCTGTATAGTAGGGAGGTAATGATAATGTCTTAATCGATTCGGCTGTTCCCTGAGGCATTCCTGCCACAGGTAGATTAGCACTTCCTATATAACTCTCAAGCTTCTGACGTGCTTCTTCATTCACGAGTTTTGACGTCATGCCTGCCAACAAATTGCCTATTTCTTTATAATGCAATTGTTCCTGCCGGCATCTTTTCTGGTTATCGCCTCTCCCCATCTCTCATTTCTCCTGAAGATAGTAAGCAACGAGAGGAAACATCCTTTTAAGTGTACTAATCCCACCACCACCACCAAACCTAGTTCCCCCTACGGACGAAGGAAGAATCCCTCTCAGAATTGCGTAATCATAACCGTCTCCCGAGTCTGTTGCATGTCTATCGATATACTTAAGCCAAGCTGACGATATCACGTCCGTCAATTGGTAAATTTCATCGCTTCGCATGGATTTCAATTCCGATGCCAACGGATATTGCAATTTATGATGTTCTATAAGAAACCTGAGTGCACCAAAAAAGCACTGTTTTACATGCCCCTGTAGGTTTTGGCCGTCAGCATTCTCGTACCTTGAAATCAGTATCTCAGAGCCAGCGAGATCCTTATTCTTTTTCAACCAGTTAATAAACAGTTTCAATTCAGATTTCTTCACTTGTGTGATTTTGGATTTGCTCCTGCCAAATCCGAGCATTCTATCGAGATCTCGCTGAGCATTCCTTAGTTTCCCTGCTTGCATACTTTCAGTGGCTTTCCGAACCTCCTCAACCGACTTCTTGTTCTTTGTAACCCAAGTCTTTAATTGTCTTATACTTATCTGTTTTGCGTCCGGTTTGATTTTGTTTTCTATTAGAGTTGCTACATCACTCGCCGACTTACCACCACTCAGCACTACCATCATTTCGATGTTATGCTCAAATCCGCCATCTGATAGATTTGATGAGCCGATTAAGGCTTTTCTTTTTTTTGCAAAATATGCTTTTGCATGAAGTCTTTGATTTACAAATAGGGTAGCAGAATGTCCCTTTGCGGAGGCATTTTGTAAAAACAGCAAAAGGGCTTCAGGATCTGAGATCCGATTGGCCCAATCCGAAGGGCTAATCCTCGTTATTATTTGAATGTGCGTTGTTGTTTTCAGGCATTCACACACATGAGTAAGTCCAATTTCTGAGTAATATGGCGAGCAAATTATGAGTTCACCCTGTGCACTCTCTATAACCTTCTTCAAGTCCTTCCAGGTAGGTATAATTACCTGAGCCATATTTTACCTATTTGTCCAAATGGAATCCTTGATATGCTCTAGGAACCATTTTCCTCAGTCCAAAACGATCCTTACCTTGCCGGGTTCCTTACCCTTGGTCAGCCCGTCCAGGTATTCCTCGAAGCGTTTCCGCATCTCCGCCGGGGTGGCCGGGGAGCCGCCCGAAAGCAGGGCGTCGCGCAGGTCCGCGATCTTGACCGAGACCTTGGTGAGCCCGGAGAGCACCTCCTGCAAGGCGTGGATGAAGTCCTGGTCCAGGTTGTCCGGCAGGGTCCGCTTCTTGATGAAGCCGTCCACCAGCTTGCGTGGTTCGGGCTTGAGGAGGCTCAGGTTGCCCTTGGTGGTTGGGTCTTCGAGGTTGGCGAGCAGAGTCTGCGTCCAGTTCTCGACCAGCTTGT
>Ga0116178_10003760_pt1 | contig 11407 bp, 29 predicted proteins | sample AD_STIC12_MetaG_FD_89880 | JGI IMG/M metagenome (GOLD analysis project Ga0116178, IMG submission 89880) | Active sludge microbial communities of municipal wastewater-treating anaerobic digesters from USA - AD_STIC12_MetaG | ecosystem: Engineered > Bioreactor > Anaerobic > Digestate | place: USA... | reverse complement strand
CTAAAAGCAGCTGATGTACCATTTGACGAATTGTTTATGCGTCCAGTTAATGATTTTAGAAAAGATTCTATTATCAAAAAGGAGATCTTTGAAAATGAAATCAAAGACAAGTATAATGTGATTATGGTATATGATGATAGAGATCAAGTAGTAGAATTATGGAGATCTTTAGGACTTAAATGTGCACAAGTAGAACCTGGAATGTTTTAAAAATAGAAAATATGCATGTTTTAGATCTTATAATGTATGTAGTATTAGTAATCTTGTTATGGCAATTTCTAAGATGGAGTGGTCGTGGAGAATTTACAGAAGAAATGGGATCACTTATTGGATTAGCTATCATATTTGTTTTCACGATAATTTATGTGATAATATTTTGTTTTTATCCAAATTTAAATTGGGCTGATATGCTTCCAAAAATATGGTCATGGCGACCAACATTAAAATGGTGATTTAAAATACTAAAATGAAAGTAATAGAAAGAAGAATTGTAACACAAGATTGGTATGAAACTGAAACTACTAAAACTGGTTGGGATAGTCATGGTTGGATTTTTGATGATAGACATCAAATGGGTAATGCTTGGACTATTGTATCGCATATCTATTTAGATAAATTTGGTAATCCATTTAAAGGAGTCGCTGAACGTGAAGTTGATGTATAACTAATCCATAATATGAAAGCATTATCAAGATTTTTACTTTTAATAGGATTTATTACAATAGTACCATATGCAATATGGTGGATTTTTACAGGAATGGATTGGGATGAAACTATAGATGAAATTGATATGTTATAAAAAGATTTTAATAATTAAAAGATAAAAATGACCGACTTAGAACTTATTATTACATTAGATGGTTGGAATGAGAAATCTCCGGGATTATATTGGAGATTAGAAAAATGCGAAACTGGAACATTATTAGAATTTAAAAAGGCTAATGAATTTAAATATGATGATATCGAAAGTCTTCAAAGAGTACTTGATAAATTTAATGCATTAGTTAATTTAAATGAAGCCTTAGAAATAGAAGCACTCATTTATAATGATTTACTTTCTGAGACAAAAATTTATATGGATAAAAAGGATGTTCAATATGCCTTTCAATCTTTACTTAAACTTATTAAAACATTCATAACTTTATAATAAATTAAAATGAATAAACCTACAGAAAAAGAATTAGAACTCAGAGAACTTTGGTTACAGTCTTTAGAAAAAAATCCTGAAAGACAAGGAAAATATTGTCTTGGTTCAAAATATAAAGATTCTTATTTAGCATGTTGTTTAGGTGAATGCGTTATTGTTCATGGAGATGATGTATGGGAAGAAAATAGATTAATAGTAGCAGATCCTCTTAATATAAAAGAACCTACAAGAGCTCTATTATACAATTACAAAAAATATTTTCTTCGTTCTAAATATGGAGATTTAAAAACTTCTGCTGTAATAAAAGGTAATGAATTTTCAAGTCTTTCAGCTATTAATGATAGAGGTATAACATGGCCAGAAATAGCAGCTTACATAAGAAGTAATCCTGATAACGTATTTACTGATAACGATTAAAACATAAAAATATGAAACGACAAAAAGTAATTAATAAGGGCTATACCCTTTCTGTAGAATCATGGGAAAATGATGGTGATAATACTAAGATCAAATCTTTTACATTTGAATCTTTAGATCTTGCATTAGCTGTAGCTCACATGTGCAAAAATCTTTTTGCATCTTCTAATAATGGCGAAGGTGGTATTGGTAATTTAATGGATGACGAAATTGTAGAAGCAGAAGAAATCATTTTAGAATATCTAGAAAGAAATCCTGAATTATGGAATCTTCAAAATGCAAATCCTGGTACAGATGAAGAAAAGATTAATATGGTAATGAAATTTAACCATTATTTAATGGGTGGTAGTGAATATTACTATTCAAGAGTTTTCGAAAAATCCACTCTTACATACTCACCAGAAGACATATATTTAGAAGAAATAGAAATTAAATAAAATGCAAAAACAAAGAAATCCAAATGCTGGCAAATTTGTATTACCAGCAGGTTATAAAGACTTAGGTTGGCAGAAAAATTCTCGTAATAGTGAAGAAGTTAAACAATGTTGTGAACAAGGACATAATAGTCGAACTGCTGAAGTACGTCAAAGAGAATTTGATAATTCCTTATATCAATTTAGATGCACAGATGTAGTAACTATATGTGATGCATGTAAAATTGTATGGCATACTGATATGAGTGACTAAAATCTAAATATGCATCCAAATGACATCCGACATTTCTTATATTATATCATTAATAGAAATCATTAGCTAATACCGAATGCATCCTCTTTACACTCAAATATAATCTTAAATGAAAGAAACATTAAAGCAAACTCAAGACTATTTAGCCTTCCTAAAAAAGAGATTGGACAGTAACAACTATAAAAATAACGTGACTTCCGAAGAATATGAAAAGACTAAAGCAAAGTATGATAAGGCTAAATTAAGATTAAAACTTTTCAAATGAAAAATTATTTTTCAAATTTTTTATGGTATTGCGGAATAATAGTGTTATCACCAATAGCAATACTAATTATGCTTATATTCATATTCATAAATCTCTTAACAAGTATTAAAGATAATTGTTAATAACTTTCCTTAAATAAATTTCCACGTCTGGAACATTTGTATTATATTTACATTATACAAATAAACAAATACAATGTCTTTAAAAAATAAATTAATTTTTTGTTTCTCACAAAATAATGAAGCAAATTTTGCAGAAGATGCAGAAAACTGGACTCAATATATCTTTATAGTTTCAACTAAAAAGAATAAAGAAGAAATTGAAAAGCTATATCAAAAATATTTGATTAATCTTGCCAAAGCCGAAAATATACAAGTATATGAAAATGGTCCAGAAAATGTTGTATATGTAGGAAACAAAAACCATAAAAAAGAATCTTCTAAATGGTCTAAAATATTAAAAGATCATACTTTTAGTAAATGGTTACAATTTAATTTTAAATGTGAAGTTTTAGAAAATGAGAAAAACTTTTACAATTTACCTTTACAAGTAAATAACGAAAAACCTTTATCAAATGACTAAAAAAGAATTTGCTCTTGCACAAATAGCACCGTACTTTAAAAATCCAAAAACCTGTGCCGTTGATGAATTAACCGGTAAATGTATGTATTTAGCCAAAGATGGTAAAATGTGTATTGCTGGCAAAAATCTTATAGACCCGAAAAAATGGAACTTTTCTAGTTCAATATCTGTTTTAATTGGTACTTATGGCGAAGAAATTTTTAAACCTGAAGCTCGTGGTATTTTAAGTAGAGAAGAATGGTCTAATCTACAAATATTACATGATGCAATTGCCTTTAATTTAAGAAATAGAGATGTAAGAGATTTATGTAAATCACAACTCTTCACTTATGACGAAATGGTCGAAGCTGCCGATAAGCTTTCTTAAAATTGTTAACAACTATCTATAAATAAATTTCCAAGTCTGATATCAATTGTTTATATTTACATTATACAAATAAACAAACAATGGAAAAAATATTAAATACCGAAAAATTCGTAAAAACTGTTCTTAATGTATTTGAACTTACACAAGATCAAATTCGTCAAGAAAATAGAGGTTACAATCCATTAGAATGGGATAAAATTATTAATCGTTTCTCTTCTTATAAAAACGTTAAATTCTACGTAGCTCGTAAACAAAGAGGTTATGATTATGATAGATACTTTGCTACATATGAAACATCAGAAGGTTTAAAACTTTTTACTTCAGTAAGTTATTCATCTACTCTTTCAAATGCTGGATTTGTTAGAATTGTAATTTCTGGATATACATTAGCCGATGGTAGTTTCGAAGTATCAAGAGTACTTTTAAAAGACGTACATGGTAACGAAGGTAGAGGCGCAAATGATAAAGAAAGCCGAATGATAATGGTAAGGAATTCTCAAAACCATGGTTGTATTTTTAGTAACGAATTTTAATAAACAATAAAATGGAAAATTTTTTAGAACCTAATGCAACGTCATTAATTATTCTTATTTCATCCTTTTTAATTTCTTGTTTTGTTCTTTATTTAAAAAGTAAAAGAAATTATAAAAAGGCTCATAAAACATACATTATTGATTCATTAAAATAATCGATGTATTACAATACTCCTACAATGAATCCAGCTATTTTGATATCTAGTAAAGATACAAATAAAAATAGTGAAATAATAAACATTCAATCTCATAAAGTTGAAACTATATCATTATTTATACTTTTAATCCTTTTCTGTTTATGGAACAGATTTAGTAAATCTAAAAATTAAAATGCTAACACAAGAACATATAGACAATCAATTTATCGAAAACCGAAGCTGGCAGAAATACTTTCTCAGTAAGCATCCAATTTATGAACCTAAGTATTATATTGAATTAGCTTGGAATCTTTTTGTAAAAAACGGCTACTCTTATGAATTAGAAAGATTTAGTAACAATCCAGAGTCTAAAGTTTATACAGCAATCAAATCAATTGATCTTTATCATAGAGCAGAATTTATAGTTGGTTACACAATGGTAAATGAATTTCAGGCATTGGAACAACTATTGATTATGGTTATCTGTGAACATGAAGTAGATTTTAACAAATTTAAATAAAAATATGAAAACAATTAAAATAGAAGTCAAATTAAGTCAAGAAGAAATAAACGTTTTGAAATTAATCATTACGCCTGAGGACGTATTAGATTATAAATTACTTGACCAAGATGCTTATCAATCTTTATTTGATAAAGGAGTTTTTCTCAATGTGGATAACGTAGGTAGACGTAAAACTGTATGTTGGTTATCTGAATTAGGAAAAGAAATTTTTAAAAAAATTTAATATGAAATATTTAATACGAGATTTCCAAGTCTCGTATTTTTTGTTTATATTTACATTATACAAATAAACAATTAAAATGAGCCAATTCGCAGATCATTGTTCAACATTTAAATCAAAACTTATTGAACACAAAGACAATTATAAAATTGTAATTGATGTATTCGTTGATACTATCACAAACCAAGAATGGGAAACAGATAGTATTGTTTCAATTCTTTCATCTGGACTTGGTATTTCCGAAGAAATTGATATCGCTATTAATAAAGAAATTGAAAGAGAAAAATCCTATTAATGAAAAACTTTAATAAAATATTAGTCATTGAAAATGACTCAGTTGAAATTTCTTATTTAGCGCAGTTTGCAATAAAGAATGAAAAGGTTGCAATTGAGAAATGGCTTAATTTCAATAATTCATTTGTTCATAACAAAGAAGAAAATTTTAAACGTTTAGCGAATTTAAAAGATACATTAGTAGTAGCCAATCCTTCTTTTGTAGGTGCAGATAATCAATTTGGTTCTTATCTTTTATTATTCTATAAATTAAAAGAACTGGGTATTAAATTAGATATTGCAATTATCTATAATGAAAGCTTTAGAGTATACCTTTTAAACTTTCTTGTTAATTCAAATAACAATGCTTCTAAGAAAACATCTAATATGCAATTATTGAAAGATGTTTTAGAATTTCATAATATTTACGAAATTATTCATGATGTCTATGATGCTAAAAATACTATAGTAGATAATACAATTGAAGAATCTTCTATTATTATATCTTGGCAAAGTTTGATGTATGATTATGTAGAAACAGATCGTCACCTTGGTCGTACAAAATTTAAAATTAAAACCACTGGTGAAATATACGAAGCATACTATATCAACTATAAAGAAACAGATTACGTTAATTCTATGAGAAGTTCTAATGTAACACTTTTTATAGAAGATCAACCAAACAATTCTTTTAAACTTTCTGAATTAGAAAAAATTAATAACTAAACATATGCAAACATTTTTTATTGGTATAACAATATTATTAGCAATAATATTTTCTATAAAACTTTATATTTATATTTGTGACAGACAATGGCAAGATGTAGATATTTTAACAAAAAGAATTGAGATTGATAATACTAAATCTGAATTTTATAAAAGAAACGGATTTCATGAATATGATACAATGCACGATGTAACAGTAAAGAATTGTATTTGTATTTGTCAATATAATACATTAACTAAAAAATATCGTATAATACTTAAAGGTGAATATGTTGATACTGATTTATATTTAGAAATGCTACAAAGGAAAAAGGTTTTAGAAACTAAAATGTTAACAACTTCTTAAAATAAATTTCCAAGTCTCGTATTTTTTATTTATATTTACATTATAACAAAACAATAAATGAAAAATCACATCAAAAATACTAATCCTAACAGTAACTCAATTAGAGGTATTGGTAAACTCGGCTGGACAGAATCTGGTCGTTTACACAACACTCTTAAAAAGTTAGTTAGTGTTGATGATGAAGCAAAAGTATCTTCCACTAAGATTCATAAAACAGAAATTATCTGTTCTGTTTGTAAAAAGAAATTCCTTACTAATAATCCTAACATCATTCCAAATCACAAACCAGGTTGGCAATACAACTGGTCAGTTTCAGAAAGACGTAAAGTTTGTGATGGTTCAACCTCCCGTTTAGTTAATAAAGATAAAACATCCATTTCTCATATTGATAAATTTTACACTATAGGTTCTTCTTATGTTAGAGGTGAAACTTTTTCAAAAGGTGATTCTGTAGTTATCGATTTTAGTAGAACTATCTTAAAGGAATATGACACTAAAAATGTAGGAGACATCTTCAAAACTAAAATACTTGATATTGTTCGTTATAAATATCTCCGCAATGATGATTCTGAAAGTACATCTTATCGAGACGAGGTAATCTTTGAAGATATTGATAAAGCAATTCCTGCTCACATTTTAACCACAGTTAATTTAATCAAATTTTCACAAGAATAATATGAAATTAATACTCCTTCTTAAACAAAATTTGATTGGTCGAAAGATTAGTTTTTATATTAACTTCGATCCTAATCATCTTAAAACAGATACCATAAAATCTTTCACTAAGATGGGTGCATTTTGTGATATTGAAACTCAAGAAGGTTATTTGCTTACAATTAGTATATATGAAGATTTACATGAATATGAAGGTTCTCTTTATATTCAAACTTTTGCAACTAAAATTAAAAAATGAAAAACAACTTTAATCTAACAATAATTGTCACATATATAATTACTCTTGTAACGTTAATCTATTTTCCAGTTTCTTTTCTAGGATTTATACTAGGAGTCTTTTACGCGCAAGTTATTGAATGGTTTGTACATGGTTGGATTCAACATCATCCATTTAAGTTATTTAAAGCTTATCGAGATATGCACACATATCATCACAAACATCCAAGAGAACCTTTATCCGTTCAACCTATTCAATATTTTATCATTGGTTCTTTTGTATTACTATATCCATTTCATAAATTAGATGGTTTTGTATTAGGCTATATGATAATGTATATGTACATCAATATCATCCATTATGATCTTCACTCTGATAAAAGATCTTATCTAAATGGTTATGGAACACTTGGTATTTTAAAGTAATCAAATATCATCACGATGCACATCATAACGGTATCAAATTTAATTACACCACACATTCAGTAACTAATCCATATCTTGATATGTTATTTTGTAAAATCAAATTAACTATGATGAATAATTGGATTGCTAAACGTTTAAAAATCTAGTAATGGATAACGAATACATTGGTGGCTCAATAGGTAATTATCATAAAAGAACCTTTAAATCGAAAATGGATAAAACTTTATGGGATAATATTTATGCCAAATTAAGTAAATATGGTGGCTTTCATAATCAAAGTGATGCTACTGATGAATTATTTCAAATGCATAATAAAGTAATTAAAAGAATTAAAGTAACACTTAAAGAAATAGAAAATGACTAAAAAAGAATTTGCACTCGGTCAATTAGCTCCTTATTACAAAAATCCATCTACGTGTGGTGTAAATGAATATGGCACATGTATGTATTTGACAAAAGAAGGTAAGATGTGCGTAGCTGGTAAAAACCTTTTAAAACCTATTGACGTAGCCAAAGACATCGATAGTTTGATAGATGAATACGGTCAAGAAATTTTTAAACCAGAAGCTCGTAATATTCTTACAAAAGAAGAATGGAGATTATTACAAAAAATTCATGATAATATTGCAAAGAATCAACATGAGCTAATGCTTGTACAAATAGAATCCTTAAATCTATTCACCTTTGAAGAATTAGTTGAATATTCAAAAACATTATAAGATGTCAAAAAAGAAAGAAAAATATTTAGAAGAGGTATTTCCTATATGTTTAGATGGTGGAGAATATCGAATCAATTTAGCTGGTATGAATAAGCTTGCACCAACTGGAGATAATTGGGGATATGTACCTCTTCAAAAAACTTATAAAACAATAGAAGAAGCCGTTGAAGTAAGAAAGGAACTATGGAAAACAATAACAAAATGGGTAACTAATTTTAATCAAAAATAATAATGAGACTATACGTACCAGACATTGGTCATAAACTAAAGTTAGAAGCAGATTGGACATTCCCTCTTTACCATGAATACCGTAATGATTCTCTTTTAAGATATTTTACTGGAGAAGGTTATTCTTGGGGTTGGAGAGAAAATGAAAATAAGTCAGTACCAACAGTTACAATACCAAAAGATTCAATTCTTACAGTAGACAGAATTTATATTCGTAAAGGTTCAAGCGATTATAGCTCAATAACATTTAGAGTTGTTCTTAATGGTAAAAGTTATAGATTTTGGGCAAAGCTTGAAGATTGTAATAAAATAGAATTTCAAGTAGAAGGCACTACTAAAGTTTTAAAATTAGTATTTGAAGAATTACCAACCGTGAAAAGTGTAGATTACTTCTCTTATGACTTTAAAGGTGAAAGTGAATTACCAGAAAAGGTTATCTATGAAGGTAAATGTGTAAATGTAATTCAAAGAAAGAGAATACCTTTAGCAAAAACAAAAGTTACCTTTGATGTATCTTGGTCAAAAGAAGAATCAAAAAATTCAATGTTTAGAAATATAGAAGGTACATATTGGTATGGTAAAGTATCAAAACCTATTTATAATGCTTATACATTAGAAGATGTAGAATTAGGTAGTTATACCTCTGCGGAAACTATGAAAAAAGAAGTTAAAGAATATGTAATTAAAAACATGGAAAATGTTAACAGCATTTAAAGACTGGTGTCAAACATTTTTCTTTAGTAGATGTCCAGAGTGTAAAAAAGGAAAATTACAAGAAGTACGTAATCCTAATAAGCTTAAATTGACGTATGTACCAATGGCTTTAGAATGTGACCATTGTGGTAAAAAATATAATCACGTTTAAAAAATAAAACAAATGACTAAAAAAGAATTCGCATTAGCGCAAATAGTACCTTACTAAATTAGCTGGTTCTACAATTTTGAAATACTATCCTGATTTTGATAAAACAAAATTTCCTGAAACGTTTGAAATGTTTAATCTTAATTTTGCTTCTCATTATGAAAGATTAAAATGGTTTTATCAACATACAGAAAAAGAAATTGTTGAAAATTTTGTTAAATTAGCTTAATTATTATGAAAGTCAAAGATATAAAAACAGGCAAAATTGAAACAGTAATTGAACGTACCAGTAATTCATTTAGAGTAACTAGAACAAAATTAACTAAAGAAGGTGTAAATTGTACTAATTGGTTTACTCAACAAGAATTTGAAAAATCTTTTAAAATCATAGAAGAATAAACCTTTTCTTTTGTTAATAACTTTTCTTAAATAAATTTCCAAGTCTGGAAAAAATTGTTTATATTTACATTATACAAATAAACAATAAATGAAAAATACAACATCTTTATCTTTATCTCAACAAAGAGAAAACCTTTTCGTTTCTTTAAACATAGCAAAAAAACTTAAAAAAGCAGGTTTTAAAGATAGATGTTTAGATAGCTTCTATAGAGGTAAATTAGAACATTCTGGATTTGTTGATTATTCTAATATTGTTGAAAAGTACCAAAAACTTCATTTCCTTGCACCAACAATATCTCAAGCATTAGATTTTATTAGAGAAAAATGTTCTCAAATTTCTGTAGAACGTAATAGAGACATATGGAATATTAGTATTACAAAAGGAGCTTGTACCGGAATAATTTCAATCAAATGTTCTTCATCTAAAGAAGCTTATGAATTTGCAATGAATAAAATTTTAAACTCACTTATTAAAAAATAATGAAACTGTTTAAAAAACTTCCAACTACTGTAGGTATTGAATATACATTTATTATAGATCCTGCACAAGAATTTGTAGATCATCACAAAGTTTATAACACCTTTCAAAAAAGAGCAACATCTAATTGGATTAAACGTAAAGCTCATCTCGATGGAAGTGATTCAGGAAAAGCATTAGAAGTACCTTCACCAGTAGCTAAAAGTTATCGAGACATCAAATGTTATCATGATGAATTAATGCAACATGCTTCTAAATTCCCTTTACTTAGATGGCATGCAACTGAATCATTAGGTGGAGGTCATATTCATTTGGGATTACAAAAACAATTTAAAGATAGAAAAGTAAAAGAAATTTTTCTTAAAAACCTCTACACAGAAATTACTAATCATCCAGAATTACAATGGGCAGTAAATTGTCCATTAGATAATATTAATGCAAACTCTCTTTTAGATCGTAAATCTAAAGTTTGTTTAGATGATTATCCAGAATATTCAACATCATGGATGTGGTCAGAATTACGATACTTAAGGATTCAATATACTGGAGGTCACAATCAACAATATCAAAATACAAAAAATTGCCGTGAAAGAGAAATACTAAAGCATATTGCTAAAGAAAAGGGTATAACTAATTTAACTGAAAGAGAAAAAATTGAAGTTAATGCATATGAAAGAGTTTATCATCAATCTGGATTTTATAGTTTAGGTAAAAATGTAAGTGTACAATATAGAGAATTAACTCAAACTGTAGAATTTAGAATGTTTGATTCTGCAAGAGACTGGACAGAGCAAGAACTTTATTTAGATATAGCTTTAGCAATTTTTATGAAATGTAAAAAAGATGCAGAAGCCGGTATTCTTTATCCATTTTCTAAAATGACTTTAGAAAAGATGTCTAAAATGTCTCTAGAAACTTCTTGGAAAAACTTTGTAGCCCATATGAAATCTTTAGGTATCAACAAAAGCCGTATTACTAATCAAAGATCAAACATGGAAGTACGGTTTTCAGAAAATTTTGGTAAAGCTTATTTAAAATAAACCTCAACAATTTTTCTTAACAACAATTTTGTTTATATTTAATTAATAGGATTGTTAATAACTATCTAAAATAAATTTTAGAGTGTCATTTCTTTTGTTTATATTTACATTATACAAATAAACAAATACAATGGAAAATTT
>Ga0116178_10003749_pt1 | contig 11421 bp, 10 predicted proteins | sample AD_STIC12_MetaG_FD_89880 | JGI IMG/M metagenome (GOLD analysis project Ga0116178, IMG submission 89880) | Active sludge microbial communities of municipal wastewater-treating anaerobic digesters from USA - AD_STIC12_MetaG | ecosystem: Engineered > Bioreactor > Anaerobic > Digestate | place: USA... | reverse complement strand
TGCCGATCGTGCCGCTCCCGCCGCCGGCTCCGCCGGGCGTCCCCATGGGCAGCACCCCTGATGCACAAGGGAGTTCGCATGTGCGCGTGCAGTGGTCACTGCCCGCGGGCGGCACCGGCGTGCGCAGTTGCATCGTCTGGGAGTGCTCCGAGACGGCGCTGCGCCAGCGCGCCGGACTTGCGCCGCGAGCGCCCGAGACCGACTCGCCGGGCGTGCGCCTGGCGGCGTTGTGGACTGCCTACGACGCGCTGACCCCGACCCAGCAACGGGCTGCGTTCCGCCGGTTGCTCACGCTGCCGGGCGGCGCACGCGATGCCGATGTCACGTTGCCCAAGGGGTCGACCGACATCCACCTCTTCACCGTCACCACCCAGTCCGAGACCGGCATCGAGTCACCCTGGCCCGGGCCGGCGCCCACCGGCCACATCCACCTGCAGGCGGCCACGGCCCCTCGGTTGCGTCGGCCGACGCCGCCGCTGACCCGGGTGAGCGTGGCGCCCGACGGCACCGTCACCGTGCGGCTCTTCTCGGCCAGCCGGGTGCCGGTCGCCCGCTTCCTCGTCTATGCCACACGCTCCGAGGCCGCCGCCCGCGACCACGAAAGCATGGGGCCACCGGTCGCCGTCGTGCCCGTCGTGCTCCCGCCTGGCGGGCCGGACCCGGTGACCGGGGCACCGGTCTACGAAGCGACCTGGACGGGGACGCTGCCGCCCGCGTGGGACAACTGGCTCGTGCGCGCCGTCGCCAAACCGGTCGACACCGTGCCGGTCCAGGCGGTCCGCGGCCAGCCGTCGGCGGCCTCCGAGGTCGTCTCGATCCTCGTCCCGCCGACCGGACCACCCGACCTCGACCCACTCGTCGCTTCTCGCTGGGGGGCCGATCACCGTGGAGTCGTCGTCACGTCCAGCACCTCGGGAGTGGCCCGGGTGACGAGCGCCGGCGTCTTCCGCCTCGGCGGGGTCGCCGACGCGACGCCGGTGGCAATGACCGACCTGCCGCTCCTGCCGGAGACTCCCGGCACCAGCGCACCTGCCGGTGCGACGAGTTCCCCTGTCCTGGAGCGCGGTCCACGCACAGCGGGTCGGCTGCCACTGCGGCTGTGGATTCGCACCCCCGACGCCACCGCCCCGGCGACGGTCTCGATGCGGCTGCTCGACCCGATGGGTCGCTCGGTCGAGCGGACGGTGACGGTGCCCGGATTCGTGCCGACACCGGCATACACGCTGACAATCGTGCGCACCTCGACGGTGGCGTCCGGCGTCGTCCTCGCCGTCGGCACCGACGCGCCGGCAACCGTGAGCGCGGGGATCAGCCTGTCCGTCCGCGGGGTGTCGACGGACCTCACCCCCCTCCCGCTGCCGTTCCCCAGACCGAGGCCAGGACTCCTGCGAGTGTCGGGGACCTTCCTGCTCTCGGGGGTGCGCACGGGGCGGATCACCTTCCCTGCGGACGGCCAGATCCATGTCATCCGTCCGCAGCGGACCCTGGGGTGGCCGCGGGAGGCGAGGTATGCCGTGTTCGTCCCGCTCGTCAGTCCCGTCCGGATCACCCTGATGCTGCTGGGCCCGGCGGGCGAGCAGTTGGTGACCGTCACGGGCGGTGCCTGAGCGGGCGGCACCGACCGTCGTCGCGGCCCAGACACGTCGGTCAGGAGGCGAACTGACAGGATGTCGGGCATGACGACCCCGACGAAGGCGCCTTCGATCGTGCTTTCGCCACGGCTCGGGGGCGGTCGCACCCTCGAATCAGTGGCGAGGCGCTGCCTTGAGCACACCGACGCCAACGAACCACTCCTGGACGCCCATGGCGATCACGAAGCGCTACACCAGTTCCGGGTTGGCTATCGGCGGCTGCGGTCGCTGTTCTCCCTCGCGCGCGAGGTCAGCCGGGCCGATCCCGAAGCACGGCGGCTCAAGGCGCAGCTGCGTGAGCTCACCGTCGCGTTCGGCCCGGCTCGCGACCTCGACGTCTTCCTCGAAGGGCACCCGGACCTCAGCCCCACCAACGCAGCGCGCCTGGAAGACGCAAGGGTTACGGCATACAGCGAGGCACTGGAGTTCCTGCACTCGCCCGAGTGGGCGCAGACCCGAGTCGACCTCGACGAGTGGCTGCGTAACGGGTCCTACCGCGACCTGCTCGGCACTGGCACGTGGAGCGGCCGAGCGTGGACGGCCGGCGCCCTCGAACGACGCCGCAAGCGGATCCGCACGATGAGCAGGCGACTGGCCGACCTCTCCGACCACGATCGCCACCAGCTGCGGATCGAGGCGAAGAAGGTTCGCTACGGCTGCCAGTTCTTCGGGACGATGTGGCCGCGGACTGCCTCCGATGCCCTCGTCATGGAGAAGACCCTCGGTGCCCTGCAGGATCGTCTCGGCGCGCTCAACGATCTCGCGACGTGGAGCCGACTGGTCGACCTCACCGGGGTGACTGATCTGCTGCCGCCCGAGGTGGACGTCGAGGCCGAGTTGGAGGCCGCGCAGGAGTTGGCGGATCGGATCGCGCAACTGCCCGGCTTCTGGGAGGCCACGCTTCAGAAGTGAGGGCGCCAGACGTGAAGGGCGTTGCAGAGTATGGCGAGTGATGGGCCGATGGCCGGACCCCTGACACCAGGAGGGGTCCGGCCATCGTTCGCGCCGCGGTCCCGCATCAGCCGACAGCGCGGTGGATGTCTTTCGGGGGTCCGATTTGGGCCGGTCCCGATCAACGTCACTGCTTCCCAACAGTGCTTGAATTCTCACCGGCCCGGACACGTCGGACAAGGCTGGTTCGATATGGATTGTCGGGTATGTGAACGCGCCCGCTTGTGAACGCCCGCTCCCCGTGCCACGATCGCCCTGGGTGTGAACGTTCACGGAAGGACTGTGAATCTCTGGTGGTGATCGACACCGGATCGAACCGCTTCTCGGGGGAGTTGCGGGTGGCGCTCCACGCGAGCGGCCTCACCTTGGATGCCGTCCAACGTCGTTTGGCCGAGCGCGGTTTCGCGATCGGTCGCAGCACCCTGAGCTACTGGCAGAACGGTCACCGCCTGCCCACCCAGCCGACCTCGCTCCTCGCCGTGACCGCCCTCGAGGAAATCCTCAAGGTGCCAATCGGCAGTTTCACCGAGGCCTTGCGCCACCCGAACTCGACCCCGGTCTGCCCAGAGCTCGACATGGCCGCCGCGGCCGCCCGAATCGGCGTCCTCATGGAGGGCGTCGGCTGCCCCGACGGCATGGCCACCCTCGAACCGTTGTCCGCCATCCAGGTCGCCGAGTTCGGACCCACGGGGTGCCTGCGGTCGGTGCGCGCGGTCGAGACCTATCGCGCCCTGGTCGACACCGATCGGTTCCCGATCCTGCACGGCGGGGAACCGGGCGGGCGACCTGAGCTCATCCGCCACGAGGCGGTCAGCGGCGGACGCATCGGGCGGGTCCGCCGGGATGCGGAGGCCAACGTCGTCGTCAGCGAACTCGTCTTCGATCGCTTCGTCCGCCGCGGTGAGCACCATTTCCTGCACTACCTCACGTTCGATGACAACGAGCAGCGCAGCCTCCTGCTCTATCGGCTCGTCGTCACCTCGCGCTCGATGATGGTCCTCGACCTGGGCTTCCACCCCGACTGTCTGCCGGTGCGCCTCGAGGAGTTCGAGCGGGCCACCGACAACGGCCCCGACCTGTTCGTCCGCCAACGGACGCTCTCACCGGACCGTCGAGTCACCCTGGTGCGCGAGCGCGCGCGCCGCGGGATCGTCGGCCTCCGCTGGGAATACGCCTAGCCCCCACGGGGTATGCCGCCCGCTCACCTCAAGCGGCCGCGGCTCGCTCAATCGGTGGTGAAAACCGGGAGACCCGCCTCACAGCGAACCTTCACCTCGACCTCTTCCTCCTCCGCTCCCGCGAGTTGGAACTTCACCTCGAAGCGCCCGTTGTCTTCGCGCGAGAACTCGAAGCTCCAGCCGTCGGTCGCCACGACGCTGCGGCGGTACGCGGTGTCGCCGACGCAGTAGGCCCAGACCTGACCGGCCGCCGTGCTGACTGACCGGACCACCGGACGGGGCGACTCGGTCGGCTCGGGCTTCGGGGTGCTTGGGGAGCTCGGGGAGGTCGACGACTGCCCGCTGGAGGTCGGTGCCGACGTCACCGGCGGCGGGGGCGGGACCGACTGGGTCGCGCTGGGCGTCAAGCCGGCGGTCGTCGGGGCCGCCGCCGAGCCGAGTGGGACCGGCGCGCCGAGGAGTGTGGCCGCCTCTCCGGCCCGAGAGATCGCGCCCCACGACAGCCCAGCCGTCACGCTGACCACGAGCACCCAGGTTGCGGCATACCGCAGCAGTTGTGCCCGCGATCCGCTCATCGGTTCCTCCCCATGCTGCGCGTAGCGTAACCCCCATGGCTCGCGTGCTCGTCGTCGAAGATGATCCCGCGATCCGTGGCGCGTTGTTGCGCAGTCTGGCCGGCGCGGGCCACGCGGTGACCAGCCAGCCGACCGGCATGGCCGGGCTGACCGAGGCCGTCGACCAGCCTCCGGATGTCGTCGTGCTCGACCTCGGGTTGCCGGACGTCGACGGCCTGACCGTGCTGTCGATGTTGCGCGCCGTGAGCTCGGTGCCCGTGGTCGTCGCAACGGCTCGCGACGACGAGAAGGAGATCGTTCGAGCCCTCGACCTCGGCGCCGACGACTACCTCGTCAAGCCGTTTGGCGGTGACCAACTCGAGGCACGCATCCGTGCGGTCCTGCGTCGGGCGGGGCACGACGCGCCGCCGACACCCATCGTCGTCGGCGGTCTGGTCATCACCTCGGCCAGTCGCGAGGTGACGGTGGACGGGATACCCGTGGAGTTGTCCCGCAAGGAGTTCGACCTGCTGCACCTGCTGGCCCAGCGGGTCGGCGAGGTCGTCACCAAGCGCGAGATCCTCACCGAGGTGTGGCGGCAGAGTTATGGCGGCGGCGACCGGACGGTCGATGTCCACCTGTCCTGGCTGCGGCGCAAGCTCGGCGAGACCGCCGCCGATCCGGTCTATCTCCATAGCGTTCGGGGGGTCGGTGTGAGGTTGGTTGACCCGCGCGGGGCCCACCCCGGGTCGGCTGACTGATGCTGAGGTCTCGGATCACGTGGCTGGCCGCAGCGTTGGTCGCCGGCGTCGTGATCTCGTTCGTCATCCCCCTGTGCCTGCTCGTGCGGACCATGGCCGAGGAGCGAGCGGTCTCCGCGACCAACAGTGACGCCCAGAGCGTGGCGATGATCGTCGCCGGGGTCGACGACCCGGCGTCGCTCCCGGCAGTCCTGGCCCCCACCCTCGGTGCCCGCACGGCGACGACGACCGTCGCTCTCCCCTCCGGTCAACTTATTGGAGGCCCGACAACCACCGGCCCTGTCACCACCGGTCAGCCCTCGTCCGGCCCGGCGCAGTTCCCGGAGGATGCCCGCCTTCTCGCCGCGGTCCGGGCCGACAACCGGTCGATGGCGACGACCGTCGATGACCGCTTCCACGTGCTGATCCCCGTCGGTGTCGCCGACGGGGTCGCGATCGTGCACTCGGTCACCGACCTCGGACGGGTGCGGCGCGGGGTTTACGGCTCGTGGGCGATCCTCGTCGCGGTCGGCCTGTTGCTCGTCGTGGTGAGCGTGCTCGTCGCCCGGCGTCAGAGCGCCCGGATCAGCACACCGGTCGTCGCGATGGCTGGTGTCGCCCACCGGCTGCGATCCGGCGACTTCGAAGCCCGAGCAGCGGCCACGGGGCCGGTCGAGGTCGTCGAGCTTGGACATGCCCTCAATCAACTCGCGGACCGGATCGAGGACCTGCTGCGGATCGAGCGCGAGGGCGCCGCCGACCTGTCCCACCGGCTGCGCACTCCGGTCACGGCACTGCGGCTGGACACCGATCAGGTGGAGGACCCGACGGTTCGGGCCCGGTTGCGCAGCCATGTCGAGGACCTGCACCGCGCCATCGACTCGGTGGTCGCCGACGCCCGGCGCCCGAGCCGCGACGCAATGGGCGGATGGTGCGACGCCCGAGTCGTCCTCGCCGACCGGGCCCATCACTGGGGTCCGCTGGCCGAGGACCAGGGGCGCATGACCACCGTGATCGGCGGCTCGGCGAACGGTTCGGCCAGCGGGGCGGCGGGAGAGAGCGTCACGGGTGAGCACCCGGGAGGTGAGCACGCGGCATACCGACCGGCGTTGGTCGGGCTGGCGGCTCGGGACCTGGCCGACCTGCTGGACAACCTCGTCGACAACGCGTTCGCGCACACGCCTGAGGAGACGCCAATCCGGTTGGAGTTGCACGTCGTCGATGGGCTGGTGGTCCTGCGGGTCGAGGACGGCGGGGACGGCAGCCCCGACACGGTTGCGTTCGCGCGCGGTGAGAGTGGCGCCGGGAGCACCGGGTTGGGGCTGGACATCGTCCGCCGCCTGGCGGCTGACGCGGGAGGGTCGGTCGGTTTCGAACGGGCCGGGCTTGGCGGCCTCGCCGTGATCGTCGTCCTGCCCCTCATCGAGCGCGCCGACTGAATCCCACTGCGTCGCAAGCTTGCCCCGGCCCGGTGCGGGTTGGTCAGTCGTCGTCACCGTCGCGCTCGTCGTCGTCAGGCTCGTCGTCACCGTCGCGCTCGTTCTCATACTCGTCGTCGTGGTCGTCGACCGTCGCGGCCGCCGGCGCTGCCTCCGGGGTCGGGGCCGGCGTGTACCGGGTCGCGGACGTGGTCGCTGATGACGCAGCCACCGCCGGGACGGGAACGGCCGCCGGGGCAGGCGCGGCCACCGTGCGGGTGACGCTCACGTGGGTGACGCACTCATCGCCCTCGAGAACCGCCGGCTCCACGCAGTCGGCATAGACCGCGGTCGGGACGGTCTGCGAGATCGGGATCGACGCCGATGGGGCGGCCGAACCCGCGGCCAGCGAGCTATAGAGCGCGACGGCGATCGCCCCCCCACTGACGACTCCGAGGCTGATGGCCTTCCATCCGATCCACATGAGGTTGCCTTCCGATTCGATGTGCGAGGTGCAGGGACCGCGGGCGCCATCGACGTCGGCGTGGGAACGCGGTGCACCTTCACGGTGACTCACCTTGGGTCAACCGCACCCTCGGGCAGCATCAAGGGAGTGCTAAGAATTCGGCCGCGCATCCGCCGTCCAGGCCTCCAGGCGCTACCGCTGACCGGACTTCTTAGCGTTGTCTTGAGGTGCGCCTGACGCGCCCTTGCCGCAGCCGCGTCGACGATGAACCACATGAATCGAACTTGGTTGCCCGCCTCTCGCGACCGGTCCATGACCGCCATGCACGCCCTCACCGGCGTGGTCGCTGCCGCCACCGTTGCCTCGACCGGCGCCATCACCGGTCTGGCGGCGGCGGACACCGCGCAGCAGCAGGCGCTCAAGGCCCAGGCAAAGGCGGCAGCCGCACAGCAGACGGTGGCGGAAGTCGTGGACCGCACCTACCGCACCGTGGTCAGCGAATCGGTGACGACAGCAGCCGCCACAGGCGGCTCGCTCAGCCCTTCGCCGAAACCGAAGACGAGCGCGAGCAGGACGACCACGGTGGCCAAACCGGTCGCAGCCCCGAAACCGGTCGCAGCCCCGAAGCCGGTCGTGGCTCCGAAGCCGGCCGCGCCCAAGCCGGCGCCGAAACCCGCCCCCGTCGTCTCATCAGGGTCGTGACCCTCGCCCTGCGCGCCGCAACTCCCCAGCCCCCCGCCGAATCCCGCGTAAGGCGGGGGGCTGGGGGGACGGCATACGACGTCCCGACCGACCCGGGCTCGCGCTCGTGGCGAGCACTGGGAACCTACGTCCACCTTGGCGTGGCCGACGCGACCGTCGCCGACGAGGCTGCGGCGCTTGCCGCCGCAGTGCTGTCCGAGGTCGACGTGGCCTGCAGTCGATTCCGCCAGGACAGTGACCTGGTCCGGGCCAATCAGGCTGGCGGCCACTGGGTGTCGGTCAGCCCGATCCTCATCGGCGCGGTCCGGGTGGCGCTTCGAGCCGCCCACTCGACCGACGGGCTGGTCGATCCCACCCTCGGAGAGCTCATGGTCGCCGCGGGCTATGACCGCACCTTCAGCCAACTCCCCAGCACCGTCGAGGCCCACGCCCTGCCCGTGCCGGTCGCCGGCGCCTGGTCGGACGTCCGCATCGACGGTGACCGGGTGCGCGTCCCGCACGGCGTCGCCCTCGACCTCGGCGCCACCGGCAAGGCGTATGCCGCCGACCTCGTCGCCCTCACCATCGTCGAACGGCTCGGCGTGGCTGTCGTCGTCAGCGTCGGCGGAGACGTCCGCGCGCACGCCCCGGCCGGCGCCGCAGTCACCTGGCCGGTCGACCTCGCGCCCGACCTGCGCGCGTGGTCGGACAACGACCCCGAGGTATGCCGCGTGTCCCTGACCGCGGGCGGGCTGGCCACCTCATCAGTCACCGCCCGACGGTGGGTTCGGGCCGGATCGGCCTGGCACCACGTCCTGGACCCGCGCACCGGTCGACCGGCGCAGACCCCCTGGCTGTCAGTCACGGCATACGGGGACTGCGCGGCCGATGCGAACACCGCGACGACCGCCGCGCTCGTCCTGGGGGCCGACGCCCCCGAATGGTTGGCCCGACACGGCGTCGCCGCGCGCTTGCTCGCGGCCGACGGGTCGGTCCGCCGCACCCCTACCTGGCCCACAGACCTTGAGGAGTCCCGCACGTGAGCCTTCCGTCCATCGACCTGTCCGGTCCGCTCCTGTGGTTCGCCAACAGGGGCACCGGGATCGTCCTGCTCGTTCTCTATACGGCGGTCGTGCTGCTCGGCATCCTGTCGGCAACCGGTCGCGGGCCCGGTCGGTTCGTCCCGAGGTTCGTCACCCAGGGGCTGCACCGCAACCTCGCGCTGTTGGCCACCGTCCTGCTCGCCGCCCACGTGACGACGGCCGTCGTTGACACCTACGTCGACATCCGGTGGTTCGACGCATTCCTGCCCGTAGGGGGGCTGTATCGCCCGCTCTACCTCGGGATGGGGGCGCTGAGCCTGGACCTGCTGCTGGCCATCGGCGTGAGCAGCCTGCTGCGCTCGCGGATCTCCGAGCGGGTGTGGCGGCGCATCCACCTGTTGGCTTACGTGAGTTGGGGTGTCGCGGTGATCCACACCCTCGGGATCGGCACCGACGCCGGGTCGCCGTGGGGACGCTGGACCGTGCTGAGCTGTGTGGCAGCCGTCGTCGTTGCCGTCGCCGGTCGGGCCGTGGCCCGCCGCGTCCAGGTGGTTCGGTCATGAGCGGGGCGGTCCTGGCCTCGGTCACCTCCTTCCCTGGCGCGGGCGCCGGAGCCCCGGTTGCACCCTCGGCACCTGCGGCGACCGTGCGCCGGTCGCTCAGCGCTCGGTCGGTGCCACGCACGGTCCGCACGGATCCGCCTGCTCAGGTCGTCGCCACCCCAGGGCCGGTGCTCCTGTCCGGCGTGCTGGACGGACCGTCGCTGGAGGCACACCGCGACCGGTTTTGCCAGCTCCCTCAGCTCGACCTCGACACGGTCTTGGCCACGGTCGGCGCCGGCGCCGTCGTCGGCCGGGGCGGCGCCGGTTTCCCCTTCGCCCGTAAGTTGGCCGCCGCGGCGGCCGGGCGGCGCCGAGCGGTCGTGGTCATCAACCTCGCCGAAGGCGAGCCGGCCTCCGCGAAGGACACGGCGCTCGCCCTCGTGGCGCCTCACCAGATCCTCGACGGGGCCGAGGTGGTTGCGCGCGCACTGCGCACCACCGAGGTTCACATCGTCACGCCGCTGGAGCGACCCGCGGTCGGCGACGCCATCGCTGCCGCCCTTTCCGAGCGCGCGGCCCAGCCCGGCCGCCGCGACCGGAGCCAGCCGCGCTGGCGGATGCGGGCCGCCGAACCGGGCTTCGTGTCTGGCCAGGCGCGGGCCGTCTTGGAACTCCTCGCCGGTCGGCCCGGCCTGCCGGTGACGGCATGGAAGCCCGAGGCCATGTCGGGTCTCGACGGGCGCCCCACCCTGCTGTCCAACGCCGAGACCTGGGCGCAGGTCGCCGCCGTCCTGCGGATGGGAGCCCTGGGGTATGCCGCCCACGGCACCGATACAGAGCCCGGCACGACTCTCCTCACCCTCCCGCATCGGCGCGACGCCGACACCGCGGTGGTGCTGGAGGCGGCATACGGGACGCCGTGGGTGGACGTGCTGGGACCGGACGTCGAGCAACCCGTCCTGCTGGGCGGTTTCCACGGCACGTGGGCCGACGCGGGTGTCCTCGCCGAGGCGACGGTCAGCCGCGAGGAACTCCGCGCCCGTGGACTCGGGTTGGGCGCAGGGGTGGTCCTGCCCATGCGGGCGGATCAGTGCCCGGTGGCGGTCACCAGTGAAATCGTCGACTACCTCGCCAAAGCCTCCGCTCGACGGTGCGGGCCCTGCCTCAACGGCCTGCCTGCCCTTGCCGAGGAGATGCGGCTCGTGGCCCTGGGCGAAACCAGCGCTTCGTGGACCCGGATCGGAGAGTTGGTGGGCCTGGTCGACAAACGCGGCGCGTGCGCCCATCCGGACGGGACAGCCCGGTTGGTGCGATCACTGCTGACCACGTTTGATGACGAGGTCGCCCTGCACCTGCGTGGGGGGTGCTCGCGATGACGTGGACGATGCGTGTCGATTGGCCGTCATGCGCCGCCCGGGGCTTGTGCGCCGAGCTGTTGCCTGAGCGAATCCACTTGGACGAGTGGGGTTTTCCCGTCGTGGAAGGGCCCGTGACCCCCGACCTGCTGGGCTTGGCGAAGGCCGCTGCCACTGCGTGCCCGCATCGAGCCCTGCGACTGGTGTCAGCCGGGTAAGCAGGCCTGGCCCTCCGCGCAAGGTGGCAAACGGTGGCCTCGGCGGACGGCATACCCACTGAATCCCACCTTTCGGCGAGGTCCGGTCAGGCGTTGAGGGCGTCGGCGATCACCGAGACGAGCATGCGAATGTCGGCCTCGGTGGCGACCAATGGCGGCGCCAGACGGATCGTCGAGCCGTGCGTGTCCTTGGCGAGGACGCCCCGGTCAGCCATCCGGTGGCACAACTCCTTGCCGCTCATCAGGGCCGGATCGACGTCGATGCCCGCCCACAGACCGCGCAGGCGAACCTCGACGATGCCCGGGTGGTTCAAGGCGGCGAGCTCGCCGGCCAGGAGGTCACCCAGGAGGCGAGCGCGCTCCTGGAACTCGCCGGTCTGCAGCATCGCGATGACCTCGCGGCCGATCGCCGCGGCGAAGGGGTTGCCGCCGAAAGTCGAGCCGTGCGAGCCCGGGGTGATGACGCTGAGCACATCCCTGTTGGCGGCGATGGCCGACAGCGGGACGATGCCGCCACCGAGCGCCTTGCCCAAGATGTAGATGTCGGGAACGACGTCCTCGTGATCGCAGGCAAAGGTGCGACCGGTGCGCGCGAGACCCGACTGGATCTCGTCGGCGACCATGAGGACGTTGCGCTCGGTGCA
>Ga0116178_10003748_pt1 | contig 11422 bp, 8 predicted proteins | sample AD_STIC12_MetaG_FD_89880 | JGI IMG/M metagenome (GOLD analysis project Ga0116178, IMG submission 89880) | Active sludge microbial communities of municipal wastewater-treating anaerobic digesters from USA - AD_STIC12_MetaG | ecosystem: Engineered > Bioreactor > Anaerobic > Digestate | place: USA... | reverse complement strand
TATATGATTTTTTTGTCGGCGTCACCATGCCTGAAAGAAGGATTAAGCAAACTTTGATAAATGCATCATTTCTCACTGATTATGCTGCAGTGCTTGATTTTGGTTGCGGAACAGGCACACTTACTATAATGGCAAAGGAGCACAGACCTTCAATCAATATCACCGGTATTGATATTGATAAGACGATACTTAAAAAGGCTTCTGAAAAAATCGGGGAGAAAGGAATGGAAATAAAGATTATAGCATATGATGGGGAACATCTCTCTTTTGAAGATTCCAGCTTTGACCGTATTATTTCCTGTCTGGTATTTCATCATTTAGATACTACAGTCAAGCAAAAAATGCTTGCAGAGTTATACAGAGTATCCAAAGCCGGTGGGCAGATTATAATTGCAGATTTTGGCCGTTCAGCATCATGGTTTCAACGGATGTTATTTACTCTAATCCGTGGCTTAGATGGATTTAAGCCGACTGAAGCCAATGCGAGGGGTTTGATGCCTTCAATGATAAGTGATGCCGGATTTAATTATTCCGGAATAGAGCAAAAGTTTAAAACAATATTTGGCGAGGTTCAACTATTCAAAGCAATAAAACAATACTAAAATATGAAAAAGTCTTTTGTAACTGTTATTGTAACTGTTGTCTTTTTTCTGATTTATACCACAGGTGCTGCCCAGAAGGCAGGAGAAGTTTGTTATAATCCAAATCTAATAAAGGATACAACCAAGAAAAGCATTAAGTCAATGGCTTATGCCCTCATTAATGGTGACAGCATTAAAATCAATTATCATTCACCCGGTGTTCGTAAAAGAATTATTTGGGGTGGCCTGGTTCCCTTTGATGAAGTATGGGTTACCGGTGCCCATGATGCAACAACACTGGAAATACCCAAAACATTTGTGGTAAACGGAACAGAAATACCAGCAGGCAAATATGCCATTTTTACTATCCCCGGTAAAGATGAATGGATTGTTATTATTAACAGGCATTGGAAACAACATTTAGCAACCGAATATGACGAGAAGGAAGATGTCGTAAGAATCAAAGTAAAGCCAAAGAAAAATACTCACAAAGAACGGTTGCAATATTTTGTAGAAATTACAACAGACAAAAGTGCAAAGATTTCTGTGGCATGGGAGCTGCTAAAAATCGAATTTGAATTAAAAAATGTAAATTAAGTATCATGAGAAGAATAGTATTATTTTGTGTATTTGCTTCATGTGCTTGGTTTCAATCATTTTCACAAAGCAAAGAAGCTGGTACAGATTTGGCTGAAATCAAAAAATATATACGGAATACGGATACAATTCCGGTTTCGCCAAAAAGTAAAGATAACCAAGCTGTCAAATTGGTATTAAAGCAATATAATAGTGCTATAGAAAAACTGGATATGACCAGCACAGAAGCCTTTTTCAGCAAAGACTCGAAAATTTATGAATCAGGTGAAAGTAAGGGGAATTATGAGCATTATATGAAGGACTATTTGATACCTGAATTAAAGAAGTTTAAATCTTTCAAATTCAATGATTATAAAGTGGAAGTTATGTTGGTTGGCAATTATGCATTTACTACTGAAACCTATAATTATAGTATTGTTATTGCGAAAGACAATACTGAACTCAGGAGCAAAGGTGTTAGTACAACCGTTTTAAAGAAAATAAAAGGAGGATGGAAGATTATGATAAGTCATAGTTCATCAGGAATATAGTTTATATAAATAGCAGAATATGGAATATCAACAACGATACACCTGCCCCATGCACCCAGAAATAGTTCAGGATAAACCAGGTGACTGCCCCATATGCGGAATGAATTTAGTTCTGCTAACCAGTATACAAAATGAAGGTCATTCAAATTATCATAAGCATACTAAAGTTGATAAACATATAAAACAAGAGCAACAAACTAATCCGGTAATAAACATTAATGAAGTAAAAGGTTTTCAGAAATATACCTGCCCCATGCATCCGCAGATTGTACAGGATGAACCAGGCAAATGTCCTTTATGTGGCATGACGTTGGTACCGCTTTCAAAAACAATATCGCATAGTGGTCATGGGTCGCATTCGTCAGGAATTGCCGTTTTCAAGAAAAGGTTTTATGTTGTTTTGGCGCTTACTATCCCCATCATGTTGTTATCAGAAATGATACAGCACTGGTTAGGTATTCATTTCAGTTTCCCTGGTTCCAAATATGTACTTTTCTTTTTGTCATCCATTGTTTTCTTTTATGGTGGATGGCCTTTTTTGAAAGGATTGGTTGTAGAGTTGAGAGCAAAGAATCCGGGAATGATGACACTTGTGGGCTTTGCCATTTCAGTTGCCTATATCTACAGTGTAGCAACCGTTTTTGGGTTGAAAGGAATGGATTTTTTCTGGGAACTGGCTACACTTATTCTGATCATGCTGTTAGGGCACTGGATTGAAATGAAATCGGTGGCAGGTGCATCAAGAGAATTGGAGTTGCTGGTTCAATTGATGCCCGATGATGCCCATCTTGTACATGGTGAGCACATACTGGATGTCAAAACTGAAACACTTAAAGGAGGGGACATCATTTTAATAAAACCGGGAGAAAAAATTGCTGCGGATGGTATCATTACGGAAGGGAACAGTTATCTGAATGAAAGTATGCTCACCGGTGAATCAAAGCCGGTTGAAAAAGGCGAAGGAGATAGTGTTATTGCCGGGTCTATCAATGGGAATGGAGCCATTAAAGTAGCCGTATCACATGGCACAAAGGATTCTTACCTGTCACAAGTAATAAAACTGGTGCAGGATGCACAAAAATCTAAATCCAAAACACAATTGATAGCTGACAGAGCAGCCCGTTGGCTAACGTTGATTGCTATCGCTGCAGGTATCACCACTTTTCTTGTATGGTATTTGTCGGGTAAAGATTTAGCTTTTTCCATTGAGAGAATGGTAACTGTTATAGTCATTTGCTGTCCCCATGCTTTGGGGTTGGCTGTTCCCCTGGTGGTGGCCAAATCAACAGCTTTGTCAGCAAAACATGGCCTGCTCATAAAGAACAGGACTGCCTTTGAAAATGCGAGAAAAATAACCACGTTGGTTTTTGATAAAACAGGAACACTTACTATCGGAAAATTTGAAGTATCAAAAATCATTACCACCTCCGAAGAGTTATCTGAAAAGGAGTTGTTGAGATACACTGCTGCATTGGAACAAAACTCAGAGCATCCAATAGCCACAGGTATCATTCAAAAAGCAAATGACTTATCCATTCAGATTACAGCAGCTGAAAACTTTAATGCCATAACCGGAAAAGGAATAGAAGCTACTTTTGAAGGGAAAGATATTAAAGTTGTAAGCCCTGGCTATCTTTCAGATAAGAGCATTGCAATACCCGATAATTTTCAGGCTGATGCAACTGAAACAGTCGTGTTTGTTTTAATAAACAGTAAACTGGCAGGTTATATTTCATTGTCAGATCAAATCAGGCCTGAATCTGCAGAAGCTATTCAAACTTTGCATCAGATAAATATAAAATCAGTGTTGCTAACCGGGGATAACAGAAAAGTAGCAGAGACTGTAGCCGGTAAGTTAGGGATGGACAGCTTTTTTGCTGAAGTGTTACCGCATCAAAAATTGGATAAGATAAAAGAATTGCAGGATAAAGGAGAATTTGTTGCTATGACAGGAGACGGCGTCAATGATGCCCCGGCGTTAGCTCAGGCCGATGTCGGTATTGCAGTGGGTTCGGGTTCTGATATCGCTGCCGAAACAGCGGGAATTATTTTAGTAAACAGCAACCCCAGGGATGTTGTTTCATTAATTCAGTTTGGTAAAGCTACTTACAGAAAGATGATTCAGAATTTGATCTGGGCCACAGGCTATAATATAGTGGCATTACCATTAGCGGCAGGTGTGCTGTATAAATTGGGAATTTTGTTAAGCCCGGCAGCAGGTGCAGTCCTGATGAGTGTGAGTACAGTTGTAGTGGCAATCAATGCAAGCCTCTTAAGGGTTAAATAAGCCATTCACTAGCACGGAGTAAGGTTTTCGAAATCAGCAAAAACAGTCTGATTTACACGTTTTTGCAACTATGATGACATTTTTATAGCCCGTTTTAAAAGGAATTACCAGTTATACCGCTATTTTTGTAATGATGAAGTTATTATTCCAGTTTTTAAGCTTATACCTGCTCGTACTGTCCTGCATTCCCTGTAATGACAGTAAGGAATGTAATATAGCAACTTCGGTAGAAGTTTATGCGTCGAACAATCACCAGGAACATAACCATTCCAAAGAAGCCTGTACGCCATTTTGTACCTGTTCATGCTGTGCGGCTTCTGCATTTTATAACCCTATTAGTAAAGCACAGATCGTAAAAGAGGATTTCCAATCTATAAAGTACCCCATTCATAACGAGAACTTAAATACAGAAGTTTCCTATTCCATCTGGCAGCCTCCCAAGATAGCTGCTTAACTCTCTTTCCTCTCAGTGCAGCAATCATGCACTGACTATTACATTATTTCATTTCGGTTTCCAAGAGGTTATGACTAAGAAAGGAAAGTCTATAACCCGCAGCAAACCTGTTTACAGCAAGATCAAAGACCCTGTAAAACCCATGTGGATGCGGGTAACTAAAATTGTTACACTGATAGTGCTTGGTGCTATTATGGTAATAGCAATAGCTGCGTATATGATGAAATATTATCACCTTATTTCAAATCACAAATAAAGACATGCTTAATAAAATTATTCATTTCAGTATAAGACATAAGCTCATCATCGGGTTGATGACACTGGCACTCATTATTTGGGGAGTGTGGAGCGCAGGCAAACTACCTGTGGATGCTGTACCGGATATTACTAACAATCAGGTACAAATTATCACAATTACCCCGACATTGGCCGCACAAGAGACGGAACAACTGGTTACTTATCCGATAGAGCAAAGCCTGGCCAACCTTCCCGATCTGGAAGAAATGCGATCCATATCAAGGTTTGGGTTATCGGTTATCACCGTAGTATTTCATGATGACATTGACATCTATTTTGCCCGTCAATTGATAAATGAAAAGCTAAAAGAGGCGGAGGAGAAAATCCCTAAAGGCTTAGGCACGCCGGAACTGGCCCCGGTAAGTACGGGCCTGGGAGAAATATACCAATACATCATTCACCCCAGAAAAGGGTCAGAGGATAAGTATTCCGCAATGGACTTACGTACCATGCAGGACTGGATCGTTGCTCGGCAACTATACGGAACTCCAGGTGTAGCCGAAGTAAACAGCTTTGGCGGTTTGCTAAAGCAGTATGAAGTAGCGGTCAACCCCTATCGACTTAAAGCAATGAATGTAACTATAGCTGAAATATTTTCTGCATTGGGAAAGAATAATGAAAATACAGGTGGGGCATATATTGATAAAAAACCAAATGCCTACTTTATTCGGGGGATTGGACTAATTGGTTATGGAAGATATTAAGAATACGGTTGTAAAAAAGGTCAACAACATTCCTGTTTTGGTTAAGGATGTTGCCGAAGTGCAGTTAGGGAATGCGGTCCGGTATGGTTCAGTTACCTACAATGGAGAAAAGGAAGTAGTGGGCGGTATTGTAATGATGCTGAAAGGCTCAAATAGCGCCGCTGTTGTAGAACGGGTAAAAGCCAAAATGGAAATCATCAAAAAAGCAATACCAGATGATGTGGTGATTGAGGCATACGTTGACCGAACAAGTTTGGTAAACCGGGCTGTTGGCACAGTAAAGACAAACCTGGTGGAAGGCGCATTGATTGTAATATTTATATTGATTCTCTTTCTCGGTAATATCCGTGCTGGTTTGATAGTGGCTTCTGCTATTCCTCTATCCATGTTATTTGCATTAGGGATGATGCGGGTATTTAATGTCAGTGCTAACCTGATGAGTTTGGGTGCAATTGATTTTGGATTGATTGTGGACGGTGCAGTTATTATTGTAGAAGCAACATTGCATTTTTTGGTTGTGAAAAAAATAGCAGGGAAACTGACGCAGCAGCAAATGGACGATGCAGTAGAAAGCAGCGCAAAAAAAATGATGAGTTCGGCAGCTTTCGGACAAATCATTATACTCATTGTTTACTTGCCAATACTTTCGTTACAGGGGATTGAGGGAAAAATGTTCCGGCCAATGGCAGAAACAGTAGGCTTTGCCATTTTAGGGGCATTGATACTTTCACTTACTTATATTCCCATGATGTCGGCATTATTTCTTTCAAAGAAAACAAGCCACAAGAAGAATATTTCTGATAAACTGATGGAGTTCTTTCAGAGATTATATACACCGCTTATCCGTTGGGCAATCAAAATGAAATATGCGGTTGTAGGCGGCGCAGTTGCTTTATTGGCTGTTGCTATAGTCATCTTCAGCAGGATGGGAGGTGAATTTATTCCGCAGTTACAGGAAGGAGATTATGCATTTCACTGCATCTTACCACAGGGAACATCCTTAACACAAAGCGTGGAAACATCTATGCAGGCCAGCCGCATCATCAAATCATTTCCTGAAGTAAAAATGGTAGTAGGTAAAACCGGTAGCGCCGAAGTTCCAACCGATCCAATGCCACCCGAAGCATCAGACCTTATCATTATGCTAAAACCAAAAAGCGAATGGACAACAACAAAAGATTATAATGAACTGGCAGCATTGATGATTGAAAAATTAGAAGTAATACCCGGCGTTTTCTTTGAGGCATCACAACCTATTCAAATGCGATTCAATGAATTGATGACAGGTGTAAGACAGGATGTTGCTATAAAGATATTCGGAGAGAACATTGATACGTTAGCGGCTTTGGCACCTAAAGTTGCACAAGTGGTACAATCCGTAAGAGGAGCAACAGACCCGCAGGTAGAAAGAACTACAGGTTTGCCACAAATCACTATTCAATATGACCGGGCAAAGATAGCTGGATATGGTTTGAATATTGAAGACATCAATCATACTGTCAGTACGGCTTTTGCAGGTGAAGCAGCGGGAGTGGTTTTTGAGAATGAAAGAAAATTTGATTTGGTGGTGAGGCTGGACAGCGCAAGCCGTACTTCCATTGATGATGTAAGCAATTTATTTGTAGCAACCCCTGATGGTTCACAAATTCCATTATCACAGGTAGCTTCTGTATCGTTTAAGGAAGGCCCTGCACAGATAAGCCGTGAAGAAGGAAAACGAAGAATTGTAGTTGGCTTTAATGTAAAAGGCCGTGATGTTGCCAGTGTGGTCAAAGAGATACAGGAGAAACTGATAGCTGAGGAAATTCTTCCAGTGGGCTATTATTATACGTATGGGGGCACATTTGAAAACTTGCAGGAAGCATCAGCGAGATTAAAAATTGCTGTGCCGGTTGCGCTGGCTTTGATTTTTTTGTTACTCTATTTCACATTCGGGTCAGCAAAAGAAGCATTACTGATTTATACCGCCATTCCTATGAGTGCTATTGGCGGGGTGTTTGCTTTACTGTTAAGAGGAATGCCTTTCAGTATTTCAGCAGGCGTAGGATTCATTGCATTGTTTGGTGTGGCGGTACTAAATGGTATTGTTTTAATCAGCACATTTAATCAGTTAGAAAAAGACGGAATGAAGGACATCATTCAACGGGTGTTTGAAGGAACAAAAATCCGCTTACGTCCGGTATTAATGACTGCTTCGGTAGCAGCTTTGGGTTTTATTCCGATGGCATTATCAACTGGTGCGGGCGCAGAAGTACAAAAACCCTTGGCCACAGTAGTAATAGGCGGATTAATTACTGCAACATTCCTGACACTGGTGGTATTGCCTTTGCTTTATATTATTTTTTCAGCAAAACGGAAAACAAAAGTGAAACCTGTAACCCTATTCATTACAGGTATGCTGACCCTGACAATTTCAAATAATGTAGATGCCCAGCAACCCAACGTAAAAAGAGTAAGTATTAATGAAGCGATTGCACTGGCAAAAAATAATTTGCTGTATGAAATAAATAACCAGCAAATCAATAGAGGGAAAGCACAGATTAAAACAGCAACTGCCTTTTCAAAAACGGGTGTATTTGCCGAAAATGAAGATATGCGGCCAAGTGATAACACCGGGATATTAAAAATCGGGGTATCACAAAGCATTGCATGGCCGGGCCTGAATACAGCACAAAAGAATCTTTACAATGAGCAGTTGAAATACTACGAGGTAAATACGGCCGCTATTGATGTTGAAGTAAAACGAGATGTAAAAACTGTCTACTACCAGCTTTGGTATTTGCAGGATAAACAAAAACTCTATCACAGGTTGGACAGCATTTACAAATCATTGAATGACGCTGCTATTCTGAAAGTAAGAACAGGTGACAGTCCGGGTTTAGATAGTATTGCTGCTAATGTAAGGATGATGGAACTAAAGGCTTTGATACAGCAGATTAGTAAAGAAATTCAGATTCAGCAGCAATTATTATCGCAATACCTCAATACAAATGAATCCTTGCTGCCGTTAATAACACCATTAGAGAGACTGTCGATGCCCGGCACTATATCTGACAGTCTTCATCCTTTGCTGGCATTACAATCGCAAAATATCAATATAGCTGCCGCAGGTATTGGAGTTGTGAAGAATCAAAACAAGCCTGAGTTCTCAGGACGTTTCTTCAGTCAGCGTTTGTGGGGTGCTAATGACCCCTTTACCGGGTTTTCGGTAACAGCAGCTTTTCCATTATTTGGCGCAGGTGCTTTTAAGAATAGAATAAAAGTTGCGCAAGCCGATATGGTCGTTCAGCAAAGACAATTTGATTATAGCAAACAGGTTTTAAGCACAAGGCAACTACAGATGCAGCAGGAAGTGGAAAAGAGTCGCAGCCTGTTATTCTTTTATGAATCAACCGGGTTAAGACAGGCAGAAGAAATTATAAAAGCTGCCACACTTGCATACCGTGCCGGAGAAATCAGTTTTGCAGAATTATCACAATACCTGGCACAGGCAATTGAGATTAAAAAAAATTATCTGGAAAATTTGAATGCTTATAATCAGTCAGTCATTCAATATTACTATTACATCAATCAATAAAATAAATACAGATGAAGAAGTGTTTTATATTAACAATCCTTTTCGCAGGTCTTGCAACCTTTGTTTCTTGCAGCAGTAAGGGTACTGCTGAAACGGCAACAACAGAAGAAGGCCATACAGATGAACATGCAAATACCAACACGGCCATACTAACGGATGAACAGATAAAAAGCATTGGCATTGAATTGGGTGTTATAGAAGAAAAACAATTGACAGCCTCTCTTAAGACAAACGGGGTTTTACAAGTACCTAATCAAAACAAAGCAAGTGTAAATTCCTTGTACAGTGGGGTGATTAAATCTTTGCTAATCCAACCGGGTAATTATGTGAGAAAAGGACAGACAATTGCCACAATTGCAAACCCTGATTTTATCCAGGCTCAAAGCGAATACCTCAGTGTGAATTCAAAAATCGTGTTGGCGGAATTGGAAGTAAAAAGACAGAGAGATTTGAATGCAGGCAATGCAGGAGCTTTAAAAAATCTTCAGTCTGCGGAAACAGAATTAAGAACATTAAGAACGCTAAAATCAACATTGGAGCAGCAGATTAAATTGATGGGCATTAATCCCGAAAGACTTTCTAATGGTAAATTGATTTCTGTTTTGTCAATTTCAAGCCCTATCAGTGGCGTAGTAAGTAATGTAATAGTAAAAATGGGAAGCTACGTGGATGTAAGCACACCTGTTGCCGAAATTGTTGACAACAGCCAGTTGCATCTTGATTTGTTTGTTTATGAAAAAGATTTGCCCAAATTGAAAAATAATCAACTCATACACTTTACACTAACCAACAACCCCGGCAAAGAATATGATGCACAGATTTATTCATTAGGCTCCTCCTTTGAAGGTGAAAGCAAAGCAGTAACCGTTCATGCAAAAGTGCAGGGTGATAAAACGGGCTTGATTGATGGCATGAATATAACAGCAGTAATTAGTTTGGAAAATCAAACCTTACCGGCAGTTCCAACTGAGGCCATAGTAAATGTGGCAGGCCAGGATTATATTTTTATGGTATCTGAGCAGCATGGAGAAGAAGAATATAAAATGGATAGTGTAAAACATGATGTAAAAACAGAAGCAGGTCACAAAGATGAAAAAGGAATAACCTTTGAGAGAATACCTGTTGCCAAAGGCACAACTGATGTAGGATATACGGAGATTACTCTGCTGAAAGAGATTCCGAAAGACGCGAAGATTGTAGTGAAGGGCGCATACTTTGTATTGGCAAAAATGACCAATTCAGGAGAACATGAACATTAAGCACGGGCAAAAATCTTAAATAAAACACTTATGCGATACATTATAATATTAAGCCTGATTCTATCGTGGAATTATGCTGATTCGCAAAACAAAATATTTTATAAGTCAGCAGATGTATATAACTATGTGGTACCTGAGCAGGGAATAAAGAAAATACGAACACCCTGGGGCAATCACGGAAGATTTCTGCTGCTGATTAAGAATGATGAAAGCAAAACAAAAATCAGGAAAAAGGACTTATGGGGTTTCCAAAATGCACAAAAAAAGTTACTTCGGTTTTCTCAGGGGAACACTTACGAGATTGTTGATAGCATCGCCCTAGTGATAATTTATAAAACGTATAGTCCTAAACCTGTTTATTACTTCAGTGAAAGTTTAGAAAGCAAGGTACTATTATTGGAAAAGAAAAAAATGATAAAGACACTTGGTATTGATAAGTTCAATCAATTGTATAAAAAATCGCCTTTAATCAGAACATTGACCTGATATAAAACAGCATGTACTCAATTTTTGTTGGAAGTTTATTGATCAGCCTGCTTCATGCAGTGATTCCCAACCATTGGTTGCCGGTATTGGCTATTGGCAGAAAAGAAGGCTGGAGCCTGGCAGAGACCTCTCGTATTACTTTCATTGCAGGTATGGCCCATGTAATCAGTACAATAATTATTGGCGTGCTGCTTGCTATGATAGGCAGCGAACTTACCACACATATCGAGGACTTTACTAAAATAATCGGCCCTTCTATTTTGATATTGATTGGACTTTATTTTGTCAGACAACATTACACTCATCATCATTTTCATTTGGAGAAAATGCAAATTGAAAGGAAGAGCAAAGGTGCTGTTGTCACCGCATTGGTCATTGTTATGTTTTTGTCTCCCTGCATGGAGATTGAAGCCTATTTTTTGCTTGCAGGTAGTAAAGGCTGGTATTTCCTTGTTACGATTGCTGGCTTATATTCAATCATAACTATTGCAGGAATGCTGATCTGGATAAGGATAGCTTACCAGGGCTTACTAAAATTAAACTGGCACAAATGGGAACATAATGCCGGAATCATTACCGGCCTTGTATTAATTATTACAGGAATTATTTCATTTTTTATTAATTGATTCTATATGGCACACAATCACGAT
>Ga0116178_10003736_pt1 | contig 11440 bp, 9 predicted proteins | sample AD_STIC12_MetaG_FD_89880 | JGI IMG/M metagenome (GOLD analysis project Ga0116178, IMG submission 89880) | Active sludge microbial communities of municipal wastewater-treating anaerobic digesters from USA - AD_STIC12_MetaG | ecosystem: Engineered > Bioreactor > Anaerobic > Digestate | place: USA... | reverse complement strand
TGGGCCGAACAGTTCGTTGGCGAACTGGGGTTGAAAGAACTGTTTTCCGGTTCCGCCCGTCCCGTGCAATATCATCACGGCATTGGAGATGTTTCCGTCATTATCACGGCGCGGGGTGCCTAGGCTGGTATAACGGATTTTGAGATCGGATAACTTCTCACCGCTGCCAAAGGCGAATTCGGAAAAAACGGCATCGCCTTCCTTCGCATCCGGTGTTTGCGCATGTGCAGGCGAAGAATGCATTGCGAGAATGCCAAGCGAAGCGAGTAATAATTTGCGCATCGGGATATGCTAACGGGCTATCCCATCAGGTCAAGCTATTGCCCGAATTGGGCTTCCCCTGCGACGCGTAATGCTTCGCGTGCCGCGGCGATCAGGGCACCTGCCTTTGCTTCACATTCTTTCTGCTCATATTCAGGGTTGCTGTCGGCGACGATTCCAGCGCCGGCCTGCACATGCATGACACCGTCTTTAACAACCGCCGTTCGCAACACGATGCAGCTATCCATATCGCCATTGGGAGAGAAATAGCCCACCCCGCCTGCATAAGCGCCACGCGTTTCCGGTTCCAGTTCTGCGATGATTTCGCATGCGCGCACCTTGGGCGCGCCACTAACGGTACCTGCGGGGAATCCGGCAAACAAAGCGTCGATCGCATCCTTATCGTCCGCGAGTTCCCCCACCACGTTGGACACGATGTGCATCACATGGCTGTAGAATTCGACCATATAGCTGTCGGTCACCGTTACGCTGCCGCCCTTTGTGACACGGCCGACGTCGTTGCGGCCCAGGTCGAGTAACATCAAATGTTCCGCCCGTTCTTTGGGATCCGCCAGCAGGGACGCCTTGTTTTCCGCATCCTCCATACTGTTTTTCCCGCGGGGCCGTGTTCCGGCGATTGGGCGAATGGTCACTTCGCCACCGCGTGCACGCACCAGAATTTCGGGGCTAGATCCAATTAGGGCAAAGCCGGGAAGGTCGATGAAATAGAGAAATGGCGACGGATTAATCCGGCGTAAGGCGCGGTATAGATCAATTGGCGGCAGCGAGAATGGCGCAGTAAAGCGCTGCGCCAGAACAACCTGAAAGATATCGCCCGCCTCGATATAATCTTTGGCTTTGGCAACCATCGTCCCATATTGGCCTTCAGGCAGTACCGGGTTGAGTTGAATCGATTGTGGGTCAAAGTGCTCCGCACCCGCGACGTTTTTAGATACAGCCGCTTCAAGCAGCCGTTCGGTCTCATCAAGACGCTCATGTGCCAGCGCGACAGCTTTTGCATCGTCGGCACCCGTCCAAACGGGCGATACAAGAAACATCTCATCTTTCAGGCGGTCGAATACCAAGATGACCGTTGGCCGGACGAAAAGCATATCCGGCAGTTCCAACTGGGACTGTGCTGCGCGCGGCAGTTTTTCGACAAGACCGATGGTTTCATAGCCGAAATAACCCACCAGACATGCCAGAGCAGGAGGTAGTTCGGCAGGAACATCCATACGGCATCGAGTTGCCAGCGCGCGTAAGGCGTCCAACGCTGGCAGGGCTTCCTGCTCAAACGCATCCCGCTTCGTCAACCATTCCCTATTGATCTCGGCTTTCTGTCCCTGCGCACGAAACACCAAGTCGGGCGCTAAACCGATGAGGCTATGACGGCCACGCGTCTCTCCCCCTTCGACCGACTCCAGGATGAAATCCCCACGTTCGGTTTCAAAAAGCTTGAGCGCGGCAGATACCGGCGTTTCGGTATCTGCAATGCGTTTACGCCAGACGAGGGCGGGTTTAGTTTCCGTCACGGTTGGTCAGGCGCGCTCGTAGTTCTGCGATGCCATCGTCATTTTTCGTGACACCGACGTCCTTGGCCGCAGCCGCAATCAATTGAGCGCCATATTCGGTTTGCAGCAGCCCAGAGATTTCTTGCTTACGTGCAAGCAACATTTCCGCGTTTCCGCGCGCATCGCCTTTTACGACATCGGTTAGATATACAATGTACCAGCCACGGTTTCCTCCACCCTGCAACGTTTTCGCCGTTCCTTTTTTCATGGCGAACATCATCGCAACCGGGGGAGCAATCTGTTGTCCTTGGCGTGACAAATCGGCCCGTGTACCTTTGATGGATTCAATCTGCGCGCCCTGAATATTGGCCGCGGATAGGGCGGTCTGAAGAGGCTGTCCGCCATCTACCGCCTTGCGAATCCGTTCGGCTGCAGCACGCGCGGCCTTTGCACCTTCGGCAAGAGCCCATTGCTGTTGCACGATCGGACGTACATCCGCGAGGGGCGGGGGAGCAGCTTCGTCGAAGTCGGCAACCGCGATCATCGCGAATTTTTCGCCGGGAACGAGCTCAACCAATTGGGCTTCACCATTTGTATCCAACTGGAAAGCTGCAGGCAGAATGACCTGCATTTCCGGAATTGGCTTATAGCCAGGGTTGGCCGTGTTTTGGCCGTTTGCCAGCAACTTGGGCGACGTTTCGACCTTCAATCCATTTTGCTTTGCCATATCGGTAATGGTCGAGCCGTCCGCGAAGGAATCTTCAATCTCGGCCGTCATTTCGGTGAGCATTTCTTCGCCACGGGTCTTGGTCAATTCGGTTTCAATTTCGGCACGCGCGGCTGCGAGCGATTTTGCCGCCACCTGGTTAATCGCATCGACGCGAACAACCGCCCAACCCAGTTTCCCACGCGCAGGTTTTGCTACGGTGCCCTTGGCGGCTGCAAAGACTGCATCTGCAATTGCGGGAGACGCGGTTCCGGCAAGGTTCGCCTTGGCAACGTTATTCATTGTCGTCACGGCCAACCCCAAGCCATTGGCTACTTCGGCAAGCGATTTGCCTGCCGTCACTTGCGCAACGACCGATTTGGCGGCGGCTTCGGTGGGAACAATAACCTGGCTGATGTTGCGGGTTTGTGAGGCCGCATATTTCGCTGCATTGGCTTTATAGTAAGCCGCAATATCTGCCTCGGAAGGCTTCGCCCGGGCGGTGATAATGGATTTATCGAATATTGCGTAACTGATTGCCCGTTTTTCAGGAATCGTGAACTTGGCCGCATTGTCGTTGTAATATTTGGCCAGAACCGTTTCGCTCGGGGGGTTTGGAGGGAAAAATGCGGTCGAAGGAATGGACGCTACCTGACCGGAACGCTGCTCCAAAACTAGCGACGCATAGGGCAATACCATGCTGTCCGGCGCAGCTGGTCCGCTGGCGGCCGCAGGGATGATCTGTTGTGCAAAAAGATTCTGGGTGATGTCGTCCCGGATTGCTTGCTCGCTCACGCCGATTTGTTGCGCGAATGCGCGGAAAGCTTCGGCACTGAATTTTCCGTCGAGACCCATAGCACCGGGAAGCTTGCGAATTTCCGATCCTATAAGACGATCGCTCACCGCCACGCCATATCGTGTGCCGAATTCGGCTAGAGCATAACGGCTGATAAGCTGTTCGAGGGTAGAATCGAGACCGCCGCCTTCAACGAAATTTGCCATATCCAAGGTGGGGTTGTTTTGGCGTTCGGCGCGCAGTCTGTTGTCGAGCGCGTCGTTCAATTCGCCCAATGTGATGTTGCGATCGCCAACACGAGCGACGTTTCCGCCGCTCAAACCACCAAAGCTGCTTGATCCTGTTACATCACCCAATGCAAAGGCAATGGCGATCATTCCGACAAAGAGGAGCGCAATCACCGCTCCGAATTTTGAATTTATAAGCGAACGGATGGAACTGATCATGAACTGCGTTTTCCAGACAAATGGCGCGGATGCGTTGAATTTGGTGTCGCTTTAGGCGGCAAGGCATCCGCAATCAAGGGATAGACTTGCAGGAAATGCGGAAACGAGGGCATAGCGCGCTCAGATTCGGGAATATGCCAAATGGGAGCAGGGCTATGCGCAAATTTATCGTCGGTAATTGGAAGATGAACGGAACATCGGCAGATCTGGCAGAAATTGAAGCCATTGCGGCAATGGCAACATCCTATGCCGCGTCCGTCGATAGCGCATTGTGTATTCCAGCCACTCTGATTGATCGCGCAACGTCGCGGCTTCTCGAGTACACCCTGGGTGGTCAGGATTGCCACATGCAGGTGTCCGGGGCGCATACTGGATGTGTATCTGCCGAGATGTTGGCCGATGCAGGGGCTGCATTGACGTTAGTGGGGCATAGCGAGCGTCGTGCAGGGCAGAATGAGACCGACGCGGATATCCGTGGTAAGGCACAGGCAGCTCAAAATTCGGGACTGAAGGTCATCATTTGCGTCGGTGAAACTTTGGAAGAGCGCGATGCCGGCCAGGCGTTGGAAATCGTTCTCGGTCAGGTTCAAAAGTCGGTACCGGATGAAGCGGGTTCAGACTGGCTCAGCATCGCCTATGAACCTGTATGGGCCATTGGGACGGGGCGCATACCTGAAGACTCGGATGTCGCGGAGATGCATGGGGCTATTCGGGAACAACTCGTCGCACGCTTTGGTCCAGACGGAAAAAAAATATCAATATTGTACGGCGGCTCCATGAATGGAGATAATGCACCGATGCTTTTAGCCATTCCCAATGTCGACGGTGGTTTGATTGGAGGGGCCAGTCTGACCGCAACGAAATTCGAACCGATTTTGGCCGCAGCAGCAAAATCCTCTTAAGAGCATTGAAGATTGCGGGTGCGGTCGCTATGTGGGCCGCATCAACGGCGGACCGCCACATTTAATCGTTCGGAATTTTTCATGGGTATTTTCCATTTCCTCATTGTTGTGCAAGCCATCATCGCGGCTTCACTGGTTGGCGTTATCCTGATGCAGCGTTCCGAAGGTGGTGGTCTTGGCATGGGCGGAAGCCCCTCGGGCCTTATGTCGGCACGCGGTGCGGCAGATTTCATGACCCGCCTTACAACGATTTTGGCGACGCTTTTCATTTTGCTGTCAATTTCGCTCGCTTTCGTGGCCGCTCGCGAAGGTGGAACGGCAAAGATCGATACCTCGCTTGAGCGTACCGAAGTTCCGGCAGCGCCTGCGGCTCCTGTGGCGGCAACGCCTGCACCTGTCGAGAAGACCGCTCCCGCAACCGAGGTTCCACTCGACAAATAATTGGGTTGAGTGCGTAAAATCGTTTTTTGCACATATTTATTTGTGCAGGATAGATTCGCCCGCTTGTCTTTTCCGTTAAAGGCGTCTTAGGCCTTTACCCCCATGGCACGGTTCATTTTTATCACCGGTGGCGTGGTCTCCTCGCTTGGCAAAGGTCTTATGGCGGCTTCGCTCGCCGCGCTTTTGCAGGCGCGTGGGTACCGCGTACGCATCCGCAAATTCGATCCCTATCTCAATGTCGATCCGGGCACGATGTCGCCCTATCAGCATGGGGAAGTTTACGTCACCGATGACGGTGCGGAAACCGACCTTGATCTGGGGCATTATGAACGTTTTACGGGCGTATCTGCGCGGCAGTCGGACAACATCACCTCGGGTCGGATTTACCAGACCATCATCCAGAAGGAACGACGCGGCGATTATCTGGGTGCAACGGTGCAGGTAATTCCGCACGTTACGGATGCGATCAAAGAATTTGCCAAAGCGGAAACCGATGATCTGGATTTCGTTCTGTGCGAAATTGGCGGCACCGTAGGCGATATCGAATCGCTGCCCTTCATCGAAGCGATCCGCCAACTCCGTAACGAATTGGGCCGTGAACTTACATTATCGGTTCATGTGACACTGGTTCCCTATATTGCCGCGGCAGGCGAACTGAAGACAAAGCCAACGCAACATAGTGTGCGCGAATTGACATCACTGGGAATCCAGCCCGATGTACTATTGTGCCGGTGTGAGCATCCCTTGCCCGAAAATGAGCGTGCGAAGATCGCGGCCTTTTGTAACGTGCGCAAGGAAGCGGTTATCCCGGCATTGGATGCGAAGAGCATCTATGCCGTCCCGCTACAATATCATGCAGAGGGGCTTGATAATGAAGTTCTGCGTGCCTTCGGTCTCGATTATTCCGGAGAGCCGGACTTGTCCCGTTGGGAAGATATTATCGAGCGGCAGTCCAACCCCGAAGGTGAAGTCACCATTGGGGTCGTCGGGAAATATGTCGGCTTGGCCGATGCCTATAAATCCTTGAACGAAGCGCTTGTCCATGGCGGGTTGGCCAATCGGGTAAAGGTCAATATCAAGTGGATTGATGCGGAGCTATTCGCACAGTCTGAGGCCGAGATTGCCGCCGCTCTGGAACCGATGCACGCTATTCTGGTGCCAGGTGGATTTGGTGAACGCGGCTCGGAAGGCAAGATCGCGTCTGTGAAATTCGCGCGGGAACGGCAAGTGCCGTTCTTCGGGATATGCCTAGGCATGCAGATGGCCTGTATAGAAGGCGCGCGTAACACCGCGGGAATTGCCGAAGCTTCAAGCACGGAATTTGGGCCTACTGAAGAACCTGTGGTCGGCATAATCACCGAATGGATGGCCGAAGAAGGCTTGCAAAAGCGTGAGGCTGGCGGGGATTTGGGCGGTACGATGCGGCTTGGTGCCTATGACGCCAAGTTGAGCGGCAACAGCCATGTGGCGAACATTTACGGCGCAAATGATATCTCGGAACGCCATCGTCATCGTTATGAAGTAAACGTCCATTATAAGGACGCACTGGAATCAGGGGGACTTGTCTTCAGTGGGATGTCACCGGATGGCGAACTGCCTGAAATTGTTGAACGACCGGAACATCCGTGGTTTATTGGGGTTCAGTTTCATCCGGAGCTTAAGTCGAAACCTTTTGCTCCACATCCTTTATTCGCGAGCTTTGTCGAGGCCGCAGTGAAACAAAGCCGTTTGGTCTGATAACAAAATATTGACATATTGCCGTTAACCCATGTTGTTGTAACGGGGTGTCAATTCAGTTTCATATCCAGTGGGCCCAATTGCGACCCGGGCTGATTGGATGGGAAGGGCGCATATGTGCCCGGGGCGGTCGAGAAGTCGACCGCCCCGAACCATTTTCCTAAATTAGGCGACCTTGCTGCCCTTTTTCTTCGAATCGTCATGCTCAATGACGGTAGGGGCCGTCTGGCCGCCGATTTCGATCTTGCGCGGCTTCAGCGCTTCCGGAACCTCGCGCACCAAGGAAATCAACAACAGACCGTCGGCCATGTCGGCATTGGTCACATGGATGTGATCAGCCAATTGGAAGCGCCGTTCGAAATTGCGGCTTGCAATGCCCATGTGGAGAAAGTCACGATTGTCGTTGCTATCGGCATTCTTGCTGCCAGTCACGACGAGCAAATTCTGCTGGGCGGTGATTTCAATTTCATCCGGCTTGAAACCGGCGACAGCGACAGTGACCTGGTAGTCATTCTCACCGGTCCGCTCGATATTGAACGGCGGATAATTTTCGTTCTGGGCGATACGACCTGTGTTCTCAAGCAGTTCAAACAGGCGATCAAAGCCAACAGTGTTGCGGCGATAGGGGGTAAAATCAAAACGGTTCATGTCAAATTCTCCATCAAGCAATTTGGTTTTTTTGCAGGCCCGTTGTGGCACCTGCGGTCATGTTTGGACCCTTTTGGGCGTCCGGATGACAAGATGGTAAAGTCGGGGCATATTTCAAGAGGGCAAAAAACAAGGCCGCCCGAAATATCGGACGGCCTCGCTCTGCAGCTTTGCTAGCGCAATATTTTCAGTCCTCTACCGATCCCCATCGGCGGGTCTGATTTTTTCCCCCTGAACCCTCGGCCACATGGCGGTCGACGAATTCACATGCCTTTTCCGCCCTAGACCGATTCTTTGCAAACGGAACCGGACGTCGGGCCGCGCTTTTTCAAAAGCTGTTGCAAGGCTGCAACAACGCTTGCCAGCGGCTTTGGCGACTCCTAAGAGCGCAACATGCCTGAAATGCTGAATAAAGACGCTTTATGATCCTCTCGCGTTACGAACGGATGGTCACCCGCCGATATCTTTTGCCGAATAAGGGTGAGGGATTCATCTTTCTGGTGGCGAGCATCAGTCTGGTCGCCGTCGCGTTGGGTGTTGCCGCGCTGATTATCGTCATGAGCGTAATGAACGGATTTCGCGCCGAGCTGTTTGACAAGATTGTTGGCCTGAACGGGCATGCGGTCGTCCAAGGATATGGCGGGCGACTACAAGATTGGCGGCAAGTTCTGAAAGATGTACGTGAAACGCCCGGCGTCACAGGTGCGACGGCTTTAATCGAACAGCCTCTGCTGACAACCTACGAAGGCCGGGTCGAAGCTATACTTGCGCGCGGGATGTCGGTGCAGGATATTCGGAATAACGAGACGCTCAACGGCAAAACGGTTGCTGGTGACTTGGGCGCGCTTCGTGCCGATGAAGACAAGGTAGCAATCGGATCGCGCCTTGCCCAAAATTTAGGTGTGCAGGTTGGCCAGAGCATCACGATTATCAATCCCGCCGGCCGAACCACACCCTTTGGAACTGTGCCACGCGAGATTTCCTATGAGGTTGCCGCCATTTTCGAAGTTGGCGTCTATGATTATGACAAGGCCTTTGTCATTATGCCGATTGAACGCGCACAGATATTGATGCTGCTCGGCGATGAAGTTGGCATGATCGAAATCAAAACCAACGACCCCGACAAGGTAAATGAAATTTTGCGGCCACTGCTGTCGAAAATCGAAAACAAAGCCATGATTGTGGATTGGAAAAGTATGAACGCATCATTGTTCGAGGCGTTGGCGGTCGAACGGGTGGCGATGTTCGTGGTCCTGTCCATCATTGTCTTGGTTGCTGTGTTCAATATCCTGTCGTCGCTCATCATGCTGGTCCGGGCGAAAACACGGGACATCGCGATATTACGAACCATGGGTGCATCCCGGAAGTCTCTCTTGCGCATATTCATGATGGTCGGACTGCTCATCGGGTCCGCGGGCATCGTCTTGGGTCTGATATTGGGCGCTATATTTCTGTATTTCCGCCAATCCGTTGTCAATTTTGTGCAATTCGTCACAGGCCAGAACCTGTGGGATCCGTCCATCCGCTTTCTGACGGAGTTGCCTTCGCGAACAGATCCTATGGAGGTTCTTGCAATTTGCGGTCTGGCTTTGCTGTTCAGCTTCTTGGCGACGTTGTACCCAGCTCTGAAGGCCGCAAGCACCGATCCGGTACAGGTGTTGCGTTATGAGTAAGATTGTCGAAATATCCGATGTCCGCCGCACATTTGTGCAGGGCGACGTCACCATCGAAGTCCTTCGGGGCATCAATTTGTCCGTGGGTGACGGAGAACTTGTTGCGCTATTGGGCCCGTCCGGATCCGGAAAATCAACGCTGTTGCAGGCAATTGGCCTTCTCGAAGGTGGATTTGCCGGATCTATTAAGTTGGACGGTGAAGAGGTCAGTTCGAGCAGCGTGGATCGGCAGACGGAGATACGGCGCGAAAAATTGGGCTTTGTGTACCAGTTCCATCACCTGCTTCCAGACTTCGACGCCTTGGAGAATGTTATTCTACCGCAGTTGATTGCGGACGCAGCGCCAGATGAGGCAGAAGACCGTGCAAAGCATTTGCTCAGCAAACTAGGATTAGCCGAACGTCTGCACCACAGGCCATCAAAGCTATCAGGTGGTGAGCAACAACGTGTAGCTGTCGCGCGTGCGTTGGCGAACCGGCCGAAATTGGTTCTTGCCGATGAGCCAACCGGTAATCTCGACGAGCATACTGCAGATATTGTACTGGGTGAATTCATGGCACTTGTCCGGGGTGAGGGATCGGCCGCCATTGTGGCCACCCATAACGAACGATTGGCCGCAAAAATGGATCGCGTGTTCCGGTTGCACGAAGGCGTACTTACATAGATCAAATGTTGGTCGTAATATTAGTTTGAGAGGAATGGATATGGGCGTTTATGATTACCGTGTAAAAATGCCTGGGGGACGCGAAGAGGCCATGTCGGAACATGCCGGCAAAGTTCTGCTCATCGTAAATACCGCGTCTAAATGTGGATTTACGCCTCAATATGCAGGCCTTGAAAAGCTTTTTAAAAAATATGGTGACCAAGGGTTCGAAGTCCTGGCATTCCCGTGCAATCAATTTGGGGAGCAGGAACCCGGTGACGAAGAAGAGATCAAGAATTTCTGCTCGCTGACCTATGATGTGTCGTTTCCGCTTGCCGCAAAAATCGATGTGAACGGCAAAGACGAAGACCCGCTTTGGCATTATCTGAAACAGCAGCAGGCCGGCCTTATGGGGTCGCGCGGAATTAAATGGAATTTCACGAAATTTCTGATTGATCGCAAAGGCAATGTGGTCGCGCGGCATGGGCCGCAGGTCAAGCCGGAAGCTTTGGCGAAAGATATTGAGCGGCTGTTACAGGAACCAGTCTGATCACCAAGTGGATCCGCTGCACTATCGCACATTTGTCCACAACGAACCGCTGGTCTGAAATTGCCAAAAGGGGCCAGTCCATATTAAGTTCTGTAGCATGAGCTATGTGCCCTTTGTCCCTTTGCGCGTTTTTTCCGCTTACACCATGTTGGAAGGCGCGATTGAACCTAAGGCGATTGGCGAAGCAGCCAAAAAGCTCGGTTTTCCGGCAATCGCGATTTGCGACCGAAACGGGCTTTATGGCGTCATGCCCTTTCAGGATGGTGCAAAAGCCAAGGGAGTTCAGCCCTTAATCGGGACTTTGCTGGGCGTTGGACGGCCCGGAAGCGATGGTCACTTCATTCGCGACTGGTTGGCGCTCTACGCACAGAACGAACGGGGATATCATAATCTGTGTCGGCTTGTCTCGATGGCGCATCTCGATCGTCCCGAAGATTTTGATGCCCATGTCACATTAGAACAATTGGCCGATTTTACCGAGGGGTTGATTGCCCTAACTGCCGGCAGCGAAGGTGCTTTGGCTCAACTGCTCGCAGACGGACAAGTTAGCGCTGCCGTTGAATATACCGAAAATTTACAGGCCCTCTTTCCCGGTCGACTATATATCGAGTTGTCCAGACGAAATAATCCGATTGAGGATGCGGCAGAGGATGCTTTAATCGATCTCGCATATCAGCATGACATCCCGCTGGTCGCAACGAATCCTGCCTTTTTTGCCGAACCCGAATTTTTCGACGCCCATGATGCGATGCTGTGCATTTCGGATGGCGAATATGTCGAAAACATGGATCGTCGGCGCAGTAGCCGCGACACATGGATCAAAACCGGCAGGCAAATGGGCGAGCTATTCGCCGATATCCCCGAAGCCATCGCAAACACCCTGGTCATTGCGCGCCGTTGCGCAGCCTTGGCGCCCTACCGCAACCCAATTCTACCAAGCTTGGCCGGAGACAAGGAAGCTGAAGAACTGCAGCTGCGCGAGGATTCGCGGATTGGTCTGGAAAAGCGCCTAGAGACGGCGGGCATAACGGATGAGGCGGCGCGAAAGGTATATTTTGACCGGCTGAAATTTGAAGCCGATGTTATTTGTTCGATGGGCTTTTCGGGCTACTTCCTGATCGTTGCC
>Ga0116178_10003733_pt1 | contig 11452 bp, 7 predicted proteins | sample AD_STIC12_MetaG_FD_89880 | JGI IMG/M metagenome (GOLD analysis project Ga0116178, IMG submission 89880) | Active sludge microbial communities of municipal wastewater-treating anaerobic digesters from USA - AD_STIC12_MetaG | ecosystem: Engineered > Bioreactor > Anaerobic > Digestate | place: USA... | reverse complement strand
TTTACGCAAGTTTGATATTTTGTATTTACAAATGTTTTATATTCGTTGCGTAAATAAGACGTTATGCGGCATAGTAAGAGACCGAGTTACCGGTCAAAGATTCATTAACTAATTGACTTCTTTAAAAATATAAACAGACTAAAAATTCAACACAGAGTAACCTGAAAATCTGTAACAGAGTAAGGAGCGGATACCGAAAAGCTTTACGAGTAGGTTAAAAACCAAATTTCAATTTTATGAAAAAGTATTTATTTTTTGCGATTTTTTTAGCGAGCGGTGTATTTACATTAAATGCACAGACAAAAAGTGAGTTACAAATTGGACTGGCTATGCCTCAAGGCGATTTTGCCGATGATGACGAGGACGATGCTATCTTTGATGGTTCAGGTGTAGCCAGTACTGGATTATATGTGGGCTACAAATTGTTATCACCATTAAAAACCGATGGATTGTTTTGGACACTTAACGCTGGAATCATGTATAATGATTTGCAAAGCGACTTCAAAGATGATTTAGAGGATGAAATGGATGATGCTGATGATTTTAGTTTACCAAAATACTTAAATGTACCTATATTAGCCGGGCTGCAATATGAAAAGTCATTATCAGACGGTTTCAAACTATACGGTGAAGCTGGATTAGGACTAAATATCTTAAAACTAACTAATTTATCGGCTTCAGAAGAGGATTATGAGTATTCAATGACATTTAAACCTTCTGTAAAATTAGGGTATAAAATTGGAGCAGGAATTGTTCTCCAGGATAAATATACAATATCTTTGAACTACTTGGGCTTGGGTTCACACAAAGTTAAATATGAATCTGAAGTAGAATATGACGGGGATAGAGAACGCGATGATGATAAATTTGAAAAGGCACTTTCTGTAAGTTCTTTGAATATCACTTTTGGTATTCGGTTTTAAATTCTTGAAATAAACTACGACCGCATAACAAAGTGTAGCAGCAATAAGGGTTTCAGTGGTAATTCGAGCATCCTACCCCGCTCAAACTTCGGTGTAGGTGGACAGGATAACCGCCCGCAATCCCTTACTGCTGCTACACTCAACGTTGGCAACCATAGTAAAGATACGACCATCAACAAATTAAACTTTAGAATATGATTAAACAGATTTACAGATTTTTGAACCCAAAATTTCAAAATTTATTTCTTGAGTATAAAGTGGATTTCAAACCACGATATGGATATGGAAAACCTGCCCATCAAGATTTATACAAGATTATTGATTCAAATCGTGATAAATACAGAGACTTGATAAATAAGTCGTTATCCTATAAAGATAAAATTTGGACAATTCAGGATTCAAGCAAGGAAACTGATTCAACCAAACCTTCATGGAATAATGGATTTTTGCCAGGACTCGATATTATTGGCATTTACACTTTGATTTCAGAGTTTAAACCTAAAAAATACATTGAGATTGGTTCAGGTAACTCGACAAAAGTTGCATACAAGGCAAAGACTGAGCAAAACCTAATGACTGAGATTGTTTCAATAGACCCAATGCCTCGTGCAGAGATTGACAATTTAGCGAATAAAATAATTCGAGAGCCATTTGAAAATATTGACCTAACTATTTTGGACGAGTTAAATGAAAACGACATTCTTTTTGTGGATAACTCTCATCGGATTTTACCGAATTCTGATTCAATGGTTTTTTATTTGGAGATTCTCCCAAGATTGAAAAAAGGAGTGATTGTTCATATTCACGATATTTATTTGCCCTATGATTATCCTCAATTCATGTGCGATAGATTTTATTCAGAACAGTATGGATTAGCTATGTATCTACTTGCAAATCCAGAAAAATATGATACAATTTTACCGAACTATTTCATTTTCGAAGATAAAGAACTTTCTGACTTGATTTCTCCAATTTGGAATCATGATACTTTAAAAGGAGTTGAGAAACATGGAGGCTCATATTGGATAAGAATTAACAAATGACAAAGAACTACGGTTGCCAACACATGGTATAGTGCATGCGGGTTTCAGAGGTTTTCGAGCGTTTGTGGCTCGTAAAAAAAAGTCGATGTAAACTGATAGGAAATAGCCTCGTAATCCCGCACGACACCATACCATCAACGTTAAAGGCAAGCGTAAAAATGACCGTGCTTCGTGAACAATGACGCACTACTTTGAAACTTTATGCAATCAATAACTTGACAGGTGGACAGACATATAAAAACGACTTTGCAACTGGACAGCGGACAACTTTACGGACACGACAGCCCAACGCTTCGTGTTTTAATTTTTTTTCCCACCGCACAAAAAATTTTAAAATTCTTTGGCAGCAGCACAAGCGGCACATTTGCGGTTGCCTCAACTCCACAAAGCAGCCCGAAGGCAACCTCAAAAGAGCCGCTTTTTTCCATCACTCAAAAACATTTTCCATATTTTAGCGACTGATTTATAAATGAAAAAACTCTCCGACATACCTAACATTGATAAACCCCGTGAAAAACTTGCATCACGTGGCATTCAGGCATTATCAAGCCATGAGCTTATTATGGTTTTGCTTGGAAGTGGTACAATTGGCAGAGATGTTTCAACCCTTGCAAAAGACATTTTAAAGGTAATTGAAACTGAAAAGGAAAACATTACTTTAGAAAAACTGACAAAAATACCCGGAATTGGTAAAGCTAAAGCAGGTCAAATACTCTCAGCATTTGAATTGGCAAAACGCTATCTGATAAAAGAAGAAAAGAAAATCAGGAACACGGACGACATACTTTCACTTGTAAAAGACATCCGGGATAAAAAACAAGAGCACTTTATTACAATTACCTTAACGGGTTCATCTTCGTTAATTGAAAAAAGAGAGGTGTTCAAAGGCACGGTTGATTACAGCGTGGTGCATCCGAGAGAAATTTTTGCCGATGCAATTGCTGACAGAGCAGCAGGAATTATTTTTGTGCACAATCATCCTGCTGATGATGCAAAACCATCGGAAGAGGATATAAAACTTACAGAAAATCTTTGCCAAGCAGCAAAATTGATGGGTATTCAGGTAATTGACCATATCATTGTTACCAAAAATGAACATTTCAGTTTTCAGGCAGAAGGACTGTTAAATAACAAATAAAAAATGGAAAATCTTACAAAATACGAAGTAGAACACATCATTGAACTCCTCAATAACGGGCAAGCATTGCCAGAGGATTACAAATACAAACTCTTTCCTGTTAAGCAAAAGGAATATGAGTTGGTTTATGGTGGCAAAATGCGCAGGGAAGATATTTTAGCAAACGAGGACGGAGTTTTTCCTGTGCCTTTACAGATTGAAAAAACATTTAACGGCAAGCGTGAGCAATGGAAAGACGGCTGGAAAAACATTATTGCCTTTGGCGATAATTTGCAATTCCTGAAAACGATTTACGAAAACAAAGACCCACTGATAAAAAATAAAGTTAAAGGAAAAGTAAAGCTAATATACATAGACCCGCCTTTTGGAACTGGTGATGAATATGATGGGAGTCAAGGCCAAAGAGGATATTCTGCCAAAACAAAAGGAGCAGATTTTGTTGAATTTATAAGAAGAAGAGTAATTGTTGCAAAAGAAATATTAGCTCATGATGGAAATTTTTTAATGCGAATTGACTATCACTTTGGAGATTATGTCAAAGTTTTGCTAGATGAAATATTTGGAAAATCAAATTTTAAAAATGAATTTACAGTAAATAGAGTTTCTAAAAAAGGATTCGCTAATAGAACTACATTTAAAGCAGCAAAATATCCACAAGCAACTGACAAAGTATTTTGGTATGTGAAAACAGATGACTATCACTTTGAAATAGTTAAAATACCGAAAGAGGCAGAAAAAGAAAAATGGCATTCTATGGATACAATGGATATTAATCCTAAACCTCGTCCACGAAAAATACTTGGAAAAATGATGTTAGCACCGACTGGTAGAAAATGGATGTTTAGCCAAGAGAAAATTGATGAAATGGAAAAAAGAGGTTTGATTAGATTAAATTCAAAAGGTATTCCACAATACAAGGTAAGGAATCAGGATTTTGAGTTACTTGATACAAATTGGACTGATATTGCTGGATATTCTTTTTTAACAGGTTATCCTACAGAAAATGCTGAAGTTCTATTGGATAGAATTATTAGATCCTTTTCTCAAGAAGGCGATATAGTAATGGATTTTTTTGGAGGTTCAGGAACAACAGCAGCGGTTGCAGAAAAACTAAATCGCAAGTGGATAGTTTGCGACATCGGCAAACTTTCTTTTTACACAATGCAAAAACGGATGCTTAACATTGAAACAAGCAAGTCGCTTGAAAACCCGAAACAGCAATACGGCAAGCCGGCAAAAAGTTTTGTCACGGTAAATACAGGGCACTACGACCTTGAAAAAGTTTTCAATCTGCAAAATCAGGAGTATTGCGATTTTGTGATGGAGTTGTTTGAAGTTGAACCAAAGAAGAAAACAATCAGCGGGATTCAGATTGACGGAGAAAAAAAAGATGGCTTCAATGTAATCATCTGGCAATATTGGAAGTTCAAAGACAGCATGGTGGATGAAGATTATTTACACGATTTGCACAGCCATATCGGAACAAAAGCAGGCAAACGGGTTTATATCATTGCACCTGCCAGTTATGTTGATTTCATTTCCGATTACTATGAGATTGGCAATGTGAGATATTATTTTCTGAAAGTTCCTTATCACATTATTCGGGAACTGCACAAAGTGCAATTTAAAAAATTCCGTCAGCCGCAAAGCAAGAGCAATGTAAATGATTTGGAAGATGCAATAGGTTTCCATTTTATGCGTCAGCCCGAAGTAAAAAGTGAATTGAAAGAAAAGAATGGACTATATCACATCACTATAAAAAAATTCCTTTCCGATTTCAGCGAAGAAGAAACCGAGCGAGACATGAAAAATTTTGAAAGTTTGGCAATGGTTCTGATTGATAAAAATTTTGACGGAGAAACTTTTGATATGGACGCCTACTACTTTGCAGAAGACCTCTTACCAAAAAAGAAAAGGAAAGTAGACGAAGAAGAAACTGAAAACTTAAAAGAGGAATTAAAGCATACAAATCAAATTCAATTACCGCCATTACCCAAAAATGAATGCGGTAAAAAACTGATGCTGATTTATGTTGACATTTACGGTAACGAGTTCAAAGAAGAATTTAAGTTAAAAGGAAAATGATACAGGAAATAAAACAATACAAAACCGCTGACCTTGTCTTGCAGGTTTCAAAAAATTACAATCCTGCAACCCTAAATCTTAGTGAATGGGACAGGTATTTAGACATACTTTGCAGCGACCGACAGTATCAAAAAGAAGCCATTCAGACAACAATCATTTTTTTAGCGTCTGGTTTATACAAAAGCATAGATGATTTGGTTGAGGAAAACTGGCACAACCCTAAAATGGTTGAACTGAAAACCCGTTACAATTCCATTGATGATTATCTCCACCATTTACAACTTAAAGGAAAACTTTCCGCAAACATTGATTTGGCAACAGGTACAGGAAAGAGTTATGTGATTTACGGAATTGCACAAATCATGTTGGGTCTTGGCTTGGTTGACAGGGTTTTGGTTTTATGCCCATCCCTGACCATTGAAGATGGTTTAATGGAAAAGTTTAATGCCCTGGCATCAGACCCTGCATTGTTAAAAGCCATACCTGAAGAAAGCAAATACAAAAATCCTTCAATAAAAAATGCCGATGTAACAATTAAAGAGGGGGACATTTGCGTAGAAAACATTCATGCAGTTTATGACCGAACAGGTTCGTCAATAAAAGACAGTTTTAGTGGAAAAGGAAAAACAACTTTAGTAATGAATGACGAAGCACACCATATCTACAACGAAGTTGAGGGCAGAGACAAAGAAGCAAAGAATCTTAAAAAATGGAAAGAATTTTTGTTGAGTCAGGACTATAATTTTCATTACATAGTTGGCTTCACGGGTACGGCATACATTAAAGACGATTATTTCAATGATGTAATTTACCGTTACTCATTAAGGCAAGCCGTAAATGATAAAATGGTTAAGATGGTTGATTATGTAAGCAAGAATGATGATGCAGAAGACGATGTAAAGTTTCAGGAGATTTACGACAACCATCAGGGTAATAAAAACAATTACCGAAAACTTAAACCATTGACAATTCTTGTTACAAAAGATATAACAAGGGCGAAACAGTTAGCAACGCAACTTTCGGAATTTCTCCAAAAAAAAGAACGCTTGACAGAGGAAGAATGTGCGGAAAAAGTTTTAATTGTTACCTCTGCACAAGAGCATAAAGCCAATGTAAGAAAACTCAAAGAGGTTGACAAAAAAGATAATCCGGTGGAGTGGATTGTTTCTGTTTCCATGCTCACTGAAGGATGGGATGTAAAAAATGTTTTTCAGATTGTTCCATGGGAGGACAGAGCATTTAATTCTAAACTTTTAATTGCGCAGGTTTTAGGCAGAGGTTTACGAATACCACCCGAATATCAAACGCCACAACCGAAAGTCCGCATTTTCAATCACGATGCGTGGAGCAGAAACATCAGAGGACTCGTAGATGAAATTCTGGAAATTGAAATGCGCCTTACATCTGCACCACTTTCAAAAGGCGACAGAAAAAAATATCATTTTGAATTGCATCAAATCAATTACGAAAAAGAAGCAATAGAAAAAGAAACCAAAAAGAAAAAACAGGAATTTGATTATACAAAAGGTTACATTGAATTACAATCGCAAGTTGAGGAAGTGGAAAAGGAGGCAGAATATACAAGTTTGGCAGGAGGAGTGCATGCAAAGAAAACACTCATTCTCTACAATACTTATACGATTGATTGGATTGTTAATAAAATTTACGAAGAACTTAAATTGCGAAAATGGGAAGGAAACATTTTGAAACTACCCACCGGTATGTACTCCAAGAAAAAATTACCACCGAAAGATGAAATAAGAAAGATTATTCGTGCATCAATGGACAGAGTTGGAATTAAGGGAGACAGATTAATTGAAAAAAATAAGGAAAAAATTTTAAGTAGTTTCAATACCCTATTACGGAAGACAGGCAAAACAACTGTTTACGAAAAAAAAGCAAAAGAACCATTTAAGATAAGCACAGCATCAATAGAAAAAGAAAGTATAGCGGTTGGAAATTTGCGACATAATTCAACTGCTTTTTACTCTTCTGATTATGTGAAAGAATTAGAAACCGAAGTAAGAGAAATCTTGGATGCGGTAATTGAAGATGAGAGTTTTCCAAAGAGTGCGTCAAGAGAAATAAATGCCTTTTTATTTAAAACACCATTAGACCTTGTATTTACAAAATATGAACCCGAAAGAAAATTTATAGACCATCTTTGCAAAAAAGAAAATGCAGAAAAGATTGAAGCATGGATAAAGTCCAGGGATATGGGCTTTTATTCCATTGAATATTCAATTACATCGGTAGCCGGAAAACATTCAAAGGTACAGACATTCAATCCTGATTTTTTTATCAAACTGAACTATAAAAAAACCACTCATTATGTTTCTGTTGAAATAAAATCAGATGGCGATATAAATCCGGAGAATAAAGCAAAATTAAAGTACGCTAACATTCACTTTAAAAACATTAATGAAGAATTAGCAGCAAGAGACATTAACGAAGTTTATCATTTTCATTTTTTAAGTCCCGCTGATTATATCGTTTTTTTTGAGTATTTGAGAAACGGACAACTTTTAGAAGGTAATTTCAAGAGTGAATTAGAAAATAAATTAGAATCGGAAGAAGTATAGCCAACACACACTTGCTGGCACATTTGCAAGCCGCACAGCCAACCGCACAAATCCAAAGCTTGCAAAAGAGCCAGCAAGTCAGCAGCCCGAAAAGAATTTTAAAATTTTTTGCCGACACTCAAAAGAAAAAAATTAAAACACCCAACAGACAGCAACACAGAACAATGACACGGAAACTCAATACTGACAATGGTTTACAGACACAGGGGTCAAGAACGCCTGCCTTTAACATGGTATTTGCGGCAAGCGGGGTTTCAGTGCCTCATAGGACAGTGAGGTGCGGATATGAAAGTTTGTATCTTCGTAGCAGCGTTAGTGCGGAAACTCCCCGTCAGCGCAAATACCCGAACCGTTGGGTGCAATTGCAGAAGAGCCCCACAACATAAAAAAATCGCATAGATGGATAATAAAATTATAGAATTTATACGAACAAAAGATTACATTTACCTTGGGGAAATAGGTCAAGGAGGAACAGGAAAAACAATCCTCTTGAAAGATGAGATAATTGATGAAACTTTTGTTTGTAAAAAGTACTCTCCATACTATGAAGAACACAAAGATTTATTTTTTAAAAATTTTGTTGATGAAATAAAAATACTTTATAAAATATATCATAAAAACATTGTCAGGGTTTTTAATTATTACCTCTATCCAGAACAAAAAACTGGGTATATATTAATGGAATTTATTGATGGTCAGAATATAAAAACATTTGCGGAGAATAATCCGCATTTGATTAATAATTTATTTGAACAGACCATTGATGGATTCAATTATTTGGAGCAGAATAAGATATTACATAGAGACATTCGACCCGATAATATATTGGTTTCATCCAATGGAGTTGTAAAAATTATTGACTTTGGTTTTGGAAAACGATTAAAGTTTGAGGATGATTTTGATAAAAGTATATCACTTAATTGGCAATTCGAACCACCAAAAGACTTTGAGAACAAATTTTATGATTTTAGAACTGAGATATACTTTATAGGAAAATTGTTTGAAGAGATACTTAAGGAAAACAAAATTGATAATTTTACTTATAAAAGAGTTTTATCGGAAATGATAAAAACGGATTTTAATGAACGCATTTCCAGTTTTTCGCTGATTGAAAGAAACATTCTTTCTGAAGAAAATATAGAATTAGATTTTTCATACGAGGACAAAGAAACTTATAAAAGATTTGCAAGTTCATTGACTTCAATATTCAGTAAAATTGAAAATAGTACTAGATATAATTCTGATTTAGAAAAAATCATTGCTGACTTAGAAGAAATTCACAGAAACTCAATGCTTGAAGATTATATTCAGAATCCAAATTCAATAGCAAGGTGTTTTGTTAATGGAAGCTACAAATACTTTAAACATGTAAAATTTCCAATATATGAATTAAAGGATTTTATAAAATTAATAAAGTCTGTATCTGTTGACAAAAAGAAAATAATATTAAATAATTTATGGCAAAGACTTGATTCAGTTGAAAGATTTACTGATTATAAAGATGATTTACCATTTTAAAAAGCAACAGCACCCAACACACAATATAAAACAGTTGAGATTCAGTGATTTGCAGACGTTTGGTTCCCGCTTCAACTTTCTGCAACGATGGATACGAACGCACTCCGAAAACCCAACCGTTTCATATTGTCAAACGTTGGGTGCAAGTGTAAAAAAATAACGACACATCGGACAATTTGCTATTTAAAGACAAAAAAGGAAAACGAAATAATAAACAGCCCAAGTACAAAACTGCACATTAGTGGTTTATGCAAGTTTGATATTTTGTATTTAAAAATGTTGTATATTCGTTGCGTAAATGAAACGTAATGCAGCATTAATAAAAAAAATGACGACTCAAAAATTGATAGACAAGATCACGAAACAAATTGACCAAATTCTTAATGAAAGCGGATTAATTGTTTTTAGTTCAGTAGACACGCTTGTAAAAGGTGACATATATACTCTTGGACTAAATCCAGGTGGAGAAGCAAAGATTCCAATCATAAAGACGATTTTGGAATTTCCCTCCAGACATCATAATGCTTATATTGACGAAAACTGGGGCAATAGAAAAAAAGCAAAATATCCCGTTGGAGGACACCCACTGCAAAGAAACTTCACCGGACTTATAAGAGCAATCGGCTATGAACCTGACAAAGTATTTAGTTCCAATTTGATCTTTACACGCAGTCGTGGACAAAACAATTCACATTATCCAGACAATGCTAATCTTTGTTGGACAGTTCACAAAGAATTCATTAATATTGTTGACCCAAATTGTTTTATCGTATTTGGTAATTCAAATATTTCACCCTATCAATTCATTAAAGACAAGTATTCCTTAAAAACCAATGACAGCATCAGTAGCGGACACGGTAACTGGAAATGCTTTTCTGCCTCAGGAATAATTGAAGGCAGGGAAAGAATATTAATAGGCATTCCTCATTTAAGCCGCTATTATGTGACAAGACACGACAATGTAATTAAATGGATAACCTCTAAAATCAAATGACATGGCAGCAAAAGTATTTATCGTAGAACAAGAATACAAAGCAAAATATAAAGTATTCTTCGTAGACCAAGACTACAAATAAAAAAAATCATCAATTAATTTGTCCCGGAACTTTAGTAAAGTCGGAGTCTCAAGCAGACGTGAAGGTTTTCATAGTGAATCAAGAGTATAAAGCTGACATTAAAATCACAAGAAAAAACTTTCCAAAATAAATTTAACGCTGCATAACAAAGGCTTTCTGTAATGCGGCATTGCTTCGTGGACAGAAACGCAGTGGACATCAACTTTACCTCTTTTAGACAATGCAGGGAAGCCGCACAGCAGAAAGCCTCAGCCGTTATCTGCCATTGCTGAAGTGAGAATTAAATGAGTCCAATATCAGAAAATCAAAAAACCGAAATCATTGCCTTATTAACGTAAGGCAAACTAAGCAGAGAGCAAATCGCTGCGAAAGCTGGAGAATCTCCAGGAACGATCAGCGCAATCAAGACCCATTTGACAATGGGCACCTATACTGAACCTTCAGTAGCTGAAGAAGTCATCGAGGCGATGGAGACAACTTTTGGGCTTGAACGCGACCTCCAGATTGCTCTGCACTCCAACATTAAACAGCTTGAGCAAGGACTCCTCCGCTGCAGCATGACTCCTGTCGTGTGGCAATCCCATCCCTACCTCTCAACAACACTTACTACTCCCATCCTTAGGTTTATAACACATAACCTTACCGGATTATCTTTTTACTTATTTCTAACACTTACTTTCTTTTTCTCTACGACCACTTTTTTCTTCTTCTACACTACCACACGAGAGGACTAGCTTCGTTGAGCTCTCCGCCGTCTGGCGGATCGGTTCGTGCGGTAGCGGGGCACACATTTGAGTATTGACGAAACATCTCTATCCAATGGTGAGCTTTACACGATTCTGACCAACAAGGCTTCCAAAAGACAAAAAGGCTGTCGTTGCCGTTGTGAAAGGCACAAAGGCCGAAGAAGAAATGGAGGTATTAGACAGGTTGCCCGATATGTTGCTTGATGCCGTTGAGGAGGTAAATCCTATTTCTTTTCGGACGTTTAGCTCAGCCGGTTCAGAGCATCTGCCTTACAAGCAGTGGGTTGGCGTTCGAATTGGTTATAACATATCCAGTGGACTTTTGATTTTCGCTTTGGCAA
>Ga0116178_10003732_pt1 | contig 11454 bp, 10 predicted proteins | sample AD_STIC12_MetaG_FD_89880 | JGI IMG/M metagenome (GOLD analysis project Ga0116178, IMG submission 89880) | Active sludge microbial communities of municipal wastewater-treating anaerobic digesters from USA - AD_STIC12_MetaG | ecosystem: Engineered > Bioreactor > Anaerobic > Digestate | place: USA... | reverse complement strand
GCCTGAACGCTCTGCTTCAGAAAATTGGCGCGGGCAGCACGCCGCTTGGTGGCAGGGAAGTCTACGTCCCCTCCGGCGTGAAGTTCTTGCGCTCGCAAAACGTCTACGACGACGGGCTGCGCCTCAATGGGGTCGCGTACATCAAGCCAGCAACTCATGAAAAAATGGCTGGCACAGTTGTGGTTGCCAACGACTTACTGTTCAACATTACGGGTGCCTCAATCGGTCGATGCGCAGTTGTGCCAAGTGATTTCGACGAAGCCAACGTCAGCCAACATGTAACCATCGTTCGCACAGTGCTTCCAGCGTTCAACGCCTTTCTGCACAAGGTGCTTGTTTCGCGGCACGTTCAGCAAGCGGTCATGGATGTTCAGGTCGGTGTGTCGCGTGAAGGCTTGAGCATTGCCAAGCTCGGCCAATTTCTGATTCCTGTGCCACCCATCGCCGAGCAATCCCGCATCGTCACCCGCGTCGAAGAACTCATGCGCCTGTGCGACGCGCTCGAAGCCAAAGGCCAGCTAGCAGCCACAGCACACGCCCAACTCGTCAGCACCCTGCTGGCCACGCTCACCGATAGCGAAACGCCCGCGCAACTGACCGACAACTGGCACCGCATCGCCACCCACTTCGACCTGCTGCTAGACCGACCTTCAAGCCTGGACGCCCTGGAGCAAACCATCCTCCAACTCGCAGTGCGCGGCCTACTCGTCCCCCAAGACCCGAAAGACGAACCCGCCAGCGTTCTCCTCCAAGAAATCCGCGCCGAGAAAGGCAAACTCATCGTCGAGGGCAAGATCAAACGCGACAAACCCCTGCCACCGGTTGCGGAGGATGAGCAGCCGTTTGCGTTGCCTGCCGGGTGGAGCTGGGCGCGGTTTCCGGAGCTCGGCGAGTTTGGACGAGGCAAGTCCAAGCACAGACCGCGTAACGACCCCGCTCTATTCAATCCACCGAAGTACCCGCTCATTCAAACTGGCGAAGTGTCGCGCGCCAAGGGCGTTGTCGACGAGGTCCATTCGTACTACAGCGACCTTGGACTTGCACAGAGCCGCATGTGGCCCAAGGGAACGTTGTGCATCACGATCGCTGCCAACATTGCGGAATCTGCGGTCCTTGGCTTTGACAGCTGCTTCCCAGACAGTGTCGTGGGCTTTGTGCCGGCGGATGCGATGGGCAACGTTGAGTATTTCTTGTTGTTCGTAGAAACGGCGAGAGCGGACCTACTTGCGTTCGCTCCTGCAACTGCGCAAAAAAACATCAACCTCGAAATCCTAAGTTCGCTGCTTATCCCAGTCCCACCCCTGAACGAGCTAACCCGCATCGTCACCCGCGTAGCCCAGCTGCGCCGCCTCTGCGCCGATCTGCGCCAGCGCCTGGCCGCCAGCCAATCCACCCAAGCCCATCTGGCCGAGGCGCTGGTGCACGCGGTGCAACAGTAAGGAATCAGAATGCCCGAGAACTACACCAAACCCTGGTTGAGTATTGATGAGCAATTGGCGAAACTGCGCCAGCGTGGCATGGTCGTCAGCGACCCCGCCAAGTCCCGTGACTATCTGGAGCGCATTGGCTATTACCGACTCAGCGGATATTGGTTTGCTTTTCGGGAGCGGTCCGAGTTGTGCTGTGCATTGAATCCTGCCGCGCTTGGCAAGCACGAGCGTTCGAAGCCAGGACGTTTGCCGTTGGACCAGTTCAAACCCGGTGCCAGCTTCGAGAATGCGGTGGACTTGTATGTTTTCGATAAGAAATTGCGCTTATTGGCCATGGATGCGCTGGAGCGCATCGAGATCAGCCTGCGGGTGGATATTTCACACCATTTGGGCGAGCGTCACCGTTTTGCGTATTTGCAGCCGGAACTGTTTCACGCAGGATTCGCAAGTGCAATCGACCCGAAGACAGGTCTCACGGCGCATCACGGCTGGCTCGCTACGCAGGCCACACTCATTACGCGGTCCAAAGAGGACTTTATTCGCCACAACCGCGAGAAGTACGGACTGCCCTTGGCCATCTGGGTGGCATGTGAGGTCTGGGATTTTGGTTGCATGTCCAGGCTCTTTGGTGGCTTGGCGGAGGCCGACCAAGACCAGATTGCCCAGCGCTACGGTATCAGCAATGGACGCGTATTTGCTTCGTGGCTCCGAAGCTTGAATTATTTGCGCAATGTATGTGCGCATCACTGTCGGCTTTGGAACCGAAACATGGCCCACCAGCCAAAGTTGCCACCCATCAGCGAGGTGCCCGCATTGACCGCATTCCATGGGAATGCCCACCGTCTGGCAAGACCTTTTCTCGCCCTGTGCATTGCGCAGCACCTGATGCAGAACATCAATCCGGGTTCAACCTGGGGGCGGCGCCTCAAGACGTTGTTGCAGGAAGGGTTCCCTGCGCTCGACCATCTCGGCCTAAACCTATTGGGTATGGGCGTGGATGAAGGGTGGGAACTCCGCAATTGGTGATAGGCCTTAAACCAGACAGGCAATAAAAAACCCCCAAGCAGTTAGCACCGAAGTGCGTTTCTGAAGGGGGCCGTGTTGGGACCGAGTTTACCAAAAGGTAAACATTCGAGTCAAGTTTGTTATCCGTTCTAAAAGAGAACAAACCAGCGATCTGACAAAAACCCTTTAAATACAGGCACTTAGATATTTTTTACTATCTTTGCGCCGGCAAATTCGATGTTTGAAGAGTATTCGATCTCACCTACTTGCTGCTTGGGAAACTGAACATCGTCCCTTCTCGCACGCCAGCACTCGGCCAGCGCTGGGTAATCGTCTTGCGCTTGGTGTAGAAGCGCACGGCGTCCGGGCCATAGGCGTGCAAATCACCAAACAGCGAGCGCTTCCATCCGCCAAACGAGTGGTAGGCCACCGGCACCGGCAGGGGCACGTTCACGCCCACCATGCCGACCAGGATGTTGTCACTGAAGTAGCGGGCGGCTTCGCCGTCGCGGGTGAAGATGCAGGTGCCGTTGCCGTATTCGTGGGCGTCGATCAAGTCCATGGCCTCTTGCAAGGTCTTGACGCGCACCACGCCCAGCACAGGGCCAAAAATTTCTTCCTGGTAGATCACCATGCCGGGCTTGACGTGGTCGAACAGGCAGGGGCCGAGGTAGTAGCCGTCCTCATGGCCGGCGATGGTCAGGCCACGGCCGTCCACGACCAGTGTGGCGCCTTCCTTCACGCCCTGGTCCACGTAGCCCTTGACCTTCTCGAAATGCGGCTTGGTCACCAGCGGGCCCATGTCCATGCCGGGGGCGGCGCCGGGGCCGACCTTCATCTTGCTGATCTCGGTCTTCAGGCCGGCAATCACGGCGTCGGCGGTGGCATCGCCCACGGCCACGACCAGCGGGATCGCCATGCAGCGCTCACCGCATGAACCGTAGGCCGCACCCATCAGGGCGCTGACCGCGTTGCCAATGTCGGCGTCCGGCATGACCACGGCGTGGTTCTTGGCGCCGCCCAGGGCCTGCACCCGCTTGCCGCTTGCGCAACCGGTCGAGTAGATGTATTCGGCAATGGGGGTGGAGCCGACAAAGCTCACGGCCTTGACGCGCGGGTCGGTCAGCAGCGTGTCCACGGCTTCCTTGTCGCCGTTGACCACGTTGAGTACGCCGGGTGGCAGGCCGGCTTCCAGCGCCAGTTCGGCGATGCGCAGCGTGCTGCTGGGGTCGCGCTCCGATGGTTTGAGGATGAAGGTGTTGCCGCAGGCCACCGCCATGGGCCACATCCACAGGGGGACCATGGCGGGGAAGTTGAACGGGGTGATGCCGGCGGTCACACCCAGGGGCTGGAACTCGCTCCACGAGTCCATGGACGGGCCAACGTTCTTGCTGTGCTCGCCCTTCAATAGCTCGGGCGCGTAGCTGGCGTATTCCACGTTCTCGATGCCGCGCTGCAACTCGCCTGCGGAGTCGGCCAGAACCTTGCCGTGCTCAGCGGTGATCAGGGCGCACAGTTCGTCGGAATGCTGCTCCAGCAAGACTTTCAGGTTGCCCATGACGCGGGCACGCTTGAGTGCCGGCGTGTTGCGCCAAGCGGGATAAGCAGCTTGTGCACTGGCGATAGCTTCTTCCACCGTGGCCTTGCTGGCCAGCAGCACGCGTTTTTCAGCCTGGCCGGTGGCGGGGTTGAACACGTCTTGAGAACGTGCGTCAGGCGTTCCGGGGGTGACGATCTTGCCGTTAATCAAATGGCCGATAGTGGGGAGTTGGGGCATGGTGTTCTCAAAAATAATGAATGAAATAGGGTCCTAGCCCTCGTAGATATTACGTAAGTTGCTATCAAAGTAGGAGTTATTTACATCAGGCTGTAGCGTTCAGTGCGTCGCCCAGGGCGTTGACCAGGCTGTCGATCTCCGCCTTCTCGATGATGAAGGGCGGAGCGAGCTGGATGGTGTCGCCACCATAGCGCACATAAAAGCCTTTTTCCAGGCAGCGCATGGCAATTTCATACGGCCGCTTGGCGGGTTCACCCGGCAGCGCGGCGATCGTTATGCCGGCGGCCAGCCCGTAGTTGCGGATGTCGGCCACGTGTTTGGCACCCTGGAGGCTGTGCACGGCCTGCTCAAAGTAAGGTGCCAGGGCTGCCACGCGCTCCACCATGTTTTCCTTGACCAGTACGTCCAGCGCGGCAATGCCAGCGGCGCAGGCCACCGGGTGGGCCGAGTAGGTATAGCCGTGGGGAAATTCGAGCATGTAGTCCGGCCCGCCCTGGGCCATGAAGGTGTCGTAAATCTTTTTTTTGGCAACCACCGCACCCAGCGGTTGGGCACCGTTGGTGATCTGCTTGGCCACGTTCATGATGTCGGGCGTCACGCCAAAGGCTGCTGCGCCGGTGTAGGCACCCATGCGGCCAAAACCGGTGATCACTTCGTCAAAAATCAGCAGGATGTTGTTGGCGGTGCAGATCTCGCGCAGGCGCTGCAAATAGCCCACCGGCGGAATCACTACCCCGGCCGAGCCGGACATGGGCTCGACAATGACCGCCGCAATGTTGCTTGCGTCGTGCAGTGCAATCAGTTTGAGCAGCTCGTCGGCCAGCTCAGCCCCCGTAGGTGGCATGCCCTTGCAAAAAGAACCGGCTGCAGGCTGGGTGTGGGGCAGGTGGTCCGACTCAATGCCTTGGCCGAATGTCTTGCGGTTGCCCAGAATGCCCCCGACCGAGATGCCGCCAAAGTTGACGCCGTGGTAGCCCTTTTCCCGGCCAATCAGGCGCGTCTTGGTGCCCTGGCCCTTGGCACGCCAGTAGGCGCGCGCCATCTTGAGCGAGGTGTCGGCCGACTCGGAACCCGAACCGGTGAAGAACACGTGGTCCAACCCTTCGGGTGTCAGTGCAGCAATCTTGTTCGCCAGTTCGAACGACAGCGGATGCCCAAACTGAAAGGCAGGGGAGTAGTCCATCGTGCCAATTTGCCGGCTCACCGCTTCGGTGATTTCAGCGCGGCCATGGCCGAGGCCGCAGCACCACAAGCCTGAGAGGCCGTCCAGAATCTTGCGGCCATGGTTGTCGGTGTAATACGCGCCCTGGGCGCTGACCATCATGCGCGGGCTGGCCTTGAAGTTGCGGTTGGCGGTGAAGGGCATCCAGTGCGCCTCCATCCAGGCGGCGTCGCCGGGGTAGGGGCTGGTGCTGGTGATCGCGGTGGACGCTGTTGTGGAAATGGCGGTGTCGTTGAGCTTCATGGTGGTCCTTCTGGGCGGGCAAATTCCCGCAAGGGATAGCGAGGGCTTTCACATTGTGGGCAGCTCTGTTACTCTCATAAAGTAACAGTTATCACTATTCAGTTGCTGAAATATGCAAATAAAAAAGAAGGCCGTGTTAGGCCAAATCAGCGACATGGACCTGCGCCTGCTGCGCGTGTTTCGCGCGGTGGTGGACTGCGGCGGCATGGCGGCGGCCGAGCTGGAGCTCAACATCGGCACCTCGACCGTGAGCCGCCACATCAAGGACCTGGAAACCCGGCTGGGCCTGACCCTGTGCCGCCGGGGTCGGGCCGGATTCGCGTTGACGCCTGAAGGTGAAAAGATTTATGCCCAAACGGCCCAGCTGTTGGCCGCGACCGACGCTTTTCGCACCGGGGTGGACGATATCCACCAGCGCATGGGTGGCCAGTTGCAAGTGGCCATGTTCGACAAAACGGTGAGCAACCCGCAGGCCAACATTGCGCGGGCCATTGCGATGTTTACAAGAGTGGCACCTGATGTGGCGCTGCAGTTGCACGTGGGCACGATGACGGCCATCGAGCGTGGCGTGCTGGATGGCCAGTACCAGATTGGCATCATCCCCGGTCACCGCAGTTCCGATGCGCTGGAATACGCCGAGCTTTTCGATGAAATCATGCTGCTCTATGCGGGTGCCGACCACCCGCTGATGGGTGCAAACCCACAGACGCTGGATTGGGACAGCTTGCGCGCCTACCCTTTTGCCGGTTTGGGTTACCACTCACCCAATATGGAAATCAGCCAGCAGGTGCGCCTGACGCGCAAGGCGACAGGCTTCGATCAGGAGGCGATTGCCACGCTGATTCTTTCCGGCCAGTTTCTGGGATTTTTGCCCGACCACTACGCCCAAAGTTTTGTGGATGCGGGGAAGATGCGCGCGATTCAACCGGCATTGTTCCGGTACGCATGCCAGTTTTTCGCCATCACCCGGCGCTCACCGCAACCTGCACGGGCCGCGCGGGCGTTTCAGGACTGCCTCGCCAAGGCACACACCGCTCACAACAGCGAGGGCAATTTCCCGCCGGGCCGCCCCAAGGGAAATTAGCCCCCATGGGGGCAGCGACCCGCGAAGCGGTAGAGCTAAATTTGTTTAGCCGCCCTTTTTGGAGCGCTTGCCGGGGTTCTTCTTGCTGCGGGTCGCAACACCGCGCTCCAGGCTGACGCGCTGTCCGCGGCCGCCGGTTGGCAGGGTGAAGCCTGGCAGGGTCGCGGGACGGGGAGTGGCTTTACGGTCCGCTTCGGTGACGATTTTGTTGCCCATTTTTATTGCTTCCAGAGAAATTGGTTGGATGTAAATTATTTTTGCGAAGGCAGTATTAGGCCATAAACCAGACACTATCCCACGCTGCGGCGACTCGCTGGCCTATCCATGGCAAATGAACCCGCGCTGATTGCCGGCTGACCGCGCGGCAAAGCAGCCTTGATAGACGGGGCTGGCGCATTCATTAGGCTAACTAATACAATGCGATGGCTTGCCCCTCCCTGTGTCGGGACGTGGAAGTACTACTACCCTGCCCATGCGAACCTTTGATACTGACGCCCTGGAATGTTTGGCAGCCATTGTCGAAGAGGGTGGTTTTGAGCGGGCGGCGGTTCGCTTGTCCGTCACGCAATCCGCGGTTTCGCAGCGCTTGCGCTCGCTTGAAGCCCAAGTCGGTACCGTGCTGCTGGTGCGCAGCCGCCCGGTCAAACCCACGTCTGCCGGGCGCTTGTTGATCAAGCACGCGATGCAAATGCGGCTGCTGCGGGCCGATCTGGAAACCGACTTGCAGGACCTGACCCCCGGCGCCGGTGCGCTGCGGGAGGAAGACCGCATCTCCATCGCCGTCAATGCAGACAGCATTTCCACCTGGGCCCTGCCGGCGTTGGGGCCATTGGTGAGTGAAGGGTTGCCACTGGAAATCATCATCGACGACCAGGATTTCACCCACGAGTGGTTGCGCGAGGGCCAGGTTCTGGGTTGCGTGACCACGCTCAAGCAGGCGTTGCGCGGTTGCAAAGTCCTGCCGCTGGGCGTTATGCATTACGTGGCGGTGGCTAGTTCCATGTATGCAAGCACTAACTGTCCAAGTGGTCTCACGCCCCACAACTTCCGCCAGATTCCGTTTATTGCCTTCAACCGCAAGGACGACTTGCAAACCGAGTTTGTCGGGCGTGCCTGCGGCCTGCGCCGTGTGTCCCTGAGCCAGCGTTTCGTACCCAGTTCGGAGGGGCAGGTCCGCGCCGTGCTGGCAGGTTGGGGGGCCAGTGTGCTGCCCGAGCTGCAGGTGCGCGGTTTGCTCGGCAGTGGCGAACTGGTCAACCTGGCACCCAAGACCACCTTGCCGGTGAATCTGTACTGGCACTGCTGGAACCTGGATTCGGTGGTGATTGACCGGCTCACTGAAGCCCTGGCCACCGCTGCCGGGGCGGCGTTGAAAACGACACGGTCATAAATTGACCCTGCGCTACACATTTTGACGATCACGGCTAAACTGTGGGCATGACGCCTAGCCCTTCTCCCAAAATTTCATTCAAAGCCCAAATGCTGCAGGCGCGCGAGGACGCCATCATCGCGGCAGTCAACCGTCTGTTGGCCGAAAAAGGGTTCGACGCGATGACGGTGGACGAGGTGGCCGCCCAGGTCGGTATTGCCAAGGCCAGCCTGTACAAACACTTTCCCAGTAAGGAAGATTTGGCGGCGGCGGCCATGGTGCGCGTCATGCGCCGCGCACAGGCCTTTCTGACCCAACTCCCGCAAAGTCTGCCACCCTTGGACAAACTGCGCGCTGTGGTGCGATGGACAATGGAACTCAAGCTGGCGGGCGAGATGCCTTCGCTGCCCAGTCAAAATTCCAGCTTGCGCGCAACACTGATAGCCAATGCAGACTACATGAATGGCCTGATCGAGGTCAGCGACCACCTGGGCGCCTGGATTGAGGCTGCGCAGGCAGAAGGCTTGCTGAATTCCCAGTTACCCGCCATTGCCGTGCTGTACACGCTGTACGCACGGGCGTGTGACCCGGTGCTGGAGTTTTTGCAGATGGGTGGGCAGCACAGCGATGCCGAGATTGCGGATCTGGTGCTGTCGACCTGTTTTGACGGCTTGAACGCACGAGCGTCCCGGTAGCGCATGATTCGTGAAATGCAATCATATTGATAGCTGTCTATGTATGTTCTACGGGGGCTAGAGGCCAATTTCTATCAGTAAATCGGCCTTGAAGCTGGCCTGTTCGTTCTTGCGCGCGTAACCCAGTGGATTGGCCACCACACGGCAGCCCCGGTGCAGATAGTCGCTGGGCGCGTGCAGATGACCATGCAGCCAATAGCGGACCAATGGCAACAATTCGTCCAGCGCATTGCAAAACCCCGCTGTGCCGGGTGTCAGGCCATAGCGTGGGTCGGCACTTTGCAGGCTGGGTGCAAAGTGGGTGACCGCCACGGTGGTCCCGGCAAACGGTTGCGCCAATGCCGCGCGCAGCCAGGTCTGGCATACCAGTGCCTGCTGGCGCAGGCCATCGGCCAGCCAGGGCTCTCCATGCCGAACGGTCAGCGTCTTGCGCAGGTAGTAGTTGGCGGCGCGAAAGGCCTTGTCACGGGCTTTGAGTTGCTGGGTTAGCGGGCTCACTGCCAGTTGTCCGCGCCGGGTGGGTTGCTCTGCATGGGTGGTTGGCGCAAGTGCATCAAAGTCGGACCACAACGTGGTGCCAACAAACCGCACCCCGCCCAGCACCACGCTCTCGCGCTCCAGCCAAATCATTCCCAGGCGTTGACAGGTTTCGCGCAGGCGGATGTGGGTGTCATCGAAGTCCAGTCCGTCATATTCATGGTTGCCCGGTACAAAGAGCACCGGTGTGGGCCAGCCGTTCAGGGGAGAAAATCGGGCCAGTCCAAAGTCCGTGTCGGTGAGTTGCGAGCCCGGCTGGTACGAACCAATGTCCCCGGCCAGCACCAGGACATCGGCGCCAGGGACCGGTTGGGTGACCCAGTGCGGTTGGGCTTCCAGATGCAGGTCGGACAGCAGTTGAATTTTCATTGGGCTGCAAACGCCTGTGCGGCCAGGGAAATCAATTGGCTGCGCAGCCAAGTGTGCGCGCTGGACTGGTTGTGGCGCTGGTGCCACACGGCATCGACTTCGATGGCAGGGAGATCAAAGGGCAATTCACGCAAAACGAATTGGTCGGCAAACCCGGTCACGTTGACAAAGTGGCGTGGCAAGACGGCCAGCAGATCCGAATGTGCCACGATTTTTCCGGCTGTGAAAAACTGGTTGACGGTTAACACCACGCGCCGACTGCGGCCCATCGCCGCCAGCGCCTGGTCGATAAAGCCATACGCACGCCCCGAGAAACTCACCAGCATGTGGCGGGCCTCGCAATAGCGTTTGAGGGTCAGCGGGCCCTTGGCAAGCGGATGCCCCTTGCGCATGACACACACATATTCACCCTGAAACAGCCGGTGGTGCAGAAACGACACCGCCTCACCCGCCTGGGCGCGGGCGGTCAGGTCGGACATGGCGGCCGGAAAATTCCCAATGGCCAGATCGGCGTGGCCATCGTCGAGCAGGCGGCGCGGGTCCCGGGTGGTCAATGGCACAACGCGCAGGGAAACCCCGGGCGCCTGGGCTGTGATCAGTTCCACCAGAGGCGGCATCAGTTCGGCGGCGGTCGCGTCGGCCATGGTCAGAACAAAGGTGGTGGTGGCAATGGCAGGGTCAAACACCTGGGGTGCCAGGGCATCTTGCAGGCGCTGCAACATGTCGCGCACGGCGGGCCACAGTTCCTGGGCGCGGGGTGTGGGTTCCAATGTTCGACCTTTGCGCACCAGCAGTTCGTCACCCAGCGCCTCGCGCAACCGGCGTAGCGCATTGCTGACCGCAGGCTGGGTGATGGACAAATGGTGAGCGGCACGGGTCAGGCTGCGCTCGGCCATCACGATGTCAAACACCTTGAGCAGGTTCAGGTCCAGCGCATGAAGGGTGGTCGTTGCCATGGTCAATCATAAGCCCTATGAATGTATGCAATCACTAATATAAAGTTGAACGACATTAGTAAAAACCCTAATATCAGCCCATGACAGTTCACAAGACCTCTTCCATTCAACCCGCCAAGGAGTTCGCCATGGCCCGTTCCGTTCACCCGTACTTTGCTCCACGCGCTGCCAAGGCCCAGGGATTTGACCGTCCATTGGGTATTTCCAACGGCAAACCGGGGCTGATTCGCACCCGTACCTTGGCAGGCATGCTGCTGGCAGCGGTGGTCGCGGCCCTGTTGGCAGTGGCGGACCAGGTGATCGAGACTTGGGCTGACGGCCATCTGTTGGTCGTGTGGGTGGCACTGTGGACCGTGGCGTTCACCGCCCTGGCTTTGCTCGCTCCGCCCCTGCGCCAGTTGACAGGCTCTGCCGCTGCACTGCTTGCACGATGGTCATCGCAGCGCGCGCAGCAGCGTTCAGACAATGCATTGTGGGCGTTCGCCCAACAAGATCAGCGCGTGATGCGTGACCTGCAGGTTGCCAGCATGCGCAGCGAAACCAACAACTGAACCTTCAAAGTCTCCAAACAAAAAAAGCCACCGCATGCGGTGGCTTTCTCATGTCGGTGGCAATCAGGCGGTCAGGCTGTGTTCCAGCTTGGCTTTGGTTTCCACCAGTTGCTTGGGCAGGTGGTAGGCCAACTGCGCAAACAACTCGTCGTGCAGGGCAAATTCTTGCTTCCAGGCTGCTTTGTCCAGGCTGGTCACGCTGTCAAACTGGGCCTG
>Ga0116178_10003729_pt1 | contig 11458 bp, 6 predicted proteins | sample AD_STIC12_MetaG_FD_89880 | JGI IMG/M metagenome (GOLD analysis project Ga0116178, IMG submission 89880) | Active sludge microbial communities of municipal wastewater-treating anaerobic digesters from USA - AD_STIC12_MetaG | ecosystem: Engineered > Bioreactor > Anaerobic > Digestate | place: USA... | reverse complement strand
GTGGCGCAGGTCTGCCCTTTCCCCGGCGACTCTGGGATGGGCTGGGGCCTGGACGTTCGGTGGTCGCAGCTGCCCGGACTGCGGCACGGGTACGTCGACGCCACCCCCATCCGCCACCACGGCGCCGTCGGGGTCGCCTGCGAGAAGCCGCTCGGCCGCAATGTCCGCGAGGCCCGAAGGATGCTCGACCTCGTCCGGAAGGCCGGGCTCCTCGACGGCTACCTCGAGAACCAGGTCTTCGCCCCGGCCGTCGTCCGGGGGAAGGAGATCGTCTGGGCCAGGGGCGCCGCCCTGTCCGGCCCGCCCTACCTGGCCCGGGCGGCCGAGGAGCACAGCGGGCCGCACATGCCCTGGTTCTGGGAAGGGACACTTCAGGGCGGCGGCGTCCTCAACGACATGATGTGCCACTCGGTCGAGGAGGCCCGCTACATGCTGACCCCGCCGGGCGCCCCGCGCGAGGCCCTGACGCCTGTGAGCGTCACGGCCTACACGAACTGCCTGAAGTGGCAGGAGCCGAAGTACGCCGCCGCGCTGGCCAAGGCGAGCGGCGGCAGGACGGACTACCTCGAGCGGCCGGCCGAGGACTTCGCCTGCTCGCTCCTCGAGTACAAGGACCGGAACGGCAAGGTGCTCGTCGTCGAGACGACCACGAGCTGGTGCTACGTCGGGGCCGGCTTGCGCCTGAGCATGGAGCTCCTCGGCCCCGAATACGCCCTCCAGATCAACACCCTCGATGCGGGCCTCAAGGTCTTCTTCAGCCGGGCCGTCCGGGGCAAGGCCGGCGAGGACCTGGTCGAGAAGCAGAACGCCGAGATCGGGCTCATGCCGGTCGTCGCCGACGAGGCCGGCGAATACGGCTACGTCGCCGAGAACCGGCACATGGTCCAGTCCTTCCGCAGGGGGGTCAGGCCCGAGGAGAGCTTCTCCGACGGCCTCGCCGTGACCGAGCTCCTCATGGCCGCCTACCGGAGCGCCGAGCTCGGCCGGACCCTCCCCTTCCCCTTCAAGGGGCTCGAGGACTACGTGCCGCCGGTGGCCCGGGGCAAGTGGAATCCCAAAGCCAAGTGAGAGAGCAGGAGGTCCCATGAAACGCTGGCTCGGCGTCCTCGCCCTGGCCGTCGTCCTGGCGGCGGCCGTATCCTTCGGCGGACAGGCCGCCCCGCAGCTCCGGGCCCTCTCGCCGGAACTCCGGGCGGCCGTGGCGGCCGCGGATTACGCGGCCGTCCGCATCAAGAGGTTCCCCCTGGCCTCGGAAGCCTGGACCTTCCGCCGGTTCACCTTCGCCGAGACCCTGGAAAAGCTCAAAGAGCTCGGGGTCGCCGGCGTCGAGGCCTTCCCGGGCCAGGCCCTGGCGGCCGAGTTCCCCGGGGCCCGCTTCGACGAGAACATGACCGCCGACCAGGTCGCCTTCGTCAAGGACGCCCTCGAGAGGAACGGCGTCACGCTCTACGGCTACGGCGTCGTCGACATCGGCCGGACCGAGGCGAGCATGCGCAAGGTCTTCGATTTCGCCCGCAGGATGGGCATCCGGGTCGTCGCCTGCGAGCCGGCCGACGACGACTTCGCCCTGCTCGAGAAGCTGGCCAAGGAATACAACGTCAAGGTCGCCATCCACAACCACCCCGCGCCGTCGAAATACCACCGGCCGGAGACCGTGTTCAGCCATGTCGACGGCCGGGACCCGCGCCTCGGCGCCTGCGCCGACAACGGGCACTGGATGAGGGGGATGATCGACCCGCGCGAGGCCTTCAGGCTCCTCCGGGGCCGCATCCTCGACGTCCACCTCAAGGACCGCTCCGACTTCGGGACGGCCGCGGGCGTCGACGACGTCCCCTGGGGCTCTGGCAAGGGCTTCATCCGCGACCTCCTGGCCGAGCTGACCCTCCAGGACTACGACGGCTACCTGACCATGGAGTACGAGAACGAGAGAGAGGCCGGCGACCCCATGCCGGCCTTCAGAAAGAGCATCGAGTTCGTCAAGAGCGTCACCTATTACTGGGACTACGAGCAGATCCTGCGCCGCAGCGGCGGGAGCTACGAGAAGCACGGCTGGAACCATTACGGGCCGGGCCATTTCGAATGCGACCCCAAGACGGGCGTCCTCAAGGGCCAGGGCGGCATGGGCCTGCTCTGGTTCGGCCGGAAGCTCAAGGACTTCGTCCTGGAGTGCGAGTTCAAGTGCTCGGCGGAGGCGACCAACTCGGGCATCTTCCTGCGCGTCCCCTCCGTCCCCGTGAGCGACGACTACATCTATCACGCGATCGAGATCCAGATCGACGACAAGTCGACCGGCGTCCACCACACCGGGGCCGCCTACGACATCGAGCCTCCCAAGGTCCTGGCCTCCAAGCCGCCCGGCGAATGGAACCACTTCCGGATCGAGTTCCGGGGCTGGCGCCTGCGGGTCAGCCTCAACGGCCAACCCGTCCTGGACTGGGAGGCCCGCCCCGGCGGCAAGGTCCGGGACCTCGCCCCGGAGGGCTTCATCGGCCTCCAGAACCACGACAGCACGTCGCCGCCCTACTTCCGCAACATCTACCTCAAGGAGCTCTGACCGGCGGGAGCGGCCGGTGAGGCTCCGGGCCACAAGGAGGGTCGAGCATGACCGAGACCAAGAGCCCGCGCGGCCGCCTGTTCCTCATGATGGTCCTGGAGTTCTTCATCTGGGGCGCCTGGCTGCCGCTCATCTACAGCTATCTGCCGAGCCTCGGCTTCACGCCCCTCCAGCAGGCCTGGATCCTGAGCGCTTTCCCGCTGGCCGCGATCGTCGGCATGTTCTTCAGCAACCAGTTCGCCGACCGCCATTTCGCGGCCGAGAGGTTCCTCGGCTTCAGCCAGCTCGTCGGCGGGCTGGCCCTGCTCGGGCTGGGCTTCACGCGGGCCTTCTGGCCCTTTTTCGCCCTGATGGCCGCGCACTGCCTTCTCTACGTCCCCACCCTTTCGATCGTCAATTCCATCGCCTTCGCCCACATGAGGGACCCGCAGAAGGAGTTCGGCCTCATCCGCATGGGCGGCACCCTGGGCTGGATCCTGGCCGCCTGGCCCTTCACCTTCATCCTCGTCGACTGGGCCCGGGTCAGGGCCGCCGCCCCGGCGGGCGTCGCCGCCTGGCTCGGGACCGTCCTCGGTTCGGGGCTGACCGGACCGGCGCTGAGACAGGCGACGCGCTGGACCTTCGTCGTCGCCGGCGCCGCCTCGCTCGCCCTGGCCGCGTTCAGCCTGGCCCTGCCGCACACGCCCCCGAAAAAGAGGCCCGCGGCCGCGCCGTCCGCGGAGCGCTTCGCCTGGCTCGAGGCCTTCAGGCTGCTCAAGCACCCCTTCGTCCTGGTCCTCTGGCTCATCACCTTCGTCGACGCCTTCGTCCACAACCTGTACTTCAACTGGACGGGGACGTTCCTCGGCGCCGCCCGCGAGGCCGGCGGCGTCGGCATCCCCGGCAACTGGATCATGCCGGTCATGAGCCTGGGCCAGGTCTCCGAGCTCCTGACCATGCTCGTCCTGGGGGTGGTGCTGAAGAAGCTGGGCTGGCGGCTGACGATGCTCATCGGCGTCCTCGGGCACGCCGGCCGGTTCGCGGTCTACGCCTTCTTCGCCTCGGCGCCGTGGGCCATCGTCGCCGTCCAGGTCCTGCACGGGATCTGCTACGCCTTCTTCTTCGCCACGGTCTACATCTTCGTCGACACCTACTTCCCCAAGGACGTCCGCTCGAGCGCCCAGGGCCTGTTCAACGTCATGATCCTCGGCCTGGGCGTCCTGGCCGCCAACACGTTCGGCCCGGTCCTGATGCAGTCGGTCTACACGGTCGCCGGCGTCACCGATTTCAGGTCCATGTTCCTGCTGCCGTGCCTGACCGCCCTCGGCGCCGCGGTCGTCCTGGCCGCGGCCTTCCGGCCGCCTTCCGTCCGCGGCGAGTGAAGCGGGCCCGGGCCGGACAAGGCCGAGGAACGCGCGGCCCGGCTTCTCCGGGAGAGCCGGGGATGGCGCCCTCACGGGGCGACGCTCGCCGCCGCGCGCCTTCTCGCGAACGGAAGCCGCGTTCTCAGAAGCCCGGGCTCAGGCTGACCTGGAAGTGCCAGCCGCGGACGGGCCGGTCGATCGGGTACACGTAATGGAGGCCGAGGATGAGATACCCGAAGAGGTTCGTCCGGAGGCCGAACCCGTAGCTCCGCAGGGGCTTGCGCTCGCCGCCGGAGACGAACCAGGGCCTGACCTTGCCGATGGTCGCGGGGTCCGGGATGAGCTTGCCGTTCCCGTCAAAGAGAGGATTGCCGTCCGCGTCGGTCTGATAACCGCCCCACCAGAGGCTGGGGCCCTGGGCGTAGACGATGCCCCAGTCGAAGAAGGCGTAGGCCTCGAGAGGCCAGGCCCCGAAGTAACCCTTGCCGACCCCGAACAGGCCCAGGAGGGGGAAGCGCAGCTCGGCGTTGCCCATGAGCATCCTGCTGCCGAAAAGCCGGCTGTAGTCGAAGGCCTCGCCGGGGTTGGCCTCGTAGTGGGCCACCTCACGGCTGCTGAAGGACTCGTAGCCGCGGACGAGGTCCCAGTAGGCGATGTAGAGGGGGTACATCTGACGGGCCCCGGCGTCCTTCCCGTAGCGGCCCATGTGCATGGCCCGGAAGGCCAGGGTGAAGGGCCGGACGGGGACGATGTACTTGCGGAAATCCGCCGTGACGGTCGTGAAGGAGATCGAGCCGACGGCCGGCGAGACCGACAGGCCGAAGTTCTGTCCCAGGATCGGGCTGGTCGCGCCGAAGATGCCGGTGTCGTAGTAGTAGCCGGCCGTCAGGTAGCCGAAATTGATGGCCTTGTAGGTGTCCCTCGGCTTGATCTTCTGGTAATCGAGCAGGACCGAGCCCGACGGGTCGTAGATGTACTTGTAAATCGTGTGGTTGTAGTCCTGGATCCTGTATCCGGCGCTGAGCTGGAAGCGGCTGACCTGGCTGAAGGGGTAGGACCCGAAGACCGAGGCGTCGTAGTTGATGAGCCGGTAGACGTTCTCTTCCTGGACGATGTTGGCGGTCACGGGGTCCCGGTAGAGAAGGTAGTACGGATAGGGATAGACGATGCGCTGGAGGGCCGAGCCCCAGTTGAACCGGCCCTTGTTGTTGAGGTAGGCCAGGACTCCGGAGGTGTCGATGATCCGGGAGCCCGTGAAGGCCGTGGTGATGAGCGTCTGGTAGCCCAGCATGTCGCTCCAATACGCGGACAGCCCGCCCGCCCCGTAGGTCCCGAAGCGGTCGACGCCGATGGCGACGTTGGGCGGCGAGACGTAATCCAGCCCGAGCTTGGACTTGTAATCGGTGAAGGTGAAGTTGGCGTCCTTGGGCAGGCCGAAGAGCGGGTTCCGGAGCAGGCCGAGCAGGGCCCCCTCCGGCTCGTTGCGGGGCGGCAGGATGGCCGGGTTGCGCTCGAACTGGGCCAGGAAGGCCTGGCCCTCGAGGACGGCCGGGTCGTCGATCGAGTAGATCGAGTAGTAGCCGTCCTGATAGCCGGAGAAGACGACCCGGCCGGTCCCGGCCGCGACCGAGACGGCCGGGCTGAGCTCGGTGATGCCCTGGATGCCGGTGTAGAGGTTCGTGATCTGGGTGATCTTGGCCGAGGCGACGTCGATCCGGTAGAGGTCGGTCTTGCCGCTCTGGTCCGAGAGGAAGTAGAGCGACCGGGAATCGGCCGTCCACTGGGGATTGATGTTCTTGCCGGCCGGGAAGGCCAGGAGCCTCCGGACCTGGCCCGACTCGACGTCGAGCAGGGCCAGCTCGTAGGCGCCGGATTCGACCCACTCGAGGTTGGCCGAGAAGCGCTCGGTGACGAAGGCGATCGTCCGGCCGTCCGGCGACCAGGCCGGCTGGAGGTCGGCGTAGGCGTCCCGGGTCATCTGCTTGAGGACGTTGTCCCTGAGGTCGTAGATGAACAGGTCCGAGACGCCGCCGGCCAGGCCGGTGAAGGCGATGTGGCGCCCGTCCGGCGACCAGACCGGGCTGAGGATCTCGGCCAGCTCCTTGAACGGGACCTCCCGCTCGGTCTTGTCCCGGGCGATGTCCAGGACGGTCAGGACGGGCCGGCCCTTGGCCACGCCGGCGAAGACGAACTTCTCGCCCTTGGCGTCCCAGGCCCCGGACGAGCGGATGAACTGGATGCTCTCGAAGTGGGGGTCGACCGCCGTCGAGACGATCTTCCGCCGGACCTTGCCCGTGTCGGCGTCGGCGAGGTAGAGGTCGATCGAGAACAGGTCCCGCGTCGACAGGAGGACGAGCGACTTGCCGTCCGGCGAGATGGACGGGGCGATGTTGTAAGGGTTCGACTCGACGCCCTTGAACAGCGTCTTGGCCAGGGCGTCGACCGCCTGGGTCTTCTCGAGGAGGGGCTTGTAGGCGGCCTCCAGGGCCTTGGCCCAATCGGCCGAGAGCTGCTTCGTCTTGACGCCCAGGATGCCCTCGAGGACGACGGTATAATCGCCGGCCCGGCCGACGGACTTCATCATCTTGCCGATGACCTCGTCGCCCCAGCGCCCGGTGATGTAGGACCAGAGGGCGTGGCCCCAGCGGTAGGGGAAGTACTTGTAGGAGTTCTCGAGCTTCTTGATCTGCGGGACCTCGCCGCGGCGGACGGCGTCCCGCATCCACATGGCCGTGTGCGGGTCGACCGGCCCGATCGACAGGTACTCGGCCATGCCCTCGATGAACCAGAGCGGGATGCGCAGCCCGGCGTCGTTGCCCCGGGCCGCGTCGGAGTGCCCCTGGGCCATGAGGTCGTACTGGAAGGCGTGGACGAGCTCGTGGCCGATGACGTGGTCGGTCTCGGCGAGCGAGGCGCCGTAAGGCAGGATGATGCGCCGCTTGAACGACTCGGTGACGCCGCCCGTCCCTTCGCCGAGGAGCTCGTTGATGACCGTCGTCTGCTGGAACTCGGGGCCGCTGCCGTAGAGGATCAGGGGCTGGCGGCCCTTGAGCTCGTGGTTGAACATCCGGGAAAAGCGCGAGTACCAGCGCTCGGCCATGAGCCCGGCCATCTTGACCGTCGATTCGTCCTGGAGATAGAAATAGATGTCGAAATGCCGGGTCTTCATGATCCGGAAGTCGAACTTCTGGTACTGGACCTTGTTCCGGCCGTACCACTGGGCGAGGAGGGCGGGGGCGGGGCCGGCCGCGAACAGGGCCGCCAGGCCGAAGGCGATGAGGGAACGCTTCAACGCGGTGGTCATCATGGGCTTCGTCCTTTCGGATTCCATTGTAGGGGAAGGGCCGGGAAATGTGAAGGTGCCTCTCCCGGGGGGGCCGGGAACGCGACGTCTCATGGGTCGAATCTCCTCTCGACCCCTTTCCGCGGCCATCATAGCGCAAACGCCGGGCCGAGTCCAGCCTCCGAAAGAAATCGGCGCCCGGTTGACCGGGCCGTCCCGGTTCGGGTATGATGTTCGTCCGGCCATGACGACAGAGATCCTGATCATCCTCGCGGTCATGGTCGCCGCCTACGTCGCGGCCAAGGCCGCCAGGCTGGCGGTCGAGATCGCGATGTTCGCCGCGGCCCTGGCCGGCGGCCTGGCCGGGTCCGTCCTGGGGACGCCGCCGTTCGGCGAACTCGCCCGTCACCTCGTCGAGGGCTCGATCACCTACCTCGACGTCATGCTCGTCTTCTTCACCGCCACCTTCTTCATGGCCGTGGTCAACGAATCGGGCGGGGTCGTCTACGCCGTTCGGGCGACGCTCCGCGTCTTCGGCCGCCGCCGGGTGCCGGCCCTCCTGGCCCTGATGGTCATCGTCCTCATCCCCGGCGCCCTGACCGGGGCGGGCAGCGTCTCCCTCCTCGTCGTCGGCGCCCCCGTGGCCATGGCCCTCGGCCGGATGGGCCTGCCGCCGAAGCGCGTCGCCGCCATCCTCTTCATCGTCGCCGGCCTCAGCGCGGCCGCCCCGCCGGTCAACATCTGGGCCATGATCCTGTGCGCCGGCACGGCCATCCCTTACGTCGGCTTCGAATTCACCCTGGGCATCCCCGTCCTCATCCTGGGGGCCTTCACCGTGCTCGTCCTGGGCCTGAGGAAGGGCCCCGGCGCGGCGTCCGGCCCCGGCGAGCTGCCGGAGCCGCCGCAGGGCATGACCTGGTGGCGCGTTCTCGTGCCCTTCCTCGTCTTCTTCGGGCTCGTCGCCGCCTACCGGGTCCGGCCTTTCGCGACGCCCATCTTCGGCCTGGCCCTGGAATTCACCCTGGCGGCCCTGGCCGCCATCCTGATCAGCCCGAAGCGAATCGCCGTGGCCGCCCTGGCCCGGGACACGGTCAAGCGTCTGCTGCCCCTTCTCGCGACCACGGTCGTCGTCGGGATGCTCCAGCAGATCATGACCGCCACCGGCGTCCGCGGCCTCGTCTCCTTCGCGGCCATCTCGACGCCGCTCGTCCTCCTGTTCCTTCTCCTGCCGGTCATCATCCCCTTCTCCGAAGGCGTCCTGACCTACGGCGCCGCGGCCATCCTCGGCATCCCGCTCATCTGGTTCCTCGATTCCATCGGCTTCCACGCCACGGTCGTCATCGCCGGGCTGAGCCTGCTCTGGCCGCTGGGCGACGGCCTGCCGCCGACCGCCCTCATCGGCCGGCTGAGCGCCATGGTCTCGGGATACCAGGGGCCCTACAGGGACTTCCTGAAGGCCGCCTGGCTCCCCTGGCTGGTCATCACGGCCGCCGCGATGGCCATGATCCTCTTCAGCACGAAACTGGCCTTCCTGGTCAAGTGGAGCATGTGATGGGAGGGCTGAGGCGATGCCGATGATCATCATGATCGCGTATCACGCCATCACGGCCGTCCTGCTCGCCCTGGCCGTCTGGAATTTCATCCGGGAGAGAGAGAGGCGGCAGGACCTCGTCCTCTATGCCCTGATCATGGTCCCCCTCCTCCTCAGGCTGCTCCGGTGGAAGTGAGGGCGCGGACATGAGACGGGACCGGGCCCTCAAGCTCCTCCTCGCGGCCGTCCTGGCCGGCCTCGTCCTCTGGGGCGGCCTGCCCCTCCGCCGCCACCGCCACTTCGGCGTCCCCATCGTCAAGGGCCCCGGGGTCACCGAGGTCCGGAAGCTGAGCGATTACTCGCCGGGCCTCGAGGGGACCATGGCCGACACGTCCGTCTTCGTCCTCCAGGGACGGGAGCCGGGCGGCAAGGCCCTGATCATGGGCAACACCCACTCGAACGAGCCCGAGGGCATGCTCGCGGCCCTGATCGTCATCGAGAACGCCGTCGTCGAGAAGGGCACCCTCTTCGTCATCCCCTTCTTCAACAACAGCGGCAGCCGCAACACCCGGCCCGGCGACGGCTACCCGCTCTACTTCGACGTCGCGACCGACTGGGGCGCCCGGCGCTTCCGTTTCGGCAACCGCGACGCCTCGCCGCTCGACCAGTGGCCGGACCCCGACGTCTACATCCATTACCCCGAGCGCCAGCTCCTGTCGTACATCGACGTCCGCAACACCAACCGGACCTGGCCGGGGCGGGCCGGCGGCCCGCTCATGGAGCGGGTCACGTTCGGGGCCATGGAGCTCATTCGCCGGGAGGGCGTAGACATCGCCGTCGACGTCCACGGCGCCGAGACCATGTTCCCGGTCACCAACTGCATCGTCGCCCCGGAGAAGTCGGTCAAGATCGCCACCCTGGCCTCGATGACCGTCAAGGCCGCAGAGGGCTTCGAGAGCCACGTCGAGCCCTCGCCGGCGGGCTTCCGGGGCCTGTCCCACCGCGAGATCGGCGACCACTCCGAGGCCATGCCCTTCCTGCTCGAGGCGCCCATCCCCTTCCTCGACCAGCCGACCGGGCCGAAGACCGTCCGCCTCCTCCTCGACGGCAAGGACCCGTTCCTGCTCAGCCTGTCGAAGAAGAAGAAGCTCTTCGTGCCCTACGACGAGGACGGCTGGCCGCTCGAGAAGCGGGTCGGGCAGAACCTGTCCGTGACCCTGGAGATCTTCCGCCAGTTCACGAAGAGAACGGCCGCCCGGCCGATCGACGTCCGGGGCGTGCCGCGCTACGCCGACGTCGTCGCGTCGGGCGTCGGGCGATTCCTGGCCGACCCGTCCAAGGCCGCGCCGGGCGCCGTCGTCGTCAATTGAGGGGGGCCGGCCCGCGGCCGCCCCTGGAGGTGTTGGCCATGCCCGCGAAAAGAGCGCCCTTCCTCCTCCTGGCCCTCGCCGCCGTGCTCCTGGCCTCCGGCGGCCTGAGCGTCGCCGTCCGTCCCGGCTCGGCCGGCTCCGGGCCCGATATCGATCTGGCCTCCGACGGCTGCACGGTCATCATGGTCGGCCGGGAGGCCTCGACCGACGGCTCGGTCATGAGCACCCACGCCGCCGACTGCGGCGTCTGCGACTTCACCTGGCGCCACGTCCCGGCCGCCGACCACAGGCCGAACGAGACCCGCAAGCTCTACCGCATCGACCAGATCCGGACCTGGCCCCCGTCCGAGGGCGGCAAGTGGGCCATGGTCCTCAAGGACCCGACGGGCGTCGAGATCCCCCAGGTCCCCCACACCTACGGCTACCAACACGCCGTCTTCGGCTACATGAACGACCAGCAGCTGGCCATCGCCGAGTCGACCATCGGCAACGTCCGCAAGCTCGGCAACCCCACCTCGGCGCCGGCCACGAACATCACCATGCTCACCCTTCTGGCCATGGAGCGCTGCCGGACGGCCCGGGAGGCCATCGCCCTCATGGGCTCGCTGGCCGAGACCTACGGGTATGGAGGGCCCGACGGCGGCGAGATGCTGGCCGTCTCCGACCCCCGGGAGATCTGGGTCTTCGAGATCATGCCCGTCGGCCCCCTGTGGACGCCCCAGAGCGGCAAGCCCGGCGCGGTCTGGGCGGCCCAGAGAGTGCCGGACGACGAGGTCTCCGTCTGCCCCAACGAGTCCCGGATCGGCGAGATCGACCTCGCGAAGCCCGACTTTTTCATGGCCTCCGCCCACGCCGAGTCCTTCGCCGTCGAGGCCGGGCTCTACGACCCGAAGAGCGGCAAGCCCTTCAGCTGGAAGCGGGCCTATTCCCCGGCCGAGGGCAGCGCAACGAGCACGGAGGGGCGGCGCTCGCGGATGTGGCGCTTCTTCGACCTGGTCGCGCCGTCGAGGGCCTTCAAGCCCGAGACGCCCAACATGGACTTCCCCTTCTCGGTCAGGCCCGACGCCAGGCTCTCGGCCCGGGACGTCATGGCCCTGACCCGCGACAAGTCCGAGGGCACGGTGTTCGACCCGGTCCGGGGCCTGCGCGGCGGGCCGTTCAAGAACCCCAACTACTACAAGGGCACGCGGCTGATCAGCGTGCCCAACGTCGAGTACACGACCCTGACCCAGTGCCGGTCGTGGCTCCCCGACCCGATCGGCGGCATCGTCTGGGTGGCCCTGGGCGCCCAGGACACTTCCTGCTACGTCCCGTTCTACGCCGGTGTCACCGGCGTCCCCAAGTCCTTCTCGACGGGCGACCACTTCATCTTCGACC
>Ga0116178_10003726_pt1 | contig 11464 bp, 11 predicted proteins | sample AD_STIC12_MetaG_FD_89880 | JGI IMG/M metagenome (GOLD analysis project Ga0116178, IMG submission 89880) | Active sludge microbial communities of municipal wastewater-treating anaerobic digesters from USA - AD_STIC12_MetaG | ecosystem: Engineered > Bioreactor > Anaerobic > Digestate | place: USA... | reverse complement strand
TACGGCACGGAGGCGGCTTTACTGGCCATGAAACGCCGGGAGTGGTTTCTCGGGATTTGTGACAAAACATCACGCTTCTCGTTTTCGTAGAGGTTTGTTGGGTAGTAACTTACCGCTTCCGGGATTACGGTGAAGTGAGTCAGAAGGTTATAGGTTATTGGATGAAAGCAATACTGGCTAAACACGAAAGCCGCCATCCTGAATGGGAACTTGCGGATCTGTATAAGCTCATTTACCAGGCCGCCATGGGCCCGGAGCATGCCCTTAGCGACGAGGCACAGACCCGTAAACTGCTTTTACAGGAGATCTCCCAACTTCAGGACGGGCCCGATGAGCCGCTGGCGGAGAAGATTTCACCCGACGGCCGGTTGGCCAGAGTGCACCTGCGGCCTTTTATAAAGCAGGGGCATGAGCCGGAGCTGTTGCTCAAAGCTTTTCTTGCCTCGGCACATACATTTTTACCGTCGCGGGACAAACTGGTCACCTATGCCGGCAAGGCATACGAGGCCGCCCGCGAGGGTAAAATTCACTTCACGCAAAGCATGCTGCAAGCTCATATAGCAAAACTTGGCGACGCCGGTTTTCCGCCCGTACACCATTCCGATAAATACAGGCGCCTGTACCGCCCCGCATACCGGATCGTCCTTGCCGAACACATACCAGAATGTTGCGCGTCCGGCCGGCGTTCACCGTGAGCACCGGTCAGCTGTCGGCTTTCATTATCTCTTTCACTTTTTTCAGAATTTTCGGCAAAATAACGCCCGTTTTCCCACTGATCAGGTAATCGGAAACTCCCTCTGCCGTCAGCGGCGTCGCCGAGGCATTGACTTCAATAATCACGGTTTTGCTTCCGGCGCGCTTCTGTTTGGCCATGCGCGGCAACATCGCAAAAGGGTAAACGACCGCTGACGTCCCGCATATCAGCATCGTGTCGCAGCAGGCCACCTCCTCCTGACTTTCCCTGGCAACATCAGCGGGAATGGCTTCGTTAAAATGTACGACATCGGACTTGAGCACGCCGTTGCATTTGCGGCAATACGGCGGCAGCCTGTCCTCGGCCAGGAGACGTGCAAGCTCATATTGTTGCAGATCGTATCTTGCATCGCACGAATAGCATCTCAAAAGAGAGATGTTGCCGTGGTAATCCAGGACTTTTCTGCTGCCCGCTTTCTGGTGCAGATTGTCGATGTTCTGTGTAATGATGCTTTTGAGGACGGACATTTCTTCAAGTTCAGCCAATGCCCGGTGTCCGGGATTCGGTTTGGCTTTTTCCATGTCTCTGAGCCAGGGGACGGCCGTCATCCTTTCAATCCAGTAGGCTTTCGGATCCCTCTGAAAACGGTAATAGCTTTCATAGGCCTGCCTTTCGGCGTCGGGGTTTTTGGTCCAAACCCCGTCAGGGCCGCGAAAGTCCGGAACACCCGATTCGGTGGACATGCCCGCGCCGGTAAGAGCAACGGCATATTTGCTTTGTGCCAGTTGCCGGGCCGCTTTGGCGATCAACTCCTCCACGTTTTGCCTCTTTTCTCCGGGGTGTTTGTTCTTCAGTAAATGCCCATTACACAACCACCTGCCAGTGTCGCCCCCAGTTCATGACACTTCTCCAGTGTTGCCTCCGTGATGCTTCCCCTGGCAATGACCGGATGAAATACGGTCTTGAATTTGTAGCCCAAAGCAATACGTTCGATGGAATTGAGCGCGCCGCTGCCGTCATTGCCTGCACTGATAAAAACAACAAAAGGCTTGCGAAAAACCCGGTCTTCCTCCTTGCCGTAAGTACGGTCGAAGAAATCCTTCACCATGCCGGACATATAGCCGAAATTTTCCGGCGTGCCCACGGCCAGCCCGTCGCATTCCAGTAAATCCTCAAGGGTGGCGTCGGCCGCCCTCTTGAGAATGGCCGTAGCTCCTTCGATTGATTTTACGCCCTGACAGACAGCTTCCGCCATTTTTTGTGTGTGTCCTGTTTGGGAATGGTAGATGATGAGGATTCTGGCCATAATAAAAATTTCGGGCGCGTAATGCCAGAAAGCTGATGATTAAGATGGCAAGGCGGCTCGCGCCGCCCTGCAAATCCTTTATCCCTGAAGCCTTTCTGTAGTACGTTACTGTCAGGGCATTTTGCCGATGATGCCCAAAAACCCGGCCGCCTGTAACGATGCGCCGCCGACAAGTGCACCGTCGATATCTTTCATCGCGATGAGCTCGGCGATATTGTCTTTGGTAACCGAACCACCGTAGAGAATACGTACATCCTCCGCCACACAGCCGTAAATCTCCACCATGAGACGCCGGATGAAATCATGGACATCTTCCGCCTGCTCGGGGGTGGCCACCTTGCCGGTGCCGATCGCCCACACAGGCTCATAGGCGATGACGATCTCCGGCAGCTTTTCCACAGCCACCCCGGCCAGGGCGGCACGCACCTGTCGTCCCACAACCGATTCCGTCACGCCTTTGTTTCTTTCCGCTTCGGTTTCGCCAACGCAGATTATCGGCCTGAGACCGGCGGCCAGGGCGCTTAGTGCCTTTGCGTTGACCAGCTCATCGCTTTCCAGAAAATATTTGCGGCGCTCCGAATGTCCGACCAGAACATAGCTGCAACCTGCATCCCTGAGCATCAGGGGGGACACTTCACCTGTGTAGGCCCCCTTATTTTCAAAATACATGTTCTGTGCGGCGAGCGCCACAGCCGAGCCCCGCAGTACATCGTTTACGCTCTGCAGGGCGGTAAAGGGCGGAGCCACCACGACCTGACCGTTTGTCAAACCGGAAACTCCCTGTTTGATTTCCGTCGCCAGGCGCACTGATTCAGCAATGCTGTTGTTCATTTTCCAGTTACCGGCGACTATCCATTTTCTCATCATCTCCTCCTGTCTCAGCCCAGTGCCGCCACCGCCGGCAGGGTTTTCCCCTCAAGAAGCTCCAGGAAAGCACCGCCACCTGTGGAAATGTAGGAAATTTTATCACTTTTGCCTGTTTTGTGAATGGCCGTGTCCGTATCACCGCCGCCGACGATGCTCAGCGCGCCTGATTCTACAACCGCGTCAACCAGCTTAAACGTGCCCGATGAGAAAGCGGCAATCTCGAACATGCCCAAAGGCCCGTTCCAGACAACGGTTTTTGCCTTACTTACGACTTCGGAAAAAGCGGCAATCGTTCGCGGCCCGATGTCCAGCCCCATCCAGCCTTCAGGAATATCTTTGATGGCGACGATGTTTCGTTCCGCATCCGCCGAAGGGGCCTGCGCGATGATGGTGTCCTCCGGCAGAAGGAAGCGGACATTTTTTGCCTTTGCTTTAGCCATAATCTGCCGTGCCAGTTCCAGCATGTCAGTTTCGCAAATTGACTTGCCCACGTTGAAACCGTCCGCCTTCAGAAAAGTAAAGGCCATCCCGCCGCCGACCAGCAGGCAATCAACATTGTCGATAATATTTTCCAGAAGCTTGATTTTGTCCGACACCTTGGCCCCGCCGATAATCGCCACCAGCGGCCGGGAGGGGTTAGTCATCGCCTTGTTGAAATACTCAATTTCGTTTTTGAGCAAAAACCCGGCCGCGCTCACGGGCGCGTATTTGGTGATGGCGGTATTGGAAGCGGCCGCCCTGTGCGCCACCGCAAACGCATCATTTATGTAAATATCACACAAAGAGGCAAGCTCGCGGGCGAATTCGTCGTCGTTTTTATCTTCCCCGGGGTGAAAACGCAGATTTTCAAGCAGGATCACGGCACCTGATTTCAGACCCGCCGCCGCCTGACGCGCTTTTTCGCCGATGCAATCATCAACAAAAGGCACATCTGTTTTCAAAAGACCCGCCAGCACAGGCGCGACCGGCCCCAGAGAAAATTCATCCACCCTTTTCCCTTTGGGGCGTCCCAGGTGTGAGGCCAAAATGACCTTCGCGCCTTTTTCCCTCAGATAATTAATAGTAGGCAAACTAGCCCTGAGCCGCGTGTCGTCTGTGACATTGCCCGCCTTGTCCATGGGCACATTGAAGTCAACCCGTACGAATACCTTTTTTCCGCCAACTTCCACCTGATCCAGATACTTCATCGTTTTACCTCTCGATTCTATTTTATTTCATGATAAACGACAGAAGCTCCAGCATACGGTTGGAAAAGCCCCACTCGTTGTCGTACCATGAAAGAATTTTCACCATTTTGCCGCCGATAACCGTCGTATTGGGAAGATCTACAATTGAGGAATGAGGATTGCCGTTGAAATCCTTTGAGACAAGCTCTTCTTCCGAGCAGAACAAAATACCCTTCATCGCCTTTTGAGAATACTCTCTGAGCTTGTCGTTTACCTGTTGCCTGTTGGTTTCCCGGGCGAGCGTGGCCACAAAATCCACCAGCGAAACATTGGGCGTGGGCACGCGGATGGCCAGCCCGTCGAGCTTGCCTTTCATCTCCGGAATTACCTCGGAAATGGCTCTGGCCGCCCCTGTCGTCGTCGGAATCATCGACAGGGCGCAGGCGCGGGCACGGCGCAGGTCCTTGTGCGGCTCATCGATCACCACCTGATCGTTGGTATAGGAATGAATCGTTGTCATCAAACCGTGCTCGATGCCGAACTCCTCGTGAAGAATCTTCACAATCGGGGCCAGGCAATTGGTCGTGCAGGAGCCCATTGAAATGATATGATGTTTGGAGCGGTCATAATCCTGAGCATTTACCCCAAAAACAAAAGTGACATCCGGCCTTTTGGCTGGGGCTGAAATAACCACTTTTTTGGCGCCGGCTTTAAGATGCTTTTCCGCATCGTCGCGGTCTGTAAAAATACCTGTACTCTCCAGGACGACATCAATCCCCAGATCGCGCCAGGGAAGCGTCTCCGGGTCACGCTTGGAAAACACCTTGACCGGTGATGAATCCACCGTGATCGAATTTGCATCGCAGGTGACCTGGGCGGGCAAAGTGCCGTGCACAGAGTCATACTTGAGCAAATGAGCGATTGTTTTCGCATCAGCGAGATCATTGACCGCCACGAATTGTACGTCCTTGTTTTTATAACCGGCACGGAGGACCAGTCTGCCGATTCTCCCAAATCCGTTGATGGCTATTCTGACGGGCATAGCAGCCTCCTAAGTTTTGAATTTATGGAAGATTAAACAAAAGCCTCTCCCTTGTCAATCCATATCTATTTGCCCATCTGAATTCAGTGTACACAGGTGTCATCCTCTTGCAGTTCTTCCCCGAACCTGCTAAAAAACGCGGATATGAGCGATGAAAAACTCTACATTGCCCTCATGGGACTGCCGGCGCGCGGCAAATCCACACTGGGCATGCGCCTGAAAGACGCATTCCGGCGCGACAATATCCCCACGCGCATTTTCAATAACGGCAACCTCCGGCGTGCCTGCCGGCCGGCCGCAGAAACCTCACGGGCGGAATTTTACTCACCCGAAAACAAACAAGCCCTGGAAGAACGGAATAATTTCGCCCGCATCAATATGGAACGGGCAAAAAACTATCTGTCCGGAAATGGACAGGTGGCTATCCTGGACGCGGCCAATGTCAGCCGGGACAGGCGGGCAAAAATTGAGGCTTTTCTCGACGACCATCCCGTTCTTTTCATCGAATGCGTCAATGACGATAAAGAAATCCTGAGCTTGAGCATTCTGGAAAAAACAAGACTTCCGGAATTTGGCCGCCTGGCAACGGGTAAAGCGGAAAAAGAATTTATCAAAAGAATAGAATACTACAAAATGGCCTACCAGCCGCTGGAGAGCGAACGCAACTACATCCGCCTGAACTCTTTGCAAAACAGGATTATCGGCGAAAAACATACCGACTCCACGCCACTTTACGCACAATTACGCGACTACCTGGTTACCGACGAAGTAAAAAACCTGTTTTTAATCCGGCACGCCCAGACCATATATAATATTGAAGACAGGATCGGCGGCGATCCCGGCCTTACAGCAAAAGGAAAACAGCAGGCCCGTGCCCTGGGTAAATTCTTCAGCACAAAAAAAATCTCCTACATCTTTACCAGCAGCAAAACCCGGACGAGACTCACAGCACAGGCCATCGCCCGCATGCAGGAGGACTGCCGCGTCATACCCTTGAAAGAATTTGATGAAATCAACGCGGGCATCTGCGAGGGCATGACCTATGCCGAAATTAAAAAAGAGATGCCCCATGTATTTGGTGAACGAGAGGCACACAAATATAGCTATGTCTATCCCGGCGGCGAAAGCTATGAATCCATGAAGGCCAGAGTCGAAGAAGGAATCAAAAAATCATTTTTCCTCAACCGGCGGTCCCGAAACATCATGATTGTCGGACATCAGGCCGTCAACCGCCTGGTCCTGTCGCATTTTCTCTACCGGCGCACAGAAGACGTGCCTTTCATCTACGTCCCGCAGGACCGCTTTTACCACATCGTCTCCACACAACATAAAAAGATGTTTGAACTCAAAAAATATGACTGACGGAACAGCACAAGGCCCGTTTCCGGAACGGCATCCTGTTGATGCTTGCCTTTCTGTATTTTTTTGCATATGATGCGCCAAATTTAAATTCCCGTTGAAAACCGCCAGAGGGATTTCCATTGAAGCATGCAAAATACAAATTTGCCTGTAGTTTTGATGGTGACGCCACACTGCCTTCTTATAAAGGATCGACAATTCGCGGTGTTTTCGGCCATGCGCTGAAAAAAGTCGTCTGCGCGCTTAAAAAAACCGACTGCACCCAATGCCTGCTGGCCGACCGTTGCCTTTACACTACCGTCTTTGAAATATCCGCCCGGGCCCCGGCCGAAAAGGGCCGGAAAAGAATCGCCCAGCCACCGCACCCTTATGTCATCGAGCCTCCCGCCGACCTGAAAACCAGCTACAAAAAAGGCGACCCGTTGGATTTTTCACTATTTCTGTTCGGCGCCGCCTGCGACCATCTTCCCTATTTCATTTATGCCTTCGACTCCATCCGCGGGATCGGCAAGCGCATAAACGGCAAAGCCGCCACCTTTTCCCTCGACGCGGTTTACGCTGACGGTACACAGATCTATTCCAAAGCAAGCGGCAAAATCGACAAATCAGCGAAAATAACAGAACTGACCTTGCAGAGTTTTGACGAATCTGCGCCGGCGGAACCACACGATATTGAATTGGAGCTGGTCACACCGCTTCGCCTCAAATACAAAAACGGGCTCACAGCGGAGCTGCCTTTCGATGTTCTGATCCGGGCGGCGCTGCGTAGAATATCTTCACTATACAACTACCACGGCGGGGGAGAACCAAGGCTGGACTACCGCGGCCTTGTCGCGCGGGCCCGAAACGTTTCAGTCAAAGAAACGCATATCGGTTGGTACGACTGGCGGCGCTACTCCAACCGTCAGGAACAGGCCATGATGATGGGCGGTATGGTCGGCAAAATCATCTATGAAAACGTTCCGCGTGAGTATGTGCCGATACTTAAGTTTTGCGAGCAGGTGCACCTTGGCAAAGCAACCACGTTCGGTCTGGGGAAGATCAAAGTGACACAAAAATAATGTAAACCACTGCACCAGTTGCCGTGGCGGGGTGGAAATGGCCAACATTTTCCTTGGGATTGCGGGCTTGAGCCCGCAGGTTATCACGGAAACACTCTTTGCCCTTCATCAGGAGGGCAAAGAGGTTGATGAAATTCATATCATCACCACCTTGCCAGGCCGTGATGCAATTCTGACCCGCCTGCTGGCACCCGGCGACGGACAATATATGCGCTATCTTCGTGATTACGGAATCGATCCCGAATCAATTTTGTTCACGGCCGACACGATTCATGTCCTGCAGGACGCCGGAGGCAGGCCGCTTGACGACATTACCAGCGAAGAAGAAAACGAAATTCTTTTAAAAACCTGTCTGACACTGGCGCATCGTCTCACCAGAAAACCTGCCGACACAGTATTTTTCTCCATCGCCGGAGGCCGTAAAACCATGAGCGCCTGCCTGATGACAGCCGCTCAGATGTATGCCCGGGATCATGACCGTGTTTACCATGTGCTGGTGCCGGCGGAATTTGAAAATCATCGTGATTTCTACTATCCTCCCGTCAAGCCGGTCATGCTTGAACTTCTGGATGGAAGAGGGCAAACGATACTGAAAGACAGCTCACATGCAAAGGTCACACTTGTACCCATACCGTTTCTTTCGCTGCGCCATGCTCTTCGTGACCGGAAAACCGGCGCTGTCAGGCCGCCTGCCCTGCTTTTCCGCCACCTCATACGAGGGGAAAAGCCGCCTCTGATTATCGATTTGTCAGATGGAAAAATCATCTATAAAAAAACCGCTCTCGGCATGATGCCCTCCCGCCTTGCGCTCTATACGTTTTTGGCATTCCAGAAACAAGAGTGCCGTCTTTTGAGTGCAAGCTGCCGGGGATGTACGGCCTGCTACCTTGATTACAGACAAATCAGTGACAGACAGGAAACAATCACCGACTTCTACATGCGGCTTGGCGGCACGAAGACGGACAAGGGAATTTGTGCCCTCGCGAAAGAAGACCTTCGCACCTATGTAAGCAAGATCAACAAAGACCTGCAAAAAGCCTTCGGCATGCAGGCGGCCCAACTCCTGGGTGTGGCGACGTCCGGGAAAAAACCGGATACCAGCTATGGCCTCGCCATGGACAGAGAAAGAATAAAACTTCTTATCTGAAAACATTCGATACGGCAACGTTGCCGCGCTGGATAAAACAAAAGGTATTTTGATAGAACCGAAAGCAAAGAAGCCGAGGAGGGATTTATTATGGACGACACTGTTTTAAAAGTGGCACTGGCCGGACTGCTGCATGATATCGGCAAATTCGCACAACGAGCGGAAGCGCACCTTTCAGCAAATACTGAAGGTCTGGAAAGCTCAATGTGCCAGCCGGAAAAGGGATACTACACCTACCGTCATGTATTATGGACAAACGAATTCTTTGAACGTATGGCAAGTAACCCGCATTTAGGTTTTGATTGTTGTGAAAACAGCATTTCAAATCTTGCGGCATATCATCACAATCCGTCGACAAAGCTCCAAGAACTTATTCAACTGGCGGATTGCCTGTCATCCGGCAGCGAGAGGCAGGACGACGAGGAGGCGCCCACGCGACGTGATGGTTACAAGAAAACCCGCCTTCACTGCATCTTTGACTATATGCACCTCGGCGATAAACAGAATATCGATAAGAATTATCGCTATGAATTGCGGCCTTTGGACGGGGCGCTGGCTGGTTGTTTTCCGTCACACAAAACTGAATTAAGCCCTGCCTATGGAGAAAGTCTTGCCAATAGTTATGGTGTTCTCTGGAACGCATTTCTTTCTGATATGGAAAAACTTGATATCAGAGAAGGAGATAAATTTATAACCACAGTATTATCCCTTCTGGAAAAATACACCTGGTGCATTCCTAGCTCGACTATCAACAGGCCGGATATTTCTCTTTTTGATCATGCCAAAACAACCGCCGCGATTGCCGTTTGTCTTTATCGGCATCATATTGCAAAAAACGATCTGGAAAAAGCACGCTTCTCGATAAGCGATGAGGCAGAGAAATTCAGACTTCTTGTTGGCGATTTGTCCGGCATCCAGGAGTATATTATCAATATTCGAAACGTTGGTGTGGGAGGCACAGCTAAACGTCTGAGAGCAAGATCATTTTATCTGACGGCTCTTTCGGATATTGCGAGCCATAAGCTGCTTCATGATTTCGGTCTGCCATTGACCAATCTGGTTATTTCTTCTGGTGGAAAATTCTATCTGTTACTGCCGAACACGCCGGACGCGGATCAAATAATCGACGTATTTAAAAAAGATTCGTCTGCCTGGCTGATCCAGCATTTAAATGGCGAAGTCGCTTTGAACATTGCCAATGTGTCTTTCAGTTGCAGAGATTTGATGCGTTTTAACGAAATCCTGAAAAAAGTGAATCATGCACTGCAGTACGAAAAAGAAAGGGCGTTTTCAAGTCACTTGATAGATTCATCGAGATGGAAGACAGCATCTTTCGTCTTTTCCGACAGGAAATACCAGGACGAGGAGTCGCTTTGTCGAAGCTGCCGGAAATTTCCTGGAGAATACAGGAAAGATGAAAACATTGTTCTTTGCCGTTATTGTAATGACGATATTGCGTTGGGCCAACAACTTGCAAGCGCAACCGGTGTGCAGTTTTTTAAAAATGCTGAAGATGGTCGCTATAAAGTCTTTGGTAACTATTCATTTTCGATTATAAAAGATCGACAGGATTTTTCAGTCCATGCTTATTTGTGTCAACCATTCAATAATTGGGAATTTGACCAAGCCAACACCGCCTTGCGGCCACGGCCTTTTGCTAATCATATTCCTGTTTTTGAAGAAGCGCTCTGTTCATCATGCCCCAATGAATCGTGCCGGGAAAAGGAAGATGCTAAAGTCGGAAACCCGAAATATTTCAACTGTCTTGCTTATTCAAGCAACGGCAGGAAGATGCTTGGGGTTTTCAAGGCCGATGTGGATTATCTCGGCTTGATTTTTATTGCCGGATTTCCTCGCGAAGAAGAAAAGTGCATTTCAAGAATCACCACACTCAGTCGCCTGTTGGAAAACTTCTTCACGGGCAGATTGAATCATCTTTTGGAAAATGAGTTTTCGGATATCTACACTGTTTACGCAGGAGGTGACGATTTGCTTATGATCGGACCATGGAACAAAGTCCTTGATTTTGCCGAGCTCGTTAACGCTGAATTTGGACGGTTTACCTGCGGCAACCCGGCCTTTTCCATCTCCGCCGGTATCGGATTGATGCACGCGCATCTGCCTGTATATGCTGCAGTGGAACATGCGGATGATCTGTTAAATCGTGCCAAAAATGAGGTCATCATTGATGAAGATTTGTCCAAAGAACAGTTGGCAGTGCTTGGTGACATCCTGAAATGGGCGAGACTGCCGGCGATGCGGAATGAAGCTCAAAGACTTGCACGATGGCAGAAAGATAAAAAAATATCGATGGGCTTTGTCCGTCAGCTTGTAAATTGTTCGGAAAGTTTTCAGAAATATAAAAAAGAAGGGAGGACATCACATCTGAAGTTTATCCCGATGCTTTCCTACAGCATTGCCCGAAATATTCCGGCCAGGGAAACGGAAATTATGAAATGGTCGCAAGATTTGACGAATCTGCAAAGCACAAATCTCCGTCATCTTGCGTTTATTGCAAATTATTCAATTCAAGCAAACAGGAGTTGATTATGGCGGATTGGAAGAAAGATTTATCAAAGCATTCAAGTTATGGTGGCGCGACAGGGACAGTAAAAAAATGTGAGAAATGTGGGCAGCCTCTTAAAAATGACAAGTTTAAATATTGTTACAAATGCAATGAGGCCATGAAGGCGTCCGATCGTGTATTTGTTGCAAGCAAAAAATGGAGAAAGTTGCAAAACAAAAATCCATAAAGTTGCAATTGGAAAATCCATAAAGTTGCAAACCCTGTTGCATGCATAAAGCGTCCCATCATAGGCCCT
>Ga0116178_10003724_pt1 | contig 11469 bp, 7 predicted proteins | sample AD_STIC12_MetaG_FD_89880 | JGI IMG/M metagenome (GOLD analysis project Ga0116178, IMG submission 89880) | Active sludge microbial communities of municipal wastewater-treating anaerobic digesters from USA - AD_STIC12_MetaG | ecosystem: Engineered > Bioreactor > Anaerobic > Digestate | place: USA... | reverse complement strand
GCGGCCGGTCAATTCGATGATCGAATTCAAGCAGATAATCGGGCGCGGCACGCGCGTTTACGACGGCAAGGACTACTTCACCATTTTCGACTTCGTGAAGGCACACCACCACTTCCAGGACCCTGAGTGGGACGGCGAGCCGATCGCGCCCGAGCCGGCCGGCCCGCGGCCCGCGGGCGATCCGAAACCGGTGATCCCGAAGGGCGACCTGCGGGACGGCGGCGGCGACGAACCGGCGGTCAGGCCCCGCAAGATCCGGGTCAAGCTGGCCGACGGCAAGGAGCGCCACATCCAGCACATGATGCAGACGACCTTCTGGCATCCGGACGGGACGCCGATGTCGGCCAGGCAGTTCCTGGAAATGCTGTACGAGCAGATACCGAATTTTTTCACGGAAGAATCCGAACTGCGCCGCATCTGGGGTGACCCGACAACCCGGCGCAAACTTCTGGACGGACTGGCGGACAAGGGCGTCGGCATGCGCGAACTTGAAGCGATGCAAAAGCTGGTGGACGCGGAAAACAGCGACATTTTCGACGTACTGGCTTATGTGGCCTGGGCCCTGCCCCCCTTGACCCGCCAGGAACGCGCCGACCGCGCCCGCGCAATGATCAGCGCCAACTTCGACACCAACCAGCAGGCTTTCCTGTCATTCGTCCTGGCCCACTACGTCAACGAAGGCGTGGACGAACTGGACTTGGACAAACTTGCCCCACTGCTGAACCTGAAGTACCACTCGCTGCCCGAGGCCTTCGCTGAACTGGGCGAGGCCCAAAGCATCCGCCAGGTCTTCGCCGGCTTCCAGCGGTACCTGTACCAGGGCGCGGCGTGATGGGGTGGGCCAGGATCCCGGCGATCAACGACCCAGATTCAGCGGATTATCTGCATACAAACGATGCAATCGTCGTGAAAGACGTTGGCGAACCCAGGCCCCGGTTACAGAACAAAATCCTGCCAGTTGTCGCGATTGACAACCTGGAAGGAACCACCGGGAACCATGTTCTGCCAGTCGCGAGGGGCCTTGGGGTCCTTGCCGCCCCACTTGAATTCAAAACCTGACAGCGCACCATCGACCTCCTGAACGAGATCGATTTCGGCGCGCGACGGTCATCACGCCACGACGCACGCCAGACCGAATATGAAACCATGTGAAAAATCCCCTGATGCTTTGCGTCAAACTGCGGTATCTTACCGGCATCATGGAGGTTACTTATGCGACCGACTCGACTTGTTGTGACCGTCATCCTTACTGCCATCGCGCTTTCGACAGTTTCGTGCGCCGCGTCACGGTTCATCGGATACGCGTCAAAGCCTGACGCACCGCTTCCGGCGGGCCAGGTTCAGCACCCTGCCCTTCAGGCGCCGGTCAAGGTAACCTTCGACGCACAGCACGTCCCGCACATCGTTGCCGAAAACGAACACGACCTGTGGTTTGCGCTCGGATACATCCAGGCACGCGACCGGCTGTTCCAGATGGACATGCTGCGCAGGATGGCCGCCGGTCGTACCAGCGAACTTCTTGGAAAGCAGGATGCACCCGAAGGAATGCCTTTTTCCGACACCATCGGGATGGATCGTTTCTTCCGCGTGATGGGGCTTGCCCAGGATGCGGAAAGGACCATCAAGAGGATATCGAAGGAAAGCCAGGACATCGTTGATCCCTATATCGCCGGCATCAACGCATTCATCAAGTCGGCCGACCCAGTTCCAATCGAATACCGGCTGATTGACCAGGCTCCAATGCCATGGACGGCCGCCGATGCCATGGTTGTGGCACGACTGACCAGTTTCCAGCTTTCGGTCAACATGGCGCACGAACTGCTTCGTTACCTGCTGCAGGTCGAACTGGGCCCGGACGCGCAGAAGGAAATTTTCCCGTCGAATCCGCCGGTTGGCCCGAACATCATCGAGCGCGAGGACGTTGATTTCCGTTCGATGCCCCGCCAGTCGTCGCCGGCGACCGCGGCGCGCCTGGATGCCGTGTTGGCTGAATCCGGCACTGATCTCGCCGCGTGGGCGCCGACCGCGCGCGCCTTCCTTGGCCTGCTTGCCCAGGTCCAGACCCAGGTACGCCCGTACGTCAGCCCGGCCGCATCCAACAGTTGGGCCGTTTCCGGAAGCCACACCGAGAGCGGCAAGCCGATCCTGGCCAACGACCCGCATCTGCTTCACGGGGCGCCGGCAACCTTCTACATCGTCCACCTGAAGGCCCCTGGGATCGACGCGATCGGCGCCACCCTTCCCGGAACGCCGTTCCTGACGCTCGGGCGCAACCAGAAGGTTGGCTGGGCCAGCACCAACACATTCGCGGACGTTCAGGACATCTATCTTGAGAAGCTGGATCCGAACGACCCCGGCAAGTACATGACCCCGCAGGGCCCGGTCGCGTTCGAAATCGAAAAGCACGTGCTTCGCGAACGCACTGGACGTGACGAATACAAGGAACACAAGTTCGACCTGCGATACACCCGCCACGGCGCGGTGCTTAACGATGCGATGATTGATGGCCTTCCCGGCCAGCCAATCGCCCTGAAGACCGCTTCCATATGGCCGACCGATGAATCGCTTTCCATGAAGAAGTACCTTACGGCGACGTCGATTGACGACATTTTCAACGCCCTGCAGTCGTGGGGCCTGCCGATCCAGAACTGGGTCGCGGTCGATGATGCCGGACATATCGGTTACTTCCCGATGGGCGTCGTGCCGATCCGCCGGACTTTCGACGGCACCGTTCCCGTTCCGGGATGGACGGACGAATTCGAATGGGACGGCTTCATTCCGTATGACCAGTTGCCGAAGATGATCGACCCGCCGTCGGGCATGATCGTGACCGCCAACAACCAGGTCATGCCCGCCCAGGATTACCCTTATCCCTACAGCATCGACACGATGCAGGGATACCGGGCCGGCCGGATTCGCCAGCTTCTGAAGGCCGGCGGCAAGTGGACGGCGGACGGCATTCGAACCATGCAGACGGACGCGTACGTTCCCCAGGCCGATCGCCTTCTGCCGTCGCTGCTGAAGGCCCTTGATGGCGCCGACCTGGACGATTTCGAAAAGTCCGCGCTTGAAAGGCTGAAGGGATGGGACAGGGTCGCGGCCATCGATTCGGTCGGCGCCAGCGTCTATCACGCGACGTACCGCGAAGCCTGGCGGCTTGGCCTGACGGACGACCTGCCGAAGCTGTTTTTGAGCCTTGTAAAGGTCTTCGCCTATACCTACGGATTCTTCGACCGCCTGTGGGCCGAATCCCCCGACGCGAAAGTCTGGGACATCAAAGGCACGCCCCAGGTGGAAAAGCGTGACGACATACTGCGCATGGCCTTCAAGGCCGGTGTGGCCGAGTTGAAGAAGAAGCTGGGAAGCAACATGGACAAGTGGTGCTGGGGCAAGCTGCACACAATCACCTTCCACCACCTGTTCGGCAAGGCCGCGATGGGCAAGTTCGATGTCGGTCCGGTCGCGATACCCGGTGGATGGGACACCGTCTGGGCCGCCGGATTCGGCCTGTGGGACGACAACTACATGTTCAACGTCAGTGAGGGCCCGGCCTTCAGGCATGTGATGGATTTCGCCAACATGAAGGACAGCAACATGATCCTGGATCTTGGTCAGTCCGGATGGCCGATGACGCCCGCCTATGACAATGCGTTCGAGCACTGGCGCACCGGCAGGCTGTGGAAACTGTCCATGGATCCGGCCGAATTCGCCCAGGGCGCCGAGGGCGTTGTTGAGCTTGTTCCCGCCAGATAAGCAGACCATTCGTTAAGGCCGACCACCCGCAGGAACGAACAACGCATGTTTCAAGCCTTATTCGCTTGTTGAACCGGTAGCGCCGATATTTGGCTGGCATATGCCATCGGCGCACAACGGCAGGACAATCGAGGTCTGCGACGTCACGTCGATCAATTCAAACGACATAAGCGCCGAAAGCGCGACGCCGTTGTCTTCGGATGGGATCGTGGCGGTTATGCCAATCTCGATGCGGGCGCCTGGACCAATCACTTCGGAACCCGGTTCACTGTCAAATGAAAAAACCGTTGAATCGCTTCCCTGCAGGACTTCCGGACAGGTAACGGTTTCGTCGGGCCCGGCCGCGCAGTCGGCGATTTTTCCGCCGGCAATCAGGCAGGAACCGGTGCCGGTATTCACGATTGCGACGTTCCCCGTGGCTGCGGAACCGACAGCGATGGTTCCAAAGTCAAGCTTTGCCGGGACAATCCGGGCATCGCAGAGAGCTGGATGTGCTGTTCTGGCAATGACTGGAATGCTGTAAGTGAAAAGGTTCGGCGAACTGACATGAACATCCAGGAACGCGGAATACTCGCCGGAATCTGGACCGCTGTTGGTGAACTTCACCTCAACTGGAAGGAACTTTGTGGGGTCAAGTGTGACAACCGGTTCTTCTTCGAATGGTGGCAGGGTCTCCCCAAGACGTGTGATTTCAAATCGAACCGGTTCACCGGCAGATCCCTGATTGAGTTCGACCGAACGTATAGTCACAGCGACGTCACTGTTGTTGATGACGGTCATGACCATTGATTTGGACTTCCCGATCGCGACCCCGCCGAAATCGACCACTTCCGGAAGGAACTCCAGGCTACCGGAAGTCGCGGTTCCAACTGCGGTGATCTGGAACGACCACATCTGCTGCCGACCGCCAACCAGGCCGACGACCGTCAGGTTTGCGGCCCGCGCGCCCTGGGAATCCGGCGAAAAGCTGACCTGGATGGCCAGTTCCCCGGCGTGATCAAGCACCGATGCGTCCCCGATATCGAGGTCAACAATCTCGAAGTTGTCGGCATCGATATCCAGATAGAGGTCGGTTATCGAAATCGGGTTGGACTGGGTGTTGGTCATGACGACATCAATGGTTCGCGACTGTCCCACCGGAACAGAGCCGAAATCGATCGGATCAGGGTTGCAGGAAAGCGCCTCCTCGACAAAGGCATCGTATGTTCCCAGGTCGGTTCCGGGCACATCGTATCCGCTCCAGTGGCCTTCATCACGAACTGCATCTTCCGGACCGGCCTCGGCATCGTCGTGGATGTCTGCCTGGTTGCCGTCATCGGTGCCGGACGCAGGACCCGGGTTCCCGCAGCCTGCCACGACAAGCACCGCGATAAGGGCCGGAGCGACCCGCATGGCGTACTCATTCTTCATCGCACACCCCAGACTACCAATTGAGCTTGGGCCATTGTCCAACTATTAACAATGCATATCAAGGAAGGCGGCGAAAATGCCCCTGGCCGGGGTCGAACCTTGACTATTGGTAACCCGGGGGTACAATCCGCGCAACCTCGGCGGGGTGAATCGACTCTTTTTGCCCGGCCGTGTCCCATTCAGGTGGGGAAGATGCTTCTTCTGGCTGTTTCGGTGCTGATCCTGCTTGTTTCGGGATTGGCCGCAGTCGTTTCCGCAGTTGCCCGCGGCGCACGTTTCGCGACTGCCGCCGGTGTGGGCGGCGCTGTGTCCGGTTGCGTCGTCGCCGCATCATCGGCACTCCATGTAATCGTCACCGGTCGAACCTGGGAAGCCTGGACCGTCTGGCAGACCCCGATGGGCCCCCTTCATGCCGGAATCGATCATCTTTCCGCCGTTTTCATCATCCTTATTTCAATCGTCGGCGCCCTGGCCGCCCTTTACGGCCGCGGCTATCTTGCAGGGCATCATTCCCACCCGTCGCGGGCCGAACGAAGCTGGTGCTGGTACAACCTGCTTCTGGCGGCGATGATCCTGGTCGTCACCACCCGGGACGGATTCGGCTTCCTGATGGCCTGGGAAGGCATGTCGCTGGCATCGTTCTTCCTGGTCATGTACGACCACGAAAGGGCGGGCGTCACTCGCGCGGGCTGGATCTACATGGTCACCGCACACGTTGGCGCGGCGTTCCTTTTCGTGATGTTCCTTCTTCTTGGCCACGGCGGAACGCTTGATTTCACATCGATTATTGCCAGGTCCGATGTCGCCTCGGATCACGTCCTGGCTTCCGGGGTGTTCATCCTCGCGGTGATCGGCTTCGGAACGAAAGCCGGGTTCATCCCGCTTCACATCTGGCTTCCAGAGGCGCATCCGGCCGCTCCATCCCACGTTTCGGCGCTGATGAGCGGCGTGATGATCAAGACCGGCATTTACGGCCTTCTTCGTGTTCTTACAATGATCGGCGCTCCCCAGACCTGGTGGGGCTGGGTGCTTGTGACCGTGGGTGCCGTGTCGGGCGTGGTCGGCATCCTCTTCGCACTGGCCCAGCACGATCTGAAGCGCCTTCTGGCCTATTCAAGTATCGAAAACGTCGGCATTATCACGATGGCCCTGGGCCTTGGGCTGATTGGCGCCGCAAGCGGCCAGATGCTGGTGGCGTCGCTGGCCTTTTCGGGCGCCCTGCTTCATGTCGTCAACCACGGATTCTTCAAATCGCTTCTGTTCATGGGTGCCGGTTCGGTGATTCATGGTGCCCGAACCCTGCAGATTGACCGCATGGGGGGACTCCTGAAAAACATGCCGGCCACCGGCGCGCTTTTCCTTGTCGGGTCGGCAGCCATCTGCGGCCTTCCCCCACTGAACGGGTTCGCCGGAGAATTTCTGATCTACTCGGCGGCCTTCTTCAGCATCGGCGCAGGCACCTCGATTCCCTTCTCGTCACTTACCATTCTCGCGCTTGCCCTGATCGGCGGCCTGGCCGTCGCAACCTTCACGAAGGCTTTCGGGATCGCCTTCCTGGGCGAACCGAGATCGGCCGAGTCATCACTGGCCTCCGAATCCGGGAGTGCCATGACGATTCCGATGGCGATGCTTGCAGCCCTTTGCATTGCGGTCGCTCTTGGCGCACCGTGGCTGGCGAATCAGATAATGCCGGCGGTCGCGACGTTTTCCCCCGCAATGGACAACGTCCTGCTTCCGCGGGCCCAGTCCGGCATCATCATGACGATAACGTTGATTTCGGCCGGTTTCGCGGTCACGATTGGCCTGTTGGCCGCGCTTCGCCACGCGCTGATTCGACGACGCGACGCCGATTCCGCCCCGACATGGGATTGCGGGTACGCCGGCCAGTCATCGCGGGTGCAGTACACCGGTTCATCCTTTGCCGAACCGACCGCACGGATGTTCCGGCCAATCCTTCGAACCAGACGCAACTTGACGGCGCCCCAGGGGCTTTTCCCGACCAGGGCGGCCATTTCGACGCATGCCGCGGATATTTTCCTGCAGTACGTCTATGAACCGGCCGTCGCGGCGATTTCGCGGGCCGCCGCGCTTGTTCAGGCCCTGCAGAAGGGACGCGTCCATCTTTATCTGATGTACATCTTCATCACGATCGTCGCCCTGATGATCTGGAACCTGAGGTAGGCCATGGCATCCGCAATCGTACAGTTTGCCGCCGGCCTGCTTCTTGCCCCGTTGCTGCTGACCGTCATCCGCCGGGTCAAGGCATTTTTCGGCGGCCGCCACGGACCAACAGTCATGCAGCCGTACATCGACCTTGCGAAGCTGGCGCGCAAGACCCCGGTTTACAGCCGAACGACCACGTGGGTCTTCAAGGCAAGTCCCGTTGTCGGGATGGCCGCTTCGATCGCGGCGCTTTCCATTCTTCCCCTGTCCGGCGTCCCGGCGCTGGCCGCCTTCCCCGGCGATTTCGTATTCCTGGCATACGTCTTTGGAATGATGCGGTTCTTCACGGTTCTTGCCGCGCTGGACACCGGCTCGCCCTTCGAAGGCATGGGTGCCAGCCGCGAAGTGCAGTTCGCGGTTCTGTCTGAAGTTGCGCTGTTTTCCTGCCTCATCGCACTGGTCATCGCGCTTGACGCCACTTCGCTTGGCTCGATTTTCGCGATTGCCTGGGGCCCCGCCGTCCAGCCTGGCGCGGCCGGAATCCTTGTCCTGGTGGCGTGCGCGATGATGCTGATTCTTCTTTGCGAAAACTCGCGGATACCGGTCGATGATCCGACCACACACCTCGAGTTGACGATGATCCACGAAGTAATGGTTCTGGATCACTGCGGACTGGATCTTGCCATGATCGAATACGCTTCGGCACTGAAGCTGTGGATCTGGTCGGCAATCGTCGTCTCGCTCGCCCTGCCCGTCCGGACCGGCTCACCGTGGCTGGACCTTCTTGCCGGCACGATCGGGATTTTCATACTCGGTGCCGTAATCGGCGTCATCGAATCCATCATGGCAAGACTTCGGCTTCTGAAGGTTCCCCAATTGCTGGTCGCCGCCTGTGTGCTTGCACTGCTGGCCGTCGGCCTTGGCTTAAGGTGAATGATGCAGGCGCTTACCGAACTGCTGGCAATCGTCATGATCCTTCTGAACTTCCGGCTGCTTGGCGGAAGCCGCCTGAAGGCGTGTATCCAGGCCCTGGCAATCCAGGCGCTTGTCCTTAACATTCTTCCGGTTCTGGCCAACTTCTCGCGGGATCCATGGGTTATCACCCTGGTCATCGGTTCGACCCTCATCAAGGCCGTACTTCTTCCGGCACTGCTGATGCAGGCCATCAACAAGACCGGCGTCACGAACGAGGTCAAGCCGATTATCGGTTACACAAGGTCGCTGCTGATCGGGGCCGCGATGCTGGCTCTGTGCGCGCTGGCATCCCGAGCCTTGAAGGTGCCTTTTTCCGACGCCGAACAGCTTCTTGTTCCGGTATCGCTGTTTACCATCCTGACCGGCGCTTTCCTTCTGGTTGCCCGCCGCAAGGCCATCAACCAGGTTCTGGGATTCCTTGTGCTTGAAAACGGCGTCTATCTGTTCGGCGTGACTTTCGCGGTCAGCGAGCCATGGCTGGTGGAGATGGGCGTGCTCCTGGACGTGCTGGCGGCCGTTTTCATCATGGGAATCATCATTTATCACATTAATCGCGAGTTCGGCGACATCGACATCGATCGCCTGTCGAACCTGAAGGATTGAGTTTGATCGGGCAATCGTGCCCGGCGGGACGCTTTCGATGATCTGGATACTGCTTGCACTTCCGGCGATTTGCGGCGTGCTTGTGTTCCTGCCCCTGATCGGGCGCCTGACGCGGACCATCCTGGTTGGGGCCGCCGCCGCGCACCTTTCGCTTGTGCTTCTGATCTGGATTGCCCGGATGGTCGATGTGACGCCGCTGCTTGCGACGACCGGACTTCCGACGGGCGCGTTGTCGATTCCAATGGAGGCCGCGGGGGGCTGGCTTGGCATCGATCACCTGTCGCTGCTTGTCCTGACGATTTCAAGCCTGCTTTTCATGGGCGCATCACTATATTCGCTTGGTTATCTCGGCCCGGAACGCAAACAGCGGATCAAGGCACTGACCGACGAACTGCACGTCAACAACCAGCCGGACGCCATGTTCGCGGCCTGTCTCCTGATGTTCCTGTCGGCGACGACGGTTGTCGCGACCGCGCGCCACCTTGGCATACTGTGGGTGGCCGTTGAGGCAACGACTCTTGCAACGACTCCGCTGATATACTTCCACCGCAACCGGCACAGCCTGGAGGCCGCCTGGAAATACCTGCTGCTTTGCAGCGTGGGGATCGCGATGGCGCTGCTTGGAAACTTCTTCCTTGCCGTGGCCACCGCCCAGGGCAGCGGGGGCGAACTCGAACTGCTGCTGCCCGAACTGCAACGCCACGCCGGTTCGATGTCGCCGAACTGGCTGCGGGCCGCTTTCCTCCTGATGCTCGTGGGATACGGAACCAAGATGGGCCTGGCCCCGATGCACGCATGGCTTCCGGATGCCCACAGCGAAGCGCCTTCGCCGGTTTCCGCCCTTCTTTCCGGCGCGCTTCTGAACTGCGCATTCCTTGCCATCCTGCGAATGCTTGGAGTGCTGGACGCCGCGGAAATGGGTGATTTCGGGCGAAAAATGCTGGTCGGATTCGGACTTCTTTCGATGCTTTGGGCCGCGGCGATGCTGATATTCCAGACAGACTTCAAGCGCATGCTCGCATACTCAAGCGTCGAGCACATGGGAATTCTTGCCCTGGGTGCGGGCATCGGCGGCATCGCGGCAACCGGTTCAATGTTTCACGCACTGAACCATTCCCTGACAAAGGCCGCGCTTTTCCTGGTCGCCGGGAACATCCTGGCGCGTTACAAGACCAAGAACATTCCTGATGTGCGCGGCCTGCTGTCAACGATGCGCGGCGATGCCGTTCTGTGGATTGCCGGCATCCTGGCGATTACCGGGGCGCCGCCGTTCGGGCTTTTCACAAGCGAGCTGATGATCCTGCGCGGCATCGTTTCCGACGGTCACTGGATTATCGCGGTCGCATTCCTGCTTGCGCTGGCGATCGCGTTTGCCTCCATGCTGTGGACCTTGACCCGAATGACCTGGGGCAAGGTTCCTGAAGGCATTCAACTTCAGGATTCCTCGATCAGGTCGATGTTTTCCTCCAGCGTGCCGGCCGTCTTACTTGCCGGTGTCCTTGCGCTTGGCATATGGACCGCCGACCCGGTGTGGCGGGTTGTCCAGGCCACCGCGGCAGTCATTGGTGGAAACGGGGGCGCGCAATAGCCATGCTGATGCTGAAGAACAGTCAGGCCGTGCCTTTCGCCGACATCCCCCATGCGACAATGGGCGAATGGCTTCGAATCGTGATGGACGCGACCCAGGCCGGATACGGTCTTTCGGCACTCTTTGCTGTGAAGGACGGCGAGCGTCACCAGGTCTTCACGGTTCTGTCGTCCCGGGAGCAGCACAGGATCGGTGTCGTCAGGACCACCATCGGCCAGGCGTACCCGGCCCTTACAACCGACTTCCCCGCCGCCCACTGGTTCGAGCGCGAGTTATATGAACAGTACGGCATTGAACCGGAAGGCCATCCCTGGCTGAAGCCAATCCGATTTGAACCATCCGTGATTCCTGGCCGTTACGTGCCGGACATCGGCATGGCGCCGTTCTTCGAAATGGAGGGCCAGGAAGTTCACGAGGTCGGTGTGGGCCCGGTACACGCCGGCGTTATCGAACCTGGGCACTTCCGTTTCCAGTGTCACGGCGAAACGGTTCATCACCTGGAGATCTCGCTTGGTTACCAGCATCGTGGAATTGAACGCGCCCTGGTTGGCGGACCGGGACCACGCACCATCCACCTTGTCGAGACGGCGGCGGGCGATGCCACGGTCGGACACACCGACCCGTTCTGCCGTGCAATCGAGGCCCTCGCCGGTGTCGAACCTGGCCTGCACGCGCGGACGGTACGGGCAATCGGAACCGAACTTGAACGGCTGGCGTGCCACTGCGGCGACCTTGGCGCCCTGGCGGGCGATGTGGGATTCCTGCCCACGCAAAACTACTGCGGACGCATCAGAGGCGACATCTTGAACCTGACGGCGCTGATTTGCGGAAACCGCTTTGGACGTGGCCTTGCAGTTCCATGTGGAACCCGGCATTCACTTGAACCGGGCCGCTGCCTGCTTCTGCTGAACCGTCTTGACGATATCAAACGCGATCTTGAAGATGCAATTCCCCTGATGTTTGAAACACCTTCCGTC
>Ga0116178_10003721_pt1 | contig 11471 bp, 7 predicted proteins | sample AD_STIC12_MetaG_FD_89880 | JGI IMG/M metagenome (GOLD analysis project Ga0116178, IMG submission 89880) | Active sludge microbial communities of municipal wastewater-treating anaerobic digesters from USA - AD_STIC12_MetaG | ecosystem: Engineered > Bioreactor > Anaerobic > Digestate | place: USA... | reverse complement strand
GCCCACACAATCCAAAATCTTTCCCAAATTCTCGTTACGCAGAAAGTACAGGTTGTTCTTTCCCTCGCGCTTGCAGGCGAGAAGCCCCTTATCCTTTAAAATTCCAAGGTGGTGTGAGGCGGTTGACTGCTCTATTTGGAGTTTTTCATGAATTTGCGTAACCGTAAGCCTCCCATTAGCCTCCAGTAAGCTGATGATGGCTATGCGCATAGGGTGGGCCATTGCCTTTAGCATGTTGGCGGCATCTTCGAGCTGCTCAACCTTCAACTCATTTATCTTTACCATTTAAAAAATACTGTTAATAGTTCCATCCGCACAAAATTTAGTGCTATAAATTTACAATTAGCCACGCTTTGGCATTTCTATCTTGTTAACCTTCGGATGAAGCACCCATTGTTTGGATTCGCCGAATCCGCAAGTTACGCTCGGTTGTTCGTCCTTTTTTATTCAGGCTTACTCACAAAGGTGTTTCATATTACATCCATGCAAATATATTAATATTTTACTACAAACAGAATTTTATGCCCGGCCTGTATTTACCAGCCAAGCCTCCTCACCAGCTTCGCAGAGGTATTTACCCAATTCCACATTCTACCAGTTGTCGAATATCAACCCCGAGGAGGAGCAAGCTGAAAGGTTAGTACAGGCGAAAGGCACTAATAAAAAATAAGTGTATTCGGAACTTCATGTAATAACAAGGGAAAATCAACAAAAATGGCATTTGCCAAATGTCGGCTAAACTTTTATTGAGCTTTAGCGTTAAATGAATAGCCAAAAAAAGTGTTAATTTACCGCTTAATATTTTCAACATTCCAGGAATGCTCGAAGCCATTAAACAGCCAGTTGACGAGGAGCTGAAAAAATTTGAACCCTTTTTCAGGAAGAACATGGGCTCAAACATTCGTTTCCTCGACCTGATTACCAACTACATATACCGCAACAAGGGGAAGCAGCTACGACCAATCATTGTATTTCTATCGGCTGGGTTGAACGGCAAGATTTGCCAGTCAACCTATGTTGCTGCCGGTATGATTGAGCTGCTGCACACTGCCACGCTTATTCATGACGACGTTGTTGATGAGTCGTTTGAGCGGAGGGGCGCTTTTTCCATCAATGCCCTCTGGAGGTCGAAGGTAGCGGTTCTGGTTGGCGATTTTTTACTTTCCAAAGGCTTGCTGGTGGCCGTTCAGAATAAGGAGTACGAGTTGTTGGAGGTGATGAGCAACGCTGTTAGGGAGATGAGCGAGGGGGAGTTGCTGCAGATAGAGCACTCACGGAAAATGGATATTAACGAGGAGGCTTACTACGATATAATCCGTAAGAAGACGGCCTACCTTATAGCCTCGTGCTGTGAGAATGGGGCAATTTCGGCTGGTGCCGATTCCGATTCCATAAGGCGAATGCACGAATTTGGTATTAACCTGGGAATGGCCTTCCAGATTAGGGACGATCTCTTCGATTACCAGCCCAAAGGCCTGGTTGGTAAACCCAACGGCAACGACATCAAGGAAAAGAAGCTAACCCTACCCTTGATTTATGCGCTTAGGGAGGCACCCGCTGCTGAAGGCAGAAAAGTACTGCGTGAAATCAGGAGCAGAAGTAAAAGCAGCGTTACCATTTCAACAGTGGTAAAGTTTACCAATGAATATGGAGGAATTAGCTATGCCACCGGACAGATGCTAAACTTCAAGCAGCAAGCCCAGGAAGTGCTCAACAGCTTTCCCGATTCGGATTACCGCCAATCGCTGATGCTTCTCACCGATTACGTTACGGACCGCAACAAGTAACCCCTAAAGTGTTGGGAGGTTTATCCCCTTAATGATCCTGTAGGTTTCGAGCGCATACACATCCGTCATCCCCGACACAAAGTCGAGTACCGACATAATCTTAGTGTAGTCATCACCACTGGAAGTCATGTACTGGTTTGGAACAAGCCGTATGACCTTTTTGGATAGCCCGGTTTGTGGATGGAGAACGGCATCGCAGAAAATTTCGAGCAGCGACCCCAGGATTTGGTAGCCTGCTATTTCAATCTCAACCACCTTCCTGTGGTTGTAAACTCTCTCCACCGCCAGGTTTTTAATAGCCTCCATAGCCGTATGGCTTGCTCCCGATATTTTTTCGAGCAACGATGAAAAGTCTTCTCCATCCATGATTGGCTTCAGGTTATCCACAAATATCCGAGCACACTCCTCCACCAGCTTGCTGATGACAATAGCCCTAAGGTAGGCCACCTGTTCGTTGGGATCCTGAACCTCCTTTAGCGTAGAGGTAATTCTATCCCTTGCACCTTTGGGCTCATCGGTAAAAAAAGCACGGTAGAGGTCAACCACCATTGGCGTGGAAAGGATGCCCAGCTTATGGGCATCCTCAATATCCATAATCTGGTAGCAGATATCATCGGCAGCCTCGACAAGGTAAACCAACGGATGGCGGCAAAATTCCATATTGCCTACACTATGCATTCCTGTTGCATGTGCAATACTCAGAAAGGGATTGGCCTCCGACTTAAAAAAACCGAACTTCTTTTTGCCCGAAGCTGATGGGTAGGGATATTTAACCACTGAAGCCAACACGGCATTGCTAAGCCTGAATCCACCTGTCCGCCGCCCGGTTAGCTGCTGGGTAAGGAGCCTAAGGGCGTTGGCGTTGCCCTCAAATCGCACCAAATCGGACCATTCCCAGTTGTCCACCATCGGTTTGAAAACCCCGCTGTTATCCTCAAAAAACTTTCGTATGGCCTCCTCACCGCTGTGGCCAAAAGGCGGGTTGCCCATGTCGTGGGCCAAGCATGCAGCTGCGATGATGCCTGGTATTTCGGCAACCAGTGGTTTTTCATGTGGACTAAGGGTTTCGGATATCTGCAGGTAAACATTCTGTCCCAGCGATCGGCCCACGCTCGACACCTCAAGGCTATGGGTAAGGCGGTTGTGAACAAATATGCTTCCCGGCAAAGGGAATACCTGTGTTTTGTTCTGCAACCGACGGAAGGGTGAGGAAAAAATTAGCCGGTCGAAGTCGTGCTGGTAGTTGGTTCGGGCGGTATCGTAAGTGTTTTTAGTTGCCCCGGTTGCGCCAAACCGGCTGGCATCGAGTAGTTTTGTCCATTCCATTTGTTGGCATAAATTGACTGATGTTTGGCACTACCTTTCGGGCAGAAAAAGGAATACCTTATTCGGGAAAATCTACCTCCATTTTCCCATAATGCTAAAATTCGCCCCTTGCCCTAAAGGATTCGGGTAAAGGTAGGTAAATTATTAAGGTAGTATTCGCATAAACGCTGCACCTTATATGATGGGAAAAAGTTTACGGGCGGAAGGTGCTGTTAAAAGTTTCATTTATGCAGCTTCTACTCGCCCTCATGCAGCAGGTGGCTCACGTTGACTGCAATCTTCATGATTTTAAAAACTTTTCCGTTCTCGTCCTTTAGTGGTGTATAGGTCTCGAAAAAGAGGTATGTTCTTTTACCAACGGTGAACCGATGAGTTTCTTTGCGGGCGATTCCGCTGTTTAAATCGTCCCAGAACTGCTTGTAGTTTTTCCGTTGCTCATCGGTAAAATCGAGCTGGTAGGAATGGTGCTTTCCGACCACATCCTCCCTTTTCGAGTTGAGGAGCTCCAGGTAAGCGTCGTTGATAAAGGTGATGTACCCGTCGGGGTTGTACTCTATAACGTAGGTGGAGTTGTTTATTGCCTCGTAGAGGTTTTGCGCCTCTAGGGCTTTTTTCTGCATGTCGCGCTGGTATGCAAGGGCATCCATTTCCTTTTTCTTAACCTCTTCCTCCATGAGCTTCGATGCGGTAATATCGCGAGTAATTCCGAAGGTGCCAATAGTTTCTCCCCTTGGATTCTTAAGAGGCAGCTTGGAAGTTTCGGCCCACGATACCCTGCCGTCGGTAAACACCTCCTTCTCCACCAGCCCAATAATAGGAGAGTCGGTTCGTATAATGTTCTGCTCGTCCTCGTAGGCGGGACGCGCATGCTCCTCTCCAAAAAGGTCGAAGTCGGTTTTGCCAATCAGGTCATCCGGGTTCTCGAACCCGTGGGCTTTTAGGGTTGACCTGCTTACCTTGATGAAGCGGCTCTTCAGGTCTTTGAAGTATATTTTGTCGGGGACGTAGTTTAGCAGCGAGTCGAGTAGCGATTTTTCCCACTCGAGCTGTTTCTGGTTTTCAAGAATGTCCTCGTTGCGTTTTTCGAGTTCCTCCTTTATGGTGGCAAGTTCCTCCAGGTTCTGTCTTACCTCCTCCTCCTGAGCCTTCATCTCCTCTGTTTGTTGCTGGGTTTTTTCGAGCAGTTCGGCGGTTTTAAGGTTTGTCTTCACGGTGGTAAGGGTTTGGGCTATGCTTTGAGCTAACTTTTCTACAAACTCTACCTGGTAGTCCATTATGGCTGAGAAAGAGGCTATTTCTATAACTCCCAGAACGTTTTCGTCAACCTTCATGGGCACAATAAGGAGGTTGCGGGGTTTGGCTTCTCCAAGTCCGGAGGAAATGGTGATGTAGTTTTCTGGTATTTCGGTGAGGTAAATGGTTTGCTTCTCAATGGCACATGTTCCGATTAAACCCTCGCCAGGGAGTATCCGTTTCTTAATGAACTTTTGACGGTTGTAAGCATAGGCAGCCAGTAGGTCGAAGAATGGGTTTGACGGGTCGTCGTCGTTGTAAACAAACAGGCCACCCTGGTTAGCCCCAAGGTAGTCAATCAGGTTACGAAGGATGTTGATGGACAGCAGGTCGAGCCTATCGTTATTCTGCCGGAGAATTTCACTGAATTTTGCCAGCCCCTCATTAGTCCATTGCCGCTTTTGGTCATCAGCTGCTCGTTTTTGAACTTCCTCCTGCGCCTTTTTAAGGTTAGCCGATAGGTCTATTAGCGATTGGCCAAGGGCATCCTCATCGCTCATCAGCTCCATTTTAGCTCCATAGTTACCCTGCCCGATAGTTTGGGCAAACTCAGTTTTTTTGGTGAGACCGTCAACTGTTCTATTCAAATATTCCGACATGGCCCCCAGCTCATCGCTAACCTCAACATGCACCTTCATGCTGCCATCCACATGTCCTTTTGCCAGCCGGCTAAGGTTTTCAGAAACGTGAATAATAGGCTCCAGAATGTATTTCCTGGCTACTGCCTGTATCAGCAAGGTGAGCAACAGAATGCCGGCCAGGCCAACCAGCAGGGTTTTCCAAAAAATTACGGTGGCATCATGCAGCACAACACCTTTTGGAACAAGCAACACCAACGCCCAGCTCTGGGGGCAACTACCAATTATGATTGGACGAATGGCCACAAATGAATTTGCTCCACTAGCATCGGCACCCTCAAAAAAGGCAGAGTTGCCGTTGGCAATAATTTCTGGTACTCCATGCAGGGTAAACAACTCCTCATAGCTGGCCATGGCGTCATCACCTGCCAAGTTCTTATCGGGATGGGCAATAAACTTCAGGGTGGTTGAGAGCACAAAGGCATAGCTCCCTTCATAGCGGTCAATGCCTCTGATGAGCTCGTTAAAACCAGTGAGGGGGATGTCGACACCCGACACTCCGGCAAACTTCCCATCAATGATGTTGGGCACAACCAGGCTGGTCATCAGCACAGGGGAGCCGTTATCGAAAGAAAAAAAATAGGGCTCCTCAACCGATTCGGTTAGCTCTTTTTTGATTCGGGCGTACTGGGGTGAATCAGGAGTAAGAATGGTCTCCGATTTGGTGAGTATTGTTCCGTTGCTCCTCCATGCCATGTTCCTGATTCTACCGTAGCTGTTGCTGAAAGCCGGGTCAAGAAATTTGAGCTCCCAGCTATCCCAAACGGATAGGATATTCGGTTCCGATTGCAGCACGTCCCGGTAAGCAGAAGTAAGGTAGCTGTTGAGCCTATCGGGTGGCAGTTGACTGCAGGATTTGGCAGTTCCCGATAGGGTTCTGGCAATATACAGATTCTTTTCTAGGGCATTTTGAATCATCAAGGCTTGCTGATCGGCAGTAATGCCTATCTGGGCAATGGCGTTTTCAACAGATTGTCTTTTTAGCTGATTGCTGATGAAAATAAGAGCAGCTATAAGGATAAGAATAGTGGACCCGGTGAACAGGATAAGAATTTTACTTTTAAGTGAAAGCGATGAAAAAAACTGAAGGTTGAGTTTCCTTGCGTTTGGTTTACTCTTCATCATAACCCGATGTGTGGTAGAGATTAGTAAAAACTTTGATACTTACGAATCCTGGGGTTAACGCACATAACGGGGATGTCCAGGTTGGCCTCCCTTTTGGCATCAACAAAATAGTTGTACTTATCGGCCATAACCAGTATCAAATCGGCCTCAATGGTATTGGCAAAGCGGAATACCTCGTCCTTAAAAAAACTTTTCTTTTTAGCGGTTTTAATGCCGTAAATAATTCCCACACCATCGAGCATCTTTTTGGTAAAGTAGATGTTGTTGGCCAGCTGCTTCTTTTGTCCGTCATCGGTAAGAAACGGTTTAATAAGGTTGATGTTGCACTTGTAGTATTTGGCCAGGTAGATGATCCAGTGTACAGCCTCCTTGAACTTGCGGTCGTAATCAACCGGGATTACAATTTCGATATAGTGGTCGTGCCTTGGGGGCTTGCTTACAATAATAAAGGGCAGGGTAATATCTTTAAAGGTTAAATTCTTAATGAAATCGGAGGTGCGGTAGGTTTTATCCTTAATGGTGTAGCCATGTTCGGCAACAATCAGGTTCACGTTTGCCGTGAGTATTAACCCTCTGATTATCTTACGGGGACTTCCCTCCATTACCAAGGTTTGCGGGATAATTCCAAACCTGCTCTGCACATCTTGTGCAACCTTCTCGAATTGCTTGTTGATTGCTTCAATTTTTTTGAAGTTCGGTTTGTAGAAGATGTCAAAGAGTGGGGAATGGGGAATGATATGCAGCAGCATAATTTCGTTATCTCCAGCCTTCGCCAGCTCAATGGCATGTTGAAGAGCGTATTCGGAACTTTGGGTGAAATCCCAAGGAACAAGAACTACCTTTCTTATGCTATCCATACCGAGATGTTTTGTTTATAAAATGGCATACTCATTCATGCTCAACAATTGCGAGTAAAAGCCAAAGTGATTAATTCCCATTACATTTGAATAAATTCAGTAAAAGTAAAATATTTTGTGTAAAAATCATAGCTAAAGGTTGGATTTTTCCATTTGGTTTATCCAACTCTTGATGTTCTGAAGCTGCATGTCCTTGTTTACATTCCTTAGCCTTCGTGCGGTTTGAGTGAAGTACTGGTGGTTTTGAATAAAATTCATTTGCAGAATATTCCATTCGTGAAGGGAACCAATCATTCCATTTTCGTGCATCTCCTTGTAAAGCATGTTGGAAACGGGGATAAAGTCCGTTCGTCCGAGGTAATCCAGGTCGGCATCACATATAATTTCCTCAAGAAGGTTTTTCGGATTGGGGGGTAGCTTGGTTGACATGATTAGCTTGCAGATTTCATCTATCTGGTCGGAAGAGTACCGGTAGTTGGGTAGAATTTCCCTGGCTAGCTTTACCCCCATTTGCTCGTGGGTGGCGTAGTCAACCAGGTGGCCTGCGTCATGAAACAGGGCAGCGGTTCGGAGTAGGAGCAGATCCTCCTTGCTAACCCCTTCTGCACGCCCAATCAGCTCAACCTGGGTGTACACATCCACCGTATGCTTGACGTTGTGGTAGTATAGATTTTTTGGAAGGCCCTGCTCAAGTTTCTCCAGCACCAGCTCTTCAAGGTCGCTTAGCCGGATTAGCTGGAGCTCGATGAAAAAGTCCTGGTTAGGAAGTGTGCCTTCGAGGTTTTGGGATAGGTTGGGCAGAATACCCTCCACGAAGTACATCTGTATGTTCCCCCTATTCTTTACGGGGATTTGCCCACGGTAGGTGCAAATGAAAAAATCCCGCACCAGAAGGTAGGTATTTTCCGAAATGTTTATCTTACCAGCTTCGCCGGCCGATTCCATCCTGCTGGCAGTGTTAACGGTTGCTCCCCAAATATCATACGAAATTTTACTTTGCCCTACTACTCCAGCTATAACCGGCCCGGTGTCTATGCCCATACGTAGCTCCCACACATCACCTTTCTGGTGCCTTCGGTTAGTTTCCTTCATCCAGCTCATCATTTCAAGCGCAACAACCACCACTTCAATGGGGTTGGTTCGGTTTTTCTTCGGAAGCCCTCCGGCACACATGTAGGCGTCCCCAACAGTTTTAATCTTTTCAATATGGTACTTTTGTACAACCGAATCAAACTCGTAAACAAACCTGTCGAGCTGATCGATAAGCTCTTCGGAATCCGTGTCGTCGGTTATCTTGGTAAAACCTTGAATATCCGAGAATAGCACGGTTACCATCTGAAACTTTTGCGCTTTAATCTTTCCAAATTGCTTAAGCTCATCGGCTGTTTCCTGAGGTAGTACACGGGCCAGAAGATTTTCCGATTTTTCCCTCTCCTTCAAAAGCTCATTAGTACGTTGAAATAGTAAGGTCTCCAAGCCATGCATCGCCTTTGTTCGCGAGTAGCTTATCAAGCTATAGAGCAAAAAAAGGGTTAATAACACTAGTATTGAACCAAGCCAAATCATTATTCAGTAATATGCAGGAAGATTTGCCATCTAAGCTACAATATTTTTAAATGATTTGAAATTAATCAGGTAATATTTATTCGTCTCGTTGGCATATTCAGGTATGTAAAAGGTTAAAGGATAAAAGCCATTAAAGGAGATCCGGTTTGGACTGATTCTTTCTCTTCTCTCTAACTTTCAGCACTTTGCCCCTCCAGATTCATGGTTCAGTAATTTATGCCGCAACCCCGGGGTTTAAAATAACTACGAATCCGTTAAAAGAAACCCAAGTTTTAAAGGTTTTATTATTTTTGTATGAAAATTTTATAAAACTTTGGAAGTCCGGCTAAAGCCTTGAACATTTTAAAAATGTAAGTATGAAGGGAGAAAGTAAAACCATTCTGGTCCCTACCGACTTTTCACAGGTGGCAGAGTATGCCCTACAGCATGCCGTTAGGGTTTCCGGCGTAGTAAAAGAACCTATCACTATTTTGCATATTGTTAAAGCAGAGGCCGATAAAGCAGAGGCAGAGGCCAGGCTGGAGAAAATAGTTCGGGGCACAAAGGAGAAGTACGGAGTTGACATCACCCCGGTGGTTCGGGTAGGTAACATTTTCACCGACATAGCCCTGGTGGCCGATGAGGTACAAGCCAGCTTTGTTGTCATGGGCTCATCCACAATTAAAGAAATGGATGAAAATAAAGTTTCATGGGTGCTCAAGGTGATTACCAGCTGCAAGGTGCCCTTCATTACCATTCAGGAGCCCCCGGTAAACAAACGCTACGACGAGGTGGTTTTTCCTGTTGATTTTACCCTTGAAAACCAGGAAAAGCACAAGTGGATATCCTACTTCAGCGATTTTTACCTGTCGAGGTTTCATCTGGTTAAACCCAACACTACCGATCCGGAACTGCTGGCCAAAATTGACATCAACATGGCTTCGGCACGTAGATTCCTTGACCAAAAGGGCGCTAAATCTGTTGAATATACTGTTCCCGGGTTAAAACCTTACGAGCAGGAGATTTTGAGCCTTGCCGCCAACATTAGGGCCGATCTGATTGTTCTTATGACTACACCCCTTGACAGCGAAGGGCGGTTTACGGTTGATCCCATGGAGCAGTACATTCTTGCCAATGCTGGCCACATCCCGGTTATGTGCATCAATCCACGCTAGGTATGATTAACATTCCACAAAAACTGGTTTTTGCCACCAACAACGTCTATAAGCTAAAAGAAGTTCAGGCCATTCTTGGAAATGCTTTCCAGCTGCTATCCCTACATGATATTGGATTTATTGCCGAAATACCCGAAGACTATGAGACCCTGGAGGAAAATGCCATGCAAAAAGCCCGTTACGTATTTTCAAGAACAGGGTACAGCTGCTTTGCCGACGACACAGGACTTGAAGTAGAGGCATTGAATGGCGAACCTGGCGTTTACAGCGCTCGATATGCTGGAGAAGACAAAAAATCAACCGAAAACATTAAAAAACTTCTGATGAAACTCAACGGGGTTGAGAACCGTAACGCCAGATTTCGTACTGTTATCGCCCTGACACTCTCCGGAAAGGACTACCTTTTTGAGGGAACTGTCAACGGAAAAATAATTGACTCCCCCAATGGTTTTGACGGTTTTGGATACGATCCGGTTTTCATCCCCGATGGCTACAACCAAACCTTTGCCCAAATGCCCCTCGCGCTTAAAAACTCCATAAGCCATAGGGGTATGGCTATATCCAAACTCGTTGATTTTTTGAAAAAACAGTAAATTCTGTCTTAAACTTTACTGCTACCGCCCTTAAACTAATTAAAGCTGAATGGCAAGAGTAACCAGTGCGGTTTTTTTATTCCTTTTTTTGCTGCAGGGAGTCCTGCAAGCACAGATTCCGGTAGGTAGCTGGCGCGACCACTTTTCGTTTGGTAACACAAAATTGCTGTGCTACGAAGAAGGGAAGATATACTGCGGAGCTGATAACGGAATTTTCTCATACAATATAGCCACCGGTGAGGTTGATAAAGTTACGAGGGTGAATGGCCTTTCGGAAGTTGGAATCTCGGCACTTAGCTATTTCCCTTCATTGCAAATACTTGCCATTGGCTACGAAAGTGGAAACATAGATTTGCTGGTTCAGAACAGCGTAGTTAACCTTCCCTTTATAAAGGAAAAACCCCTTTCGGGCAGTAAAACCATTAACCGGTTTACCCTTTTTAACAACCTGATTTACACTTCAACCGATTTTGGACTAGTGGTGGTTGATCCAGCTAAAAGGGAAATAAAGGAAACCTACTATATCGGAAACAATGGAACCGGCATCCGGGTGAGCAGCATGGAGGTATTTGGGGATAGATTCTGGGCTGCAACTTCCAATGGCCTGAAAAGTGCCCTGTGCTCCGACCCTCTTCTGGTAAGCTTTGAGCATTGGACTACTGAAACATCGTTTACCAACCCTACTGCCGAATGCGCTGGAGTTGCTGCTAAGGATGGCTACCTTTTTGCTCTGGAAAGACAGGAGAACGCCAACGACATTCTCTGGCGATTCGATGGAAGCTCATGGGTTGAAGTTGACCGGCCTTTGCCTGCCACCCTTCATCTTAGCGTAGGCAATAATAGGATTCTGGTAACCTCCGCTAATGGGATTCAAACCTACCAATTTCCGGGGATTAGAGATGAATTTCTTTCACCCGCATCACTGTTTATCAACCCACAAGCTGCAATTTCGGTAGATGCAGACAAGCTGGCCATAGCCGATAAGTTTAACGGTCTTATGTTTGGTAGTTCTCAGGCGCTAAGGTCTATCTACCCAAACGGTCCTGCAAACAACAACCACCTTGCCATAGATGTTAGCAGCAATCGTGTAGTTGTGGCCTCGGGAGGCTACGATGCAACCTTCACCAACTTG
>Ga0116178_10003718_pt1 | contig 11477 bp, 10 predicted proteins | sample AD_STIC12_MetaG_FD_89880 | JGI IMG/M metagenome (GOLD analysis project Ga0116178, IMG submission 89880) | Active sludge microbial communities of municipal wastewater-treating anaerobic digesters from USA - AD_STIC12_MetaG | ecosystem: Engineered > Bioreactor > Anaerobic > Digestate | place: USA... | reverse complement strand
TTTTCGCCAAGATAACCGCCTCCGAGGATGCCGCTCATGCCGGCTGGTGGAAGCCGCGGCGGAAAGGCGTTTTCTACATCCGTCGTCGCAATGCCCCCGGGCAGCCCCTCGCTGTCCCGACAGCCGGTGTGCCCGGGATATGGCTGAACCAGAATATGATGATCATCATCGATCGCGGCGACCTGTCGATCGGCACCACCATCGTTGCTCCGATGGCCGGAGACGCTCCCGAAAAACTGTTGTCCCTCGCCGCTCTGGGCGGGAACATCATTCTCGACACAGACAAGCCGGTCCATGCTTATCTGCTGGCGCAGCGGAAGGGACCGGGAGGAGGCCGGGGAGGGGGGAAACTGCTGTGCGGAAGCTCGAACGGCCAGCGCCGCATGGACATCTTCGGAGGCCTCGCGGTCTGGGAGATTGGCCTGTATCCTGATGACAGCTCGACGAGGACGACTATGACCGACTTCACGGGCGGGGGAAAGATCAGATACAACCCCCGTTTCAACCCGAGCGCGCCAGGGTATGCGGCTTCGCGCGAGTTCCTGCCTGAAGACAAGCCCAGTTCGCTCGAAATCTCGGGGGACGACTGACATGCGACGCGCCGCGTTTTCCCTCGTAGAGGTGCTCGTCGCCTGCGTCGTCATCGGGCTCGCGGCGGCGCCGATGCTCGGCATGCTCTCCTCGTCGAATCGGACAAGCAAGGCATCGGTATTCGAGATCATGGCCGTTCAGTATGCCGAGGAGCTCGGCGAGCAGCTGCTGCGGCTTTCCCAACGTCTGAAATCGATGCGCGAGGTGACGGGCGAAAGCATCAAAACCCTTCTCGAGGACCCTCAGGTCGTTACCGCCCTCAATCCGCAGATGCCCCCGTCGATCGAGCCGAGCATCGTCCGCATCCCCGGCACCGAGATCGTTCTTCTGTGCTCGCCCCTGAATCCGAACTTCCTGGCCCGTGTCGTGAAGATCGAACAGCTCGATACCGCGGGAAAGCAGATCCTGAAGAACGGCATTTTCTGGAACGTGACGATCGGACTCGCGTGGCAGATGTCCAAATCGGACCCCATCATCCACAACGCGTCGTTCTCGCTCGTCCTGAGGGAAGATCCATGACCGGCTCGCGTTCTCTCATCGCTTCCGCGCGGGGCTTCACATACGTCGAAACCCTGGTGGTGGTGCTTCTCTGCAGTCTTATTCTCGGCGCGGCGCATATGCTCTTCTCCCAGGGAGTCCGAAGCTCCGTCAAGGGAATGGATCTCCTCGAATCGATCCGGGCTGCCAATGAGGTCTTTTCCAACATCCGGAAAGACCTTCGCGGTTCGGTCCAGGTGAATGCCGCCAGCCCGAAGATTACGATTCCGACAGGTGCGGCGGTGTTTCCCGACCTCACGTCGGCCATGTCGGACACCCTGATTTTCGTTCAGCCTGTCGCCACCGTCACCTACAGACTCCTTTCCGGAGCCGGCGGACACTATATCGAACGCGAGGAGAACACCGGAGGAGCGGTTTCGAAGAGAAACTTCGCGGTGCCCCGCATCAAGAGCTTCGAGGCGGCAAAGATCGGCCAGATGCAACGGGTCGCCGCCGGTTACGACGTGTTCGTCCAGGACCAGCTGCTCGTGCGGATTTCCGTCGAATCGTCCGACCCGCGATTCCCGGGCGGCAAGGTCGATCTTTCCAGCTTCTTCGTGACGGGCCAGCTGATGCAGACGGCCTGGTGGAATTATTTCTATGACTTTCTATGACGAAGGTCGTATGCTAGAATAATGCTGTGAGATAGATCCGGCGTGGAAATCATGCCGTGGATCCGTGATAGATATATATCAAATATAATATATATAATCGGAGGTTTCGACGTATGAGGAAAACAGTTCTGACCGGTGGTCTGATCGTGGCGACGATGCTGGGCATGTCGACGGTCGCGTTCTGTGAGGACCCGGCGGGCGCCGAGGTCAGCCTCGTTCCCGCCGCCCAGGAAGAGACGGAGATCAGGGAAGACGAGGGCAAGCCCGACGCGGACGAGATGGAGAAGAAGATGGCCGCCGAGTTCGTTCGCCTGACTCCCAAAGAACAGGCAGGCCGATGGGCGAAACGCCTCGACGACATGGAACGCCAGAAGGATTATGCCGGTCTTCGCAGCTCGGCTGTCGCGTTCACTCGATGGCTCGAATCGGTCAAGGGCAAGGAGCCAGAGGTCTACAAAAATCACATCGTCCAGGCTTACACGTCCAATGCGGCCGGTCTGAACGGCCAGGGCTATTACATGGTCGCCGCGAACACGATCAGGAACGGATACGAAGCCGGGAAGGCGGCGGGCGCGAACGTCGGCAGCCTCGTCGAGCTCGCTTCCCGGTATGATGTTCGCAAAGAAACCCGGAACGAATATTACAAGGCGATCCGCAACCATCAGAATGCCGTTGCGAAGATCGAGCAGGACGTTCTCGACATGACGACCCAGAAGCAGAAGATGGTTGACGAGCTCCTCCAGAGCACCAAAAAGATCACCCCTGAAGCGCTCAAGGACCTTCAGGGACGGATCAAGGCGCTGAACGAGAAAATTGCCGCCGGTCGCAAGGAAATCGAGAAGGAAAACGCGGCGCACAAGAAACTTCTCGATGACAAAAAATACGATGGCATCATCCTGAATCCCCAGCTGACGGCGAACGTCGAAGCTGCCGACAAGGCTCAGCAGAAGACCCAGGGTCAGATCAGGGACGGCGAAGCTGCTGTCCGGAAAGGCCTGCTCGCCCTGGCCGAGAAGGCCGAGCACTCCTGGCAGGGTCTGAGCGACCGCATCAACAAGCTCACCGCGCAGCAGAAGGAAATTTCCGCCCTGCAGAAAGAGCTTCTGGACATGCTCGCGAAAAAGCCGTATTCGGAAGACGCGAAGAAGCGCATCCGCGCTCTCAACGAAAAGCTCGACAAGCTGAGCGCCGAGATGGCGAAGAATCTCGACGGCGTTGAAGAAGACTTCATGAACGCCGGCACGTTCAACGCTCTCGATCCCAAACAGATGATCGCTTTCAGGGAACAGCTCGCCGCCTTGTTGAAAGCCGAAACCGCGATCGGGCAGGAAAACGCCCGCATCGACGAGCAGATTGCCGCCATGGAGAAAGAGACGGCCAAACTCGGCGATGTGAACGGCGACGGCAAAATCGACCGGAAAGATCTGGCGAAGCTGGTTCTCCACCTCGGCCGCAAGGCATCGACTCTTGCCAATGCCGATCTCGACGGCGATGGCAGGATCACGATCAGCGACTTCCAGTTCCTGCGTGATGCCGTGTTCGGTGGCCGCACCGTATTCCCGGCCGATCCCAAATATATCCCCGGCGACCTGGACGGGAACGGGCAGCTTGGCTGGGCCGACCTTCTCAAGCTGGCCCAAGTCGTCCAGCGGGCGGGCAGGAACGGGATCAAGGTCAGCTCTCCATGGCTCGCCCAGTACGACATCAATGGCGACAAGGTGATCAACAACGAGGATTTCCAAGCGCTCGTGAAGAATATCACCCAGCCTCCTGTCATCGACAAGCCCGCCGTGGAAGCGGCATCGGCCACGGAAGCCGCGGTTGCGACCGGAGCTTCGACAACGCCTGCTGATACGGCGACGGGAACGACGGTCGAAACGGGTGCCAGCCCGCAGGAGACCGCCCAGCCGGCCGGCTCGATGGGCGACAACTGAGAACGCACGACAGGGGGGCGGCGGCATCGGCCGCCGCCCCTGGTTCCCAGTGCCGGAGGGATGTATGTCCGGAAAATATAATGGTGTAAAATATATAATGAGAGGCATTGCTGTCACCGCCCTGTGGACAGCCGGTTTGGGTGTCGCGACCGCCGGTATTCCGGGAACTCTCGACGAGGCCTCGCGGATGTCGGCCGACATCAAGCCCGATCAGGTGAAAACCGGACAGCTCGCGACGTCTACGCCCATCGTCGAAATGCGGGCCGTCGAAACCAGAGTCCTCATCAACGGTGAGTGGCGGACGATCGTCCATTATGTCCCGTATAAGCCGATCTCTGCCGGCATCAAGGGATTGCAGAATTCTCCGAATTCCTCGATGAACATGACTTCCCAGAGCAAGGCCGTGAACAACAGGCCCGCCGCGCCCAAAAGATCGGAACCCGGGTCGAAACCGCCGATGAACAAGAGGAGGAAAACGGCTCTGCACAAGATCGTCCAGGAGACGCCCTCCACGACCGACGTGGACAGACCCAAGAAGTGAGGGGTGCGGTTTCCGCTACTCCGGGAAGCTTCGTAACAATTTCTTCACCCGAGCCGCGCGGGCTTTCGAAATGTCGCCGACGAGCGTCACGCCGAGATGCGTCCGGCGCAGAAGATGCGACGCCATTGCATGAATGTCCGTCGGCCGGAGTTTCTGGGTCGCCGCGAACTCCTCGGCGAAGCTGATTGGCGACGGATACAGGGCCCTGAAGGCGTATCTGCCGCAGAAATCCCAGACGTCGGTCGAGGCGAAGCGTTTTGCCTTCACATACTGGTACAGCATGTGGTCCACGACGTCCTTGGCGAGAGGGGCTTTCGCGATGGAAGCCATCACCTTGAGGCATTCTCCGATGGCGTCTTCGAGAACGTCCGGTTGAACGGAGAAATCGATGTGGATCGCGCCGGCGTTCTCGTAGGAATCGGTGCCGACGCTCAGCGAGTAGGAGTTTTTAGCCGCATCTTTTAGCACCTGTGCCAAAAATCCATTTCCCGGCCGGTTTCCCCTAACTGGTGCATTCCAAAGCCGTTTTGGTTCCACGATAAACCCCCTAAAAAGGGGGTTTCTTTCCAGCCAGGTTGATTTTAACCACACCAGTTTGCCCCAGTCTGCACGAAAGTGCCATTTTTAGCCCTGACTTCCGTTTTTGCCTAAAATGGGCCTTCTTTGGCGCGAAATGGCCCTACGAGTCATGAGTCTTACCCCTCCCGGTTGAATTTGGAATGATGCAGCCCGGCCTTGTGGTTGTCCCCGGGTTTTGAGTGCCCACGATGCCGGGGAACCGCCCGCCGCCGCGCCTCCGGCGGGGGGAACCAAAAGCAACTCCGGGTTCACCATCAGGAATGGGAAGGCAAAACCCGCCTTCCATCCCCGGCTACGCCACCCATCGCAGCAGGGGTGACGATGGGTGGCTCCGCCGGGAATGGAAGGCTACCGCTTGCCCTTTCAAAATTTGAAAGAACCAAAAGCCGGAACCAGCCCGGGTCCGTCACCATCGCCGGTCCGTGTCATCCAAGGCCCACAGATCGCATTCGATGCAGCAATGGCGCATATCCGCCAAGCTGTTGATTTCACCGATCATGTCGTAGATGCTCCGGTCAAGGTCCGCGTCATCGGTATAAGACATGGTCAACTCATACTCGTTGCGGTCCTTGTGGAGCCTCCGACACCCGTAACGCTGGAGAACATCGTCAATGTCTTCCATGGCCCGTTTCCGGCCCCTCACGAATTTGTTGTTGTTCTGAACATCCAGCCACATTCCCAGCCGGATCGTGTTTTCCGTTTTTTTCTCTGGCTTCTTCTCCGGTTCCGGTTTTCGCCTGGTCGGTTCCAGGCCATCAAGGAATCGTTTCGTGATGACGGCCCGGTCCGCCGCGTCACTCTCGATACCCCAGATGGTAACGACTTTCCAGCCGCCGCCCTTGTCTTTCACGCTGATGAAGCGGTTATCGTTCAAGGCCGCGATCCAGGCCCGGCCTTTCGTAACTTGGCTCATCCGCGCCGGTTTCACCGGCTTGGTGGTGGCCCCTTTTTCTTCATAGGTCACAACCGGCGTTCGAACCAAGGAAACCTCTTCATCGGAAAAGATCGTCGGGTCAACCAGCTTCACCACCCGCCCGACCTGGTGCCCGTTCTTTTGCAGACCGCCGACCAGGTTCCTTTCGATCGAATAGCCGGCCGGGTTCAGATCGGAAATGCAAAAGACCGTCTTTTCCTTGTCCCCGCAAGCGGTCTTCAGATCGTCGGCAAAGTATTCCAGGGAGATTGCCGCCGGTTCACCTTTCATGCAGATGAACGAAACCCCGGCATCCATGGCCATTTTCTTGATGAAGAAAAAATGCCCGATCTTTTCCGAGGCCAGGATGATTTCCGGCTTTGTGGCCCCGATCCCTCGGTATGGTTCGTTCATGTCCATGAACCCGAAATCCTTGTACCGGAAAAGGTTCATGTCCTCTATCATCTCTTGAAGCGTGTTGTAGAAGGTATCCACATCGCCAGGCGCGAGAACATCCGAGTTTTGCGATAAAACCGACTTGATCCGATACCACAGGGATCGTATGTTCCCGTCGGAAGGCGGTTCTATGCCTTTCTTGATCCATCGGAACATTTGATAGATGATGTTCTTGATGACCCGTTTCTTGTCTATTTCATTGGTTTCGATCTGCCGAAACAGGCTTAACATGCGGGTTTTCTGGAATCCCTTGATATCCCACTTTTTCTTGAAAGCCTCGACCGCCGGTTTATCCGCGGGGTCCAGGCTGAAAAGTTCCCGCCGGTCGAAGTCCTGAAGGCCCAGGCCCCGCAGCTTCTTATCCTCCGGATGCTCCGGCGTGAAATACCGCAAACTCTTGATTTCAAACAGCTTCCGCACTTTCGCGGAATGAGCCAGGGAAACGGGAATCCGGGTTTCGGTTCCACGTAGAACCAATTCGCTTTCTTCCCGCGCCTCGACGAGAGCCCTTGCAATCTTCCGTTTCGGTCCGGTCGGGAACCGCCGGAAAACGCCGTCAATCCGATCCAGGGCGACCACAAACGACCGGTGGACCCTCAGGAAAAACTCTTCGTATTCTTTCTCATAGAAATTGAGATTTTGTACAAGTTCGTACTTTTTGCCGTTTTCTGCTATCGCGATCGGTTGCCCCTGTTCGGCGGTAAAGTAAACGATGTCCTTTGCCTGGAAAACCTCACCGTTTCTCGAAAACAACGGCTTTTCGAGAAGAAAGAGCCTTTTTATCCGCCGCTCTACTTCTCCGCTCACTTGAAGCGCTTTTCGAAGTCCGCCAGAAAGGCGCTCGATACGGCATTCACGACCGGACCGTCAAGGCCCTCGAACCAAAGATCCCGGGCGGAAGACACTTTCAGGCCCCGTATCTTTGTCAGGTTCACCAGGTAATACTTGCTGGTCCGCATGAAATGCGGGTGAGCCTTGATCTTCTCTTCGATCTGGGAAAGCCGGAGATTGCTGTAATACGCTTCTTTCCGGGTGGTCATGAACATGGTTTCCTCCCGGCCCTGCTCCGCCTTTGTGGTGATGTAGCAAACGTCTTTCAGGTCCAGGAAACAAACCGCCATAGCCGGGTCAAGCGGCATCACCGGAAATTTCTTGATCGGCGGGTCAAGATACCGGAGCCGTTCAAGCATCTCTTCCGTGGTATCGGGTGTTCTTTTCGGCATGTCTTTACCTCGTTTCATCGTCTCCGCCAGGTGGCCCTAAAACCCGTGAAACGGCCCACCGGCGCACGTATTTTTCACTTTCGGCCTGGTTGCCCCAAACCTGAAAATACGTGCATCCCCAGGCCATTTCACGCCCGTTTCGGCCGTTTGGCGGGAGCCTTTTTGACGGTTTTCTCCACCGGCTTCTTTGCCGCTGTCGCTGGTTTAGTCGGTTTTTTAATCGTTTTCCGGGCGGGTTTGTCTTTCCCCACCTCGAAGTTGACCGTCAGGGTTTTCTTGTCGAACCCGCTGATTCCAAGCACGACCCCATGACCGGCAATCGCTTGAATGATGATATCTTCCAGCCCGCCGTCAACGAGATACGTGAAAAATTTCTTTGCCATGTCCCCGGATTTCATGCCGCTGAACACGAGATTTACCGTTTTCGATTCGGCGCCCGCGCTCATCTGGGACATCATGACGGTGACATCATCACCCTCTTTAAGCTCAATTCTTTTGAGCTGCTTCTTTTTAACGTAAATCTCTTTGTTGATACCGTCGTCCGGATCCTTGACCACAACAACGATAACCTCACCCTCGACCCGATCAACAACCCCGTGAACCCTTCGTTTTTCAGCCATTTTTCTTTCCCCCTCAAAAGGTAATAGTTGCCTTCCAGGATACCCGAAAGGCAAAAACGCGGCGAGGAAAAAACCGCCGCCGCGATCCGCGCGAGCATTTGTAGGAATTCAATCAGGAAGCGTATTTCCTCTGTTTCCACGGCTCGAACATTTGCACCCAAGCCCGTTGATACCAAGCCAGTCCTTCAAGCGGATCTTTTGCTTTCTCCGGTTCCCAGACGGGAACAGGTTTCGGCGGTTCGCAAAGAAGAGGAATCGGCTTCCTCTCTTCTTCCAGCAGGTTTCGGACGCTCCCCAGATCGTTGGAAAGCTTCATGATGATGGTATCGGCCCGGGCCCGCTCTTCGGCTTGCCGGGCGATCAACTCTTGAATCGTCGCCTGTTGTTGCTCAAGAAGCTTCTTCAGATACTCCGTCTCCGGGTTTCCCGCCGGCGGTTCCTCTTTCTGGAAAGACTTCTTGAGAATTTCAAAACCCTCCTCATCGAGGAAAAGACATCCTTTTTCCTTCGTCAGGCGGCTTTTCACTGTTTCGCAACTGTTGATCTTCCGATAAACGGTTGCGACGGAAGCCCCTACCATTTTGGCTATTTGAGAGACTTTCAGCTTTTTCATGACTTTCTCACCCGATTAGCATTTGATAATCACCCCCTATATATCGGCAAGAGATCCAGGACCCCAAAACAGGGGGACTTTCTCACCTGTTTATCACTTGCGAAAGTGTATCTTTCCCCCAGGCACCCGGTAGGGTTGGTTTCCCTGGTTTAATGAGGGTTTCCACTGATTCCTGATAATCAACCTTATGTAAACAGGTTCCGGTTTTTCCTCTCCAGAAGCCGTTTTTCGGTTTTCGTCTCTTCCGAGGGCACTGTACGGAGGGGAAAAATCCATTCGAGGGAAACCCCGTTTTTTTGCGTTTGGCGTGCCCCAGGTTCGACGATGACCCCCCGGGTAGGGTTCCTGGTCCTTGGGGTGGTTTTTGGTGGTTTTTCCTTTTTCGAAAAAAACAACAAACAACCCGTCCGAAAATTTGGCGGATCTCGAGGGCCGGTTTGCTCTCCCAGGTTTGGGTTACCTCTAGTCGTAAGTCTTTCTAAAGTCTTTCTAAAATCTTTCCTCTAAAAAAAAGTGCCCGTCCGCGCCCTATTGATGAGCCTTTCCTGGAATGCCTCTTCCCCCAAATAACGATAGTTCTTCCCTCAAACAACGATAGTTCTTCCCCCAAATAACGATAGTTCTTCCCCCAAATAACGATAGTGGCTAACGTCTTTTCGAAACTTGATGCTATTGTTTGTTTGTGCTATAAATTCGGAATTACATTTTTACGATAGGGAGGGGCTTATGTCAAAGGAGATGGTCAAACAAGACATCAACCTTCTTGAATACCCTCTTTGGTTTCAAGATGAATGCGAGGCGAAGAGGACGCAAACAGGCTTTGTCTGGAAAATCTCGAAGGAAGATGGCTCAGGCAAAGAATTTGTTCTGAAAACGAGCTTCAAACCTCCCGTAAAAACCGACCTGATATTTCTTCTATCCCTTTTGTTGGAATCACAAAAGCAGTCTTGGAAGGATGAAATCAGGATCAGCAGGTATCAAGTCTTGAAAAATTGTGACTTGGGTACTGGCGCTCCTTGGTATGAAAGGCTTGAAGAAAGCCTTGAGCGCTGGGAAGAAGTCAGCCTTGAGTTCAACGGCGTCTTTTACAACGGCCAGGAATACAAAACACTCCATTGTGGCATCGTCGATTCTTGGGGCATCGACGAGAAAACAAAGCTTCTCCGAGTACGCTTCTCTCCTGAATATCTTTCGATGGTGAAGGAAACCGCCTATTACCGGTATTTGAATTTCGACCAGGTGAAAAAACTTCGGTCCCCGCTTGCGACGAGATTGTATCAACTCCTGGTGAAGACCTTCAAAACCCGGGATCACTGGGAAATAGATGCTGTCTTGCTTGCGGAAAAAATTCCGATGAAACAGCGCTTCCCGGCTCAAATCGCCTTGAAGGTGAAGCCGGCGGTGAGGCGGATTTACAAACATACGGACCTGAAAATCACGCTTGAGGAGCGGAAGAAGGAGCGGGGAAAAATCGTCTTCATCTTCCGTAAAGAGACCGTCGCCGACAAGGCAAAGCCCAGTTTCAAGGAAAACAAGACCTTCATCATGCCAGAAGATGAAGATTTCAAGCGGCTTGTTGCTTTGTTGCCGCCGGAACGACAACGCCAAAAGAGCCTATTGGAGCTTGTTTTGACGGCATTCAATCAAAAGGGTTTTGAGTTTGTCGCCTGGAACATCAAGTATGCCAACAAGCGCGCGATCGGGAACTATCCCGCGTATCTCCTGAAATCCCTTCGCGGGAATTTCGGGTCAGTCATGCGGGAAGAGGAAGAGATCCACCAAGCCGCCAACTCGAAGAAGCACGAGGAAGCCAAGGCCCGCCAGATCAAACTAACGGAAGACCAGGCCAAGGAAGCCCAGGAATCGGCCAGGGTTCAGGAGTATCTGAAATCCCTTGCTCCCGGGGAATTGGAAGCCGTCGAATTGGAGGCACATTCCCGTCTTCCTGGATTCATGCGGAAACCCATTGAGGAACTTCGAAAGGCGAACCATATTTCCTTCCGAAGCTTTGTCCGAATGGTTGCCCTGGAACGGCTCAAGGCCGGGAACACCCCGAAGCCGGCAGCAAAGCCGCAACAGCCGGAACTTTCGGAAGTCGCGGAATAGCCAGGCCGAACCCCGGATGCCTTCGGCACCCGGAAAGATAGACCGGGAGAGCGTTCCCCCGTCCGGCCGAGCGGCCCAAAGATGGACAGGGGAACGCCGACGAAAGCCCCGCCAAAACGCGGACCGCTGATCGCGGCCCGCGCGGGATCCGGAAGCCGTGGCGGTCGTCCGCCGGACGCCCACCACGGGGAACCAACAACGACGGACCGCGAGCGCGGACCGTTGCCCGGAGCCGGGAATAAGCAGGTGGCGCGGCCCCGGTCGGCGTTCCGAGCCGGTGGCCGCGCACAAGGACATTTCCGCGTGGTTGCGGCCCGACCGGGAACCCGGATCGGTTGCCGCTCTTAGAGTTTTAATTCCCCCGCCCGCCCAGGGTTGCTCCGGGACATGCTAACCGGCCTTCCGTTCGTCCGGTCGTGTTTTTTGGCTTGCGCCAAAAAACAGGGGTGGGGCTTAGCTACGGGGTAAGCTTCGGTCGGGGCGGGTCATGCTTTTTTCACTCCGCTTCGCTCCGTAAAAAAAGCACCGGGCTGTCCGCTCCGCTGGAGCAAAACCCGCGCCAGTCCCGGCCCTCCCTGGCCGGTTCTGTCACGGGTTTTGCGGCGTCGCCGTCTGATAAGGCCGGCCTTATCAGACGCTATATGCTTAGGGTGTCCTCGGGGCGTGGCAGATCGTTATCAGACGTGGTTGTCAGAAACCGCGGGCTAGCGTTGGTCGCCACGCCCCTATTTTTTTGAGCCCGAACAGTTG
>Ga0116178_10003699_pt1 | contig 11518 bp, 12 predicted proteins | sample AD_STIC12_MetaG_FD_89880 | JGI IMG/M metagenome (GOLD analysis project Ga0116178, IMG submission 89880) | Active sludge microbial communities of municipal wastewater-treating anaerobic digesters from USA - AD_STIC12_MetaG | ecosystem: Engineered > Bioreactor > Anaerobic > Digestate | place: USA... | reverse complement strand
TCTCAAGATCGAGCGTGTGCTGGCATGATGGCCGCTTTTTGACCATTCCCGTAAAAAAACCGTAGAAGATTCTGATGCCGGCTTTTGAGGCGATTTTCAGGTTCAGTGCCGCAAATACGGGCAGAACGTCGGCTTCGGTCAGCGGGTTCGACGGGGTCAGAACCCGGGGGTTGGTCGGCCGGCCCGATTCGGCTTTGTCGAACTGCCCGTTGATTCCCCATTTGAGAATCAGTTTGCTGCGGTTGAAGTAGAGCAGGGAAATGGCGCCTCCCGGCTCGAGCATCGGAACAAGGGTCTGCAGAGCCAGCGGCGGTTCCTGCATCCATTCGATGACCCCATGCAGAAGGATCAGGTCGAACCTGGCTCCGGGCAGCAGCTCAGGAATCTGCTGCAGCGGAGCGTGCACGATGCTGATTCGCCCGTTCAGGCCGGCTTTTGCGTTTTCTTCGGCCGCTGCCTGCAACATTTCTGCTGAAATGTCGCACAGAGTTATCTGATGCCCCATTTCGGCAAGCCAGCGGGCAATCTGGCCCATGCCGCCGCCGGCGTCGAGTATGCGCAGCGGTCGGCCCGCAGCAAGCTCGGCGACTCCGGTCAGCAGATCGTGCTGCAGAACGGCAAGCCGCACAGTTCCCTTGTCGGAACTATAGATGTGCTTGCGCAGGCGACCAGCGAGCTTGTCAAAGTTTCGGTCCATCAGCGGCTCAGACGATTTTGAGCCGCAGCGGGTTGCGTGGCGGAACTTTTCTGTAGGCGTATTTCGGGTAGCCGATCATCAGTGCGGCAAAAATCTTTTCAGAGTCATTGAGGCCAAGGTTTTTGCCGATCTGCTTGTCAGAGGCGGCCGCGTGGGTTACAAACCCGCCCCAGCAGGTGCCAAGACCGCTGGTTTTGGCGGCCAGTTCGAGATTGGCTATGGCTATGGCAGCGTCAAGAGTGCCCCAGGTATATTTTTCGGGGCCGTAAACGACGAGAAGCTGCGGAGCGTTACGACAGACCGGATCTTCGCCCTTGTCAAAGGCGGCAACCATCGGGGCCATTTGTTCAACCGGTCTGAACAGATTGATAACGTCGGCAGCAACCTGTCTGACTTTATCGTGCCCGTTGACGATCAGCCATGAAAGGGTCTGGGTGTTTTTGGCGGTCGGGCAGTATCTGGTCATGTCGAGCAGTTTCTGTAGCAGCTCGAGCTTGACCGGCTCACTTTTAAAGCTGCGAATCGAACGCCGGCTCATTACCAGATTTTCAAATACTTCAAATTCAGGCAGTTTGCTGATTCCGGGCTTAAATTCGGCCGCATTGAGGGCCTTGACGGTAATTGCATCGCCCGGGCACGCCGATACGCAGTGACCACATCTGATGCAGGTCGATACCAGGCCGGCTTCAACTTCCGGAACCCCCGATGTTCCGGGTTTAAAGATCTGACATGGGCAGATTTTAACGCAGATCCCGTCTTTGCGGCATTTCGCAGGGTCGATAAAGATTTTGGCGCTGTTCATCGCTCTTTCTCCATTCATCTGGTCTGGTAGACAAATTACCATAATTCCGCGATAAATGCACGAACCGCAGTCGAATCATCGCGGGCCGGGTGTTGTGAAAAATTAAGTTGAAAATGTACCGGTTTCGTTTTTTACTGATTGCAGTTAGAAGATTTTCAATAAGGAGAACGAATGATGAATTTGCGACGCTGGCTGCTCAGTCTTGTCTTGATCATGCTGCTGGTTGCGGCTCCCGCCCCGGCCAAAACCTTTACCTACCTGACCACCACGGTTGAGGAAATCGCCGCCTCTCTGCCCGAAAAACCGGTTTCTGTCGGCTTCGATGTCGATGACACGGTTCTTTTCTCTTCCCCCGGTTTTTACTATGCTTTCAGTAACACCGACGGCCCGAACGGCACCAATAAATATGGCCCGAAACCACTCAGTTCAGACCTTTTCTGGAAAGATATGAGCTGTGATTTCGACCGTTTCAGCATGCCGAAAGAAGCAGCCCGTGACATTATTGAAATGCACAAAAAACGCGGCGACAAAATCTATTTCATTACCGCCCGCCCCGAAGTCAAGGGTGAGATCCTCACCGGTCTGCTGCACCGCGAATTCAAGCTCGAAGGCCAGCCGGCCGCAATCTTCTCCGGCAGAACCAGTAAGGGTGTTTTTATTAAAAAGCACGGTATCAGCCTTTATTATGGCGATTCAGATTCAGACATCAGTGAAGCGCACGAAGTCGGTGTCAGAGCCATTCGTTTCCTGCGCTCGCCGATCTCTACCAACAAGACCAAATACAACCCGGGCATGCATGGCGAGGTTGTTCTGCGTGATTCCGAAAACTGAAACCGCACCGACAATTTTGTTGACAAGCAGTTTCTGCTGATGTACAATTCTTCTCACCATGGAACAGTGTCTGTTTTGTAAAATCGTTGACGGCAAAATTCCCGCCGAGATCGTCTATCGTGACGACTCTGTGGTTGCCTTTAAAGATATCAATCCGCAGGCACCGGTGCATGTGCTGGTTATACCGGTCAAACACGTTGCAAAACTGACTGATCCGGCTGCCAGCGACGGGAAAATGCTGTCGCAGATCTTTGCGACCATCGCCAGGCTGGCGGGCGAACTGGGCCTCGAAAAGGGCTTCCGGGTCGTGGCCAACTGCGGTGATGAAGCCGGTCAGACCGTGCATCATATTCATTTTCACGTTCTTGGTAAACGTCGTCTTAACTGGCCTCCGGGCTGAATCTAATCGAACATACGAGGGAAACCTCTCTGATACGAAATCAGAAGGGGGGTGAATTGAATGGCAGAAGTAAGAGTAATGAAGGATGAACCACTGGAAAAGGCATTGAAGCGCTTCCAGAAAAAATGCCAGGAAGCTGGCATCGTGAAGGAAATCAAACGCCGCAGGGCCTATGAAAAACCAAGTGAAAAGCAGAAACGCAAAGCTGCTGAAGCACGCCGCAAGCAGAGACGCCGCCGCTAGAACGGCAGCTGATTTCGCTGTAAAACAGCCCATGCAGAGCCTCGTGCGCTGCATGGGTTTTCTCGTGTCTGTTTTTCTCGCTTTTTTCGCACTGGCGCCGGGTTCGGCGTTTGCTCAGAGCGCCTCGGGCACGGTTTTTGTCGTCGAAGTTCACAAAGATATCGACAAGGGTCTGTCATTTTTCATTCAGCGCCAGCTGCGCCGTGCCGAGCTCGAAAACGCTGCTGCCGTCATTCTCGAAATCAATTCGAACGGCGGGCTTGTCGAATCTTCCCAGGAAATCAAAGATGCGCTGCTGCGCTCGAAAGTTTCAACCATAGCCTACGTCAAGGGCCGCGCTCTTTCTGCCGCCGCCCTGATCGCCATTTCATGTCATCGCATTTTCATGGAACCCGGTTCCGAAATGGGCGCGGCTACCCCGATAATGTTGATGGGCACCGGCATACAGGCTGCTGAAGAAAAATTTGTCTCGGCTTTCCGGGCTGAATTCAGAGCCTCGGCCGAAGCTCGCAAGCGCCCGCCGGCAATTGCCGAAGCGATGGTCGACAAGAACCACGACACAATCGAAGGTCTCAGTAAAAAGGGCGAAATTCTGACTTTGACCTCAGAAGTTGCTCTGAAACACGGTTATTGCGATCATATCGTCGCTTCGATTACTTCGGCACTGCGAATTCTCAACCTCGAAAACGCCAGGGTCGAGCGCATCGAACCGACTTCGGCCGAATGGATAGCCCGTTACCTTACCAACCCGCAGATAAGTGTCATTCTGTTTACTGTTGGTTTCTGGTGCCTGGTTCTCGAGTTTTTCGTCGCCGGTTTCGGTATTCTTGGCTGGGCCGGCATTGTCTGCCTCGCTTTGTTCTTCGGCGGGCACCTGTTTGCCTATATGGCCGGCCTTGAAGCGTTGATTCTCTTCGTCGTCGGCATGGCGCTGCTTCTGGTCGAGGCTTTTGTCATCCCCGGCTTTGGCATAACTGGCGTTTCGGGTATCATTGCCGTCTGTTTCAGTATCGTTATGGTCTTTGGTGGTATCTATTCCGCTTTGACCGCTATTGCCAGCATAATAACCTATTCGGTGATAATTACCGGACTGGTTTACTGGTGGGGGCCGAAACTGCGCGTTTTCGACCGTTTCGTTCTCAAAGAAGAGATGGCACCAGAGCAGGGTTTTGTTGCCACCGAAGCTAATATTTACGACCACCTGCTCAATCTCGAAGGTATTGCAACCTCTCCATGTCGCCCGTCTGGCAAGATCCAGATTGGTGATGAGCGCTATGACGCCGTTTCTGACGGTGATTATATCGAAAAGGGCGCCCGCGTTGTTGTCAGAAAGGTTGACGGCCAGAAAATCGTCGTTCGCCAAGTGGTCGGCTGAGTTTCTGCTCATCGTCAGGTTTTTCTGATTTATCGCGCCGGATTGTGTTAAATTAAAGCATACTCAATATGACACCAGAGGAAACAGCATGCGATATCTGCTAGTCTTTTTGCTCCTGATAACCACCTTTGCCATTGTACCGGCCTTTGCTGCCAGTGATACGGCCGAATTGCTGCCCGAAAAATCTGCTGCAGATTCTTCCGGGCCGGCTTCGGCAACCCCGGGTCTGGCTGAGCAGGCTGAAAAGCCGGCATGGGGTATGATGGTCATCGTGCTGATGCTTGCCGGTTTTCTTTTCCTGTTTCTCGAAATTGCCATTATTCCGGGGTTTGGCATAACCGGGGTTATCGGTATTCTGCTGCTCGGCGGCGGCATTGTCGCAGCCTACCTCAAACTCAGCAGCACCATGGCGGTGGTTGCCACCTTTTCCGGCATCGTCGGTGTCATTCTGCTGCTGCTGTGGTTTTTCTTCATTTTCCCCAAGACCAGTCTGGGCAAAAATTTTGTTCTTTCCACCGAATCGTCCGCTGCCGAGGGTTTTGTCGCTGTCGAAGATATGCAGCGCTACATCGGGTGCGAGGGCGTGGCGACGACCATGTTGCGCCCTTCCGGTATCGCGAGAATTGACGGTGAACGCCTCGATGTTATCACCGATGGCGAATTTGTCGAAAAGGGTGCAAAAATCAAAGTCATGAAAGCAACTGCTGGCCGAATCATTGTTGCCGAGATTCCCGCTGGTTCAGAAAACGAATCAGCTTGACTTTGCCGGTGCTTTAACTGATATTGAGTGATGAATTAACAGATTCTGATTAACGGAGGGGTAAGATGTCTGAAGGCTTTATTTTGATTGGCGCTTTTTTTGGTATTTTCATATTTTTTGTCTTTACCTATTTTGTACCGGTTGGTCTCTGGATCAGCGCCATCGCTTCTGACGTAAGTGTCAACCCACTCGATTTTATTGGCATGCGTTTTAGAAGGGTATTACCACACGCCATCATCAACCCGGCTATTATGGTCAAGAAGGGTGGCATAGAGATCGGTTTGCAGGCTCTTGAATCGCATTTTCTTGCCGGCGGCAATGTTTCCAAAGTATGTTCAGCTCTTATTGCAGCTCAGAAGGCCGGTATCAACCTTACTTTTAAACAGGCGACCGCCATCGACCTTGCCGGCCGTGACGTTCTCGACGCTGTTAAACTCTGCGTTAAGCCCAAAGTCATTCAGACGCCGCTGGTAGCCGCCATGGCCAAGAACGGCATTCAGGTCAAGGCTATTGCCCGCGTCACAGTCAAAGCCGACATCAACAAACTCGTCGGTGGTGCCACCGAAGAAACAATTCTTGCCCGCGTCGGCGAAGGTATCGTTACCACCATCGGTTCGGCCACCAGTCACGAAGAAATTCTCGAAAACCCCGACAGAATCTCGAAAACCATTCAGGACAAAGGCCTCGATGCCAATACCGCTTTCGAAATCCTTTCGATCGATATCGCCGACGTCGATGTTGGCGAAAACATCGGCGCCAAACTGCAGATCGACCAGTCAGAAGCCGATATGAAGATCGCCCAGGCCAAAGCTGCCGAACGCCGCGCCATGGCCGAAGCAAAAGAGCAGGAAATGAAAGCCCTTGAACAGGAAATGAAGGCAAGACTCGTCGAAGCCGAAGCTTCCATACCGCAGGCAATTGCTGATGCTCTAAAAGACGGAAATATGGGCATTCTTGATTACTATACCCTTAAAAACATCAGCTCTGATACTGAAATGAGAAAATCATTCTCGCACATGGCTGAACCACCCAAGGCCGGAAAGCGCTGAGACGCCCAGGAGGCTCTTAAGTGGAAGTAGTAATCGTAATTCTCGCCCTGATCTATTCGGTCTGGTCAGAAATTCAGAAAAAAAAGCAGGAAGAAGATGCCAACATCGACTTCTCTGAACTCACCACTCTCGATGATTTCTTTAAAACTCCGGGTGGTGGCGCCGGCCAGGCCAGCGATATTGACAATGCCGCAAAGCGCGCCCGCGAAAAACGCGCAAAGAAAAAGAAGTCTTCAACTCCGGCTTACGAAAAGCCTTTGTCGGCTGCCATAATGCCAATGCCGGGCCGCGGCGAAGTTAACTATGATCAGATGCCTTCTCTCGAATCGAAGGGCTACGAAAGTTCTTTCGGCCGAGTCGAGGTTAATTATGACGAGCTGCCGGCTCTTACCGGGCGCAACTACGAAACCCAGGCCGGCCGCGCTGAAGTCAATTACGATGAGCTGCCGACTGTGTCAGGCCGCACGAATTACGAAGATGAAATTCCAGATGCCAGAGTCTCTTTCATGGCAAAGTCTGGTGCTTCCACCGATCAGAATGAACCCCGACTTCACCACGACGGATTCAAGCTGAGCCGCCAGGACCTGCTGAAAACCTTTGTGCTATCTGAAGTTTTGCAACGCTATAACATCAACCGCATATATGAGCGAATACCCGGAATCAGATCAGAAGACTGAATACCCGCATCAGCACGAAACTTTCAGGCCGGCAGAAACCCCAGGTCGGCTGGCCTGGAAGGTTTGTCACTATCTCGCTCGTTTCGTTGGCAGTGTTTTTTTTCCGTATTTTCGTGTCTGGGGCGAAACCGATCTCACTCCCGGCGGGCAGATTTTTATCGCCCGCGATTCCGGCATTCTGACCTGGATAACCGCCCTGCGCGTTTTTAAACGCCCGGTGCGCCTGATGCTCCTTTCTGAAAAGCATGATCAGCGATGGTTTAATCTCGCCACCAGCAGCGGTCTTGCTCCTTTGCGGCTGTCAGGCTCGATTGACCAGAATTTTCTCAGGCTTGAACACATGGCCGATGCCGGCGAAAAATTGCTGGTGGTTATTCCCAGGTCTGCAGACAGCAGCATCGAAGAGTTGGTGCGCCGCCTGCGGGCAACCCGGTCGCTGCGGGTATTGTTCATGGCTGTTTCGGGCGCCGCCGAAGCTCTGCCGGAAAGTGCGGTTGTGCCGAGAGCCGTGCCGGTCTCGGTTTTCTGCGGTTTGCCGCATTATGCTGCAAACGTCGCTGATTCGGCTTTTGCCGAGCTCGACTTTCTCGAAAACGCCATCAAAGACCTCGATATCGATGAACTGCCCTCGATCTTTTTCAATCACCGTCGCAACCTGGGCAAAATCACTTCCGCCTGATTCTTTTTTGCTTTTGCAGGCCCGGCGCTCACTCCGCTTAATGCTGCTTTTTGTTGGATTTTTGCCTGTACAGTCTGAATATTGCCCCGAGAACGAACAGCGCCAGAAATATCCATGAGGTCGTGAATGGCCCGAATGCCTTAAGAATGGCCGGGTCGGTTTTTGCATCAAAGTAGATCCGGTAATAAACAAGAACCTGCAACCCGCATATCGCTAGAAATGACACGACAAATGCGTCGAGTCGTCGAAAAATGAGTCGGGCAATGGTGGCAATCGCTGTAATCAGAATTGCCAGCCCGGTTTGAATGACTGCCGCCGCAATGGCCGAGCCCAGATGCGGAAAAATCCCGCCCATATCGTAATCCAGCCCCTGTGAGGTAATAACCAGGTCCGGCAGCATGTAGATAAAACGATAAGGCGCATGCAGAGAAAGCAGAATGAAGAAAAAGTTATAAAACCAGAGAGCCGTCAGCGAAATCGCCACTGGCTTCTTTGCGACGGGCAGTTGCTGGCTGCAGTCATTGCTGCTTTCAGACAGGGACTGATTTATTTCTTTTTTTTCCTGGATTTCCGGCATCATCAATTCCTCCCAACACTGGTCTTATGCTACGATAAAACGATCCTTTCATCAATCTGAAACCAAGGACCGAAAAATGAGTTCTCATCAGCCGAAATACCCGCCGAGCCGTCGCGAAAAAAACACCGAAAATTTTCACGGAACAGCTATTCATGACGATTTCAGATGGCTCGAGGGCGACGCCGAAGGCAACCCGACCCCGGAAACCGACAGCTGGACAGATACGCAGAATTCCCTTACCAGATCGGTTCTTGACCGCCTGCCGGGCCGGGCTGCTCTCAGAGAACGTCTCAAGCCGCTGCTCGAAACCGATTCGTGCTGGTTGCCGGTTTTTGCCGGTAAACGCCTGTTCTGGTTCAAGCGCCCCGGCAACCTCAATCAGCCGGTTGTCTGCATGTCAGAAGGCGTTGGCGGGTCTGAGCGGGTATTGCTCGACACCAACCGGTCTGACGCGACCGGGTTGAGCAGTGTCGGCTGGTTCGAACCATCGCCTGATGGCAGTTTGCTGGCTTACGGAATCTGCAGCAGCGGCGACGAGAATCACGAACTGCGGATTCTCAGGGTTTCAGACCTCAGTCATCTCGATGATCGAATAACGAATAAGGTTGGTGGCGTTTTCTGGCTGCCTGATGGTCGCAGTTTTATCTATTCAAGACTGGCTGACCCTGCCAATCCGTATTCGCGCGAGATTCGCCTGCACCAGCTTGGCGATGCAACCGGCAACGACTGGCTGATTTTTGCTCAATACGCCGAAGGGCCGCTTGCCACCACCTGGGGGCCGTCGGCCCGGCTGTCAGAAGACGGCCGCTGGCTGGTGCTCAGCTATCATACCAGCACCCGCTCGAACGATCTGTGGCTGGTCGATTTTGCTGAATGGCGCAAAACCGGCAATCTGGTGCGCCGCGATATTATCGTTGGCCACGAAAGCCGCAGCTGTGCCTGTGTTGTTGCTGACCGCCTGTTCATTCTCACCAATGAAGGCGCAAAAAACAGCCAGATTTTCTTTGCAGATCCTGTCAACCCCGGTATGAGCTGCTGGCAGCCTTTCGTCGGCGAAAAAGCCGACGCGGTCATCGAAGACTGGGGCTTCACCAGCAGCACTCTTCTGGTCGAATACAAATTCGAAGCGGCTTCACGCCTTGCCTCTTTCGACCTGCATGATGGCTGTGAGATGGCGGTTCAGCTGCCTGGTATCGGCACTGCTTCCTTTTCGTGCTCGATTTCGCATCCTGACTTTTTTGTCGATTACACCTCGTTCAACTGCCCGAACCGCATTCTTCACTACGACAACCCGGCTTCAGCGCCGGCCTCCTGGTGGGAAAGGCCGGTCGCGGCCGACCTGTCTGCGATGCAGGTGAGCCAGCACTGGTTCACCTCGAAAGATGGCACTCGCGTCAGCATGTTCCTGATAAAGCGCGCCGATGTCGAAAAGACCGGTTGCAACCCGGCCGTAATCTATGGCTACGGCGGCTTTGGTCTGAGCATGACCCCAGCCTACAACGGCACTGTGATTCCATGGATCGAAGATGGCGGCATTTACGCGGTCATTAACCTGCGTGGTGGCGGTGAATACGGTGATGACTGGCATAAAATGGGTACGCTCGGCGACAAGGAAAAGGTATTCGAAGACCTTGAAGCTGCCGCTGAATGGCTGATTGCTGAAGGTTACACCTGTCGTGAAAAGCTGGGCGTCAGCGGCCGGTCGAATGGTGGTCTGCTTGTTGGCGCGGCGATAACCCGCCGCCCTGAACTTTACCGGGCCGCCATCTGCGGTGTGCCGTTGCTCGACATGCTGCGCTATCAGCGCTTTCTCATGGCCCGTTTCTGGGTGCCCGAATACGGTACCGCCGAGAACCCGAACATTTCGTCTGGCTGCGCCGCTATTCGCCTTACCACAATATTGTCGAAGGTTGCGCATACCCGGCCGTTTTCATTTTCACCGCCGAAAAAGACACAAGAGTTCACCCTATGCACGCCCGCAAAATGACCGCTGCCCTGCAGAGCGCCACCGCCAGTTCTCATGAAAAACCGGTGCTCCTCTGGGTCGAACGCCAGGCCGGCCACGGCGTCGGCAAGCCCCTGACCCAGATTCTCGAAGAACAGACCGACCAGTGGTCATTCATGCGCTGGCAGCTCGGCCTCGATCTTTAAAAAAGTTCGGGGTTGAACGACTTAAAAGACATTGTTTTTTTATCCGGCTTGATAATATCTCAAAAATGAGATATTATTATGAGTGGGTGAAATAAATGCATATAATCAGTTGGGGCAAAATCAGAGACTTTATCAGAAGTCATCCTGAAAGCCTTTGCTCCATGCGAACCTGGTTTGATTGTCTTGAATCAAGAAGCTACAAAGACTTTAATGATTTGCGCGGGATGTTCACGTCGGCAGACAGAGTTCGTTTGAAGTCGGGCCAGGAACGCTATGTTTTTAACGTGGGCGGTAATAATTATCGCGTTATATGCGGCATTCATTTTAACCGCAGCAAGGTTTATGTTCGTTTTGTTTTAACCCATGCGGAATACGACAAGGGAGTGTGGAAAAATGAGTAGTATTGTAAAATCTACGATATCAGGCACTGAGATTCAGTCTGCATGGCTGGAGTTGACCAGAAACATTCCTTTGTCGCGTATTCACAGCAAAAAGCAGTATCGCCTCGTTGTTAGCGTGATGGAATATTTTGCTGATCTGGTAAATGACGATGCAAAACACCCATTGGCTGGATTACTGGAGGTCTTGGAGGTGTTGGTTGAAGATTACGACCGCGAACACCATCAGATGCCGGCCATCTCAGGCGTAGATTTCCTGAAAAACCTGATGAGGGAACAGGGGCTCAGGCAGTCAGATCTTTCGGAACTCGGCAGCCAGGGCGTCGTCTCAGAAATTCTTGCCGGAAAAAGACGCCTGAACCGGCGCCATGCCGAACTGCTGGCAAAACGCTTCTCACTGCCAGAAGAGCTGTTCACAAGAAATTAAAGCAATTTTATCTCCAGAAAGTATAATTTTTACTGCTTTCTGTAGATAACAACAGAGCTTTGCGCCGCCAAAACCCTTCTGAAGTTTAATCAGAGCTGTTTTGCGCTGGCGCTCAATTTTCTTTTATTGATGTAATCTGATAATTTTACAGAACCTGTGTCATGAAGGGCTCGCTAATACTGAATTTTTAACAGGCAGGTTGCTATTTTTTTCAGGTGTAAGGTTTGAGAAAAGGTTGAAGATGCGACAGCAAAGGCCTATGCTTAAACAAATAAAAAGCGCACGGCGGTGAGAGAAATATGAACTTTTGGGCTAAACAGCGGGCACTTCAGCAGCAAGACTCCCGCTCTCTCGAAAAACTGCCGGCAACAACTGAATTTATAGAGCTTTCCCATCCAGTTTTTCCAATCAGCCAGAATCAGCAGATTGCTGAAATTTTCAGTTCTGATGGC
>Ga0116178_10003698_pt1 | contig 11520 bp, 10 predicted proteins | sample AD_STIC12_MetaG_FD_89880 | JGI IMG/M metagenome (GOLD analysis project Ga0116178, IMG submission 89880) | Active sludge microbial communities of municipal wastewater-treating anaerobic digesters from USA - AD_STIC12_MetaG | ecosystem: Engineered > Bioreactor > Anaerobic > Digestate | place: USA... | reverse complement strand
ATATCGCGTTTAGGGTTTTTGGCTTCCTGAGCTGCTGTAGAAACTGCATCAAAACCGATAAAGGCAAAGAATACAATTCCTGCCCCACCGAGTACACCGCCCCATCCAAACCGGTTCCATGTATCATGATCAGGGCTAGATTGTGGAATAACATAAGGTGTATAATTTGCTTCATTAATAAATCCCCAGCCGATACCAATAAACAAGAGAACGATGGCAACCTTTATAAATACGATAACCGCGTTTAAGTTGGCAGATTCCTTCGTACCTTTTATTAATATCATTGTGAGTATTAACAAAATAAAAAGAGCCGGGAAATTAATAATGCCTCTTACTCCATCCAGTGAAGTTTCAAATGGAGAATGACACCATTGGTACGGTATTGCTCCTCCCAGCAAATTATTAAGATATTCACTCCACGCTATAGATACTGTAGCAGACGCGAGGGCATATTCCAACACCAGGGCCCATCCAATGACCCAGGCCATAAACTCACCCATCGTAACATAAGCATACGCGTATGCACTACCAGCTATTGGAATCATAGAGGCAAACTCAGCATAGCATAAGCCAGCAAAAGCACAACCAATCGCGGCTATGATGAAGGAAACAACAACAGCAGGACCTGCCGCTTCTCCGGCAGCAGCCGCAGTTCGTACAAACAAACCGGCTCCAATAATGGCTCCAATACCTAAGGCGATCAGGTTACCGGCTCCCAGAGTTCGCTTAAGACCCTTATCAGAGTCTCCGGCTTGCGACATTAATTGTTCGAGGGGTTTCTTTATAAATAAACTCATGCTTGGGAAGTGAGGGTTAATTAAACAATCCCTAAAAGTATAAAGAATAATGAACTAGGAAAGAGAAACCCCTGACCGCTCGAATAATTTCCGGGTTGGTAGTTTTGCCAATGATTATTTGGGGAGGGCAAATTTCACCCGTACCTGTACTTTGCTCTCAACGGGCACCTCATCTTCAGTGGTGGGCGACCATTCAGGGCCCTCCTTTACCAGTCTGATAACCTCTTCATCGCATCCGTAACCCAATCCGTTCAATACACTGAATTCATCTAAGGATCCATCTGTGCGTACAATAAACTGTACAGTAACCCGGCCCTTGATTTTATTATCGAGCGCTTGTTGCGGATAATGTAAACTGTTTTTCAAATACTTGTCATATGCTCGCCTGCCGCCAACCGGTTCAGCTAGTTTTACAACCGGCTCGTAGTTGGCATCATCTTTCATTGGGCTGTAACCCGTTACCACTACTTCACTAAGTTGGGATGGATCAGACTTAAGTTTAACGGTTAATTCACTTTGATCTTTTGCTTTCACCTCTTGAGTTTGCATGCCAATGAATGAGTAAACCAGGGTTGGCTCAGAGGAGTCAATAATTACTAGATAGTTGCCTTGCATATCGGTTACCGTTCCAGTATTGGTTCCTTTTGCGACAATATTGACACCGGGTAAAGGAGTTCCATCTTCTGCTGAAACCACCTTGCCTTGAACAATCTTTTGGTTGATTGAAAAGGCTGGACTAATTGATTTCGCTCTGGCAACTTGTGCAGCCTCTTTTTTTGATTCGGGTTGTTTTGCCTCAGCAACATTTTGACTTTCTGCTATCACATCAGCTAACTGATCTTCACTAATTTTTTCTTTTTCCTGCTCGCCTCTATCAGCCAGTGCCGGTGCAGCTGCTCCTGAAGGCGAAACAAGATCTGCTTCCGTTGGCTTGATGGACTCTGTTACTTTCTCTGGCTTGCTGGAACTCTTCTCGCTAGTCTTAGCCTCAGTCTTTGCAATTAGTTCATCCGATTTTTTAAGAGAGGCTTCAGGGATACTATCTATTTGTTGTTGATTTTCATCAGTCGTGTTTTGCAGTGCTAATTGCTTTTCATTTTCAAAAAGCGGTGTGATAGCAAAATAGACTAACGCTATCAGCGCAATCGATGCGGCTATACGTAAAGGCCAAATCCATGGGCTATGAGTTTTATTTTTGGATTCTGAAGGATTCATAGAACCTTCTTCAGATGCATATTTTACGGCAGAAGCCGCAACCTGCAAATCGTCCAGCTTCTGGGTTCGCTTGTCAATTTTAGAAGTCAGGTCTTTCAAATCGTCAGAAAATTCTAATGGCGAAACCAAACCAGCTCCCTCTAAAGCCTCAGCTAAAAACGGATCACTCAACGCCTTCTTTTCCAGTGCATGTTGCTCCTGGGGTGACATTTCACCGCTATAGTACCTTCTGATATCGTCTTCCCACTTAGTCATTTCGCTCCATACAGATCTTCAAATTCCGCTTACCGTTTTGGATAAAACTCTTTACCTGGTTTAAATCAAAGCCAGTGAATTGAGCTATTTCCCTATAACACTTTTCCTGCAAAAAGAACAATTGAATACACTGCTTTTGTTCGTTTATAAGGGTTTCAATGCATTTCTCCAGTTTGGTCAGATTCCCTTCCAATTCAGGTTCATCTTCCGGATGCAAAAGCAACTGATTTTCCATAATTTCTGATGAAAATTCATGTGTGAATTTACCCTTTCTCGACCTAATCTGCATCAGACAATGATTGCGGGTAGTTACATAAAGCCAACTCTTGAAGTTGTCCACTTCATGAGTTCGGAGGGGTTGAATCAGTTTTTCAAACAATTGCATCACAGCATCCTTCGATTCATCACGGTCTTTCAGATATTTTAAACATACCCCATACACAAGGGATTGATAACGGGTGTAAAGCTCGCCCAGATAAGAGAGCTCTCCTTCTTTTTTGTAGTGATTAAGTAGTTCTGAGTCTGTCAAGACATTGTCTAAACCCTCAATTTACTACTACGCAGATAATTTAACTCACATTGTTTTTTAAAAAAATTGATTTTCTGGTTTTCAATGAAGCATAAGATTCATACGCTTCGTAGTACGAAGGCATTTCACACAAAAGGACTTCGAGAAATTTAATTATGACGGGGTTGTACAACTGGTGCAAAATGCCAAATGCAAAGATCAGGACGGATACCGCATTGAATTTATTAATATGGTTAAATCACTGAGTTCTCTGGCCAGCAGAGAAACGTAAACACCGAACAAAAACCCACAAGACTAAATATTTTGTGGGTTTTTATCGTTTTAGTGATTTCCACTTTTGGTAACAAACAGATTTAAGGAGAAATTAGGGACGAATTAAGCCATTATGGTTAAAATAAGTGCGGTAATAATTACTTATAATGAGGAGCGAAACATACTTCGTTGTTTAAACTCTCTCGCGGGGGTGGCCGATGAGATTGTAGTAGTTGATTCCTTTTCAAAAGATCGCACCCGTGAAATTTGTTATGAAAGGGGAGTGCGTGTTGTGGAGCATCCATTCAAGAGTCACATTGATCAAAAGAATTTTGCGGTTACACAGGCATCGTATGATATCGTTCTTTCATTGGATGCAGATGAATACCTATCCGAGGAATTAACAAAATGCATTCTTGATGTAAAGGAGAAGTGGCCTGATGAAGCTTATAGTATGAATCGTTTATCCAATTATGGTGGGCGATGGATTCGCCATGGTAATTGGTATCCGGATACTAAAATCAGGCTATGGAACAGGCGAATAGGGTTGTGGGGTGGTGAGAATCCACATGATATGGTCATAATCAAAAGGGGAATTAAAGTCAGGCACCTTAAGGGAGACATTCTCCACCGCGCATATACTGACTCCGCAGAGACGCTCTCAAAGATTCAGAATTACTCAGAAATTTTTGCCCGCGAAAGTGTTGGCCGAAAATCAAGCTCGGTGCCGAAAATCATAGCCCGATCGTCCTTCGCGTTTTTCAAAAGTTATATTCTGAAGCGTGGATTTATGGACGGATTTGAAGGACTGATGGTGGCTATGGCTGTTAGCAACCATGTGTTTTACAAGTACGCAAAACTATATGAGGCCAATCACCGTGCATTGATGGGCAAACGATTAGTTATAAGTCGTACGGATAACCTGGGCGATGTGGTCTTAACGCTTCCTCTCTTAGGGTACCTTAAATCAATAACTCCAGATTTGAAAATATTTTTTATTGGAAAAAAGTATACTCAGCCTGTAATTGACCGATGCATTTTTGTCGATCAGTTTTTAGATAAGGAAGAGGTGCTAAATGACCAGAACATTTTAGCAATGGTTAGGGCGGACACGATCATTTTTATTTTCCCAGATCAAAAGCTTGCTAAACTTGCCAGTAAAGTAGGTATTAAGCATCGGGTAGCCACTGCACACCGGTGGTACAACTGGATGTATTGTAATCACCTGGTGGGTTTTACAAGGGTGAAATCCAACCTTCATGAAAGTCAACTTAATTTCAAATTACTCAAACCTTTTAAACTCAATGGTGATATTGACACCAGCGAATTAATTCCCTACTACGGATTAAGGCCGGCCAAAAATGACTTTTCTGAATTATTGAATAAAGACCGTTTCAATCTGATTATTCATCCTAAGTCGAAAGGAAGCGCCAGGGAATGGCCTTTAGATAACTATTATCGATTAGTACTTTCCCTGCCGGTAGAATCGTATCGGATATTTGTTACTGGCTTACAAGCGGAAGGAGATTTGATCCGAAAGGAAAAGCCTGAGTTACTTCAGCATCCCAATGTAACTGACCTTACCGGCAAACTAAACCTGGAAGAACTGACATCCTTTATCAGTCAGGCAGATGGATTATTGGCGTGTAGTACAGGTGTTCTTCACCTGGCTTCAGCGTTGGGCATTTATGCATTAGGTTTATTTTCACCCATGAAACCAATACATCCTGGCAGGTGGATGCCGGTTGGAAAAAAGGCACAGTATCTTGTCTTAAAAAAAGAGTGTAGTCTTTGCAGAAATAGCAAAGAGTGTGCATGCATAAATGCGATTACGGTAGAAGAAGTAAAAAACAAAGTTGATTCTTTTTCCGGTACCCAATTTAATGGAGTAGCAATTCCTGCCTATCTTAAGGTTTGAGTAAGCTTCAGGTTTAGCTCGTGAATAACTGATTGAAAAGATTTGATAATTTTTTAAGACCGGCTAGACTTTTTTAAGTGATAGGCTTTGCTGTATTTGAGAAAATTTGCAAAGGCCGAAATGTAACAAATAATAAAGCCGTAGTACCCATCTAGAAAACCGAGTTGAATAAAGTATTTTTTAATAAAAGTTGTTATTGGATTTAGTAAAATATGTATCGGAAATATTATTTTTTTATTACTCTTTATTAATTGTTCAGCGGCTATTTCTGAATAAGAATTAAGTCTTGAAACGTGATGATTGATCGTAGGGAAAGAATAGTGCAAAAGATCTCCTTTAAGATTCGATGTTCTTTTAGTTCCCTTAAATACGGTGTTCTCATGTAAATCACCACGCCACGAAACTTCATTTTTTTGCCAAAGTCGCAATCTGCGGTCAGGATACCAACCGCAATGGCGCACCCAATAACCACAATAATTAGTTAATCGGTTAACTTCAAAAGAATTGAATTCTGTATCAGAAGTTTTAAAGTTTATCATCGAATTTTGCAATTCTTCACTGAGTGCTTCATCCGCATCAATGGATAGTATCCATTCTTTTGTAGCAAGTCCGTTTCCGTAATTCTTGGCTGCTGAATAACCTTCCCATGCACGTAAATGAAAGTTAGCGCCAGAATTAAGTGCTATCTCTTTCGTTCTGTCGGTAGAGAATGAATCCACAACGATAATCTCATCTGCGATAGGTTTGACGGATTCCAGACAACGACCGATGTTAGCTTCTTCGTTAAATGTTATGATAACAACTGATATTGAATTCATCGGTTTTACCTATTTTTGAAGTAATTATTTTTTATGTCGATAGATCGATCACTAACGTTAACTTTAAAATTACAGAAAAAAAGATATGAACCTTTTCATGTCTGTGAAGTCGGAGTTTATTTACCGGAGAATTCTTCCGTGCGTCCGTTCATTCTACGTGGAAAAAAGGCAACCTTAGTGGAGGCTAATCCGGTTATGGTGGACAAAATCAGAACCGCATTCAAAGATTATCCCAAGGCTACAGTTTTTCCTTATGCTGTTGCGGATCAACCCGGCAAAGTTACTTTGTATAATCGTGGAGCTTCAACTTTTATTGATTCTGTTGAAAGTCCAGCATTGGTAAATGATCACTATTCCAAATCAGATCAAGATCGATTTGAAGTTGAAGCGAAAACATTTAATCAAATAGATGATGGTTCAATTGATTTACTCTGTATTGACATTGAAGGTGCAGAATGGTTTGTATTAAGTAAATTAGTTAGTAAGCCAAATCTTATTTCAGTAGAGACCCATGGCAAATACTACCTGAATCCAAAGTTTAAAGAAATACATGAGTGGATGAGATCGCGGGGGTATCAAATTTGGTACAAGGATAAAAGTGATACAGTATTTGTGAAGGCTGAATTTATTCATGTTAGCTGGTTAGAAAAAATCAGTATGAGACTTTATAGTATTTTCCTTTGGCTTAGAAGGATGAAGGGCTTTATTTATCGGGCATCCAAATGACGATTAGTGCATATACCTATGTTCGTAATGGGTTAGCAATGGGCTACCCATTTATCCAGTCTATACTGTCGGTTATTGACATTGTTGATGATTTTGTTGTTGTATTAGGTGATTCTACGGATGGTAGCAGGGAAGCTATTGATGCATTGAAATCTCCAAAAATAAGAGTTCTCGATACAGTTTGGGACATGCAGCTAAAAACAGGTGGCAAACTCTTTGCTCAACAGTCTAACCTGGGTTTAGCCGAAATGAAAGGCGATTGGGTGATTCACATTCAGGCAGATGAAGTCTTCCATGAAAATGACACTACTAAGTTACTTGATTATATAAAAAGGTACGATAGTAATCCCCGGGTAGAGGGCCTGCTATTTCCTTTTTTGAATTTCAGAGGAGACTATAACCATATTCATACCGGTCGTAAAGCACATCGATTTGAAATCAGGGCTTTCCGTAATAACCCGTTGATAAGAGCATATAGGGATTCACAGGGCTTTAGAAAATTTTCATCGGAGGAAGCTTACAGGCAAAATGAGAAGGGGAATAAACTTAGGGTAGTTAAAATTGATGTACCTGTTTTTCACTATAATTTTGTAAGGTCCCCAAAGCAGATGAAAGAGAAAACCATCTTCTTTCAGAAGTTCTTTCACGAGGGAGAAGAATTAGAGAAAAAAATCAGGAGCCTTCAGGAATTTGATTACAATCAAGTGGATAAACTTGAAAAATTTGATGGGGATCATCCTAAATCTATGGCTTCTATTATTGCAAATAAAGATTGGGATTTTGTCTATGATGCTAAAAAAGCAAAAATCTCACTTCGGCATCAGTTTCTTAATAAAATTGAGGATTGGACCGGCTACCGAATTGGGGAGTATAAGAATTACAAACTTGTGAAGTAGGTCAACCTGTTTTTATACCCCTCCTTTTACTATTTTTGATCCTTCATGGAAGAGACTCCCAAGCAACACTATTCAGATACGGAGAAGAATGACATCTTCAATCATGAGTTTCTCCCCCATATCAGTTCAATGTATAATTTTGGCTACCGTCTTACCCTGGACCGAGATGATGCCAAGGATCTGGTTCAGGATACTTACCTAAAGGCCTATCGGTTTATAGAATCATTCCAGAAAGGAACTAATGCCAAGGCCTGGCTGTTCCGCATTTTGAAAAACAGTTTTATCAATGACTACCGGAAGAAGACCAAGGAACCTTCGAAGGTAGATTATCAGGAGGTTGAGGCGTATTATAATTCAGAAGATGTTGACCGGCAAATCACACCTGATTTGAGGGTTGAGTCGTTGAAGGATATGATTGGAGATGAGATTTCCAACGCATTGAATTCACTGGATGTGGATTTCCGTACGGTAATTATTTTATGCGATCTGGAAGGATTTAAATATGAAGAGATGGCAAAAATTCTGGATATCCCTATCGGTACAGTTCGAAGCAGGCTGCACCGAGCCAGAAATTTGCTCAAAGAAAAACTTAGCGAATACGCCAAATCAATGGGCTATAAAAATACGGAGCTATGAGTAAACTCTACAATCCTTTCATTCTTGCAGATGGCAATAAACCATCGTGTATGCAGATGCTTCAGTTGATTCTTGACGGAGAAGCAAGTTCTGAACAACAAGAATATTTTAAATCGCATATGGACAAATGCATGCCATGCTTTAAGTCCTATAGTCTTGATATGACGATAAAAGAATTGTTAAAGACCCGCTGCTGCGGTGATCCGGTGCCTGTAGAGTTGATTGAACAAATAAAAATTCAAATCAATCAAAATATGCCTTCCTGATGGCTGGAAAAGCACTCATTTTTTCTGCCCCATCCGGTTCCGGAAAAACCACTATCGTAAAACATCTGTTAAAGAATAATTCGGATCTGGGATTTTCCATCTCGGCTTCTACTCGCGACAGGCGCGGGCGTACTGAACAGGATGGAAAGGATTATCACTTTCTCACACCCGAAGAGTTTAAGGAAAAAATAGACAATGATGAGTTCATTGAGTGGGAAGAAGTGTATGCCGGTAATTTTTATGGTACGCTTAAAACAGAAATAGAACGTATCTGGAGCGAAGGCAAGAACGTAATATTCGATGTAGATGTAAAGGGTGGAATAAACCTGAAGAAATATTTTGGCGAAAACGCCCTCGCGGTGTTTGTGAAAGTACCTTCTATTGAAATTCTAAAGGCCCGTCTTCAGGAACGTGGTACAGAAAGTGAAGAAAGCCTTTCACGTAGATTATTCAAAGCCAAATTTGAAATGACCTTTCAGGATAAATTTGATGTAGTGCTGGTAAATGAAGATTTAGATAAATCGTTGTCAGAGGCGCAAAAACTTTATGATCAGTTTAAGGCAAGACCTTAACCATGAGTACCCCACAGAAAATAGGACTTTTTTTCGGGTCGTTTAATCCCATACACATCGGTCATTTAATCATCGCCAATATTATGGCCGAGAACACCGACTTGAGTAAAGTCTGGTTTGTGGTATCGCCACAGAATCCGTTTAAGCCCAGTAAAGGGCTCCTGCATGAATTTGACCGTTACGACATGGTCAAAGCGGCTATTGCAGATCATTACAAGTTGGAGGTATCAGATGTCGAATTTAACTTACCCAAGCCTAGCTATACAATTCATACGCTGGCATACCTTACAGAAAAATATCCTGGCAAAGAGTTTAAGGTGATTATTGGTGAAGACAATCTTGAGAATTTTGCAAAGTGGAAAAATCATGACGAGATCCTGAACCAGTTTGGGTTGTATGTGTATCCAAGACCACATGTAACAAATTCTGAGTTTGCACGTCATCCTCATGTGAAGATGATAGAAGCCCCTTTGCTGGATATTTCCGCTACCTATATCCGCAATTGTATTAAAAACAATAAATCGATCCGTTACCTCGTTCCAGAACCGGTAGAACAACTGATCCGGTTAAAGGATTTTTACAGGTAAATCTTCATTCATGACAACCCCCACACGACTGATTGCGTCTATGAGGATGATGAGAATAGTATTTACAATAATTTTCACACTGCTTTTTGTTCAGGTATGGGGTGGAGGTATTCGGGGTATTATAAAAGGTGAGGACGCTGGGCCATTAGCCTATGCCTCGATTTTTGTTAAACAAACCGGAACCGGCAGCGCCACCGATTTTGAAGGTAGGTATGAAGTGCAACTGGCTCCCGGCCGGTATGATGTTCTGTTTCAATATTTGGGGTATGAATCCGTTGTCAGGGTGGTAGATGTTGGAATAGACTATTTAGAAATTAACCTGACACTAAAAACTCAGGTGGTCGTTTTGCAGAATGTAGTTGTAAGAGCCGGAAAAGAAGATCCCGCTTATACCATCATGCGTAAAGCAATTGCAAAAGCAAAATTTCATACACAGCAGATCGATGCTTATTCTGCCAAAGTGTATATAAAAGGAAAAGGTCAACTCACGGACTATCCATGGCTTGCTAAAAAAGCGTTAGAGAAAGAAGGCATTACCAAAGACCGGGTTTTTATTTCTGAATCGGTAAGTGAAATCAAATACACCCGGCCCAATAAGTTTGAAGAAAAGGTAATTGCCGTTTACACAAATGGCGATACTAAAAATACATCTCCCAACTCTTATATTTTTGGAAGTTTCTATCAGCCGGAAATAGCTGAAACAGTATCACCACTATCGCCCAAATCGTTCTCCTATTACCGGTTTGAATACCTGGGTTCCTTTCGCGATCGTACATTTGAAATTAGTAAAATCAAGGTAACGCCCCGTTCGCGGGGTGACAATGTTTTTGAGGGCTTGATTTATATCGTGGAGGATTGGTGGAGCATTCATAGTTTGGACCTGACGGCTACGAAGATGGGCATCAATTTTCACATCAAGCAACTATACAACCCAATTGAAGACAAAGCCTGGCTGCCTGTATCGCAGCAATTTAAAGTGGATGGAAAGGTTTTTGGATTTGAATTTGAAGGTCAGTATCTGGCTACCATGAAGGATTATAAGATTACGCTTAATCCCGACTTACAATTGGAGATGACAGTAATAGACGAAAAGGTAGATAAAGAAGAGGCAAAAAAAGTTGAACAGAAATTCAGTAAAAAGGGACAACAAATTCAGGAACGGCTTGGCGAAGGCAAAGAAGTAACCCGAAAGGAATTGAATCAACTTATTAAGGAATACGAGAAAGAAGAAACTAAAGAACAAAAGGAACCTGATGTAATTTCGGAGACCAAGTATTCTGTTGACTCGTTAGCCTACAAAAAGGATTCTACTTTTTGGGCAGAGATCAGGCCTACGCCATTAACCAATGAAGAAAAACGTGGTTATCAGGTAAATGATAGCATTACTGAAGTTCAGCGCAAGCGCGATGAAGGGGATACACTTAGAAATTCCAAAAAAGGCAAAAAGGGATTTCAACCTTGGGATATATTTACAGGGGATAACTATGGGATCGGAAAAACTGCAGATTTCCGGATTCATTCGCCTTATGGTGGCTTTAACTCGGTAGAGGGATTTAACCTGATTTATCGGGTGAGTTTTTATAAGCGTTGGGTAAAAAAGGATAGCTTGAGTAAAGACAAACGCCCGCAAACTTCGCGACTTGAAATCAGTCCCATTGCCCGCTACGCATTTTCTCGGGAAAAACTTACCGGCAAGTTGCGGGTTGACTATCGGTTTAAAAACAAGCGACTTACATTGGAGGGGGGCAGGTATGTAGAGCAGTTTAACTCCGATGAACCCATTCATCATTTGGTAAACTCTTTTACGTCTCTCTTTTTAGGAGACAGTTACATGAAGCTTTATGAACGCAATTTTATAGATCTTAATTACAACCAGCGTATTAATGACAAGTACACTTTTCGAACAAACTGGTCGTGGGCGAGGCGCACAGAATTATTTAACACCAGCGATTACACGTTCTTCAAAAGCAATAAGGATGAATACACACCTAATGAGCCAGTAAATCTGGAATTAGCCAATACAGGCTTTAGTCCTAATAATGCTTTTACTGGT
>Ga0116178_10003696_pt1 | contig 11522 bp, 14 predicted proteins | sample AD_STIC12_MetaG_FD_89880 | JGI IMG/M metagenome (GOLD analysis project Ga0116178, IMG submission 89880) | Active sludge microbial communities of municipal wastewater-treating anaerobic digesters from USA - AD_STIC12_MetaG | ecosystem: Engineered > Bioreactor > Anaerobic > Digestate | place: USA... | reverse complement strand
TCTGTTTCCTGCTCTTTGTTTATCGGTATCCTACAGTTGTCGAGCCACGTTACGCCCTTGCCGTTCTTCAACGCCTGCTCGACGTACGTCTTCTCGGACAACGGTTTCATTGCGACGATAATTACTTCGAGCGCTGGCTTCGGCTGGAACCCTGCGTAACTGCCGTCCATTACTTTCGCCTCGGGTGATGTTGGTGCTGTTAGCTCTCTTTTAAACTCTCCTTCGCCTATGCCAAACATCGACTCGCAGTTTAGTTTACCATAGTTTCTTTTGGCGTTATCTGATGGTGATTGATATACCCCTACTACTTCTCTCGCGTTCCCCTGCTTTTTGTCAATCGCTTTGCCAATATTCAGTGCTTTGGGAAATCCACTATTGCCTGTTAGAAAAATCATGCCATTCCTTCTTGCAACAAAGCATCCAGTAGAAACTGTTGGGCAGTATACTGTTCCGTTATAATCTATTTCTTCTGTGGTTGCCATAGTGGTATTATATGACGCCCTTCTTCGTACATTCTGTGTTCCTTGTTGTTTTTGAATAACATTAGATTGGACATTTTGTTGTTCATCGGATTTTTGTCTATATGGTGGACTACCTCCGTTCTCTTTAACGGCCTGCGTAGAATTTGTGCTACTAATAGTCTGTGCTCCGCCACCCATCCGTCTGGTCTTGCCATACTCAAATAATCGTCGGGACATTTCACGTACTTTGCTCCTTCGTGATTGCCATGTCTTCGTATATAATTCTTGCTTGTTGGTAATGTTATCCCGCCTTTCCATGATGGATTGTTCACTCCCATCCATCCTGTCCTTTGTGCTTGTTTTTGTTCCTCTTTCATCGGGTGTATGTGCAACTTCTTTGCATGTATGTGTTTCCGTATGTTTACCTTCTGTCTGCAACTTATTGAGCAATACATTCCCTCGTCTTGATCCTTTGCCCAAGCAGGCGGTATTAAGAATAAGACCTTGCAACATAAACATATCTTCCAAGTAAGGAACTTTGACCTTTTGTCCGATTTCATCCGCTCTAATGTGTAGTAATTTTCCCGCTCGTTCAACAAGGACACGGTGATTTCTGGTGACGAGTTGGTCTGTATTATTTGATTTAATTCTGATAAGGGTATCTTTGATTTTATATATACTCCACCTTTCAGGTACTTCCCATCTGTAAGCATCGTTCTCATTATCATATATTAGTACCTCCTTATTTAAATAGTTATTGGTCATATACAAGCGTTGCCAACCATCAGGTGTCAATACTTCTGTGTCTTCGGATAAACACGCATAGCACCAGTATATTGACGTGAACGCCGTGTCGAATCCCGCCTGCTGTAAGTTTGAATAGTTGTGCATGAGAACGTCCTGCCTCGGCGCACTCATTACGAAAGCGAACGCTCCGTCCTTCAATATGCGCAGTGCTTCCTTCCATATCTCGACGCTCGGCACCGCCCTATCCCAGTCCTTTCCCATGAACGAATATCCGTATGGTGGATCTGTCGCTATACAGTCGATACTATTCGCTTCCATACTCTTCATAAGGTCTAGGCAGTTACAGTTGTATAACTTCCCTTTATCATTACTATAATACGCTTCCATTATTCTTCCTCCTCTTCTCCTTCTCGAACTCGTCGTACTCGCTGACGTTTAAACTCCAATCGCCGGTGCATCTCTGCTCCTTCAAAAGCTCGAGCTCCTCTTTCAACTGCTCTTCCGTTCTTACGCCGTTGACCTTGATGCATAAGTGCCACGGGTAGTACGGCTTTAAGTGCGTGCATAACTTTGCATCCACGGGGCACAACTGATTGTCGGGTTGCCCGTTCTTTACCGCTTCATAATACCTCTTGCACGGCATGATTATCACTTCCTATAATAAACTATATATATAAGTTCGACACTTAGTTAATTGATGGTCGGCAGTAAACTAAAACTACAAGGATATGGAAAAAAACACGGCGGGCTGTTCCTATGGTTGCACTATGTCCCACTGTTGATTATCGTATACTTCGTCGGCGTGAAATTCTACACCGAAACGCTGAGCTATTTCCTCGGCAGTCTCGGTCTCGCGATGGGCGTGCCTATCTTCTTCGGGATAACGCTTGACGCAGTTATGATGACCGTGTGGGCGTTCCTTGTGCTCGCCCTCGGGGATATGTTTATACATCAAACCTTCGACCGTGTTTTTGGATGGAAAGATTAGTTTTAATTTATATTTTCTTTTTTCTAATCGTTCTTTTTCATCCCCACTACTTTCACCGTTATTACGTCTCCCCTCTTCTCCACCATTGTTACCGATATTACGCCTTCGTACGGATCCTTCGCGCATACGTCGCACTTTGCCCCGTACCCCCAGTTCTGCGTGACGTTCTTTACGTCCACCGAGAACGTGTCGTCAATCTTCTTACCGTCCATGCACTTATCGCACGCCTTGACGGTGAACATCTTACTTACCGCCTAACTGCCTGTAAAGCTCGGGGTTCTCGACGCCCTGCAACACTGCCTTACCGCACACTTCACATTCTATGTTGTGCGTCTTACTGTTCGCCTTGAAGTTCCTTATATCCTTGTTACCGCACGAGGCGCATCTCAATACTGTCTTATCTACCTTCGGGTTCGTTACCTTTTCTACTGTCATCTATTTTACCTCCTTTTCATAACTGCACTTTACCATCGGTCGTTCCTTGTCGCTGTTCTCGTAGTATGCCGAGTCGCACGATATGCAAAGCCAGCACTCCTTGGGCGTCATTACCGTCCCTGTCCTCGGGCATATTGAATTGTTCGTCAATGACCTCATTATAACTTCCTTGCTCATTTCTTTACTCCTTTCTTCTTATGCTCTGTCGCTTTCTTCTTTACTTCTTCTAATATCTCGTCCACTTCTGGCACGCTTGTCGGGTAGAATCCTGGGCACGAGTTTAGTATTTCTTCCCGCTCCTTCTTGCTCATCTTTGTAAACTTTTCAAATGATTCTTCGTCTTTGAAGAACGATTTATTCGCCATCGAGCCACGCACCCTTCTTTGCGCCTGTGTTCTGTATGTGCTCCTTCCATATCCGCTTTGCCTCGCCCTTTGATTCGGCACTGGCTAATGCGTTCTTGACGTCCTCCGGCACGTCGGCACGCTTTACCAATTCCTTTACATACTTCTGCACGTTGTTAGTCATTCCTATTACCTCCTACCATATCTTTACTTCACATAACATTAAAAAGAAAAATCCTATCCACGCTATCGCTAACACTATAAAACCATAAAAGAATATATCTTCCCTGTCTATTTTCATACTGCTTATCCCTCCAAGAGTTCGACTAAGCTTTAAAAAAAGAAAAAATTAAAAAATATTTATTTACATCAAGCTTACGAGGTCATGCACTGCCATTCTTGTTTCTTCCCTGTTGGCACCTGCAACAATCAGCACGTCGTATCCCCTTGCGTATGGGTCTGCTAGCCATTCCCACTCACCAGGAGATGTCGCCCAGTTCACTGTTGACTCTCCAAGATTCTGCAAGTCCTTTACTATGCTGTTGTATACCGGTCCACCTATAAGGATTAGGTTCTTTGTGTTGGTGTTGGTGTTGATTTCTATATCGAGTTTGATTAGCTCGACTGGATCTATTGCAACGTTCTGTGTGTAGGTTATTGTATCTGCAACGACGGTCTGTGTTATCTTTATCTTTACTCCGTCTGCGTCTGTTCCCTTGCTGTCAAGCGTGTATCCCTTCTCGTATATGTATCCGAGATAGTTATAGAATCCGTTTGCCTGGTAGTACGCAAACTCTTTTGGTTGTCCTGATGGTATTTTCCCGAAGTCAACGTCCTGCACTTCTATCCTAAAGTAGTTCTCTGGTCCGTTTATTGTGTATGTGGTCTCGCAGTTTGGCACCTTTATAGTGTCGCATAGCTGGAGTTCCAATGTGTCGAAGTTTGCATCAGAGCATACCTTGTTCACTGCTGGTGCTGGCTCCCATAGAATGTAGTCGTATAATAGGTACTCACCTTTTGCGTCTTCCCATGATACCCATGCACCTTCTATATCTGTAGCCTCGTAGTATCCTTCACCATCTCCTTCATCTGCACCGACTGGGTTGTACCCGTATGTATCGCCTGGTGGTATTGACTCTTGTTCTCTTCCGACTGTGTAGGCTACCTTTCTCCACCCGCCTGTTATGGCAAGTCCGTAGTCGTTTGGTGTTGTAACGAATGGGTCGCAACATCCCTTGTCCTGCAAGTATTCGATGTTGTCAAGCGCATACAGATTAAACTCCGCCAAGTATGTGCCGTCTGCACCGACGAATGTCTTTATACCGTCGAGCATGAAGCTTGTGTACTTGAAAAGGTCGTATGTGTAGTCGCTCTTCTCGATTGATATTGTCCTCTTGACTAGGTAAGGGTCGTACTCGTTCCTGTATGTTGGATTTGAAGTGAACGCTCCCTTGCCACCGTATATTGCGCAGTCTGGACAGCAAGCAGTGCATGCCATCTGTGAATCCATTACCATTATGAAACTGAATGGCTTGGATAGTTCTGGCCCGTTCACTGTGATGTATGCCTTGTTCTCGTAGATGTTGACATCGTTTAGATTGATTGTCCATCCAAAGTAATCGTATGTTTCCCCCGCCCTCATTATTGTTTCCTTCTGTGCGTGTGGCTTACCGCTTACGAAATATGCCCCAAGGTACTGTTCTTCTGGATCGTCCCAGTAAGTAGCTCCTGCCATCAATGGGTAGTAGGTCTTTCCGAGGAACTTTATCTCGTTAGTGTAACCCTTTACTGCTGTCTCGAAGTCCACCATACCGTCGCACTTTGCAACTCCGCAGATGTTCTGACCGTTCTCTAACAATGGGTACCTGATTTCAGTTGTCCTGTAGACTATGCCTGAAGCGTGCCCCTTGTCGCCAACGAAGTCGATTATGCCATCGAACTTGTCGTCGGACTTTACATCTGTGGCTATTACCTGTATTTCTTCGTGTGCTTCCATGCCTGTCCCTGTTCCACCAAAGACGTAATCGCATGTGTCCTCGACATCATATTCTGTTGGTGTGTTTCCTATGTCCACCCAAGCCTTTGTTGTCATGAACGCGTAGTCAAAGTCGAATGATGAATCCCCATCGTCGTAGCTTCCGCCTGCGAGCGCTGGTATTGTCATCCTTTCAATTCCACCTGTTGGTGTTCCGGTTACTTTTGTATTTATCAACTGGTATACCATTGAACCTGCGCCGGACTGTGCTGTTACCTTGTAAATCCTGTTCTTTGAATCCCACTCTGAAGGTGACTTTGAGAACCACAATGAATTGAGCTCCCTTGCCACGGTCTTCTGGAAGTTTGGATCCTTAATCTCTGTTGGCAATACGAGCTGGACGTTTGTGGAGTACATTGCCTCGCCCTTTGCGTTTACTGGCGATGCTTTCCCTGGTGTCCCGAGCTTGTTGTCGTCCCTTGTGTCCCATAGCTGGTATCCGAATAGTGAATAGTCGGTATACCAAACTGCAGGTCTTGGCAAATCTATTACCCTCGCTTCTGGCTCTGTATCTATTGGTGCCCCGTAGTTGTATGGGTACACCTTGTCAAAAGTAGCGCTTGCTGTCTTTGTAGTTGTCTGTGTTGACTGGACGGTCGCCATATTTCCGACCTGCCCTGCGATTATTGACGCTGACACTACGTCGGATGCGTTTGCTCCGGCTCCAACTACTATAACTACGTTTGGCTGACCCGTTGCTGGGTCTATAAACCAACTCTTATCGGGAACGTCTGCTGATGCCACTGCACCGGCTAGCGTTGCCCCTAGCATTAAAGCCCCTGCCATAATGCTTCCTACTGTTCTTAATTTCATATCTTCACCTGTTTGTTTTTTATATAATCTCTCGCGGGTACATATTTGTATTACCCGTTTTCTATTTAAACTTATCTTTATTCGTTAGGCGTATCACTGTTCGGTGAACGTCGTAACCTTGAATCATATATCGTCATTCTTTAATCTCGACATGTCCACGTAGTTCGCTCTCGACACCTTCTGCTCCTCGGGGCGTTGCTCTTCCACCCTTTCGAGGCTCTTCTCGACTATCTTTGCCCACCCCTTCACCCACGCATCGGTGTTCATTATCCTGTCGTAGATGTAGGAGTAAATCTCGGACAACGGCACTGTCTCGCCGAGCTCCTCGTAGTCCATGTCCATATCCCACCACCTGTGGTACCTTGCGAGCGGTCTCTTGTAGGGTGGCAGTACCGTGCCGTTTATCTCTATGCTGTCGCGGTATTTCGGTATGCCGTCCGTGTAGCCGTCAAATATCTCCTTCCGCAACAGCTCTTCCAGTTCGGTGAGCTCCATTGCCTTTGCGACGTAGTAGACCTCCTTTAGGTTGCCTACCAGTGCCTTCGATGTCTTGATGTCGTCCACCGTCTTTTTCAACCGCTCTGGATCTATCTTCACTCGGTCGCCTCCGTTTGCAGAACGTCATAACTAAATAAGGTGTCCTGCTGTAATCTCCTGTTCGCTATGTCGACATACTTCTGCGATAACTCAAATCCGATGAAGTTCCTTTGCAACTGCTTGCACGCCACGGCTGTTGTGCCGGAGCCCATGAACGGGTCGAGAACTATGTCGTTTTCATTAGTGAATCCTCTTATTATTTTTGAGTATAATGCAACTGGTCTTCTACACGGATGGTCGCAAGCGTCTATATCTGTTGGTAATGTATTGTGTTGGATTATTGTATCTGAATAAAGTTGTTTCCTGTTTATCCTATCTTGGTTCATCTTTCCTTTTGATAAAACAAATGCAAGTTCTGTTCTGTTAAAAAATACCGTTCCCGATAATGCCCGTTGCCCATTTGGTTTGTGCCATTTGAGAAAATGGTGAAAGGTGAACTCTGTATCTTCGTGTATCGCTTTCTGGACCGGGTATATCTTTTTATCTCCTGTAAAAATAATTGTCGCCCCCCCCACTTTCATTTTATCATAAAGTAACTGTATCCACTTTGCACACCACTTGCCATATTCTCCGTCATCCATATCATCTTGATGTTCTTCATAGTCTATGTTCACGTTGAAAGGCGGGTCGGTGAGCACCAAGTCTATCGAGTTGTCGGGTATCAGTTTAAGCCCTTCGAGGCAGTCCATGCAGTATATTTTATTTAGTTCTAACATTACCTACTCACCTTCAATCCGTGTATCGGGACTTCATCCCATCCTCTTAGTCTTTTCTGCTCCGGTAGATTGTCTGTCCAGTAGAAGTGCATGTTGCCAACGCGGTAGCAATCCTTGTAGTAGTCCATCATCTGCCATACTGGTGTGCCTGCCCAGTTCGTCGGGTCGACAACATACCATGTCCTTCCACCGAGAACGAACACGCTCTGGCTGTCAACACCGCTTGTATCGAACGGCGGGTCTTCCATCGCTAGGACGTTGTGATTGTATACCCCCTCGCAGTCCGATATTGATGCGACCGCCATCTTGTCCTCGTCGTAGCCCTGCGCCTTTAAGCATGCGTAGAGCAACAAACACTTGTCCGTGCAGTCCCCCCCGCCTTTTACCAATGTCTCGTCGGCGTACTGTATCGCGTAGTTCGAGTTGTCGTTGGCGTGGCTTATGTATTTGAGCGAGCGTATGCCGTTTACTACCTGCTCGAAAGTCTTGCCTTCTGTGAACTTCATTATATTGTTTGTTACCGTTGTGTAGTATTGTATGGACGGGTAGGTCGGCCTGCCACTCCAACTCCCGTAGTTGAAAGATGGTGTGTATACCGCGCCTGCGGGAGTAGTTATTTGCTCTGTTTGGACGGGGGTAACTGGCGATATATTGCTTGTCTGATTGGCTGTATTTGCCTTGAACTTCTCGAAATCCAAGTCCCGCTTCAGATTGTCCCGCTCCCACTCCAATGACAGTATCCTTGCACGTAGCTCGGAGTTCTCTGCCGATAGTCCGTCTGCCCGTGCTGTGGTGTCCTGCGAGATCTTCTTGTAGTATTCAAGGTCGAGCTTCATCTGGTCGTACTGCCCTGTGATTGTCAGTATCTGCGCATGCAAATCGGAGTTCTCGCTCGACACGCCTGACGCGTACTCCTCCGTCACCGATATGACTCTCCCTGACATCTGGTACCCGAGCCCGAAGGCGAATACCGCTACCACCAGAGTCCATATTGCAAAGCCTATCCCTATCGCCTTGGCTATTCCTGTTAGTGTATCAAATATCCCCATGTTATTCTACCCCCTCTAAAACATCATAACTGAATAAGGTATCCTGCTGTAATCTCCTGTTCGCTATGTCTACATACTTCTGCGAGAGTTCAAATCCGATGAAGTTCCTCTGCAGTTGCTTGCACGCTACTGCTGTCGTTCCACTGCCCATGAACGGGTCGAGAACTGTGTCTCCTTTTTTTGATGATGCTGTTATTATCTTTCGTAATATACGCAATGGTTTCTGTGATGGGTGCCCTGCTTTATCATCTTCACAAGTGTGACAAAATATTATATCTTTATGCTGTATACCATTGTTTAATTCTTTTAGAGCATCGTATTGAAAGTTCTTTGGTTTTCCTTTTGAGTAATACACAATATACTCGCACGAATACGCCCAAGTCCCCATCATCTTTGCCATCTTTATCGGCATTACATTTGGCTTATACCACACTATAAAGTTCTTGAAAATCATTTCTTCTTTAGAATCCAAGTAGTTCTTTATGTTGAATATATTGTGGTGCGTTCCCGTTATGTAAATCGCACTGCCGTCTTTCATTGTTCGTATTGCCTCATCTATCCAAATATAATCAGGCTCAACTTTATCCCACTCCGCGTCTATCCGTTTGTAGTTCTTTTCTGGTATCTCAAATCCGGCTCCGTCTATGCCGTAAGGTGGGTCAGCAAATGCCAAGTCTATCGAGTTGTCGGGTATCAGTTTAAGCCCTTCGAGGCAGTCCATGCAGTAGATTTTATTCAGTTCAAGTTCCATACTAATCTCCCCCTTCTCCCGGCTTCTCTATCCCCGTGTCGCCTATCATCTTCTGGTAGGTCTCGTGTATCTCGCAGAGCTTCTCCCTGTCGAGTAGTAATTCCTCTATCGCTATCTCCCTGTTCGTTATCTTCAGTGACTCGAAGCAGTACGCCGACCATGTTGACGCCATGTCCTCGAGCGTGTTCTCCCCCATCGTCCGCCACATCGCATCATGCTGTTTGAGCGTGTTCTTTATGAGCGTCTTGACGTTCCCCTTATGCACGTCCTTTATTATCGTCACCGGCTCCCCGTCCCGCTTCTCCTTCCTCGTGTCAAAGTAGAACTTTATCCTGTGTACCGCGTCGTTCTCATCACTGAATATGTACCACGTTATGAGCGATAGCATCTTCCTGTAATCCTTGCCCGAGTTGTCTCCCGTGGACGCCAGCATGTTCTGCTCCCTCTTGAACTTCAAATACTCTATCAAGAGCTCCTTCCCCTTCTTGTCCACTCGGTACTTGTTCTCTCCCGTTCTTTCTAATCCCGGCACCATCAGCTCGATAAATCCGAACGGGTACGGTCGCTTCCATCCCACGCCGTCCTTCGCGCTCATGCATGATATAATCGCCCGTGCCTTGTGCGGGTACTTCAGCATCCACTCGACACGCTTCTCCGTCTCGGTGATATCCTCCGTCGGTCGCTCCTCCATGAAGAACGTGTTGTCTATCATCCTTATGTTGAAGTGGTAGTTCATGTCGAACGTCGGGCTTACCGATACGTTGACGTACCCCACCTGATCCTCTCTCAACTTCTCCATCTCGTGCTGTATCTCGTCCGGCGCCACCCAACTGTCAATGCCGTGCTCCCCTGACGCCTCGTCACGCATCAGCATCTTTACACCGTGGACGCCCTCGTTCTGAACGTCGCTTATAAGTTGTATGATTTCCCTGTTCCTGTTCCTTATCCTATGCACTCCGAAGTTCGGGTCTAGCTCCAAGCATATCCGTAGCCCCCCGTAGATTGACTTTCCCGTGCCCTCGATGCCGTAGACGTCAAGCATCAGCCTGTCTTCCGTCCTGCCCAAGTCCTGCCGTAGCTCGTCGAAGAATAGCTTTGTCTTGTCCCACTTATCGTAATACTGTCTGCAGAACTTCGGTGTCTTCTTTATGTTGTTCACCATGAGCCCGTTGACGTTCATCGGCGGGTTGAAGAACAGCGCTTCGTCTTTCTCCTTCATGCCGTAGAACCGCCTGTACCTGTTGAGCGAGCCCTCCAACGGCATCTTGATGTTCATAAAGTGGTAGGTGTACGTGGTCGATAATACCAGTATCTCGAACAGCATCCTGTTGTTCTGCTGTAGCGCGACATTTATCTCCGACTCGAACTTCGGCCACATCTTCCACTTCATCCCAAACTTTGCGGTCATAATCTATTCCATTTCCTTTCCTTTGGTTTCACGTTGTTCTCGGGGTAATACTTGTCGTAGTGGAACTCTATGTTCTTTATGGTCTCGTTGACATTGTAATCCCCGTCCTCGTTGAAATCGTCTTCCGTCGGCAGTCCTTTCTCTTTCATCTCTGTCGGAATCTTCGGGAATCTCTTTTTCCCCTTTCTGCCTTTGAGCTTCCTGTACCCGATTACTGCCACGGCAATCACAACAAGCACGGCTATCACTTTGGCTATCATCTGCACGTCTACCTTTGTCGGTGTGGATGGTTGCACTGCCCCGCCGTTCCCCTGCAACGCATTGTAATCCGACTGGAGCTTGTTGTAGTTTGAAAGCAGATTGTCGTAGGTGCTCTTTTGGATGTAGTTGCTCTTGTAATTGTTATTGTCTGCCGTGAGCTTGGCTATCTCGTCGTTCCTTGTCGCGAGCGTTGACTGCTGTGTCTGTATCTGGCTGTTCTTGCTCTTTATTGACGCGTTCATATCATCAATGTATGCCGTGACCGTTGTAAATCCGTTTGCCTTTGCCTTTGCGAGCGCGGTCGAGTAGTCGTTCCCTGTTGTTGTTCCCGAACCTGACGGCCAACCTGTGCCTGTGCTTGTCGATATGGTGAAGAAGTCAGAATCGCTTGTCCCGTCCCTGAATGTCACCGCCACCGTGAATCTTGACACCGCCACGTCGCCATAGGAAAAGTCGGCAAAGTAAAGCCTGTTGGATAACGATGTGAGATTTATTGCCTGTGAGCCCCCGCCCACCGCGTAGAACACCGCACCGACGCTTGACGCATCCTTGTCCGTTGTAACTTCAACATGGATTATCTTGTTCGTGCTGTCGTTCTGGTATGTTGCGTGGAAGCAGTTGTCGCACGATGAAGGTTCTTCCGGCTCGCTACTGCTCCCCGTCTCGGTGTAGCTCCCGACCATGTAGCCGGTGAATGTCGAACTTGTCTGGTCGCCCCAAATCTGCGAGAGCGTTATCTTGTACGGGTAGCCTGTCGGGTAGACGTATGTGAACTTCTTTATGGTGAACTTGTATGACACAGCGTCGTACTCCGCGTCCTCCATGTTTATAGTCACCAAACCTTTGAGCGTGTAGATTTTTATGAATCCCTCTTCGCTCGTCCAGTTGTAGTAGAACTCGCTCGTCAGTATCTCGTC
>Ga0116178_10003693_pt1 | contig 11524 bp, 10 predicted proteins | sample AD_STIC12_MetaG_FD_89880 | JGI IMG/M metagenome (GOLD analysis project Ga0116178, IMG submission 89880) | Active sludge microbial communities of municipal wastewater-treating anaerobic digesters from USA - AD_STIC12_MetaG | ecosystem: Engineered > Bioreactor > Anaerobic > Digestate | place: USA... | reverse complement strand
GCCCGAAAACCGGGCCGACATCCTGAACGCCGGCCGTAACAGCCTGGAGTTCAAGCGCGTCAGCGGCGGCCTGCTGGTGCAGGAAGCCGACAACCACATCCTGCACCTGTCCGACCTGAAGGTGGTGACCACCGTGCAGCCAACGCCTGAGCAACTGCAGGACCTGTTGTTTGCCTGGACAGTGGCCAAGTACGTCAAGTCCAACGCCATTGTGTTTTGCAAGGGCGGCATGACCATGGGCGTGGGCGCGGGCCAGATGAGCCGCCTGGATTCGGCCCGCATCGCCAGCATCAAGGCCGGTCACGCCAATCTGTCATTGGCGGGCACGGCGGTGGCCAGCGACGCGTTTTTCCCGTTCCGCGATGGCCTGGATGTAGTGGTGGATGCAGGCGCCACCTGCGTCATCCAGCCCGGCGGCTCCATGCGAGACGACGAGGTGATTGCTGCCGCCAATGAACGGGGCGTGGCTATGGTGTTCAGCGGCGTGCGTCACTTTCGCCACTAATTGGCAGCGATATGTGCCTCTAGACCTCGTTGAATATACGTAATGCGCTATCATAGTGATAGCAATTTGAGTATTTGACTGCGCAGACTGGCCGGTCGCACCGGCTTTTGCAAGAACTGGATACCGGCGTCGCGGCAGCGGTTCGCCAGATTGCTTTCCACATCCCCGCTCATGAGGCAGGCCTGGATGTTGGACTGGGCCTCCTGGCGCAGCAGCTGCACGGTGTCAAAGCCGTTGTCTCCGTCGCGCAGGCGGTAGTCGCTCAGTAAGAGTTGGGGGCACCTTCCAGCGCGCAGTTGGGCCAGTGCGTCCTGCGTGTTGTTGGCCATTGCAACATCGCAGCCCCAGGCGGACAGCATCATGCGCATGGCCTCTGCCACCAGTACATCGTCCTCAATCACCAGCAGGCGTACGCCTTGCAAGTCGTCCAGTAGGGCGGTGGTGGTGCCCGTTGCAACGCCAGGCGCAATATCAGGCGGCACCGGGCACATCCCCAGTGGCACTTCAATGCTGAAGCAACTGCCCCGACCCGGAACCGACTTGACGCCCACGGCGTGCCCCAGCAACCGGGCGGTGCGCTCTACGATTGACAGGCCCAGTCCCAGCCCTTTGCTGCGGTCGCGTTCGCTGTTGCTGACCTGGAAAAATTCCTTGAACACTTCTGCATGGTGCTGCGGGGCGATGCCTACCCCGGTATCCCACACCTCGATGCGGGCAGCGCTGCCGCCTTTCGAGCGTCGGCAGGCCACCAGAATGCCACCGCGTGCGGTGTAGCGCAGGGCGTTGTGCGCCAGGTTAAGCAGGATGCGTGTGAGCAGAGCGGGATCACTCATGACCCACAGCGCACTGTGGCGAATGCGCAAAGTCAGGCTCTTGGCATCGGCCTGGGCCTGCAACCCATGCACCAGCCGCTCAAAAACCTCCGCCACCGGAAATGCGCGAATCGCGGTCTTGACCGAGTCGGCTTCGAGTTGGGCGATATCCAGCAACGCGTCCAGCAAATCCTGCTGTGCCTGCACCGACGCGTGCAGATGTTCCAGCACCCGGGTTTCGTCAGGCCCGTGCGGAAACTGCTTCAAGCGCATCAAGAACATGCCCAGCGCATGCGACGGCTGGCGCAAGTCGTGGCTGGCCGCAGCCAGGAAGTCGGACTTGGCCCGGGTTGCGGCTTCTGCGGCTTCCTTCTGCGTGCGCAGCTCCTGCGTGGCCTTTTCTACCCGGTACTCCAGGAGCTGCTGGCTGTCTTGTAGGTTTTGCGCCATGCTGTTGAGTCCGCGCTGCAGGGTGGCAAACGGATCGTTGGGAATCACAGCCGCCCGAAATCCCAGGTCGCCACTCTCGAGGCGCTCCACCTGGCGCGCAACACGGCGGATCGGCAGTATCACCCCGCGCGCAATCAGGAATGCCACCAGGGAACCCAGTAGCAAACCGCTCAGGGTAATGAGAATTCCGAGCAGCAGCATGCGATGCTCCCGGCTGGCCAGCGATTGGCGGCTGGTGACCAGCACCACATGCCCCAGCAGTTGGTCCGATGCTCTCGGAGCCTGCACCTGGCGCTCGAACACATCATCGAGCTCAATCTGGCTGCTGTGCACCGGCTGGACAATGACATCCAGGTCGCTGGATGCATCGTGGACACTGCTCTCCTGCGTGCCCAGTACCGGGTAGGCGAGCAATGGCACACCCACGCGCGTGAGGAACTTTCCGCGGCTATCAAAGATATCGACTGAACGAACGTCGCTCTCCCTTGCCGCTCCCTGGCAAATCGCGTGCAACTGCGTCTCGTTGGCGGAGAAAATTCCGTACTCGCTGGCACTGGCCAATTGCCGGGCCAGGGCGCGCGCGCGTTGCTGGTGCGACTCGTTGAGGTCACTGGATCGCCCTTGCAGCAGCACCAGTGACAGCCCGACGCCGACGAGCAATACCGGCAACCAGGCGGCCAGCAGTACCCGCGTGCGGATGTCCGACCACTTCATTTCTTCTGCTCCAGGCGCTTGAGCCGCTCGGTCAGCGTGTGGGCGTCCAGGTCCAGGTTCATGGATCGCGCGAGCGACCCATTCACTTCGATCCAGAATTCGCGCGGGTATTGGGGTGGCGCCAGGTCTTTGCCCTGCAGCACGGGGCGTATCAGTTGCGCCGCCTGTTGTCCTACCTGGGCGGGCGTGGTGTAAATCGCCATCAGGGCACCCGCCTTCACATAGGCAGGTGAAAAGCTCACCATCGGGACATTTGCCCGCAGGGCAGACAGCAGAATATTCTGCAAGCTGCCACTGTTGTAAACCTGTGGATCCGGCAGGGCTAGCAGGACCTGGCTGCCCTCCAACAGCGTTTGCAGTTTGGCAAACATCGGCTCATTGGCATCGACTTGAGATTGCAGGACACTCATCGACCGCTTGCGCCGTTCCTCTTCCAGAACCGGCAAGTGTTCACTGCTCACGGTACCCAACAGGACGCCGATGCGTGGGCGCTGGGGCAGCGCCAGCTGGATCAGGTCAAGTTGGCGACCCAAAGGCTGGTTCAGGTAAATCACTGAAAACGCACTGGCGGCGCGGCGCTGGTTGTTGCGCACAATCGCCTCGAAACTGGCACTGGGAACAAACGCACCCAATACCGGCACACGCGTCTCGGTCCGCGCCATTTCAGTCGCAGCCTCTACACCCAAGGCCAGCACCACCTGGTCCGGTTTTGCACCGGTTGAACGGGCCTGCGCCAGTGTCAGGTATTGAACGCTGCTGCGTGCAACGCCGCCGCGCTCCAGCTCGGTTGTGAACACCTCAGCCGCTTCGGTAAAAGCGGCATTGCGCTCAGCGCTGACGATCAGAACCTGCAATGGGGCAGCGTGCACCCACAGCGGCAGCCCGCACCCCAGCAATAGGCACAGGAATGCCAGTCTGAGCGACGGACCAGGCCAGTACATGTGCCTAGTTCTCTAACCGCAGCATCACGTAAGCTTGTCGCACAAATTGGAAGTTGGGATCGAAATCCGGATAGGCCGTCCCGGCGTTTTGCACCACCCAGGATACTTCACCCTTGCGCGACCCCCACTGCAATTCCTTGGCTATACGTAGGTCGGTGCGGTTTACAGCGGGGCCAGGAACGCCATTGTTTGGCATCTCGGGTACAGCATCGGTACGACTGCGCATCAAGCTGACGTGGAATCCCATGGGAAACCGCTGCGTGACCAAAAGAGATGACCCGGTTAAAGGCATGCGCGGATACAGTCGACCGTTGTCTATCCACAGATGACTCAGGGACCACTGCCCACCTTGCCATGGGCGCCATTTGAGTTGAAACTCTGCACCATGCGTGTTCAGCGGCGCCGAGAGATCGCTCCAGTTGCCACCCGGGATGTTGACGAAGTATTTGGTGTAGTCGTTTGCTTCCTTTTTTTCCCGGATGATGTTGGTGCTGGTTTCATCAAAGACCCGCAAATCCACATCCAATTGCAGGCTATCGAATGTGCCGAGGTAGCCGACTTCGCGGCTCACAATCGATTCCGGTACTAACCCTCCCCGCGATTGGAAGTCCACAAACTCCCCTTTTGGAAAACCTGCCGCTGCCAAAGAAGGCGAGCGATACACCAGGTGACCGAAGTTTTCGAAAGTACTGGGCGGGCGATGGGCTTTGGAGACGCCGTATCGCAGCGTCTGTCCGGGCATCAGATGCCAATTGAGCATGGTGCGCGGTGAGGCAGTGTCGCCAGAAACCGAGTTGCGCTCCAGCATGCTGCCCGCGTTGAGCACCAAACTGGGGACGATATGCCACTGTGCGTTAAAGAATATCCGGTAGAAATTAGTTGCGAAGGCATCGTCTGTGTCATACAGAATGCGTGAAGCAATGCGCTCTTGGCGCAGCTCTGCACCCCAAATCCATTGCAAGGAAGGATTGAAGCGCGCCGTGTGCTGGGCCATCATGGAGTCGCTGCTGGCACGTCCTCCACGGTTCATCAGTACATCAGTGAAATCGGAATTGGGAACCTGGTCTTGTATGGACTCATCCATGTGCGCGTATTGGAATGCAAGGTCGGCATCGGCATGCAGGATGCGGCTCCAATCCACTTGGACAAAAGACGTGTCAATCCAACGGTTGCGCAAACCATTGCCACTTCCGCCATTTGCGGAGCCAACGCCCGCATCAATAACGGACTGACCTGCGCGGACGTCTAGGCGGTCTTTGTCCGAGGCTTGGAAAGTGCTCCGAAAGTTAACCCGTCTGACGTGGTCCCGCCCTCCCGCACCCAGCAGCCCAGAGTCAGTTCGCTGATCTGCCGTAATACGAAAACGTGCCTGGTTGTCGCCCCAACCGAGGCGCACCAGGGTATCGCGGATGCCGTTGTCGCCTTGCGCCAGATTGGCGGTTACACCCATGGTGTCAATCGTGTCTCGTGTGACGATATTGATCATGCCCAGGAATGCACGTGCACCGTAGGCTGCGGCATTGGTGCCCCGAATGACTTCAATCCGTTCAATGTCATCAATGGCCACGGCCTGCAGGCCTGGCCCAGTGCTGCCTAAAAGAAAGGGTGAGTAAACCGAGCGACCGTCAACCATCACTTGCACGCGGTTGGAGTAGTCTTTGAGGCTATCGTGATAGCTGGCTTGGGGCGCATTGGATTCAAATGAACTACTAACTTCAAAACCCGGAACGTAGCGCAGCAAATCAGCGACATCGCGTGCCCCGGTAGCACGAATCATGGCGCGATCCAGCAGCGTCACCGAGCCTGGCGTCTCATCCAGCCGCTGGGGCATGCGGGAGACCGACAGCACGATGGGTACATCGTTCAGGAATTCACTTTCGGAGAGCTGCGGCGATCCCTGTGCGTGCGCTGGCGCCAGCCATCCAAGAACAGTGATCGCCAGCATGGGGCAGGCCACGCGCAGCAATGGTGCGGTGGACCAGGTATCGGAGTGCTTGTCTCTGGACATTATTTTTGAACTTCCGCAGTGGGTGAAAGGATATGGACGCTGTCACGCGCCAGGGGCAAGGTGCAAACGGCTCCGCCGCCTATTTTCGAACTGAAAATGAGCGGTGATTGGATCAGTTGCGCACCCCGGGCAGCAATGGTCAGCCCGCGGTCTGAGCGGCTGTCGTTGACGGGTTGCACGCGGGTGCGGGTATCCCACACCTGGACAAGAACCTGACCTGCACGCTGCCGCAGTCCCAGCAGCACACCACCTTGCTGCGTTTGTGCCATGGCGTTGATGAGTAGCTTGCGCACAATGGTTTGAACCCATTGCGGGTCGCTGTGCACGCGAATGTCTGTGGACGGGCAGTAGAAACAGAAGCGCAGGTTTTTGGAAATGGCCTGCGCAGCGAATTCCGCCTCCAGTGCATGCAACATCGCAGCCAGGTTGAAGTCCTGCATGTGGACGCCGCCAGCAGCAGCATCCAGGCGGGCGAGGTCATGAAAGTCCTCCAGTATGTGCCGCACCGACAGTATGGATTGCTCAAGTCCCTGAGTGGCTTTGACGGTTTGCGAACCCGGCTGCGCGTGGGTCAGGCCGTCCAGGAAAAGGGTGGCCGCCTGCAAGGGTTGTCGAACGTCATGGATGACCGTCGCGCAGAAACGCATGCGGCCCTGCAGGAGATCGTCTTCCTGCCTTGCCACCGCGCGCAGGCACCAACCTGCCACCGCAACTTGAAAGACCAGAATCGCAAGGCCCAACCACATGACTGGCTGTGTCCCGGATGGCGAGACGCGGACCACCATCCAGTAGCAAAGTCCTGCTGTAAGCGCACTAAAGACCGCCGTCGCAACCGCTGCAACCCAAACGATTCGTGTTATCGGACGGTTGCTGCTGGCAGCGGCCATGGTCAGCACAGGCCTAACTTGCGCGCCGTCAGGACTGCTTCCGTGCGGGTATGGACATCAAGGGTGCGAAACACGATTTTCAAATGGGTTCGTACCGTGTGGTCGCTCATTCCCAGCAGGGTTGCGATCTCTTTGTTGACCTTGCCCTGGCACAACAGATCGAGCACTTCGCGCTGGCGCGGCGTCATGTGGGCAGGGTTGGGCGCGAAAGGCAGGTCGTCGGCAAAGTGGGATTCCCCGCGCAGTACTTTTTGCAGCGCTTGCATCATGATGTCTGCTGCAGAGGTTTTGACGAGGTAGCCCTTGGCGCCTTTTGCGCGCGCCTCGCTCATCGCGTCGTGTTCTGCGCTGCCAGTCACCATGACCACGGGCACGTTGACAAATTTCCTCTGCAGCGGGCGCAGGCCATCCAGCCCGTTCATGCCTTGCAGGGCCAGATCCAGCAGAATCAGGTCAAATGGCTTGCCATCACTGACCGGCTGCGCAAGTGCCACTTCCAGACTGTCCGCTTCCACGATTTCGACGTTGGGGTCCATGCGCTGAAACAGCATGGACATTCCGGCCCGAAACAGCGCATGGTCATCAATCAGTAGAACGTGCATGGTGAATTCAGGGCAAAAAATCAGGTAGAAATTGGCACCTGGCCCCCGTCAATGCTCCGTACATAGCTATAAGAGTTATAGCAACTTGAAGATGGAAGTGGCTGCATCGACGGTTTCAGCAATATCTTCATCGGAGTGGGCGGCGCTCATAAAACCAGCTTCGTACAGCGCAGGGGCAAAGTAGACGCCGCGGTCCAGCATGCCGTGGAAGAAGGTGTTGAAGCGCTGGTTGTCGGTGGTCATCACTTTGGCGTAGTTCTGCGGCAAGGCATCAAACAGGAAGAATCCGAACATGCCGCCCTCGCTGTCCACACTGAAAGGCACACCGGCCTGGTCGGCGGCACCTTTCAGGCCTGCCATCAGCTTTTGGGTTTTTGCGCCCAACGCCTCATAGAAACCAGGCTTGCGAATCTCGCGCAGCGTGGCCAGGCCGCAGGCGGTGGCAACCGGATTGCCGGAAAGGGTGCCCGCCTGGTAGACCGGGCCCAGCGGCGCGAGCAGTTCCATCACAGCGCGCTTGCCGCCGAAGGCTGCCAGGGGCATGCCCCCGCCAATGACTTTGCCCAGTACGGTGATGTCGGGCTCAAAGCCCGGGATGGACTTTGCATACACGCTCTGTGCACTGCCCAAAGCTACGCGGAAACCGGTCATGACTTCATCAAACACGAACAGGGCGCCGTATTGGGTGCACAGCTCGCGGCAGCGTTGCATGAAGGGGACGGACGCGCGGACGAAGTTCATGTTGCCGGCAATCGGCTCAATCATCAGGCAGGCCAACTCGGGCCCGTGCAGGGAAAAGGCCTCTTCGAGTTGCGCAATGTTGTTGTACTCCAGCACCAGCGTGTGCTGCACCACCTCCGCCGGGACGCCTGCGCTGGTGGGATTGCCAAACGTGGCCAGGCCCGAGCCCGCCTTGACCAGCAGGGCATCGGCATGGCCGTGGTAGCAGCCTTCAAATTTCAGAATCTTGCTGCGGCCTGTTGCGCCGCGTGCCAGGCGAATGGCGCTCATGCCGGCTTCGGTGCCACTGCTTACCAGGCGGACCATGTCCATGCTGGGTACCAGGCTCAGGATTTCTTCGGCCAGTTCCACTTCCCGCTCGGTGGGGGCGCCAAACGAGAAACCGTCCAGAATGGCCTTCTGCACGGCCTCCACCACCGCAGGATGGCCGTGACCCAGGATCATGGGACCCCAGGATCCGATGTAGTCGATGTGGCGTTTGCCATTGGCGTCCCAGAAATGTGCGCCTTGCGCACGGGCTACAAAGCGCGGCGTGCCGCCTACCGCCTTGAAGGCACGAACGGGGGAGTTGACCCCGCCAGGAATCACCTTTTGGGCGCGTTGAAACAGCTGCAGGTTGCGGTCAGTGTCGGGTGTCATTGGGCGAGATTTCAAATGAGGATTCTTGGGGTTCGTCGTCGTCGATTTCGGGGTGCGCCCAGAACAGGCGGTCGGGCAGCACATTTCCCATACCAGGCCGAAAGCCGCTCTCAAGACAGCGGTCCAGGTAGCTCAGGGCCTCTGTGACGGACTCTGACAGTTCTGTTCCGGTTGCAATCAAGGCCGCAAGGGCGGCAGACAGGGTGTCGCCCGCACCTGAAAACACCGCATCGAAGTGCTCAAACTTGACACTGCACATCACGGCGGTGGGCGAGCATATCACGTTATCGATGAACTGGTTGGGCAATGGGATGCCGGTGACCAAGGTATAGGGCACGCCGAACACGTTGGCAGCGCGCGCAATGTCTCGGGCGGTGGGGCTGCGCTCTTCACTCCAGTCGGGTAGCAGCCATCGCGACAGGGTGCTGTGGTTTCCGACCAACAGTGTCGTCAGGGGTAGTAACAATTCGTTATGGGCGTCCTGGTACAGGTCAATCTTGTCTTCCTGCCACCAGGACAGGTCAGGCATATAGGCCACGAGTGGAATATCGGCGTAGTCCGAAGCCAGTTCCGCCACAGCGCTGAGGTTTTCTGGCGAGCCCACAAACCCAACCTTGAACACCAGCACCGGCACGTCCTCCAGAATCGCGCGAGCCTGTTCTGTAACGGCTTCGTCGTCCATGCAATAGTGCTCGTAGACCTCTGCTGTATCACGCGCGTAGGTCCCGGCAATGACCGGCAGCGCATGGGCGCCTACGGAGGCAATGGCCTGAATGTCGGCGGAAATTCCGCTGGCGCCACTGGGGTCGTTGGCATTGAACACCATGACGCAGGCGCTGGGTTCGTCGCTGTCAATTTCGAGCTCCGAGTCACTGTCGGGCGTCGCTGTCATGAAGTGGCCTGTCTTAGGGTTTGTCATCAGACAGAATGGCAAAGTTGGGGCTGGCAGTGGGCAGTTTGCCAATGCGGCATCGATACAATCCTTGCATTCTATTCGAAGGCCATTTAAGCTGTGACCGATACTAAAACATGGATGTGTCTGATTTGCGGTTGGATTTATGACGAGGCGGCAGGCGCCCCTGATCATGGAATCGCACCAGGAACAAGTTGGTCTGCGGTACCGATGAATTGGACCTGCCCTGAGTGCGGGGCCCGCAAGGAAGATTTCGAGATGGTCCAGATATGAAAGTGCGAATTGAACCTGGGCAGTTTGTCTGCAAACTCCAACCATGATCAGGAGCAACGTTTTTTGACTACTACATCAAACCATGTCAGAGTTCTGGTCATAGACGACAGCAATACGATTCGCCGTAGCGCTGAAATTTTCCTCAAACAAGGCGGCCATGATGTCATGCTGGCTGAAGACGGGTTTGATGCCCTGGCCAAGGTCAATGACTACCAACCCCAGCTCATTTTTTGCGATATCTTGATGCCGCGACTGGATGGCTACCAGACATGCGCCATCATTAAGCGCAACGCCAAGTATTCAGGCGTTCCAGTGGTGATGCTATCTTCCAAGGACGGCGTGTTTGACAAGGCGCGCGGTCGCATGGTTGGCGCGCAGGACTATTTGACAAAACCATTTACAAAAGACCAATTGCTGCAAGCTGTGCGGCAATTTGGAGCCGTTACGCAAGGAGCGAATTGATGCCTATTCACAAAGTACTTATCGTTGACGATTCAAAGACAGAAATTATGTTTTTGACGGATTTGCTGCAGAAAAATGGATTTGCGGTGCGGTCCGCAGAAAATGCAGACGAGGCGTTTAAGCGTCTGACCGAGGACAAGCCAGACCTGATTTTGATGGATGTGGTGATGCCGGGTCAGAATGGTTTTCAGCTGACGCGTTCCATCAATCGCACGGCCGAATACACCGATATTCCGATCATCATCTGCACCAGCAAGAGTCTGGAGACGGATCGCGTATGGGGCATGCGCCAGGGTGCCAAGGACTACATCACCAAGCCGGTCGACGCGACTGAGCTTTTTGCCAAAATCAAGGCGCTGGGTTGATTTTCTGACCCATGGCAAATCGCGAAGCACTGAGAGAACTTCAGGTCCGGCTTGCCAGCCGCCTGCAGGCTGCCCGCTCGGAAGGTATGTCTGTGGCGTGGTTGGCGGTGCGGGTGGGTGGTTCTAACCTATTGTTTCCCCTGGGACAGTCTGGTGAAATTTTTCCGCTTGCCAGTTTGCAGCCCGTTCCCTATTCACGTGAGTGGTTTCGGGGTGTCATCAATATCCGTGGCGGACTGTATGGGGTCGTTGATCTGGCGGCGTTTATCGCGTTCGATGCGGGAAAACCTCGCACCGTGTCGCCGGTTCAGGACCCAAGCGTCGTGACCTTGAACCTGGCGCTGGAGGTCAATGCTGCGTTGCAAGTCGATGGCCTGCTGGGATTGCGGGGGGCGGATGCGTTTGCGTCGTCTTCGCCTCCTGAGCCAGATGCGCCGGCTTATTTTGGAAACCAGTTTCTGGACATTGCCGGGGAGCATTGGCAAGAAATTGACCTTCGGATTCTGTCGCAAACCCCACAATTTTTAAGCATCAGCGCTTAGACCTTTCGTAAGGCCCTCACTATGTCCGTCGTCGACCAGTTTAAAAATCTCTTTTCCAAGAAGCAGCAGGATTCCGAATTGGAATCCCGGCTCAGCCTTGCCATGCCAGATGAGTCCAGTAACGCCATGGCTGGTGAAACGGTTCAGGAAGATTCCAACACACCAAGGGCTACATCGCACGCGGCCTTTTCCTTGGATGCGGTGAGTGACCCTGTGGCACCTGCGGTTGGCGATCTGGTGGCCATACCGGGGTTGGGCAGTCGCACTGTCGGCCAGCAACAGCGGACCCTCTCTGTGATGTTGGGGGCTGCGCTGGTGTTGCTAGCTGGGGTCACATTTTTTGCGCTGAATCAAGCCGACAAAGTTGCGCAGCAGCTGGGCGCGACAGGGCAAGCGTTGATGCAGTCGCAGCGGCTTGCCAAGTCGGTGTCGCAGGCGGTTGTGGGCAACGCTCAAGCGTTTGCGGACGTGTCTGATAGTTCGGGGGTGTTGTCCAAGACGACCCGTGGTTTGCAGGGTGGCGATGACGAGCTGAAGCTGAAGGCGCTAAGTGAAAACTACGCCAATGAAATTGAAAAAATCATGCCGCTGGTAGACCGTGCTGAGAAAAGCGCCAAGGTCTTGATGGGGCAGCAGAAGATCCTGACGCAGATTGGCTCTGCGTTGCGAT
>Ga0116178_10003688_pt1 | contig 11530 bp, 9 predicted proteins | sample AD_STIC12_MetaG_FD_89880 | JGI IMG/M metagenome (GOLD analysis project Ga0116178, IMG submission 89880) | Active sludge microbial communities of municipal wastewater-treating anaerobic digesters from USA - AD_STIC12_MetaG | ecosystem: Engineered > Bioreactor > Anaerobic > Digestate | place: USA... | reverse complement strand
GGGTGATGCCGGTACGTTAAAAAGCGCAATCCCGTCGCGCGTCGGCACGAGCGCCTCGATCTTCTCCGCATCCGTGCAAGCAAACGCCGCGATCAGCGCTGGGTCCCGTACATCCAGTCCGCCCGTCAACGTGCCAAAAGCAGGCATAACCAGTTTACGCGCGCTCCGAACGAAACAGCGGCGCGACACGTGACGGCCGCGAACGGCCTGTCGGAATTTCGGATGGAAATGCCCCGAAATCTCTGGCCCTTCTTCGGCTTCATATGCTTCATGCCGGAATATTACATTGTCGTATTGCAACGATTCGACCGCCTCGCCGCCCCAATGGCCCTGCACATCGGGGTCGTGGTTTCCGGTCACCCAAATCCAGCGGACAGAGGTCACAAGTTGCTTCAGCAGCGCCGCTGCGCTTCCCTGAAGCCGCCGCTCGCCATCGGTGTCATGGAAATTGTCGCCAAGGGAAATAACAGTCGCGGGCCTGAATTGCCGTACCAACGCAGCCACCTGTTCAAGCGTGGCGAGGCTGTCATAGGGCGGCAGCATTTGGCCGCCCGCGGCATAGGCGCTCGCCTTTTCGAGATGGAGATCCGAAACGATCAGCATTTTATGCTCGGGCCAATAAAGTGCGGCGTCGCCCGCAACCTCGAAATTATGCCCGCCAAATAAAAATGTCCGTGTCATCGCCACCGCCTATGCGGATTAAGCCATGATGTGGCAAGCGGTCGTCAGTAAGCAGCTGCCAAACGTGCAGGGGTCGCGCGGGATACGCCTTTGGGTAAATCAAAACCGACCCTGCGGTTGCCGAAATCGATCAGAACGCGGTCGAACAATTTGAGCGCATCCATACCCAGCAGGATCGCGGGACGGTCATTGAGCGACAAGGCCGTAAAGGCGTAATTTTCGGCAAAGGTGATCGGCAGGTCATTGATGGTCAGACCGCCGACTTCGATTTCCTTCAGCTGGGTGAACTCGCCGTTCAGAATCGATCCGGTGACGCTCTTCATCTTCACAGGAGTAAAATCGACTGTGCGGTGCCGCCGCTTAAGCTTGTCGCGAAGCGCCATATTGGCCATGCTGCTTTGCGCGCCGGTATCCAAAATGATGTCGACCCGTATGCCGTCAATCTTGGCACTGGATAGGATCATTCGTCCGGCTTTGCGCTTCGCGCTGACGACGATCATGCCGTTCTCCAGCTTGGTTTTCCCGCGCGTGCGGCGTGACGGCAATACATCCATCTTCTGGCTGGCGAAATCGAGCAGGACGCGGTTGTCTTCCAAACTGTCGATACCCAGTAGGCCATAGGCACCCAGATTGGACCGTTCGAGCCCGGGTGCCTCCACACCTTCGAGGTTTACTGCCGCCGTCGTCAGCTTGTCGATGTAAAAGGAATTGACCTGCGTTTTGCCCGAAATGGTCGCCAGCGTCAGCGTAGGCCCGGATTCCAGTGCAAGATCGCGCGCCAGATCATTGGCGATAACCGTCCGTTCGGCGCCGGTATCGACGATGAAGGGTACGGCGGCGCTTCCGTTGACCTGCACCTGCACGGTCATCCGATCGCTACGGTCAATGCCGAATTGTTCAACAATAGCGGCCGGCTCGGCTGCGTTTGCGGTAACATCGTCTTGTGCGGAAGCGGGGCTTAAAAAAGCAAAAGTGGAAAAAACCGCGAGGGTAATATGTTTCATTTCTCCATCTCCTACGCACATGATAGGCTTCTTTACATGCCGCCACAAGTCGCCGTCGGTCGAAGCGCATCTGGGCTTTGTCGAAGGCGGCATGGGCAGTCAATTGCGATGGAGGGCAGCCTCGGTTAGCCCCACTGTCATTCGAAGAGAGAAGGGGATTGCCGTGAAGAAACTACTCCTGTTGGCCGCCTTGGCCTTGCCGATGTCGCCTGCCCTGGCCGATGCGCCGAAGCCGGACGCGCTTGTCGCCGATGGTTTGCCGCCTGTCCCGGATGAACTGCCCGCCGAAACGCGGCCCTACATGGAATTCCGCACGGCAGGCTTTGTTGGCTGGCACCCCTCCGATCGGTCAATGCTGGTCGCGACCCGTTTTGCGAACACGGCACAGCTGCACCGCGTTGCTGGACCGATGATGGCCCGTAAGCAGATCAGCTTTGAAGCCGAACCCGTTGGCAATGGCAGCTGGGCGCCGAAAAAGGGCGATGTCCTGCTGGTGCAGAAAGATGTGGGTGGAAATGAATTTTTCCAGATCTTTGCCCTCAAAGACGGCAAGCTCAATCTTTTGACGGACGGCAAAAGCCGCAATGGCCTGAACGCCTGGAGCAAGGATGGTGAGTTGATTGCCTATACCTCCACGCGGCGCAACGGGACCGATAGCGATATTTACGTGATGAACCCGCGCGATCCTTCCACGAACCGCATGGTGGCCGAGGTCAAGGGCGGCGGCTGGGCTGTGTCGGATTTTGCACCCGACAAGAAGACCGCCTTGGTCGCGCAATATGTGTCGGTGACTAATGTCGACATCTCGCTGCTCGACCTTGCGACTGGCAAAATGACGCCCGTTGGCGATCATGCCAAAGACATTGCCTATGGCGGCGGGGAATTTGCCCCAGATGGCACGCTTTGGGTGACGTCGGATGAAGGTTCGGATTTCCAGCGGCTGGGCACGCTCGATACGAAGACGGGCGCCTTTACCGCACGCGGGCCGAAAGAAAGCTGGGATGTCGATGCGTTCGATATTTCCCCCGACGGCAGCTTCATCGTCTACGCCACGAACGAGGCTGGAATGAGCAAGGTCAAGATCCTCGACACCAAGACCGATAAGGTGCGCGTCGTCGAAGGATTGCCAGCCGGGATTGTCGGTGGCTTCGATATCTCCGAGTGGGGCGAGATCGGAATCACCTTCACCTCGGCCCGTAGTGCCGCAGATGCCTATAGCATCGATCCGAAATCGTTGAAGGTGACCCGTTGGACCGAAAGCGAAACGGGCGGTCTGGATGTATCCAAAAATGTCGAACCGGAACTGGTGAAGGTCAAAAGCTTCGATGGCCTGGAAGTGTCCGGATTTCTGTATCGCCCCGATGCCGCGAAATTCCCCGGCAAGCGCCCCTTGATCATGAATGTCCATGGCGGACCCGAAGGCCAGTCGCGCCCCGGTTTCCAGGGACGCAGTAACTATCTGCTGAATGAGATGGGCGTCGCGATATTCTACCCCAATGTGCGGGGGTCGACAGGCTATGGCAAAACCTTCGTTAGCCTCGACAATGGTCCGTTCAAGCGCGAAGATTCGGTCAAGGACATGGGCGCGTTTCTCGACGTGCTGGGCAAGGACAAGGGTCTGGATGCCGGCCGCTTCGGGCTGACAGGTGGATCCTATGGCGGCTATATGTGCTATGCGGCGGCCGTGCAGTATAAGGACAAGCTGCGGGCGACGAACTGCATTGTGGCCATTTCGAACTTTGTGACCTTCCTCGAAAACACCCAAAGCTACCGCCGCGACCTGCGCCGCGTGGAATATGGGGATGAGCGTGATCCGGCGCAGCGGGCAAAGCTTCTCGAAATATCGCCACTGACGCGGGTAGCCGAAATTTCAAAGCCGATGTTCGTCGTTACCGGCGGTAACGACCCTCGCGTGCCAGCATCCGAAGCCGACCAGATCGTCAAGGCCATCCGCGACAAGGGCGGTGTCGCCTGGCATTTGCTCGGCAAGAATGAAGGGCATGGCTTTGCGAAAAAGGAAAATGTCGACTACCAATTCTGGACGACATTGCTGTTCTGGAAACAGAATTTGCTGAACTGACGGCAGACGAAGGATGCAGGATCGCTCGCTTGAAGGTTCGTGCCATTGCGGCAAAACAGGCTGGACCCTGAGCGGCGATCCGGGGTCCATCACCGCCTGCAACTGCACCCTTTGCCGTCGCTACGGCGCGCTTTGGGCCTATGATTATGAGAATGAACGCATTCGGGTTGAAGGCGAAACCAGCACGTACAAAAGGCCGGGGAAAGCCGATCCCGCCTTGGAAATACACTTTTGTCCGCACTGCGGATGCGTTGTGTGTTGGCGCGGATTGCGGCTGGAAGAGGATGGACGCCGTCGCATTGCAGTAAATGTCCGCTTGTGCGAGCCCGATGCAGTAGCCGATCTTATGATCGACCATTTCGACGGGCTCGACAGCTTTGATGATCTGCCAAGCGACGGGCGCTGCGTGCGTGACCTCTGGTTTTAAGGCGTCATCGCCACGCCAGCCAAACTTTCGGCCTCCAGCAGCAACTCGTCATCGACCGACCCCTGCGCCACGCTTTCCCGCCCGATCATTACCAGCAGCGGCACTGCCAACGGACTGACCCGTTCTAGGTCGACATGCAGCATCGTGTCGGCGGCGCGGTCGAGCAGATTACCAAGACGCCCGACATCGGTCAGCCGCGCCCGCGCGTCCGCCCAGGCGGCCTCCAGCAACAGATGGTCGGGTTCATATTTGCGGAGTACGTCATAAATCAGGTCCGTAGAAAAGGTGACCTGCTTGCCCGTTTTGCGCTTGCCCGGATGCTGCCGTTCCACGAGCCCGCTGATAACCGCCACTTCGCGAAAAGCACGTTTGAGCAGATAGCTACCTTCGACCCATTCGATGAACTCGTCGGCCAATATGTCCGCGGAAAATAGCGGCGTCGGGTCGATAATCGGCTTCAGGCTCCAGACACCCAGCGCATAGTCGCTTGCCACAAAGCCCATAGGCATCAGACCCCGGCTCTCCATCCGGCGGGTCAGCAACATGCCAAGTGACTGGTGCGCGTTCCAACCTTCGAACGGATAGGCAACCATATAATGCCGCTTGTCGTGCGGAAATGTCTCCACCAGCAATTGTCCGGCTTCCGGCATCTGGCTGCGATAGTCCTGCATCTCCAGCCATTCGCGTACATCGTCGGGGAAGCGTGCCCAACCCGCCCTGTCGGTCAGCATTTGCCGGACACGGTCGGCAAGATGGGTCGTCAGGGGCATCCGCGCGCCCATATAGCTGGGGATTGTGTTGGCAGGCTTGGTCGAGGCGCGGACGATCAGGTCGAGATCCTTGATCGATTCAACCTCAAGGGCCATGCCTGCAAAGGTGAAACGGTTTCCGGGGGTCAGCGTGGCGGCAAAGCCTTCCTCCACCTTGCCAAGTTTGCGCCCGTTGCGGAAACGCACATCCAGCATTGGGGAATCGACGATGATTCCGGCGTTGAAGCGGTGTTGCGCGGCGAATTTGGGGTGCGCCAAATGCCATTTCCCGTCGGGTCGCAAAACAAGTTTGCGGAACTTGTCATAGGCCTTGAGCGCATAGCCGCCCGTTGCGACGAATTCGATGACGCGGTGGAATGTGCCTGCATCCAGCGCGGAATAGGGCAGGGCTGATTGCACTTCGGTGAGCAGTTCTGCTTCGTCGAATGGTCCGGTACAGGCGATGCCCATGACATGTTGGGCCAGCACATCATAGCTGCCGGGCTGAAAGGTTTCGCCATCGCGTACGCCTTCATGGACGGCATCATAAGCGGCCTGCGCCTCCAGATATTCGAAGCGGTTGCCGGGCACCAATATCGCTTTGCTCGGCTCGTCCATGCGGTGGTTGGACCGGCCGATACGTTGCAGCAAGCGGGAGCTACCCTTCGGCGCGCCCATCTGGATGACGCAGTCCACATCGCCCCAGTCGACGCCCAGATCGAGAGATGCCGTGCACACCAGCGCGCGCAATCTGCCCTCGGCCATCGCGCCCTCGACCTTGCGTCGCGCCTCAATCGACAGCGATCCGTGGTGGATCCCGATCGCATATTTGGGATCGTTCGCGTCCCATAATTTCTGGAATATATATTCGGCCAGAAAACGGGTGTTGCAGAAAATCAGTGTGATGTTGTTGCGGCCAATTTCCTCGATCAATTGGGGAATCGCATGCTGGCCACTGTGCCCTGCCCACGGCACCCGCCCCTCGGGCAACAGGATTTGGAGGTCAGGCTCCGCCGCGGCTTCACCGGTCACAAGCTGCACCAGATCAATGTCACCATCGGGGGCGAGCCAGGCGCGATAGTCGTCGGGATCCGCAACAGTCGCCGACAAGGCAACGCGCTCCATCTGCGGCCCCAGCGTCTGCAGGCGCGCGAGCGACAGGCTGAGCAAGTCGCCCCGCTTGCCATTGGCAAAGGCGTGCACCTCATCAATGATCACGCGTTGCAGCGTTGAAAACAGAAAGACGCTGTCTTCATGGCTGAGCAACAGCGACAGCGATTCCGGTGTCGTCAGCAGAATATGCGGTGGCTTTACACGCTGACGTTGCTTGCGGTCCGACGGCGTGTCACCGGTTCGTGTTTCCACCCGGATGGGCAGTCCCATTTCTTCGATCGGCATCAACAAATTGCGCCGGACATCGACGGCAAGTGCTTTAAGCGGGGAGATGTAAAGCGTGTGGAGGCCTTCAGCAGGGTCGGTCACCAACGCATTCAGGGTCGGCAGAAATCCCGCCAATGTCTTGCCAGCGCCCGTTGCAGCCACCAGCAAAGCATGCCGGTTTTGCGCAGCAGCCTCTAGCATATCCAACTGATGCCGCCGAGGCGACCAGCCTCGGGCGGTAAACCAGTCACGAATGATCGGGGAGAGCGTCACAAGGGCTTAATGCCCGACAGTTTCTCCGCGTTCCAGACCTGATGCTGCCAATTGTGCGTCTATTTGCGCCATCAACCGGTCAAGACCCGCTTCGCTAGACGCTTCGGCGCGGGCGACGAGCACATCTTGCGTATTCGATGCCCGCAGCAGCCACCAACCGTCCGGCGTATTAACGCGGGCGCCGTCGGTGTTGTTGACGTCAGCACCCTCTGCCGAAAGCCGAGCCAGAACCTCGTCAATAACGGCAAATTTGCGACTTTCGTCGACCTGGAACCGCATTTCGGGGGTGTTGATCATATCGGGCATCGCGCCGCGCAATTCGGTGACGCTTTTGCCGAGCTTCGCCGAAGCCGCCATCAAGCGGACGGCCGCGTAAATGGCATCGTCAAAGCCATAATATTCATGCTTGAAGAAGATATGCCCGCTCATCTCGCCTGCCAGCGGTGAACCTGTTTCCTTCATTTTGGATTTAATGAGGCTGTGGCCGGTTTTCCACATCAACGGGGTTCCGCCAAGTGCCGCGATCCGGTCATACAGCGCCTGCGACGCCTTGACGTCAGCTATGATCGTTGCGCCGGGCACGTCGCCAAGGACGTCTTCGGCATAGATTTGCATCAGTTGGTCGCCCCATATAATGCGGCCCTCGCCGTCAATCGCGCCGATCCGGTCGCCATCGCCGTCAAAAGCCACTCCGAAATCGAGTTTCTTTTCAGCGACAAGCCGCTGCAAATCGACCAGATTCTTGGGGTCGGTGGGATCGGGGTGGTGATTGGGAAACTGGCCATCCACATCCACAAACAGAAGATGATGTTCACCTGGCAACATCTTCACCAGCTTCTCAATCGCCGGTCCTGCCGCACCATTGCCAGCGTCCCAACCGATGCGGAATGGCTTATCCGGTGCAGCTTGCGCGACACGGGCGACATATTGGTCAAGGATATCGAGATGTTCCGAAGAGGCTGTTCCGGAAACCCAGTCGCCCGCCGCGGCCATAGCGCCCAGTTTCTGGATATCCGCGCCAAAAAACGGGCGGCCCTGCAGGACCATCTTGAAGCCATTGTAATTGGCGGGATTGTGGCTGCCGGTTATTTCAATGCCGCCGTCGACATCATCCAATATGGCCTCGGCATAATATAGCATCGGTGTAGGACCCATGCCGATGCGAACAACATCGACGCCGCAGTCATTCAAGCCACGCACCAATGCTTCTTCCAGCATGGGCGAGCTGACCCGACCGTCATAGCCGACCGCTGCTTTTTTGCCGCCAGCGCGGACGAGGCAGGTGCCGAACCCGCGGCCGATGGCATAAGCATCTTCGGCACCTAGGGTTTCGCCGATGATCCCGCGAATGTCATATTCACGAAGCGACGTCGGATGAAAAACATGGGTCACAGAAAACTCCCTTGAAAAATTTGCCGGACAATTAGCGTGATTTACTTTCCAAATCACTTAGCAAAAGGTCACGCGCTTCATTTAGTTCCCGCGCGCGCTCCGCACTGCCGCCGGTGTCGGGATGATTCTGCGTTATCAATGCGCGGTGGCGGCTGCGAATCTGCTCGGCTGTGTCAAAGCGCGATACGCCCAGCAGGAAACGGGCCTTGTCGATGCCATATTGCTCGCTCTGTTTGGCGCCTGTGCCAAACAAGCGCCAACTTAACCCCCGATACCATGTCACGGCAACGGCGATAGCTGCCACACCGATGAGGATACTGCCGCGCGCCGCAAGAAAGACACCCGCAAGTCCGAGCAGCAGCGGCAGTAACTGCTGCCGGTGCACTTTTCCCTTCCAGACCGCCCAACCAAGACCTGCAAGGACAAGGGCGATCACTATTCCCATTTAAACGAGCGTCGCTATCTGTGGTTCGGGAAGAGCCAGCCCGGTTACAAGTTCGCGCAATTCCTGCCGGGCCACAATATGTGCGGTGGCCAACTGACCCAAATGCCCCTTGTCGATCAGCGTCAGGCCCGATGGGAACAGTTCCCGATAAATCACACGCTCGTTCAATCCCGGCACCGACCTAAAGCCGACCCGCTTGGATAATTCGGCGATGGCATCGGTCATACGTTGCTGGTTGCGCGCTTCCATATTGTGCAGCCGGTTGCGGACGACGACCCAGTCGATGGTGACACCATCGGCTTTCGCACGTTCCTTACGGGCTTCCCAAATGAGTTCGGCATAGAAGCTTAAACGCCGGACCTTGAAATTTTCTGCATCGACCTGGCCGATCAGATCAAAGTCGACAAAGCTGTCGTTAATCGGTGTTACCAGCGTATTTGCGCGCGTTGCCACGAAACGGGCATATTTATCGTCGCGGCCCGGGGTGTCGTAGATCAGGAAGTCATGATCTTTTCCGAGCCGTTCCACCTGACGTTCCAGTGTTGCTTGTGAATCATGCTCGAACACCTCGAATACCGGCATTGGCAAGGAAATGCCCCGGCGCTTGATCGTATCGCGGCGATTTTCAAGATAGCGGTAAAGCGTGCGTTGGCGTGAATCCAGGTCGATGCAGGCAACACGTGCGCCACGTGAAGCCAGCGCTATTGCCACATGCACGGCTGTTGTTGATTTTCCAGTACCGCCTTTTTCATTGGCGAAAACGATATGATGTGCCCCGGCCATGTGCCTTAAAATGTCCCTGTTCGATATTTGCCTTGAAATGCCATGGAGGCATCTCGCATAGGCGATGTTCAAGAGCCAATAACCAAGGCGAACCGCACGTGCAAACCATCAATCAGCTTGACTTATTACGAGACAATATTGCAGCACTACGTAAAAACGGCAAGCGCATCGCCTTGGTGCCCACCATGGGAGCACTGCATGCGGGGCATATGGCTTTGGTTGAAGAGGCAAAGCGACACGCCGATGCGGTGGTTGTGTCGATTTTCGTAAACCCCACCCAATTCGGTCCCAATGAGGATCTCGACGCCTATCCCCGCACTTTGGAACGCGATTCTGGTCTTTTGCGCGCGGCCGAGGTTGCCCTTCTGTGGGCGCCCCAGGCTGCGGCCATTTATCCTGAAGGTTTTGCGACAAAAGTCCATGTGGACGGACCCAGCGCCGGCTATTGCGGTGGCGCGCGCCCCGGGCATTTTGACGGGGTCGCTTTGATCGTTGCGAAATTATTCAATCAGGTCACGCCGGATGTAGCGCTTTTCGGGGAAAAGGATTTCCAGCAATTGGCGGTCATCCGCAGAATGGCTCTGGATCTTGATTTCGGCCTTGAAATAAGGGGTGTTCCCATCGTGCGCGACGAAGACGGTTTAGCTCTGTCGTCGCGCAACGCCTATTTGAGTGTGGAGGAAAGGCGCAATGCGCTTGCTTTGCCCCGCGCGCTTCATGATGCGGCCGATCGCATCCGTGGCGGCGCTGATGTGGCATCCACCTTAGCTGTGGCTAGCGCAGATATACTGAGTTCGGGCTTCGCGCAGGTCGATTATTTTGCCCTTGCGGATTCGTACACATTGGAGCCGCTTACGCACTATGACGGTCGTAGCGCGCGCCTTCTGGCAGCCGCTAAAATCGGCAAAACTCGGCTGATTGACAATATCGCAATATGACCGACGCGGATTACAATCCGTTTCGGATATAATTTTTGTCCATTTCGTTAACCATTTGTTAGCCATGTTTGGCGAGATTGTCCTCAACAAGGGATTTTGGGGACATAACATGGGCAATAGTCTTAAAAGTGCGAACTTTCTTATGGAAAGCCGTTTGGCCGACGCGGCCAAAGGATGTGCAGATGCATTATATGATCTGGGCATGGCTTATTCGACAGGCGGCAATGGCGTCGAAGTCGATCTGGTCGAAGCGCATAAATGGTTCAACCTGGCTGCACTAAACGGCAGTGAAGCGGCGATGATGTGCCGGGCAGATATTTCGGACGATATGACGGCCCGCGAAATTGCCGAAGCACAGCGTCAGGCACGGGCATGGCTCCAAAGCATGGACCAGCGTCGCGCCGCCTGAGATTACGAATGTAGCGCTGTAGTTTCAGCTTTTCAAACCAGCGCCAATTGCTAGATACCGGCTCCGGAAACTGGGGCCGCTCCTATGGTACAGATTACGCTGACTGAAGTGTATCTCATTGCGATGATCTTGATCTTCGCGGTACCCTTTTTGATTTGGCGCCTGTTCCGCACCGAATATTATGCGCCACTGGTGGTCGTGCAGATCATTTGTGGCATATTGCTGGGCCCCGGCATTATGGGCGCATTTTTTCCTGACTATTATGCCTTTGTCTTCCGGCCCGAAGTTATCGGCGCGCTGAATGGCGTGGCTTGGTGGGCGGTGATGATATTTGTCTGGGTCGCAGGCATTGAGCTCGATCTTTCAGAAGCATGGCAGAAACGGCGCGAAACCGGTGTAACCGCTGGCCTTGCCTTGATCGTTCCCCTTATTTTTGGAAGTGTCGCTGCGGCTATATTGTTGCAAACCGGATCTGGTTGGGCAGGTGAAAAAGGCCAATATTGGCAGGTCATTGTCGGCATCGGAATGGCCTGCGCGGTCACTGCCCTGCCCATTTTGATCCTGTTCATGGAAAAGCTCGAAATATTGCGCCAGCCACTTGGCCAACGCATTTTGCGTTATGCCAGTCTGGATGATGTCGTCATCTGGGGGGTGCTCGCGGTGATTTTGCTCGATTGGGAACGCATGGGGCGTCAGGGCGCGTTTCTGATCGGATTTGCAGTCGCAGCCTATCTGATCCGCCGGTTAATGCCCAAAATTGCGGAAAGCGACCGCTGGTATGTCGGGCTGATCTGGCTCGCGGTTTGTGGACTGGCCGCGGATTGGGCGGGCCTGCATTATATGGTCGGGGCATTCCTGTCGGGCGTCGTTCTGGATGCTAAATATTTTGACCAGAAGCGCATAGACTATTTCCGCGCGACTGTCCTTCTGGCGATGATGCCGGTCTTTTTCTTGAGCACGGGATTGCGT
>Ga0116178_10003684_pt1 | contig 11539 bp, 15 predicted proteins | sample AD_STIC12_MetaG_FD_89880 | JGI IMG/M metagenome (GOLD analysis project Ga0116178, IMG submission 89880) | Active sludge microbial communities of municipal wastewater-treating anaerobic digesters from USA - AD_STIC12_MetaG | ecosystem: Engineered > Bioreactor > Anaerobic > Digestate | place: USA... | reverse complement strand
TCCAACATCACTTACAGATGTTATACGCATTATGTTACGTTCTGTGTTAATAAGAACCTTATCATCTTCTTTTTTAAGAATAAGAGAACATCGATTTAAAGCTGTTATCAACTCATCTGGCATTTCTACGAACTTGGAATCATCGTTGTTTCCCCAGTGATTTGTTATGCTTTGTTCAAAGTCTATAAAAGACACGTCACTTTGAAGATGTGAAAATAAATACACTTCGTCCTTTTCTATAGACAATAGTGATGATGATATTTTGATAGTACCATTAAGTAATAATGACTTTACATCGTTGGACATTATAAGAGAACAGAAATCTTTGGGCATAAGAACTTTAATTTCTTTGTTCACGTTCTTGTTTTTGTATCTATAACGAGCCAGTTGAAACCCGTCTGTAGCGTAGAAAGATATTCTTCCTGACGAGTTAATATCAAGAGTGATACCAAGTCTGTTAGTCTCAGCAGGATTAGTTGTTATGGCACTAAAACACTTATCAAGACCGCTAAAAAACTTTTCACTTAGTTTTAACTCTACAGCATCTTTATTCTCAAATGCTTTGTCGTTTGATTCCAATATAAATTCTTTTCTCTTTAAAGAGGACAACTTTGCCTTAGTGTTCTTATCTTTTATCTCTACAACGTTATCTATAACTGATATAGTACTACTTTCATCCATAGCTCGTAACAAGTCTATAAACTCTTTTCCTGGTACTACACACTTTAAGTGTTCAATACCCTCTGTTTTTACTTTCATGCCCTGTTGTCCATTGTAAGTAAGTATCTTATCAGTATCAAAACATATGTATTTGAATGAGGTTATTACACTATCGTTTGAGGCACAACATTTAGATGCTAACATAGCTGCGTCTATTAGTTTCATGTATTATTTCTCCTTTTACTCAAATGTTTTAACTATTTCTTCAGACGTTTTTACTTACGTCTTCCGTGTGTTCTTTGTCTGTCTTTGTATCTTCTGAAGATATATTAAAGTAATTTCTCTCGTTGTTGACCACTATATGTGTATCTGCACCAAGTTTCGGCTGTCTCTTTTTACATCTTGGACATTCAGGATGTCTATCATAAGAGTTAAATTCTGTTGAACAATAGATACATACATATTTCATCTTAATGCTCTCCTTTCTATAGATTTTTTTATTAACTGTTCATTCTTAGGCTCTTTTCTTATCAACTTCGACCTGAATTTATTTAAACAAGAGAAGTCTATTGGAACATTCTCATTAATCTTGTAATAGGTTTTAACGTTTGTTGGTCTCAACTTAATAAGATATTTCTCTAACATGTCTGATGACCTTAGTTTGTTACTTTCCTCAATACCTCTACCCCCAAGTCCTGCAAAGTATCGTTTTGTGTACAGTTCTATAAGATTAAGAAACTCCTTAAATGTTTCCTTCTTGTTGATGAGTTCATTTATTACAGATTTTCTGTAGTTGCTATCGTAATAGATTCTGTTTATATCAATATTATTGTTATTAAAAAACTTGGTAAGTTTTTCAAACTTGCTGGCATTTTTTGGTTTTATATAAGTCATACCAGCAGCTTCTTGAAACTTTACATAGTTGAACATAGCAGCAGAGGCTAGAACAAGTCTTTTATTAGTTAATGGTATGAATTTCTCAAACATATGAGTAGCAAGACCTATACCTCTGAACATTGGATGAATAACTTCTCTACATATATTTGCTGTATTGTTACCTGAAACAAGTCTTCTTTCATTGGTATTAAGTTTTGAGAATATCTTTCTCTCCTCTTCAGTTAGATAGAATTGGTCTATCATGTAAGTACGAATTGGTACTGAACTTATCATTAAGCCTATTATATTGTTCTTGTAATAAAAGCCAAAAATATCAAGAACCATTGCTGGTAATTTGGTATTTTTGTAGTGATATTTCAATAATTGTAAATCTTTGCTGGTTGGAGGCACTCGTCTTACTTCTATCTCATTAAGATAAGGAGGGGTAGCTTTATTATCAAAAAACATCTTTTTTATATGATGTTCTCCAGCATAATCAAATGATATAACGTGTGATGGTCTAAGTGTGTCTATTAAATCGTCATGTGATGTAGCAACTATAAGTCTTTTGTTCAATTTTCGTACTATCTTTTGATAGTTAAAAGCCACTATTCTTGCTGTGACTCTATCTAAAGCTGTTACGAACTCATCCACACAAATTATATCACTGCTACTTTCAAGTAACTTTGCTAAGTAAAACCTGTATTTTTGACCCTCTGATAACTCACGATATCTTTTGAAGTAGATAAATGCCTCCGATAACCCAGCAGTATTCAACAAAAACATACTTTCGTTAAAGTCCTTGCCTATACTGTCTATTAGTGGTGTATCAGACTTGCTCATTTTCTCTGAGAACTTGTTAAATATCATATTATCAAAATCAATTTTGTATTTGTTAGCAATCTTTCTGAGCAACGTTGTTTTACCACTACCACTAACCCCTGTAATGTACACAATATCCCACTCAGAAGGCATTATGAGATTGTCAACTACCACATGTTTGTATTTATCCACGTTTAAACCAAACACATCAAATACAAGGTTAACTCTATCTGTTTTTTGCACTTTGCAGTCAAATTCTACAGTAATACCTTCCAATAGTGACATTGTATATCTCCTTTGATTAGAATAAAGTGATACAGTTGTAGGAATTGGACCTACACACTTGATTAAATCACCTGTATCACGTATCTTATTTCCTATTTGCTTGATTTAAGTCTTTTTGTTTCTTTGAGATGATTCATTATAAGCTGAACAATAGTATGTCGTATTCTGACCGTATTAGGCTGAAGTGCCCAACCCTTCTTATCACAATACTTCATGATATCTTTCAGGTCTGCATCTGGGTTGTCAACCATGTATAAGATAACCTGAGTGCTAGCCCCTTGCCCTTTAGGTGTTTGTGCTTTCTTAGGCTTGACCTCTTCTTTCTTAGTTTTCTTAACAGGTTTCTCATCTTCCTCATCATCTTCTACTTTCTTAGCTTTACCTTTCTTAACAGGTTTCTCATCTTCCTCGTCATCTTCTACTTTCTTAGCTTTACCTTTCTTAACAGGTTTCTCATCTTCCTCGTCATCTTCTACTTTCTTAGCTTTACCTTTCTTAACAGGTTTCTCATCTTCCTCGTCATCTTCTTCCTCTTCTTCTACTTTCTTAGCTTTACCTTTCTTAACAGGTTTCTCATCTTCCTCATCATCTTCCTCATCATCTTCCTCATCATCTTCCTCATCATCTTCCTCGTCATCTTCTTCCTCTTCTTCTACTTTCTTAGCTTTACCTTTCTTAACAGGTTTCTCATCTTCCTCGTCATCATCATCAGGAAAATCAGGCAATTCTACACTTTCGTCTTCCTCTCTCTCTTTTACAACTTCTGTGGCCTCATTCATCCACTCTTGAGCTTCTTCAGATAACTCATCCCACGCTTTAGGCTTTTTCTCAAAGAGTTTATCACCCTTGTCAACTATACGTGTTATGTACTCATCCATGCTCTCACCTTTCTCCTGTTTAACCTTCAACAATGCTTCTAATTCTTTTCTTACTGACATATGTACTTCCTCCTCGATTATTTAATATCTATGAACCAAAGATTCATAGTTGTTACAGCCTATGATAAAAGTTGTTCAAGATGAAGTTCTATGATTCTATCATAAAAACAAGAACTTTTCTACTTATTAAATAAATTTTTTTTCTTAATAATTTCAATAACTTGACACAAAAACAGTAATTTATATAAGGGTAATAATGATTAAGTTTTTTGATATATACCACAAAAACAGTTAAACTTGACTTTGACTTACTATATTTTTATTTCTACTTGTCTTGATAATTTTAGCACGTTTTTCCGCTTTTACTCTTTCACGATAATCAAGTTGATACTTAGCCTCATGTGCTTCTCTACATTCATGTTTACAAAACTTGGTTGAAGCGTGTGTAGTCTCAAAAATCTTTCCACAATATGCACATACATTAACAATCTTCTTTACAAATACAATGTTACCATGATTGTCATAGTCAAACTCCATTTCACTTAAACACTTGGAACATGCTGCTATTGGAAATTTTACATCATCTTGTGGTATATAGTAACTGTTACAAATAGGACATATTTCCCAGTCTGATGTTCTTATACAAAACTGTTTGTACACTATATGACCACATGTTTTACACAACAAAGAATCTCTAGCAAGACCTTCTAGCGAAAGATTATTTGAACCACACTTTTCACATTCCCAATTTCTTAATATTCTTATCCATCGTTTCTCTAAATCTTCGTCTGTGATTCTCTTCTTAATTCTTAGTTTCTCTCTCTTTGTCATTTATAAACCCCCGTTTTATTAATGATTTAGACATATCTCCAGGGTCACCGTGGTCGATGACTAATACGTTAGCATTAATTACAGGCTTTAGCGCTTCTTGTATTGTAATAGCATTTGACTGTGCGTCTGCGTCTAGCATAATTACAAACTTGTCAAATCTGTTCTTAAGACTCCATAACAAATTAATCTGAGCCTTTGATATTGTCTTTGTAAATAAACATGTAGCCCTTTCAGTGTTTGGTAGATACCAATCTAATTTCATAGCATCAAATGGTCCTTCTGTGATGTATAACACTTCTCCCCCAGAAATGTTTATATCATCATAATTAAATAAACACTCTTTGATAGGTATTATAGACTCATCAATAGACAAATCTTTATAACGAGGCAAGTTAGAAAGGTTATTTATAATTCTACCAGTCCAAGTTACTAATGTATTGTTCATATATACTGGAAATATTATTCTGTGTTTCCAACTTGATTCCGAACGAACACTTCCCATAAGATTGTAACAGTACGCAACTTCATTTACTTCCTCAAAGCCTCTAATTGACAAATATGCTTTAAGATATCTAAGTTCAAGAGATTCAAGCCATAGTGGTACAAAGTATTTGGGAAATTTTAGATACTTTGACTTCTTATTAGATTTCTCAGTGATGATTTTATTTGACGAGCTTAACTCCTTTATTATATCAGCCACATCATCTTTCTCAAGAACTGTTTTTAACCCAATTTGAGCACGTATCTCTAGAAGAGGCAATTTTACAAGTCTCATCAATACATAGGACATGTCCTTGCCTCTATGACTTGAGTCTCTCCAACATCCGTAAGCACCTGTTTTGTAGTTAAGCCCCATATGATAGCTTGGGTCATTGTCACACAATGGGCACTTTATGTTTATATTAGATTTACCTACGTTAGGACCCTCAGTGAGGTAGGGGATTGAGTAGACATTAAGAAAGTTTATCAACTTGTCTCTTTTTCTCTTATCTTTCATACTAATCTCTCTATGTTTTCTTTACCATCTATAATGGCTTTGAACAGATTTTTACCCTCTTGTATAAATCTGAGTATCTTTTCTTCTACAGAGTTTTTTACTACTATATCGTATATGAAGGTATGTTTAGTTTGTCCTGTTCTGTATACTCTTTTCTCGGACTGTTTTCTTACAATTGAACTTACAGGGCTTTCGTAGTATATAACATAGTTTGCTGTCTGAAGATTTAAACCTGTACCCCCACTTCTGTGATTAACTATAAATACTTTACACTTCTGGTCTTTTATAAATCTATTTTTGACAGCATCTTTGTCTTTTGTAGCACCGTAAAGCCTCTCATATTTAATGTTTATATCGTCAAGAGCCTTAGCAATATTTGTTCCAGAACGAATAAATTCATGAAACACAACTACTTTTGCCTCCTTTGGAGTACTTAGTATTAAATCGGTAAGAGCCTCAATCTTAGTAATATCATCAAAATCAATCATTACGTTTTCTTCATCCAACTTATGTCCAAGAAAGCCTGAACATATCTGTCTTAGACGTATGAAGATAGCATCCAACTTTTTATAATCACCTTTAACCTCTACTAACCCGTTGACAGCAGCATTATAATAACCTCTAGCTTCTACACCAAGTCCTACATAGGTTTTAATTCTAGTTAGTTTTGGAAGGTCTTGAGCCTCGTTTTCTTCATACCTAAGAGACCTGTTAGCTATTCTTTTGCTAAGACTATCAACGTACTTTTCGTTGAACTTATACTCATACCCACCCCAGAAGTTTATTTTGGTAGTAAAATATGCTTCTCTAAACATTGAGATATTATTACCCAACGTTTTTCCTCTGTCAATTATATAGAACTGAGCCCACAAGTCTTGTGGGTCTCTGCCATGAGGTGTTCCAGTTAACCCATATCTAATATTAGCATTTGAAGATATGAAACAAGCCATCTTAAAGTTTATGGTAGTTCGATTTTTACAAAGGTGAATCTCATCAAATACTACTAAGTCAAACATGTTAGATATCTTCTTAGCTTGTGATACAAAGCCACCTTTTTGTCTATCTGTAATCATTGACTTTAAACCATCATAATTGATAATGTAAATATCAGCCTCTTTGTTGAAACTGTCCCATCTATCTTCCTTCTTTCCATATACCTCTATGTGAGATAGATTAGAGTGTATATTCACCTGTTCAGCAAAATCAAACACAGATACAGGTGATGGAGATAATACAAGAGACTTTTTGACGTTACTATACTTCATGTGGTACTGAATTAAGTCTATTACTATTTTGGACTTGCCTAAACCCATGTCTAATAGATACAAGAACTCTTTGTTCTCTATACCTACTATTATAGAGACAAGTTGATGAGTAAAAGGTCTGGTCTTGAACTTAAACTTAGGTGCAACATCTACAATATATTGTTCAGCATCCTTTCGGGAGATATCTTTTACCCATCTCCAATCATTAAGTTTTTGTTCTCTAAACTGTTTTACTGCTTCTTTAGATATCATTGTTTAATCTTCAAACCTTAAAATAGTTAGTTTCATTGTTTTTCTCCTCAGTCTCGTTCCTTCTTTGTTATTCTCAACTTTGTACGTTTTATTTTAGGTCTGTCTTCATCGTCTTCATCATCATAAAGATTATTGTTGGACTCAAGAGATTTAAAGTAATTTGTATTCATGTATCCAGAATTGATACAGAATTGTCCTCTGTTATAATTCTGAGATATAAGAATAGTATCCCCTCGTCTATCGTTACGTGCCTTATCAACAAAGAGACGAGCTAACCCAAAATTCCTCTCATATGTTGTCTGATTATATGTTATTACATTGTCTGAAATAGCCACCTTACTAAAGTCTTCAGCAAGATTCTTTCGTGTTAGAAGAACTGAGTCTTCTCCAGCTCTGTTAGCCTGTGATGCTGTTACTACAGCTATGTTTTGGTCTACTGCAACTCCACGTAACTCTTTGTATACACGTCCTGTATCTTCTCTAACATGTCTCGAATCAAGTTTTAATAAGTCAGCATAGTCTACAAGTAGCATATCAGGAAATATATTATAGAATGTTCTAAGATTATCCAAATACCCAATCAACATTTCTACTGTTAACATTCCAGTGGGAAACTGTTTAATGATTAAACGTGGTTTGTACAGAGTAGCCAGTTTCTTAAGTATTTTTCCTTCTATGTCTTCATCTTTAAGTGATAACTTATTTATTATTCTCTCAAGACGTATATTACTTACATATCCTTTGTCATTAACATCAAATGCCACTTGTTTTGTTTCTTCTTTATTCTTAGCCACACCTAAGAATGACTGAATATATCTTTGGGATACCTTGTTTTCATCCATCTCAAGAGTTATATGTACCACAGTATTTCTAGTTATCACTGCTACTTTACCAAAGTGACTTATAGCCCATGATTTACCAAAATTGGGTAGAGCCACGAATGTGTACAACTCTTTTCTTGCTGGGCAGATGCCCATTTTGTCTAAGTGTGTGATGTTGGTACGAAACAACTCCTCATCTTGATTGAGAAATTTTAAGGTACGTTTAATATCTTTACCAAACATAATGCCTGGGTCAAATATTTCAATCATTCTTTTGTGTCGATTGTTTATTATGTTGTCTACTGCGTCTAAGTTGCCTTCTTGAAACTTTTCAAAGGCTTCTTTGAGCATTAATCTGGTTTGTGCTTCTCTAATGAAAGAGTTCAACTCCTTCATTACAAACTCACCATTTATCTCATCTTTTAACTCTCTCAATGATGAGATAACGGTTATAAATAACTTAGCTCTCTTCTTGTTCTTATCATCCTTTATCTTATCTTCGAATACATCAATAAGATGGTCAGAAATTGGCTGTTTATATTCTCGTTCATACTTTATAGCCTTGTCGGCTATCTCTCTATATATCTCATTATCAAACATATCCGTTTTAACCAGAAGTGATATGCTTGAACTGTATTTTCTATCATAACAAAGAAGAGCTAATACATTCTCTTGAAGTGCTTCTGAGAAAGCAGCCATTATATCGTCTTAAGATATGTTTGTCTTAGATGAGCCCAATACAAAAAGTCTTCTGTACTTATTTGCCGATGGCTTATTCTCTTTTTAATAGTCTTACCTGTAACAGTGACATAACAAATATAATACTTGCAATTCTTTATTGTGATAACTGCATTAATCATATTATTCCCCTCCTAACTATTTCTCTTATCTGTTCACCATTTTTAAGTTCGATGTTGTCATAATGAATACTTTTTATATGCACGCTTCATCCTCCTTCTAATATTCTCATTGTTGTCTCCATAGGAGCAGTCGGTCTAATGCCTAAACCAGATAAGAATCTGATAAATTTAAATCTGTTACAGGATGCTTCTTTTAACTCAGGCGTTCTTACTGTGTTAGTTCTGAAAGGCAATTTAATTAGTCTCTCATATAGTCTTAACTTATCTCCATGTTCTTGATAACAGGCATTGAGAAGTTCTTCGTCTTTTACTATTTTTAATGCTTTAACAGGACCTAACCCAGATATGCCAGGAATGGAATTATGAGTTCCAACAATAGCCAGATACTTTATATACTGTTTAATGCTTATATTTTCGTACTCTTCTTTGAAGTTAACAATAGAGTACAGAATGTATTTACCTTTTACCTTTCTTCTTAAGCACACATTGTGATGTTTAAGAAGTTGATTAAGGTCGGAATCTCCTGAGTAAATTACTATACGTCTAAAGTCATTGTGGTACTTCTTTACTGTAAGACTTATTAGGTCATCAGCCTCAAGCCCTTTTTCAGACCAATACTCGATGTTGAGTAAGTCAAGAAGTTCTCTGGTCTTCTCAATATTAAATTGAACTTCTTTTATTCTCTTTTCATCTTTGACTATTGCTCGGTCAGCCTTATACTCTGGAAATAACTTCGTTCTGTCATAAGGCTTTCTATCGTTACATACTATTACATACTTTGGCTTAATTGCATTTACACAGTTACAGAACTGATTAATAAAACCAAATATCCCATTAGTAGACATTCCTTTCCAGGTAAGAGATAGATTGGTTAGTTCCATAGCACGATACAGAATGTTATTAAAATCCATCAGCAATAATGAATTTTTCATTCTGTCCTCTACAGTCTTGATAATGATAGTGTTTTATAAGATTTTAAGCGAAGATGCCCATCATCAAGTTTCACAAGCGCTTTCTTAGTATTGGTATATAATCTAACTATACATCCCTGCGTCTTGTTACGACCTGTGAAATTATTTATAAGCACCTTGTCACCAACTTTAAGAGTATCAAACTCGATAAATGTCACGTATCCTCCTAAGTTATTTTTATTATTAGAGAATTTGTTATTATTATACAACTTTGATAATTTAAAATCAAATTTTATGTAATTGTTCAATAATTTCGAATTAGTGTTCAATTTTCACAAATACAGGATATATACAGTTTTATTCTACATACTCTAAGATTTTGAATGACTTAGGATGTTTCGTTAAACACTCCTATAGCAAAACCTAATATACATCCTATAAAACAACCGAGAAAAAACCAAAACCACATAGCAATCTCCTTTTATTTCTTCCGAAATCTTTCTACTAAATTATGTAAAAGAAATACACAACATATGACTGCAAGACATAGATAAAATGTTTGCTCTGTTGTCATAGTTATTTCTCCCCTGAACTCTTTTGCGATTCTTCAACATCAGTGTCATCAATAAGAAATGGCATCATTCTTCTCATGTCAAGTGGAGTTAATTCAATCTCCTTCAAATCTACTTTTAACTCTGAAAGTTTTATTGGTTCAAACCAAATGTTTTCCTCTTCCTCTAATAACTCAATAATTTCCTCATTGTATTTAGTTACGTTTTCTGGCTTTAGTTGAAGTTTATCTATTTGCTCTCTTATTTCTTCACCATTTTCGTTTAACACAGGTTGCCCATTTTCATCACGTTTTACAACGAATACAGGTTCACCATATTTCTTAAATAGTTCTAAATTCTGTTTATCAAATTCTTTTCTACATGATTCAATATCATTAAACACTAATCTACTGATTTTGTAAGCTATCTTTGCTCTTAAATTAACATTTAACAACTTATTGAATCCTTCATTAGGTCCTACTGCATTCAGCAAATCTCTTAATTTTACTTTCATTATAATATTACCTCCTCTTTTTTATATTTTTTATATTTCATTCGTCTTTTATAAAGAACAGAATCTGGTCTAAAATATCTTTCTATGGCATTTACCACTGCTGTTCTCTTTCGCCCCATTAACTCAGCAATCTCCTTTACTTCTCTTCCTTCATCAAGGTATTTCTTCAAGTCAGCTTTGTCTGCATAAGTCCATTCTCTACGTTCTCTCATACATTCTCCTAACAAGCAATTCTCTGGCAAATGCTCTTGCGTCTGCCTCAAGTTCCTTCAAAGTTGCAAAACCTCTCATTGGCTCATAGTATCTTCTACCATCAGAAGAATAATAGCCATATGCCCACTTAGAAGACAATCCCCAAGAACATCCCTTACCAACAGTAATATTCAACCCTTCTCTTGTTATTCTTCTTTCAATGTTTTCTTTAGCATTCATTTTCTCTCTCCATTTTTTCTTCTAAGTTATTGATTACATCATACAATAAATCAATCGCTTCATTCAAGTCAGGAATTGCAGGAAAATCTTTAACATCGTTTGAGTTACAGTGTTCTTCCAAGGCATTAAGAACTATTTCTAGTCTGATACTTATGTCTTTTAATTCTTTTATTGTTTCGCTAAACATATTATTCTCCTTTAACTTATCTTTCATGACTTCCTTTTAATATAGCTTTGAATGTTTATAAAAACAACTGAACCCCACAATTTGGGTAGTCTTCTGATTCAGCGAGAAGGTGAATTGACTCCATTTCTCTATCATTTTCAAAACCCAAATTTCTTTCATCAAGATACTTCCTCACCTTCTTATAAGCTTCATTCATATTTTCGGCTACTACATAAGGACAGCCATATACTGGAGTTCCTGTTTTCATACCTCTCAGTTTTAATCTAAAAAGTTTCATACTATCCTCCTATTTCTTTATAAAACTTCTTCAAGAACTTCAATCTTTTTACATCTGACCTTGTTGATGTTATGAGGATAGACAACAAAATCCTTTATGTTTACTTTACACTTCAACACC
>Ga0116178_10003682_pt1 | contig 11543 bp, 14 predicted proteins | sample AD_STIC12_MetaG_FD_89880 | JGI IMG/M metagenome (GOLD analysis project Ga0116178, IMG submission 89880) | Active sludge microbial communities of municipal wastewater-treating anaerobic digesters from USA - AD_STIC12_MetaG | ecosystem: Engineered > Bioreactor > Anaerobic > Digestate | place: USA... | reverse complement strand
GTGATGATTGTGTCCTGATCCATTTTCAGGTCGGTCATCAGACCCGCAACCTCTACCGGGTGGCTAAAATAGGGGTCTCCACTGGCCCGCTTTTGCGCGCCATGCATTTGGACTGTAAATACATAGGCTCTGTTTAGCCGATCTTCATCAACCTCCGGGTCGTAAGCACGCACCCGTTCCACAAGTTCATATTGCCGCATCATATAATGACACGTTGGGTCATTGCTTCGCGCATGCAACAAAAAAATGCACCGGTGGCGCGTCGATGGTGAAATTTCTCCATCAAGGCACTCCGGTGCATAGGTATTTCGGCACTCTGTGTACCGGTTCGCAAACCGGTTCGGGGGTAAGGAGGAGAGAGGTACCGAAAAATCTGTTCAAAAATCAATTCTTGGCAATTACTTCCTTCTTGCTGCCATTGCAGGCGGCAAGTTCTTCAGCGGTGAATACGCGGTCACCTGCCGAGAAGGCCGATACTTCGCCAAATTCGCGCGCGATGCTGATGCACATATTCTTGGGTGCGGTCGAGGCCATCGGAGCGCGGCAGGCGGTGCCTTCGCACTTCACGAAAACGCTGCGCAGCAATTCCTGCTTGGATGCAGCGGGCTGGGCCAGTTCAACCTTGTAGTAAGGACCGCTCGATGCGGCATGTGCCTGAGGAGCAACGAACAAAAGAGTAGCGCTGATTACAGATGCAGCGGCCAGTGCGCCAAAACGCGCAGAAACATGGGAGAGGGTCATTGTCGTATCCTTTTTAGCTTTGCATGGTCTGCAGAACGACAACCGGAACTTTTGTTGCCTCGTCGGCGTTCTGCGCTTCTGGAAAACCAGTTGCGAATCACTACCTATTAGATTAGGTTTCTAGTTGCAACTTAAAACTGATTAGGTGTTGCATTTTTTTCCAGAGCGGCACAGGCTGTCGCCAAGAGGATGGATTATGGGTGAATTGAGAGAGTCGCTGAATGATATTTTCGAATGCGGATTACCCACCGCATTGGAGGCTATGGGCGAACGATGGTCGTTTATGATTTTGCGCGCCGCGTTCAACGGCGTGCGTCATTTTGAGGAATTCCTCACCGAAATCGCCATTGCGCGTAATATTCTGGCCAATCGCCTGACCCGATTGACCGAAAGCGGTATATTGCATCGCACGCCCTGCCCCGACGACCGGCGCAAGGTGGAGTACCGCTTGACGGAAAAGGGCCTGGATCTTCTGCCGACCATGATCGCGTTGCGGCAGTGGGGCGAAAAATGGGGCACTGGCATCCCTTCCAACCCGGTTCTTGTCGACGAACAGGATCGCCAGCCGATCTTACCCGTCAGCATCCGCAGCCACGATGATCGCGTTCTGGGACATATGGACCTGTGCTGGATGAATTCAGCCGATATCAAACCGATAAGCTTCCAGGACCATGAAGACGATGACAACCGGGTGCGTAAATTAAGCGCCATCTGAGTCGCGTTATTGACATCCGGTAAAGCAGGCATTGAAATTTTATTGCGAATCTGTTACACTATGTGTCGACAGGCCGAATATGGTCATCGATTGCACTGACTATAGTGCCAGGCAATCGGAAACGTGCAAGGGACGAACCGAACAGTCTTATGGGTAACCATCGTTACCGGAAAAGCGAATTCATCCCAAATAATCAGAAAGGGTCCGTACATGACGTCCACCGCGGCGATATTTGATGTAGGTGATTATGTAGTTTATCCGAAGCACGGCGTAGGCCGTGTGATCGAACTGCAGGATTCCGAAATCGCAGGGATGCAACTCCAACTTTATGTTTTGCGTTTCGAAAAAGAAAAAATGACCCTTCGCGTGCCCTTTAACAAGGCAGAAGGCGTCGGCATGCGGAAGCTGTCATCCGACAAGACCTTGAAGGAAGCGATGCACACCCTGACCGGCAAGCCCAAGGTGAAACGCACCATGTGGTCGCGTCGCGCGCAAGAATATGAAGCGAAAATCAACTCGGGCGATCTCGTATCTATTGCCGAGGTTACCCGCGACCTTTTCCGCCCCGATGACCAGCCAGAGCAGAGCTATTCGGAGCGTCAGATTTTTGAAGCCGCGTCCAGCCGCCTCGCACGCGAATTGGCGGCGATGGAAAAGACGGATGAGAAAGCCGCGTTGCAAAAGATACTCGCTGTATTGAACGAAGCAGCGCCGCAATATTACGAAAAAGCGGAATAACAGTTTCCTTACCGGAAATCTGAAGGGCGTCGGAAACGGCGCCCTTTTTTTTGTTGCGTGGCATGGCCTGACGTGTATTATTCAAGCAATACACATGGAGTAGATCATGAAAAAATCGCTTTTGCTTATTGCCCTCGCCGCCATGCCTTTGTCCGCTTGCGGTTATTCCGTCATGGATGCGGCGGAGGATATTTCCGGCTCGGACAATGGCCTGGCCAATGGAACCAAAATTGGAACATCGGCATCGACTACCGGCTCCTTTACCAAATTAGAGGGCGTTGGTCCGGACAATATCATTTTTGTCGTTGGCGATAGCTTTAGCATCAAGGCCGAAGGAACCGACGAGGCGCTAGCCGCGCTGCGCTACAAATTGGACGATGGAGCCATTCGCATCGGGAGAACAAAGGGCAAATGGTTTGGTGAGGGTGCCAAACCTGCAACCATAACGATAACGGCACCTTTTCTGAGCCAGGCGTCCTTGGCGGGATCCGGGAATTTCGCGGCGGACACAATGGATGCTGAGGAACTGGATCTGGAGATTGCAGGTTCCGGGTCGATCAAAGTTGGCGCGCTGACCGGACGCAAACTGGAAACCAATATCGCAGGATCGGGCGAAGCATTTTTGGCAGGTAAAGTCGATAAAGCGAAATATTCCATCGCTGGTGCCGGCACCGTCGATGCGGCCAAGCTTGTGTCGACCGATGCCGAGGTGAACATTGCAGGGTCCGGAGACCTGAAACTGAACGCTACCGGCACGGTAGATGTCTCAATTGCAGGAAGCGGTGATGTCGATGTCACCGGCGGCGCGAAATGCACCACCTCGAAAATGGGGTCTGGAAACGTCAATTGTTCGTGAGTCGCCAACCATGAACGGTTTCTGGGACAAACATGTTGTTCCGCGCCTAATCGGATGCGCATGCCGCCAGCCTGCGATCATGAAGGATCGGGCCAAGATTGTTCCACGTGCATCGGGCGATGTACTGGAACTGGGGTGCGGCGGTGCCGCGAACTTGTCCTTTTACGATTGGTACAAAGTGCGCAGCCTTTCGGGCATTGATCCGTCAGCCGAACTTCTGGAGCGTGCGCAGGCGGAACTGGCGCACGCCGGCCGTAAGGCAAATTTCGCAATTGGCGTGGCGGAAGCCCTGCCCTTCGCCAGCGGCAGTTTTGATACCGTTGTCACAACATTCACCCTGTGCTCCGTGCAAGACCCCGCCGCGGCACTTTCAGAGGCAAAGCGCGTATTGAGACCGGGTGGCAAATTGCTTTTCGTCGAACATGGCCAGGCTCCTGATGCCGCCCCCGCCAAATGGCAGACGCGGATTGAACCTGTCTGGAAACATATTGCCGGTGGTTGCCATTTGACCAGACCGGTAACACAGGCCATATCCGCTTCTGGCTTTGCAACAGAGGGGTTGCATGGCCATTATATGAAAAGGACACCAAGATGGTTGGGCTGGGTAGAATGGGGCGAGGCACGCGTAGTATCCTAGCAACCCTGCTGCTTTTTAGCAGCGCTGCGCCGGCACAGTCCGATAAGGCGATCGAGCGCAAACTATTGGTGGCGAGCTTTGAAAATATCGTTGTGATAGGTGATATGAGTGTATCTATTACAACGGGAAAGGCGCCCTCGGCGATCGCCAGCGGTGACAAGCGCGTGCTAGATTCTTTGAAATTAGAGCGTGTCGGAACGACCTTGCGGGTGCGCTTGCAAAATATCATCAATAACAACCTTGGCGTTCCTATCACGGCACCTCTGCGCATTACGCTGACCACTCAAGATATTAAGGACGTCACGCTGAGCGGTAATGGCAAGCTATCAATATCCGAAGTGAAGCAACCAAATCTCGTACGTATGCTGCTCGCAGGAAATGGTGCAATCGCCGTCGGCAAGCTTACTACTGATCAATATAACGCCGCGATCAACGGCAACGGGAAAATTGAACTTGGTGGAGGTAGCGTTCGCGACGCCAAGGTTACAATCGAAGGCGCCGGTGTCTATGAGAGCGAAAAAGTCCGCACCCGCAAATTGCGGCTGGAACATGTGGGTAATGCCATTTCAACGGCGACGGTCGAAGAAGGCACGGACATCTACAACCGGGGCTCGGGGAATATTACCATCGATGGGAAAGGCACGTGCTTCATAAAGCAGGCGGGTGCCGCCTCCATCAACTGCGCAAAAGTGGATACAGGATCCAGCAAATGAACACTAGCAAACACATCCGGTCCGGGATTGTCATTCTGGCGATAGCCTTGTCGGCTTGCACCATGCCAGCCAACAGCAAGAGCGCATCAAACGGCTGCGGGTCGTCCGCATCTTTGGAGGCGTCGCCTGCCGGACTTGCGCAAACCCATTTATGCATCACAAGCGGGACAAAGACCCGTCAATTCACTGTGGAAATCGCGCGTACATCGATGGAACAGGCCAAAGGCCTTATGTTCCGTACCGAATTGGCCGATAATGCAGGCATGATTTTTCCATTTCCGGAACCCAAAGTGGCCAGTTTCTGGATGAAAAATACAGTGATCCCGCTCGACATCATCTTCATTCGGGCGAACGGGACGATCGAGAGTATTGCCGAAAATACGATACCCTATTCAACTGCACCTGTCGAAGCCGGCGAACCCGTCGTTTCCGTACTTGAATTGCGTGGCGGCTTGACGTCCGAACTGGGGATATCCGCGGGCGACAAGGTCGTCTGGCAATCCAAATAGGGATTGCACACGGCACCGGTTCGCCCTAATCGCTCCAACCATGGGTATCCTTGGAAAAATCTTCACTTGGTGGGACGGTGCCACCATCGGCACGTCCCTGTATAGCTGGCGCAAAGGCAAGTCTGTCGGCCAGGACGACGCCGGCAACAGCTATTACGAATCGGCGGACGGCAAGCGACGCTGGGTCATCTATAATGGAGCAAATGATGCAAGCCGCGTTTCGCCGGACTGGCATGGCTGGCTTCACGGGACCCATGATGGCAACCCAGAAAGCTATTTGCCACCTGTGCGCGGATTTGAAGCGCCAGCAATTCCAAACCTGACCGGCACGGACAATGCCTATCGGCCGTCCGGTGCCATTGAACGCGGCGGACGGCGCGCGCGCGCAACCGGCGATTATGAGGCGTGGAGTCCCGACGCATCATGACATTATATCGCGGCCTGATGCTGGTGCCATTTTTGGCCGTGCTCGCCGCATGCGGATCATCTGGCGAGGATGACGCCGCTCTTGCTCCGACAAAGTCGGGCAAACCACAGGCAACCCGTGACAAGATCGTCGCAACAGGCGCTGAGTCATTAGGAACGCCTATGGCCGAACGCGTTGCTGTTTTGGGTTTGCTCAACAAACGCAACGGTCAGACGCGTGACATTGAGCTAAAGCCGGGTGAGGCAATACGCTTCGGCAAGGTCGTCGTGCGTGTCCGTGCTTGCGAGAAAACGGCACCATGGGAAACGCGTCCGGACGAAGGTGCCTTCGTACAATTGATCGTGAACGAACGGCCACCGGGCACAACGCAATCCGAACGCTGGCGTCAGGTATTCTCCGGCTGGCTCTTCAAGGAAAATCCGGCCGCGAATGTCGTCGAACATGCAATTTACGATGTTTGGGTCAAAGCCTGCAAGATGAGCTTCCCGGGCGAAGAAGAAGCGGTGGATGAAAAATCCTCTGATGCAGCACCTGCCCCTGCGGCCAAAAAGCCGTCCAATGCGCCCCAGACGCCCGCCCCTGCTGAAACACCGGATGACGCAGGCGACGCAGACAACACTACCGACGCTTGAAAATCCCGTCCTAAGGATTGCTGCAGAAGGATAAGATAGTCCTCTTGCGGCATTTCTACGGCCCCCAAGCTCTGCAAATGGGAGGTCATGAACTGGCAGTCCAGCAAGGTAAATCCTCCGACTCGCAAACGCGCAACGAGCCATGCCAACGCCACTTTCGACGCATCGGTCGCTCTTGAAAACATGCTTTCGCCGAAAAATGCCCGGCCCAAAGCCATGCCGTAAAGCCCGCCAACCAGCTTTTCATCCTCCCAGCATTCAACGCTATGCGCGTATCCGCGCCGGTGCAGTTCGCAAAAGGCATGCTCAATATCGGGATTGATCCACGTGTCTTGCCGCCCCTCATTTTTGGCGGCGCATGTCGCGATCACGCGCGGAAACACGGCATCCGCCGTCACACGGAACCGGTCCTGTCTTATGGTTTTGGCCAGCGACTTGGACAATTTAAACCCATCCAGCGGCAAAATCGCTCGCATTTCAGGCTCGATCCAAAATGTATCGGGGTCATCGCGCGCATCGGACATGGGGAAGATGCCGCTTGCATAGGCCCGCATCAGCAAATCGAGATCGATGGACAAAATGCGGTCCTTTTCCGGATCGGAGTAAATGTGCGCAAAGGGCACTGATTATTCTATCTCGAATTGCACCCGTGCTTGCAATGGCTTATAGCCACTTTACTAGCCCCGGCTGTGTCGAGTCCACGCAGGACCTGCGCTGCCGGGGCATATCATTTCACGTTAAGTCAGGGACCGCATATGACCCGCCGCCGCAAAATCTACGAAGGCAAGGCCAAGATCCTTTATGAAGGTCCCGAACCCGGCACGCTGATCCAATATTTCAAGGATGACGCGACCGCTTTCAATGCCCAGAAAAAGGGCACCATTTCCGGTAAGGGCGTGATCAACAACCGCGTGTCGGAGCATGTGTTTACGCGGCTGTCGCATATCGGCATTCCGACGCATTTCATTCGCCGCCTGAACATGCGCGAGCAGTTGATCCGTCAGGTCGAAATCGTCCCTATCGAAGTTATCGTGCGCAATGTTGCTGCCGGTACATTGTCGAAGCGCCTTGGAATCGAAGAAGGCACGCCGCTTCCCCATACGCTTCTCGAATATTGCTATAAAGATGACAGTCTAGGCGACCCGCTGGTTGCCGAAGAGCATATCGCATGCTTCGGCTGGGCCAGCCAGGAAGAGATGCAGGATATCAGCTCGATGGCGATCCGCATTAACGATTTCATGTGCGGTATGTTTGCTGCCATCGGCATTCGCCTGATTGACTTCAAACTGGAATTCGGACGGCTTTTCGATGGCGATTTTTCGCGCATCATTCTGGCGGACGAAATCAGCCCGGACGGCTGCCGTCTCTGGGATATCGAAACCGGCGAAAAGCTTGATAAGGACCGTTTCCGCCGCGACCTTGGCGGTGAAGCCGAAGCCTATCAGGAGGTTGCGCGACGCCTGGGCCTGATGCCCGACGAAAGCGAAGGGGCTGTCCTCGACATGGTCAGCCATCGTCTGCGCAAGGGGAAATAAATCCGGGTGGCGGTACGTCGGTTTTGGCCTGTCTTTGCGACGGCTTTCCTATTCTTCGCAACTGCCGCCAACGCTGCGCCGGATAAAGCCGTCCCCGGCACAGAGCGGACGGCCCCATGGAATGCCGAAACCTCTGATCTGGAACCAGATTCCAGTATAATCTACGGCCGACTACCCAACGGCGTCCGGTACGCGATCCGGCCAAACCAGCGCCCTCAGAACCAGGTCATCGTGCGTATGACCGTCGATTTCGGCTCTGCCGCCGAAACCGAGGACGAACAGGGTCTGGCCCATTTCATAGAGCATATGGCGTTCAACGGTACGACCAACGTCCCCGAAGGGGAGATGGTCAAAATGCTCGAACGGTTGGGGCTTTCCTTTGGCGCCGACACCAATGCGTCCACCGGCTATACGCAAACCCAATATAAGCTCGACCTGCCCCGCGCCGATCCCGCTTTGCTCGAAAGATCCCTGTTTTTGATGCGGGAAACGGCAAGCGAGATTCTCTTTAACAAAAGCGCGGTCGACGCCGAACGTGGGGTCGTCATTGCGGAAAAGCGCGAGCGTGAAAATTTCGGCTTCCAAAGTGCGCGGGCGGCGAACAATCTCTTTTACCCGAACACCTATTTCGCAACGCGCTATCCCATCGGGCAGCAGAATATTCTTGAATCTGCCCCGGCAGAGCGGATGCGCGCACTTTACCGAAAATGGTACCGTCCCGACCGGGTCAAAATCATCGTTGTCGGCCCTGTCGATGTGTCCACGGTCGAACAAGAGATTGTCCGCAAATTTGCCGACTGGTCGAACCAAGGGTCCGATTTGCAGGATTTCGATACCTGCACTGTGGATACAAACCGAAATGCAGCGGCCGACATGTTTGTGCATCCCAAAATTAGCGAAGGCATAAGCGTCGAGCAATTTTTCCCTGATCGAAAGCGTCCCGATACGATCGAGCGGGCATTGGTCGAACTGAAGATGCAAATTGCGTCGTCCATCATCGTGCAACGGATGAGCAGGCGTTCCCGCGAAAATGACATTCCCTTCCTGAGCGGCGGGACAAGTTTCGGGATCGGGTTCTGCGATGGCTATGCCCGGGTCGGGTTCAGCGCATCGGGCAAGGACGGAAGCTGGCGCGAGCTCTTACCTTTTGCGGAACAGATCGTCCGGCAGGCGACGCGCTATGGCTTTAGCGAAGCCGAGATATCCGAGCAGTTGAAGCGCTTTGACGCCAGCTATGACAATGCCCGTAAAAGTGAGGCCACAAAGCCCAGTGTCGCGATTGCCAATGAGCTCACCGCCATTGACGAAGACGTGTTGAACTCTGCGGCCTATCGCCAGTTGCTCTGGCGGCAGCTTCGGCCGTTTATGACCAAATCCGCCATCGACACCGAATTTGCCGGCTGGTTCGGTCGGCTGGACAAACCGTTGCTGTTCCTGACAACAAAGTCGGGAGAAGGCTTCACCAAAGATGATCTGCTCGACCAATTTGCAAAAAGCCGTCAAACCGAAATAGCGCCCCCCACTGACCGTAAAGAGCAGGATTTTGCGTATACCGATTTCGGCGCACCAGCGACGGTCGTCTCGGACACGCGCATCGCGGACCTTGGTATCCGCACCTTACGTTTTTCCAATGGCGTACTTCTCAATATCAAAAAGACCGACTTTGAAGATAACCGGATACGCTATTCGCTGCGGATCGACGGCGGCGAACTGCATTTCGGCAAGGAAAATGCGCCCCTCGCCGCGCTGATGTCCGGTGCCTATATCTCGGGCGGGCTGGAGGCGCATGACATCGAAGATCTTCGATCCTTGCTTGCGGGAACGACTGTATCGACAGGATTTAGCGTTTCGGATGACTATTTCGGCAGCAGTGGTGCCATCGCGCCTGCGGATCTGGAACGGCAGCTTCAGGTGATGGCGGCGTATACAAAATACCCGGCCTATGCGGACAATGCCCTGCGCCTCTTCCGCAGGCCACTTCCGGAACTCTACGCCCGGCTGGATGCCACGCCGGGTTCGGTGATGGGCACGTCAACGCCCAAGATTATGACCGACAATGACCCGCGGTTCAGCATTGCCCCCTTGGAAACGATGCAGTCCGTCAATTTCGCCATGCTCAAGACGGCACTGGATGACAGTCTGCTGAAGAACCGCCTGGAGATTGCGCTTGTCGGCGATGTGGACGAGGACGCAGCCATTGCCAGCGTCGCGCGCACATTTGGAGCATTGCCGGCCCGCAATACAGAAGCCGTTTCCACAAGCAAACAGCGCGAAACGGCATGGAGCACCACACGGGGTACGTTCAATTTGCCGCACAAGGGCGAGGCAAATCAAATGGGCTGGCGGCGTATCTGGCCGACCACCGATGACAGTGATCAAAAGGTCAGCCAGGGCATGGACCTTCTTGCGCGGATCGTGACGATCCGGCTGACCGACGAACTGCGCGAAAAACTTGGCGCTACTTATGGAGGTGGCGCGAGTTCATTCATGTCCAATGTCTATCCGGGCCGTGGAACCTTTGCCATCGCGACAAGCGGCGACCCCAAAGACCTGTCCGCAATTGAAGCGGCGGTTGACGCGATCATCGCGGAACTGCGTGCGGCGCCCGTGAACAAGGATCTGTTTGAGCGCGCACGAAAGCCTGTGCTGGAAAGCTATACTGACTGGAAAAAGCAGAATGGGCCCTGGATCGGAATAGCCTCTATTGCGCAGACAAACCCCAAAAGGCTCGACCGGTTCCGTAATAGCGAAGAGCTGTTCAAGACCATCACGACCGACGACATTTGGCAATTGGCGAAAAAATGGCTCGAACCGTCGACGCCATTCACATTTCGGGCGGTACCGGACGAGCTTGTGGATGCTGATGGCCGTTTGAAACAGGCGCCCTTGGCACCTGCACAATAATCAGCCTTTGGTTTTATATCCGCAGACGATGCCGAGAATGAACGAGATAAACAGACCAAGCTGAACCTCGTCATTGGCGACGCCGGACCAGCCGAGCATTTCATGCCCGAAGGCAAAAAGCCCGATGAACATTGCCGTTGCCAATCCTACCATAGGTTCCTCCACTTGGCCTAAGTGCCACCACGAACCATTGTGGTCACCGCGCTTACACCGGATACCCTCAATGCGGGATTGCGTAACATGGTTAAAATTCGGTTATCGCGCACTGCCCTCTTGTTTCAAAATGCGTGCGTTCTATAGGAGGCGAACGGTCCGTAACACAGGTGTAGCCCATGAAAACCCGCGTCTTTGTAACCTTGAAAAATGGTGTTCTTGATCCGCAGGGCAAGGCTATTCACCACGCCATAGAAAGTCTTGGATTTTCAGGCGTACACGACGTGCGCGCCGGACGCCTGATCGAGATTGAACATGAGCCGGGTCTTTCCCAGTCCGATCTGGAGGCCATGTGCAGCAAATTGCTGGCAAACATGGTCATCGAAAATTTCGAGATTGAGCAGGCTGCCTGATGCGCGCCGCAGTTATCCAATTCCCCGGCTCCAACTGCGACCGTGACATGGCCGTTGCGATACGCCAAATTATGGGCGCGGATACAAGCTTTGTCTGGCATCGCGAAACAACCCTCCCGGATAATCTGGATCTGATCGCCATTCCGGGCGGATTTTCCTATGGTGACTATTTGCGGTCAGGCGCAATGGCGGCCCGCTCCCCGGTTATGCAAGCCGTTGTAGCCGCAGCCCACCGCGGTGTTCCGGTGCTGGGTGTATGTAACGGATTTCAGATTTTGACCGAGGCAGGACTTCTCCCGGGCGCTCTCATGCGTAATGCGGGCATCCGCTTTGTATGCCGAACAGTCCGGCTTACCGTCGAAAACAGCCAGTCGCTCTTTACCAGCCAATATGACAGCGGGGAAAACATCGCCATTCCGGTTGCCCATCATGATGGCAATTACTTCGCTGACGCCGAAACACTCGACCGTCTCGAAGGCGACGGACGCGTGGCATTCCGCTATGCCGAACCTGTGAACGGATCGTCACGCGCTATTGCAGGCATCCTGAATGACTCCGGCAATGTTCTCG